>Ga0209578_10000675_pt1 | contig 38752 bp, 66 predicted proteins | sample tdAd472_FD_187127 | JGI IMG/M metagenome (GOLD analysis project Ga0209578, IMG submission 187127) | Marine sediment microbial communities from the Atlantic coast under amendment with organic carbon and nitrate - tdAd47.2 (SPAdes)... | ecosystem: Environmental > Aquatic > Marine > Coastal >...
GACAATGAACTCGATAATAAGCTTAAAGCTCTAGGGTTAAAGAAGAAGGACATTCCTGAGGGGCGAGACAATAAGATCAAAGAGCTTTACACCAGAGGTGCAGCACAGGCTGACCAGTTCAAGAAGATGCCTAACGTAGAGCGCATCCAGAAACTTGCCAACAATGTTGTTACTGCTGCTACTCAGCCCGGTGTAGGTATCTCACCATCTGAGCTACTCCTTATGGAGCCTCAGGCGCGTTACCAATACATTGCCAAGAATATCCCCGAAGGCAAGGGCAAGACTCTTAGAAAACACTTGAATAACCTAGAGCATGAACTCAATGAAATGCAGGCTGATAACATCGTGAAGATGAATGCCCAGCTCCTTGACGTTGAGGCTGTCCCTCCTTCACCTAAGCCTACTGATACGAACACCATGGAGCGGCTCACCATTGACTACAAGGACATTGAGACTGTCAATATGGACCCTGCCGTAGCCAATAATACAAAGGCCTTAGAAGCTACTCTGGCTAGAATCTTTCCGGGTAAGGTCTATGAGGGTGCGCGGAAGAACATCATGAATGCCGTGAACACCTTTGCTAAGAGTGCTACGAGCAGAGCCCAGCTTACTTCGCTTGTCTACGGTATGAACAACATTAACAACTTGAGCCCGAAGGAAGGCCATGCCCTCTTCTTCACTATGCGGGACTTGGGTATCTTTACAGAAGCTGATATGGCGGCTATGCGTAAAGGCCTCCCTAGGTACTACGATGCTATGGTTGCTGCTGAAGAGAATGCACCGGATAAAGCACAACTGAGAAAAGACTTTGAATACATTGATGACTCTATCGCTCTCTCTGGTATCTTTGCGGATGGCCTGAATACTGGACAGTTCTTTAACGGTGTTATTAATACAAATTTACGCAAGGGCCTAACAAGGATGCGTACCCTAGCTGCTTCGCCTGTATCCAAGGTATTGGGTACTTCTTGGAACTCCCCTCAAGTGCGTAACTTCATGCTTGAAGCGGGACACAACGTATGGCACAATGCCCAGTTAGAAGCACGTCAAAGCTCAGTAACGATACCTGATAACTTGAAAGCTAGTATTGATGCGGTGAATAACCCTCGTACCTTTAGCTTGGAGGAAGGTGCCCTTGATTTGAATACTTGGCAGCACCAAGTCAACTACCAGAAGTATTGGAAGTCTATGCAGAAGCTTTCTAGGCAAGACCCAACATTGGCGAAGCTTGTTGAATTTGCTGAGCACTTCAAGGACATCCAAGAGAACTACTCGCATCACTTGCTCCGAGTATACCAAAAGCTAGTGCCGCACAACGATGTACCTACCATTGAAAGAACAAAGAGATCGTTGGCACGTCTCAGTCTTATGCGTAGAACTGGTCAAAGACTTGATCGCAGGACCCCTGATGGCCGCTTGATCTACAAGGCTAAGGACCCAGCTAATCCGACACAGACTAAAGACTACATAGCATCCTTGGAGGAAACACAGTGGCTTGACGAAGTGTCTTCTTCCCTTAAAGCTATCCCCATGTTCTTTAAGCACATGATGCTTGACAGCATTGAATCTCGTCAGATTGAGTGGCAAGGGAAAGTCCTTGGTACTGCAGGTACGACTGTGAAGGATATCCAAGACTATATTAAACTGAAAAAGAACAGCCTCAAAGAGCTTACCGAGTCAGATGACAAGGCAGCCCTTTCTAGGCAGCTTGACGAACTTGAAGGTGCTACGGAGATTCTCAGATTTGCCGAGGAACTCCTAGACCCTTCGCTTCCCTTCTTTCCTCAACAGAGAAGCAAGCAGAACTCCATGTTCCGCACCTACAATATTCTTGATGCACAAGGGAAGCCTGTCAAGAACCCAGCTGGTAGTGGGCCTGAGAAGAACTTGAAGATTGTCCTAGAAGTTGAGAAAGACCCTAAGACACGTACTCCCCTTAGAGAGTCTGAGATTGAAGCCGATAAAAAGGCTAAGAAAGAGCTTGAAGATTACTACATTCCTCACTTTGGTGAGCTGGGTGTTGCACAGCTGTCTGAAGGGTACTCAACTCGGCGCACACATAAATCTAATATTGATATCAACAATGGTTTCGAAGCCTTTATTGGTGACCTCACAGCTATCCTTAGGGAGAACAAGCTCAACAAAGAAGCTGCAAGTGCTCTCGTTGAGAAGATGAGGGCTAACCAGCAGAGAAGAATTGGGGAAGATGTACTCGGTGGGGCTATCAAGAACTACATGATTAGGTCGTCCAACATTGGTGGGTACAACGAGAACTTCCTAGAGGTTCTTGGAAACTACTTTAGTATCTCTCCGTACATGCTAGCTACTGTACAGTTCTCTCCCTTGGTTAACAGAGTAAATGATGTCCTTGCCAATGAGACTAGAGACATTCCCAAGGATGTAGTCTTGGAACAAATGGATGATAAGCAAAGACAATGGTATAAGCGCCAATGGGAATACATGACTGATGCTGTTAATGACTGGCAGTCCCTAAGAGCCTTCAACTTTGCCTATGCCCTTGGCTTTAACTACTCAACAGCTGTCCTTAACCTGTTCGCAGTTCCTACCGTAGTTGGTCCCTCTATCATGCTCTTTGGGCAGAACCCTATCCAATCCAGCGCCATCATGCTCAAAGCCTCTAGGGTTGCTGGTTCAGTTCTTGGTGCCAACGCTAAGGCTGCTAAAGACTCAGGGGCTAACATCAGAGGGCGTACCGTGGAAATGCTCTATAATCCTGAAGTTAATAAGAAGACTCTAATAAAGGCATACAAGGGCAAAACGAATACACTGCAAGAGGGCCTAGAGTTTGCTCAAAACCACTTGCAACAAACACTGCTCGAAGACACTAACAATGACCGTGTGACTAATCCTGTCGAAGAACAAGCCAAGACTCCCTTTGAGAAGGGTAAGAAAGCTTGGAGAGGCATCCTACTATACGCTGGTGGCCCAATCCACTTTGCTGAACGCTATACACGCCTGACAGCCTTTATCTCCTATGTTGATGCTATGACGAATGCGGATGGTTCTGTTAATACGGCTGCTGTGGAAAGCTACCTTGCCGCCAATAAATCCAATGAACGTATCAAGCAAGCTCTGTCTCTTAGAAATCTGTCGGATGCCAGTGATCCTCAGACCATGTACCGTATCGCAATTCAGCTAGTCAAGGAGACACATGGGGTCTACGACAAGACAGGCAGAGGACCAATCCAAAGAGGTTGGGCTGGGGCCTTCCTTTTCCCATTCATGACCTACCCTATAACAGTCTTGGAGTTTCTTGGTAACATGGCTCTTCACTCTGGTCCTCAAGGGAAAGCCGCCTTTGCAGCTTCTATGATGATGTTCTTTACCTTTGCAGGTATCGCTGGTTTTCCGGGGTCTGAGTCTTGGAAGGAACTATTTGAGCTTTGGGCAAGGACTGGCTTTGGTGGAGCCCCAAGGGATATAGACACAGATGAACGTATTCATTACCTGTTAACACAGAAACTTGGCCTGTCTGAGAACATCTCTAACATGATGGAATCAGGGGTCCTAGCTCACTCTGTCCTTAACTGGGACATGGGTAGACGCATTGGTATCCCTTACCCTTGGGAGAATGCTTTGCATGCCATTGCTAACCCCGGAGATAGCTTTGCTATGTCCAAGATCACTGGGGTAGGTGGTAGGATGTTTATGGACCTAGGGTCTGGCAACATGGCAGCACTGGCTCCCGTTGCAGCCCAGAATATCCTTAAAGCAACTTCGTGGCCTTCCGAGGGTATTAGTACAAGGAATGATGTCCTCTTTAAGAGTTCTGAGGATGTCACAATTGGCGAAGCCTTCAACAGATTCATTGGTATTCAGCCAATGTCTGTCACAGCTGCATCTAGGGACTCGCGCAGAATGAGAACTTTGAGTACTATGTATATGCGACCCCATGTAGACAGAGTACGTAGGCAACATGAAAGAGATGCTTGGGAACTCTATAGGGCTAGACAATCAGGGGACACTGAGAGAGTAAGGGATATCGAAGCAAGAATGACAAGAAGACTGTTTGATCTTAGAATGACAGCGTATGAGCGTGGGGAGTATATTCCCGATAGCCAGATTCAGGGTATCCTGCAATCCGCTGCTAACTATGTTGATAACAAAGCAAGACCCTATGAATATGGATATAACCAACAAGGTGAGGTTCAGCCAAGTTTCCGCTATAATAGCACCCTGTATAATACTTGGATGGAAGATCAATAATGGAAGAAAAGACCCACATCGATATTCTTATGGCTGTTGCGCACCTTCAGACAACTCTTGATGAGCATCGCAATGATCTTATCGAAGTTAAGGAAGAGGTTAAAAAGAACGGCAAAGATGTTTACGAACTTAAGACCGAGTTTAAGACTGGGAAGATGACTGCTAAGCTCTTCGTATGGATAGGCGCTGCAGCATCTGTATTCGTTGGTTTGTACCTTGGGCTACAAAGAATTTTTTCGGGGTAATTTATGACTGAAGATGAGATTTTACAGATTGTAGAGGACCGCTTTAACGAGGCCCGGCAACAAAATGCAGGGGACTTCAGGGGTCAAGGTCCTAGTGCCGATAGAAATTTTTGGATGGCTGTTAGGTGGTTAGACGCCAACGCACCAGATACCCTTGAAAATGTTGAAGTTGAGGACCTAAACACTAATCGGAGGCCAAATGATGGTTTCACTATGGCAAGGGCGAGGTACGATAAAGAGGGTACCAGCGATTGGCCAATATCCCAATTTAGAACTGGTGAACAAGAGGACCCAAATGATCCCCCAACTCGTCCAAACCCTAATTGGTCAGTAGACTCTAACTACCAAGATAATGCTGAGTATTTCTTTTCTTCTCCTACTGGTATTCAGGAGGTTCAAAGTATTGCGAATACCCTTGGCATCTCTCCACAAGATGTCCTTGACTACGCTACACAGCTGTCACTTGACAACTCAACAGAACACGAGGTAGGTGGACACATCTTTAATGGTATTATGGAAATGAAGGGTCTGCTTGAAAGTGGTCCTGCGAGGAGGTACGTAGATTCTAGTGGATCCTCTAGGATGATTCCATATAATGAGCATGGTCTTATCAGGGAGCAATCCGCCGATGACTGGGTAGACATGCAGGACCCGAATGATCCTTACGATATTGTGTACAGAGAAATGGCAGCGTCAGAGAGAAGAGACTCAAACAGGGCGTATTCCCAGCCGCATAACAGAGATAGGCAAATGAGTCTAACCGCTCAGGAGTACATGTTCCAACAGTACCTAGAAGAGTTTGACTTAGCCGTACCTTCTTGGTCTCCAGCTAAGCAGACACACGAATCAAGCACCTCAATAGGCTCCAAGACTCTGGGTCCTTACTACAATACCTTTTAAGCATACCTGAAATTCCTAAATGTATGTTGCATCGCAACACAGATCTTGCTAAGGTATCCATAGAAAGGAACCTTAATATGAACTTATTCTTGATAATTGACAGTCTTGTGCTTCTCTTAGCCCTCAGCATAGCCCCCATCATGCTTATCACAGCCATTATTACCTAATACCCTCTGAGAGGCTCTAGGATACCTCAGGAGAGCCAAGTACCTTTCTCTGGTATGTGACCCCTAGGAGGGGTAGAGATGGGCTTCCTGAGGCTTCTGAGAGGCTAATTTTCTCCTAGGATCTTGGATAAATACCTTAGGGCTTCATCAACTCGATCTTGGTGCCTAGTTGGAAGATCTTCCACTGGAATACCAGCCTGTCCCGCAAAACTCTCGGCTCGGTCCATGTTAATGCCTCGAGCGACTTCGTTAGGTTCGGCATTAGTATTCTGAGAAGCGTTATAGAAGGCATCTGCTTCGTATGCGGGGTCATTGAATCTTTGTATAGCTTGCCATAAAAGAGGTTCATACTCCCCCGGTAAATCAGTTAGCAGACGTAGAAGGGACGGACTCGCAACTTCATCGTCAAAGCCATGCCCCAATTCATGTGTAAGAGTTTCGAAGGGGTTAATGAGTCTAGTTGAAGTGTAGGATCTACCAGACTCTCCGGCGGGAAGCTCTTCAGAGTACTCGTCAGCCAGCTCACCCAAAGAATTTATGTTGTAGTCGCTGTCTAGATGAACTTCGTTGGAGCCCGGAAAGTACTCGCCACGCCTACCTTGCTCTTCAAAGATACCATCTTTCCATGCAATTTTACTAAGATCAAGGGCTTCCAAAGATCCATCGTTCATACGCGCTAAAGCAGCGGCAGCCATAGGGTAATCTCTCGGATTCTCTTGGATTCTACGGGCCATCTCTGCAATGAGACGCCTTCGTTGGTCTACTGTTTCTCCGCTGTATGGGCGTCCTTCTTGTGCCATTAGTTATGCAGGGGGTGTCCTGTCTCCTCTTAGATCATTGATTATGTTATCATTCTGACGGTTACTAAAGACATTACGTGCTATAGTTTCACCAGAGCGACCAACGACATAACCACCAAGACCAATAGTAATCAGGGTATAAAAGCTTTGTTCAATAGCAGGGTCCATGGGGAGGACCAAGGTCTCTACAGGGAGGCCAGCTATGGCCGCTACTAGGGGGCCAAAAAATACTCTCCAGACAATGATGAACAAGAATGTAATCATAGAGAGTGGACGCCATGTACGAGTTAGCCAAGATTGGCTTTGTGCCTCCGCCTTTACGATGGAGGCCTGAGCCTGTATAATTGTTGTTTGCTGTTCTAAGACGGCCATTTGGACGCCTACTTTTAGCCTGTTTCTCTCGTCCCCATCAGGGACAAGTTCTTCGATTACCTTGAATATCCCCGGTAATAGGGCTCCTAGTAAGTTCATTAGTTAATTCCTTTCAATATCAAAAGCAGGACAATTGCAATGGTGCCTACACCACCAAAAACCATACCCAAGATAAAACAAGTAGCTAAGGTCATTGTATCATACCCAGTGAAGTACCAAGGACCTCAATTCGCCTAGTGAGTTTAACCCGGACTCCATCGGGTCTCCGATAACTTGTAGTGGCCTCATGTAACACTTCAGAGTCATTCTCACGTTTGATAGCGTCGAAGAGCTTCGGCCATCCAAGGTGTCCTTTGGGTGCCAAGCTTCCCACATTAAAGACAAGGTTTGTGAGGATGGCTCGATACTTCTGTGGGACATAATCCCATGAGAGAGCGCCTTGGGGCTTGTATTGATTCCATTCATTTCTAGCTTGTTCCTCTGCTTCCGTTACATCTAAAGTGAAAAGAGTAATAACCATATCATCAGGCATACCCCACACGGGATGAGCCATTGCATTAATGAAAATATCTCCATTGTCTACGTCCCTTTGTTCTAGCTTATGTCCATATCCTAGGGTTGGAAGACCACCTTCTGGACTAGGATGTGGGGACCAAGTATCTGTATCTTTGTCGTACCCAGATTTGATACCGTTCTCAACCTTCATAAGTGCTTGCATGAACTTAAAGTTGGTTGTCACCGAATCTTTCATATTACTTTTTCTTTCGTTTTGCTTTGGACTTGGTCTTGCGTTTACCCCGGAGTCTTGGTTCTGCTCTGTTGGCAGCCTGACTAGAAACCTTGAGATTAGATTTGGAATTATTGTTCGGGTTGTTATCCTTGTGCGCCACATCCTTGCCATCTCCTTTGCTGACCTTGCCAGCCTTTTCCATTCTGCGTCTAGCCGTGTTTCTCTTAGCCCTGCGCTTCTTCTGCTTAGGCTTGCCGTGGTATTCTGCGTATTCTTTCTTGTAATTACGTCCAGTTGCTTTGGTGGATCCTTTGCGTTCAGCCATAGAAAAACACCCCTACTGCCCCTACAATAAGGAAAAATAGACTCATTCCTCCTAGAGTTAATGCCAAAAATTCTATTATCTCGTATGTCACCTTAGGCATTACCAGCCACCTCCTCCGCCACCTTTGGGCATCTTCTTTGGGTCCCAAGGTTTTAACTCAGGAATATCTATTGGACCTTCAAGATCTCTGGGGCCTGCGTTAACTGGGTCTTCTCTGGTATTCTCTGCAGCGTACTCATCTAAAAAGTTTAAAAGCCTCGTAAAAAAGAAATCAGCGTCACTAGGGGACTTGTAAGTGTCATGCCTTGTTTCTGCGGGCTGCACCCATTCCCCTGTTTCTTCATTAAAGTATGCCTCGGTTACAACGTCATCTGGATTGACACCGCCTTCAAGATGGCCAGCAGGCCTCCTAACCAAGGGGTCAAACTCAGAAGTATCTTCAATCTGAGCGAGTAAGGGATCAAACAGGTTACTGTCCAAAGGATCTAAAGGTTCTTGACTTCCACGAAAGCCTGACATTACATTCTCAGTGGGATCAAAGATATCATCAATCAATTCCCCGGTGCTCTGCACTAATCCGGTTCCTCGGAAAACGTCTCTGTCAGTCTCTGCCCCTAAGAGAGCAGGCAAAGCAACCCGAATTGCTTCCCGCAGAGGCTCCGGGGTTTCAGGGTCTCTAAGCATTTGTAGAGCTTCCTGATGCAGAGCACCTCTTCCATCATTAGGCCTATCAATGGCGTCCCAGTCCCAAGCTTCGTAACTGTTAGCCAAGTTAGCGGATGGATTATCTGCCATGTACTGTATAACTTCTGGGCTATCTAACCACTGCTCTCCAGAAGTCACTGGTCCGTAGTGGTTCTGGATATTAATCAACTCATTTGAACCTAGGGGGGAGTCTTCTCCTGTTCGAATGTACCCAGAAGGAATATCATTTAACCCAAGCCCACCATAGTAATCTTCAGCAGGGAGACTTCCTTCGTCCCATTCGTCTTGTCTTGCTTGGTGCCGGGCAAGCATCTCTGGAGTAGTTATATCCCTTCGTCTCCTTGTAGGATCATGGGGACTAATCCCTTCAAAGCCCTCAGGAGCAAAGTGTGTTTCAACACCTTCTCTGTTTGGTCTAAGAGGGGCAGAGAGCTGGTAGGGGCGACCTGATGGATCTTGGGCATGGCCGTACCTCTCAAGATGACCGCCCTCTGCGTCTGAGCCACCTACGTTTCCCCCAAGAAAATCAAAGCCAACGATAGAATCAGAGTTAAGATCCTCGTCGTAGGGGTAAGGGTCAAAGTTTTGGTAGGTATCTCTAAGCATTTCAAGGCGGTCTGGAACACCGTGTTCGGGACGGAGCCACGGACGATCAGAGGGTGCCCCACGAGGATAATCTGGATCGTACCTAGGAGAAGGTTCTTCTAAGGAAGAAAAAAGGGCTTCTATAGCTTCTGCAAGTTCTTCGTCTGTCATTTCTATAGTATAACACCAAGGAAAACCTAAGACAACTTAGCCGTAGCGTCTCTTGACTTCGTTTATATTGACAAATTCTGGGTCAAAATAGCCATCTTTCATGCCATGTAACCACATGAGGCCAGACCACCATTTCTTCTGAGGACCAGCATAGGCTGCAAACCTAGCAGTCATGAAGTCAGGGTCCAAGTAACAGCCAGCAAAGGCACCACAGACATGTGACCCATCTGGACGTACAGACTCCTCGAAGCCCCTTAGATGATTATGCCCCTGAACTGAGGACTTCTTGGTGATGTTAATCATAGCGGGTACTGAGGCTGGACCCATGCCATTCGCCATCGTTTTATAGAAATAGTGGCAGAAAGATGTGCCTTGGTACTCGTAGGGCTGCAGGAAAGGCACGTTAATATAGCTTGAGTCCCCCATCCATTCAAAGTTCTCCATACCATAGGTACCAATAAACTCTGGGGAGGCTTCGAGCATACGCTTGATCCTTGCCTCACAATGATTACCCCCTAGACGGACACGATCAGGGTTATACTGTTTCTTCTTTGCAAAGGCCCTACCTTCATTGTACCTGTCAATGGCCCCAAAGGATTTCCTGTTAGCATCATTGGCGGCATCGAAGTCAGCTTTGATACTACGCCCTTCGAAGGACTTCTTGCCCTTGTCGTAGGAGCATAGGGCTTCCATATCAGGGAAATCCCCAATATCAATGATACAATCAGGTTGTGTTTCTAGGATGGCGTTGCCAAGCCAATCAAAGCGGTCATTGCTTACGTCAGGGTTAGCGTGTGCATCCCCGATAACCAATGCAGTTTTGTAATCGGCGCTCTTAGTTACAAGCATAGGGTATTCCTTAGGTTAGGTTGTATCTCTCAGCTATATCTGGGCGTATAGTGTTGTTTGGGTTTGTCTCTACGATGCTACCACCGTAGCTACTTCCTTTGTCAGTAGCGTAGAACCTTAGTTCCATGTCCATCATGTGCTCATTTTGTAAGGCATGTTCTATGTCTTGTGCCTGAGCAACAAGTTCACCTGTGGTCCAGAAAGAAAATCTGTCCTTATCCTTTGGGTTATGTACTTCTAAGTACTTGGGCTTTAGGGAGTCTTTGTTGTTAGGGTCGTGGTGAATCTTTGCATCTAGGTCCTCGGGCTCAGACTCCAAAGAGCAATCAAAGCCTATAAGATTGGACTTACGAAAACCCATGTTATGCGCAACAGAGATACACCGCATAGCAGAACAAGTCCCACCAGCATGGGAATGCATAGGTGGAATACGTCCTTCTTTGGTCATTCTATCGTGTTGCCCAGATGCTGCATGCCAACCAATGACACGGTAACCATTCTCCAAGAGGTACTCAGTAACACTTGGATGTGTCATTGTAGCTATGAACATCAAGGTCTCTTTAGGCGCTGATGCGTACAGAGACTCTCTAAGCTCTCCATGCGTACTAGTTCCAGAGATAGGTCTAGGGTCTAGAGCTACGCAAGCAAAGGGCTTAATCCCTGCATCAGCCAGTACAGGAAGAGCATGCTTAATACAAAATATATGATCGTTCGGCAAGTCATCAAAGTATTCCTTAGGGAACATACTAGCAGTGGCGAATTTCAAGCTTGGGCCAGCAGACATAAGCCAAGCAGTACCATTGTGTACCTTACAGGGTCCTTCCCATTCAGAGATAAGACCCACGTTCCTCAAGATATTGCTTTGAATCTCTTCGTCAGGTACACAGTCTGTAGGTTTAATCTTAACGGCTTTAGACATTAGTTAGGGCCTCTTCGAGCTTCTCGTCAATCTTTTTTCCAAAGACTTTCCAGTAGGAGTCCCTAACTTTTGTTTCTGGTATACTGTACATACTCTTTATTCCATAACCGTAATCCAAGACACGCCACCAGTGGCCCTCCTTATCAATGAAGTAAGAGTAAGTATCTGCATTATCTGAGTCACCATAGAGATTAAAGACCCACACCATATCTCTTGTATCATGAGACACCCCTTCTTCGGGCCTATTAGTACAGTGAGACGGAGTATGGGGCCCTTTAAGTAACTTACGAAGAGAGTTAAACATACTTAGTTATCCTTAGAATTATAGCGTATTACTGTGGTAGTACTACTAAGAAAACCCCACAAGAGCCAAGCCCACAAGGGAATGTTTCCAAGAGTTGGAAGGTCCAAGAAGTCCGCTAAGTGGTCATCAAAACAATACCAAAATATCCATATCTCAGAAATATAGGACAACACTTTTAAGACGCCCAATGCTTGCCAAAGTCTATTTGTATTCATACTTAGTTCTCCTTACTTAACACGATCATTTTACCCAGCTATCTTAGTTAAGAGATAAACACCCCAAGAAAAATTAACCCAGTACAAAACAATTAAAGGGGTAAAGACACAAGACCAAAAGATTTTTTCTTCAAGAGACCAATGGCCTTCTTTATTTTGCAGGGTTTGAATAACGCAGCCACCACAAAGGTAAGTGAGCACAACCCCAACAGCTGCAATGAGAACAAGCACTGCACAGAAAAATACAAACATTAGTTTTCCTTCCAATTTTCTAAGATCCAAGGGTACTTCTTCTGAAACTTCTTCATTGACATATCTCTACGCATACCATTGAAGAAGATAATCCTAGCATTCATAGGCAGCTTAGGAAGCTCTTCGATATTCCAGAAGTCATAGATACCATCCTCTTTACTCCACTTAGGCGGCTTCTCAGAATGGTTATCCAAGATTGTGGACATCCAACACTGGTCAGACCCTACGTACTTAGCATCAGAGAAATCAGCTGCACGAACAAGATTAATTGTTTCCCACACATTATTGTAGGAGTCAAAGTCTTTCATCCACAGAGCACCTGAGTACGCCTTAGGGTTCTTTGAATCCCGGTAGCCTATGAAAGGCTCAGGGCGGTCAAATATAGGAGTAATATCGTCAACAATAAGAGTATCCAAGTCGATAGATACAAAGCGTTCTCCAATCAATTCTTTCATTTCAGAGGAAAATGCTTTGAGTCTAGTAAAGCATCGTCCCCAATCTCTCAGATCATCCCACAAAGGAACAATCTTAACCTTAGAGGCATCAAGGTCATCTGGCATATCTGTGATAACATGAAACTCATGTGGCATATGTAGATGCCTTTTAAACCCTGCGGCTAACTTATGAACATGCTCTGGTTGCCACTCAAAGAAAGGCTTGTTCTTTGCGTTAGGGTTATTCCAGTAAAATGTTACAATCTTCAAAGGTTTTTCTTTGGTGACCTTACCACCACACCAACTAGTCATACTAGTGCTCCTCGTTATTAGGAAGATTAGAGATAATCCACACGTTGGTACAAATCGCAACCCAGCACCAAGCAAAGGCAATCTCTGGGCGTCCCAATTTCACAAAGAAGAAAGAAGGGGTCACCCACGCAGCACCGTACAGTATTAAAGCGTGTAGCACCAAAAATCATCTTCGTTCCTTCGGCCATACTAGTGCTCCTTGTCATCAATGTAATCAATAAGGTCTCTTAAAGCGCTAGATACGTCAATCACGGCACTCCATGCTTGATAACTTGGCCCCCCATAGCCGGAGCTAGTAAAGGTTTGCTCAGAAATAGCCTTCTTTGCCTTTTCTTTGATTTCTTCTAAGGTCATCTTCGTTCCTTCGGTCATGCTAGTAGTTCCACGCATTATAATCAATGCCCCACCCACCTACAATTTCTTTTGTATCTATATTTCTCACTTCGTACCTCTTCTTGTCGGGAGTCTTTGAGTATTCGAGGCTTGGTCTTTCCATCCAATGGTGTACTTTATTTCCACTGTTATCTATGTACCACCAAGGTTCCCAACAGAAGCCCTTTTGTTTCCAACACCTAGCGTTTAAATCCTCTGTCCATTTCATCGTCCTATTGTTATCCCTCTTAGTACGCCAATGCCCATGGGCTTCTCGGCTTCTGTGTCAATAAATTCATCTACTGTTCTACTTAGTTTCAAGACCTTCCAAGCATGTGCAGCACAAGGTTTCTCAAAGCCATGCTTTGTAATCTGCCTTGAGATACTCCTAGGGTCAATGTCATGCATAGCAATGAATGAACAAAGAGGGCCATAGTTCTCCAAGTCTTTAATGACGTAGGCAAAGTCATGGTTCCCATCGATGAACCCTAGGTCGTATCCCCTAGGAGGACAGAGTTCACTTACCTTGGCCAAGGTTTCTCTAGTCTCTGAGTATCCTGTAACTAAGTGGATATCAAAGGTATTCGTATCATCATTTTCAAGGGCCTCTAATTTTGCTAAAAGCTCTGTCCTAGCCTCTGGGTTATCTCCAAGATCCACTAGGACAATGCGAGCATCGGGTGCTAAAGCAGGTACCATGTACATGAGGGACTCACCAGCATAGCTTCCAATCTCTAAGTAAGACTTTATGCTGCCATCGGCCATACGAGTACGCATAAATCCACGAAGACCTAAGATTTCTTTAGGGTTCTGACTACGTTTTATCATGTAAGCACCTTTCTTAAAAAGTAGTGGCCCCCAGAAGAGCTTAAACGAAAACCCTTAGACACTTCTAAGAATTCATCAACTGCCTTCTTGGCTCCTGCCCAATTCGTGTAGTCGTCAAGGTACACAACAGACCCCGGCACAAGTAGATGATCCATGTATTCTAAGACGTATTTAGTTGTATCGTGGTAGTCAACGTCTAAGACTGCAAAGGCTATTTGCCCAATGTCTTTATGTGTTAATGTCTTCCTAATATCACCCTTTACCGTAGTGTACCTAGGCTTCGTTATCCCAAGATCACCAGTCATCTTTGTAATCTTTTCTTTGTAATCTTGTAAGGAAAAACAAAGAGAACCCTTAGGAAGAGGCCCTGAGCCACTCTTAACCTTCATGTCAACCTCTGGATCCCCCTCTGGGAGACCTTCGAAGGTATCAAAGAAGTAGCACATATTTTTACTACCTAGTTCATCAATAACAGAAAGAAGTACTAGTGAAGTGTCTCCTCGGTACGTTCCAAATTCGCACACAGACCCAGTGGTAACTTCAAGAGTATCTCTGCACATGCTAGAAATAGCTTTGATCTTTTTTACAGAGGTATTAGAATTTCCCGATCCTAGTACTTTGTAGATATCTACCGCTTCGTACATACTACCCCATACCATCCTTTTCTATTGTCCACAAGCTTTTCAACGCTAAAGCCTCGCTCTTCAAGCTTATCGCCCCAGAAGTTTCTTCCTTGGATAATAAGATGAGCGTTGCGCCCGTCCTTCAAAGTCTTGTTAGATGGGTCCGTTGAAATTAGGATAAAGGCCTTAGTAGTAAAGGACCCTAGAAGATCATCAAGGACACTGTTAAGGGAGTTGGGTTCCACATGTTCTATAACATCCATGCAAGCAACATACTTCCAAGGATACCCTTTTCTCTCTGTAATAGGCTTGGCATACATCTTCAAAGCTGGATCGTAGTTCTCTACATCTATGTCTTGTTTTGCAAGCTCTTTGCCTAGGGATGCTTTACCACAGCCATAATCTAGGATAACATCACCAGCCTTTAAGCCCAATGAAGTGACTACGTTTGCTGCTTGCTTGTGACCTTTGGCGCCATACATAGGATTTCTACTATGAAGCTCAGAGTTTAAATCTCTATAGTCTTCTGAGATTAGCTTAGACATGGACTTTTACTCCATCGCTATTAACAGAGATAACAGGATCTTCCTTTACATTCCTTACCCCTGTGAAGTCAGCAAAAAGTACGGCATTGGCTTTAGGATGCTCAAAGAACTTACCAGTCATCTTACGCTCACCACCTTTCAAGTGGCACAGAGAGGGGGGTAGGATACTGGTATCAAAGCAATGCCCATAAGAAGGAACCAAGTTTAATTCGTTATGTGACAACTTGGTCTTGTATTCTTTCCATACCACTGTAAATAGGTAGGCGTCATGCCACTCATTGTGGTCAAAGAGTCTCCCAGAGGTATACAGTTTGTACACATCATCAACGAAACTCTTGGTTAAGTCGGACATTTTAAAAGACAAGAAACCTGTCTCCCATGTATTCCAAGGCTGTGATCTAGTTAGAGAGGCTACGTCTTTTCCTTGAATCCAACGCTCCAAGTCATCTTCTGTGATCTCCTCAGCACTAAATAGGTCTGCATCTAGCCAGATAAGGTAGTCTTCATAGATCTTTCCTCGACCGCCCTTAACCATGGCATCTTGCAAAGCACAGACCTTGTTCCAGAAGGGGAGAAAGTTGAATCTAAACTGGTGCCCCTTTTCTACGTTAGGTAAGGGTGTCTTTTTGTACTTCTGACGGAAGAACTGGTAATCACTCATGGCATTAAGGTCACGAAATTCTGCCTCTGGGAGAGCTAGTTTCCATTCTTCTTGAAACTCTCCATTGAAGTATACGATGAACTGAATACCATCAGGGAGATTACGGTAGACAGTGGGGACAGTATTGCTTGCATATGCTTTCCAGAGTTTATCTGAGAAGCTGGTAACGAAGGTGTACTTAGGCATTAGGATCCTCTAAGTTTCTTTTCGAGTACTCTTCGCTCAACATCGCGCCAAGTGGCTGCGTATCTACAGTACTCATAGCCGGGAATGCACGGAAGCCCTTCAGTCCAGTGAATGGCCCCGATATTGTGTACGTTAGCGTTTTCCTCAGAATGGTCGGGAATGAAGTTCCATCTTTCGTCCAAGGCCCCGATCTCATGCGGTCCATTAGTCCATTCGAAAGTATGTAACCATCTACCAGACTTTTCATTAACAATCTCCTTAGTTAATCCTGTGTTGAATCTCAGGTCAAAGACCATAAGAGAAGACCAAAGCTTCATCGAGTACGCTATTTGTACTTGGCTGTCCATCTTCGTAGCTGTCTTCGGCGTGTAATCGTGCTTGACAACCCAGACACACTTCTCCTCCTTGGCTCTGATTTCTGTAATAATCTCATAAGGGTCGGAGAGGAAGACGAAGTCGGAGTCAACAAAAATAGCCACATCATCACTAGCAACACCAAGGTGCTTACACATCTCCGGAACCAAGAACCTACTGTGTGCAAACTGCGTACTAAAGGGTTTACCATCTGCGACATCTTTGTACCTTCCTGTGTTTCCTTCAATTTCCCACGTTCTTTTGAAGAGGTCGAGAGAGCGCAGGAGCCTATGGTCCAGTTTCCAGATGGATACAGGCTTTGAAGCTTGGCTACGGAGGGATTCGGCACATACTTCCCATGCAAGGTCTTGCTTCTCGTCGTATCCGATGAAGACATGAAGGTTACTCTCCTTGTTCATTAGGTGTGGAGACCCCCTGTGATTCTACGACAGGCATTCAGATTAATAATTTGGTTAGTAAGCAAGCTCTCTTTTGTGAATGTGAACATCAGGGTACTCTGATTGTGGTAGTTGTCGCCTCTGAGAAGGTGCCCCAAAACGTCATCAAACAAGTTTACTGAGTTTTCTTCCCGTTGTTTACTGATGTTGTAAGAGCCTTTGTCTTCCAAGGTATTTCTATGAATAACGATGTCATCGAACTGTAGCCATGAATCATTAAGATCCTCATCTTTTAGAACGGTGGGGCCGTTAGGAAGGGTAATGCTCATAAATCTTCTCCATAGGTTAGTTTTGCTTCTAGTTTGGCGTAGTGGATAACTTTCTTAAGGTCCTCTACTCCGTGTTTCTTTGCATGTCTTGAGATGTACTTGACTACGTTACCCTCACAGAAGCTAAGCTTATTCTTGGTAATGTACTCAATGGGCTGCACTGCAAAGTCCTTGTAGTGGTCTCCGCCAACTTGGTAGTCCAAGGGACCAACAAAGGCTGTCTCTGGGGACACTTGGGGCATCGTAACCACATCATTCTCTGATGTATAAGGATCACTTGGTGCATCCTCGGTAGCGTAGGGGTCAGGAGCTAGGCTGTAATCTTCAGTTGATAACTCGGTGTACCACTCACCGGGTTGTCTATAGTCTTGGTCACCACTATGGTTAGCTGTTGACACTTGTCACCTCCGTAGTCATAAATTCTAGCAAGTTTCCTTTTGCTATTCGTGTGCTTTCCAGAGCCTCCCCTAGCTTCTCTTCTATTTCGTCCAGCTTTTCTATGTTGTCATAGAGGACAAAGGCAGAGGGGTCCTTGTTCAGGAACAAAGCATAGCCAGACATAAGCTGACTTGCCTCAGTAAACACTTGGTATATGTGTGTATTCTTAACCGAGTCCTTCATATAATCTTCCTTAAGTAATCTCATTTCGTATTTTCCACCTAAAACAATAGGTAAGTCCATTAGTTCCATCTTTTCTCTTAGGCCATCTAATACGAAACGCAATACTTCTTGGTATAAATCTAGGTAATTTCACAAAATCCTCCAGCACAAGCCATTTCTTGGCTACCAACAGTGGTATCCTCTTTTTCAAAGTCTTGTAACTTTGACCAGTCTACGTTCTGTGGCATCTTCTTCAAAAGCTCTTCATACTCCTCTTTTGTAATTTCTTCATAGGGTGCCTGTTTGTACGTATGCTCTTCGTAGGGTAAGAAAGAAACCCCTGAGATATGGTCGAAGTTATCAAAGACCCAAGAGCCAACCTTTAGCCACTCGTCCTCTTTGACAGAGATTGTAGCTGAGGGTTTATGTTCACACCAAGCTTCTTGGTAAACCTTCCATAATTCTAAGTGATCTATAGCAGATATATCGCTTCGTGTCAAGCAACCTTCCGGGGCTTTCATTGGGAATTCGAAGACATAATTATGGGGGTTAAAAAGGTCTTCCTCCAAGGGAAACGGAGCTGCAGCCATGAATTGTGAGAGAGGGTCTTTCTTGTCTCCCCTAACTCTCCTAATGTAGTACGGAGAGTGCCTCGGATGGATCCCTGATGCGGAGTCCACAAGTTGAGATACGGTACCGGATGGTTTAACACAGGTAATAGCGGTTGATACTTCGATCTTAAGATGCTTTGCATACTCTTTATTTACCTCTATAGCAGTGGTTTTCATCGTAGTAAGCCAAGGGGACAGAGTGCCCCCTATCTCACTAAGCATATCGTTGTCCATGATACCTGTAAAGGATACGCCAAGAAGCCTCTCTTCTTCTGAGTTCTTCTTCCAAATCTTCCTAAGGTACTTGAAGTCGGTCAAAGTGCTTTGGTAGGTACCAAGGATGGTTGCTAGGCGCACTTTGGTGTCTAGGTCCTCCCAGTCATCTTGCGGACGTACCACCACCTCAGTAAGGTTACAGAACTGGTATGGCCTAAGATTAATCTCTGAGCAGGGGTTGCAACCAAAGGGATGGTCAGGGTCTCTTCGAGTAACATGGTTCTTCAAGTGCTTCTTAACTGAATCTCTGTTGAAGATACCTCGTTCCCCTGACTTGGAGTTGTACAGGGAATGCCACTCCTCAAAGAAGAGGTTCATGTCAGGCTTACGAGAATACACAGCAGAGTTGTTAGCTAAGGACCTCTGAGGCTCTGTGCGCCACCACTCGCCTGTCTTAGCATCCCTAAGGCGTATGTCCTTAATGTCGCTTAGGGAGATCAGGGCACTTCTACGTACCCCACCTACTACGACAATCTCACCTATCTTACAGGCGATATCATGGCATTCCATGGAAGTAAGTTGCCGCCCTTGGGCAGCTTGGAACTTCTCTACAACAAAGGTGTACAAGTCATCCAAGGGGTCTGGGCCAGAGCTACGTCCACCAAAGGTGACTAGGCGAGCCCCAGCTGGTCTTAGACGACTAAGGTCCCAAGAAGGGATTTGACCTGCGTACAGCAAAGATATAAGTTGGCGAAGGCCTTTAGCCCATCCTTGCTTACTGTCGTCCACCATAATTTTAGTGTCACAGTGTTCAAGGATTTCGTTAACCTCAGGAAGCTTCTTTACCTGTTCTTCTTCAACTGAGAAGCCTACCCCTGTGCCACACATGAGGACATACAAGAGTTCATCAAAGGCCCTAGGGTGGTCAATGGGTAGGTAGCTACAGTTAAACCCAGCTACATTGCATCTAGCTAAGGCTGGCCCAGCAGTCATTAGGGCGCGCATAGATGGCATAACGTCCAAGTTATACACAGCATTCCTAAGATCTTTTCTGGTCTTCTTCGGGATATCGTAGTCAAACTTCTCTTTAAGGTGTTTATCCATGAAAGTAAAGTATCTGTCTACGGTTTCAGCCCAAGACTCTCTTCGGTTTTCCTCTGGTAGCCAACGGGCGTACCTAGAGAGAGCAATAAATCTTGAGTATTCGGGTGTTCCTAGTTTGTCGAAAGGGTCCATGTAAAGCTGTGGTCTCCTAGTGCTTGGTGTCGTCGTCTTCGGGAAGGGTTGGAAAGTCCATGCTACTAGAAAATATTTCTTTCTGCAAGGCAAGGCGCATCTGCTGAGTCGTGTAGTACAAGTATAGGCAGTTAGTACAAAGATCTACCGCGTATTTTAGTTTGGACTCCCACTCAGCATCACCCTGCATTACAGGGTAAGCTTTGCGAACTTCTTTCAAGACTCTAGCAAGGCCGTCAAAGTTATCCACTTCTACAACATGCACACTACCTTCAAGATCGTCTACGTTCATTTTGTTGCCTCCTTCTTCTTCGCGTCATAGGCGGCGAGGGCATTAAGTTCATCGGCCCATATTTCAATCAATTCAGTGCGAGAGGTTTCGGGTTGGGCCAAGCACTTCACTTGCCCAACATAATTTAATGCAGTTTCCAACGCCTCCGCCATCGCCTTTGCGTGGGCTTCTATGTCCTTATTCCGCGCAGCAAGGGCTTCTATACGGTCGGCGGCTTCCTTTAAATCCAAATCCGCGCCAACTAATTGATGGCCGCATTGCACGTCAGAGGCCCAAGCCCGCAATCGCCTCACCAAGCCTTCATCTTCATCTGATAGGGGACTAGTCACAGCTTTCTTCCTGTGTAACATTGATTCGCCTCATTCCACTCAAAGCCCAAGTTACTACGAATAACATAGATTTCATTAGGTGCTTTGTTGTAATCAGAGGGAGAGTTGTATTCCTGTGTTTCTATCCAAGCTCTGTACGGCTTACCCTTCTTGCGCCAATACGTAGTGATGTCTTCGGCTAAGCGCCGTGAGGCAGCTTTGTTATTTATGTAGTCCATTGAGGTACTCCTCTGTTGCGTTCTTACAAGTATCCAAATAATTAAAAGCACTAAAATAGGAGAAGATAGGCGATGAGTAGTCTTTACTCATTTGGTTCCAGTTATTAAAGAAACGTCTTCGTACTGGTGTTCCTAAACATTTGTTCATAAATAGCTCCTTTTATTGACATTAAGGTACTTGGGAATAGCTGGGAGGATACATTAGTACCCCATAGGTTTCCACCAATCTCCCAATCTGTAGCACGTATAACAAGATCCCCTAAACTTTGCATCTAAACCTCCTGAATATTGCAGCCACTGTGTCTTCTTGCATAGCAGCCAAGTTACATACCTCTGCAAAATCACCTGTCTGTACCATGTCCCCATACTCGTCTTCTATAGGTTTATCGTAGAGCCAAGCTGAGACTTCATAGAAGTCCTTGCCAACCTCATTGGGACCTTTGATATAGTCTAGTAGGGACCGATCTAGTACGGCTCTGAATAGTCTTGGAAACTCGTCTGACTCGGCAGCTTCGGGTATCGGCGCTCTTTGGAAGAGGCCCTTGTGGGCTACGATGTACTCAATTTCTTTATGACTAAAGCCTACGACTAGACTAGTCTCAGCACTAAGATTCACAGAAGGTATCCTTTGACATATCTAAGATTTCTTCTAGTTGTGTGTCAGTTAGTTGGTACCCTATTTCTCCTTCGCTATCGACCCAGAAGTAGTCGTCTACGAGGGCCATTAGGAACTCTTTAAGATTGTCCTTCTGTTCCTGTGTCATTAGGTATTTCCTTTGTTAGCATTGATATGTAGTCAGCTAAGGTAAGTACTACGAGAGGTTCCGATCTATCCCTTGCCACGACCAGTAAATCGTTCCCCTCAATCCAGCCGTACAACTGCGTAAAGCCCCTAGCTCTTTTCTTGCATTCGATAAGACGGAGCCCCATGGGTGTAGATAATTTGATGTCCCCGCAGAAGGATCCCCCAGCAGCGCCTGAGAGAGGAACCCGTTGTGCGGGAATATCAGAGTCATTGAATCTTTTGACAATTTCTCTTTCAAATCTTGCTCCTTTGTCTCTACTAGGCTTTCCCACTAGGTATCGTACTCCGTCTCAGTCCAAGTCTTGTTTGTCTTAAAATTGCGGTATTCCCAGTCCAAGTAGTCACCACCATATCTTACAAGGCGTCTTTCAATTGAATAGCTATTCCATGGGTTCCACTCTCTGAGTTTACGATATAGCTTTTTATCTTCGGAAGTCATTGGATTATCCAAGGTATTATCCTTTGATCTTGTCCTTGTATCCTGCGGTTACATCAGCAACCTTGGGTTCTCTAGCCACCTCTGTAAGATACTCTACCTTACCTGAGTACTGGAAGGCTCTAAGGTTATCCCAGCAATCAAATTTAAAGGGACAGAAGACACAAGGCATAGCTAGCTTACGATTACCATTATTCTTGGCATTCTTATACTGAGGTTCATCAGGGTAACACCGTTCAGGGGGTGTCTCGTCCTCCAAGAAATCCCTTACATGTTCCACTCTTTTCTCTGTGTTAGAAATGAAGATATCGGGGACACGTAGAAGAGCAAGTTCACCTCTGTTCTTATTGATGGTAAGGAATGCAGCCTCAGTTTTACCTAAGGCATTAGCATATCCTGATATTTGTTCAATGTACCCAAAGGGGTCATCCCCTCTCAGCAGAGAACCATCAGAGAACTTCTGGAACCCGTACTGAGAGGCAGACTTAACGTCCACAGGAACATCATCAATGCAGCAGTCCAAGTGGCCAACAACGCCACTAACTGATACCTCGTCTTGTTCATGTGTTACTTTATGTCCAGCTTCTCTGACTAGAAAAAGGAGGAGCTCCTCAAGGATATGTCCGTAGAGGAAATTAATGTAATTATCCGCAGTCAGACTCCTAGAGGACTTAGAGGGCATCTTGAAAGAATACCAAAGCTTTCGATCTGGAGTCCCTAAGTTAGACATCCTGAGCGTTGTTTGCTGGTCGGAACCGGCTTCCTTCACAGCTTTACGGAGCACTTCCTTGCAGTTCGACGCGAACAGATCAAGGTTCTCTTCGGTAACTTCATGTGTATTCTCAAAGATACCATAGATATCAGAGAGGAGACTCCCCAAGTTTTTCTTAGTCACTGGATTTCCTTAGTTAAGCAGAGGCTTCGTAAGTAAAACCTTCTTCTTCATCAAAGATATTATCGTCTTCGTCTTTCTCGTAGACTTTAAGATCAAGGACTTGGATAGCAGACAGGTTCAACCTAGTACCTTTGTTCGTCTTGCCATAGTCGTAGGGGAAGGTCGTGTAGTATACCTTGGCCCTTGTACCATTACCAAGGAGCAAATCGTGGGGAAGTTCATTCCCTTTTGCGTCCACAACTTTCAAAGGGTACTTGACAAAGTTTGTCTTCATACGCACGTAGTTGTCCATGATATGCTCACCGTCTGGTTCATACCAACGGATAGGCTGGGAATCAGACGCAGCCTCTTTATCAATCACGGCAGGATCATCGGGAACAAAGCAAACTTGGAGGTTATCTCCCGGAGTCTTTTCAGGACCTCGATCAGGATTCTTGTAATCCACTCTGGCCCAATAGATTAGGCCCACTGCACTGTTTTGGTCACTCATACTTTTCTCCTTAGTTCGGCTAGTTCAGGTAATTTACGACAGCTTGGAACAAAATAAGTGCAGCGACGACACCAATCCCAATCTGTACAAACAAGTGAAGACTATTCCAAGCCCTCACTACTTTATCGCTGATTGCTTTGAAAAACGACATGCTTTTCTCCTTCTAATTTCCCTAGTGTCATAGTGAGCTAGGGATTCTCACTCGTCTTCCCAATGAGCCTGTCTAATCTTTGTCAGGCGTTCTTGGAAATCTAGTACCACACTTTGTGTGTCATTGTCAACCTCGACTATTGATGTGGAATACCCAGAAAAGTCTGCGGGGCCTTCCTCTTCGTCAAAGTCCTCTTGCCACATTTCGGCAAAGAACTCTTGGAGATAGTCGTGTGTATCAACGTCATAGGTATCCTCGCACTCCGAAGAAATCTCTAAGGCGTAGCTTATAGCATTGACTTCATCTTGTGTCAAGTCCATGTTGTATATTACCTCTCCATCTTTAGTACGTTTAATTTTAGCCATTCTGGGCCTCCCATAGGATACCCTATGCCTAGTGGGTATCAGCCCAAGTATACCCCACTTTGTAGTCCCCTGCCAAAGGGCACTTAGACCCTAGGACTTCCCCCGCTTCCTTGAAGAGATCTTTAAGGGTATCGCCTAGCTCTTGCGCGTTATCCTTGTGTACCTCTATCTGGAACTCGTCATGTACCATATTCCTCTGGGCAAACCAGTGAGGGAACCTGTCATGGTACTCCCTGAGGACCCACTTCATTACGATGGCTTCAAAAGATTGTAGTCCTGTGCTAAGAGCCAAATGAGCAGAAGGAATAAATATCCTGCGACCATCCAAAGCAATATAATTACTCGTTTTTCCGTAATTTTCAAAGGTTTGCTTAACATTGCCAAGAAAAGGCATACGACTAAGAAAGCGTTTATTGGTGTCACGTCCATCTTTCTTTGTTCCTCCTAAGATTGCACCTAGTTTAGCTGGTCCAGCATTGAGTAGCCATGCGTAGATAAAGGTCTTAGCTGTATTCCTGTCACAACCAAGGACTTCTGCGTGAACGGCATGGGGGTCTTCGTTAACAACTTGGTGGATATAACCCTTGTCCCCTGCATAGTGCGCCAGAGCCCTTAGCTGGATGCCTGAGGCGTCTGCTCCAACTAGGACATGGTTAGCTCTATCATCAACAGTCCAGCACTCACGGCTCTCCCTACCGTACATAGAGCCTATACGAGCTACGTTACCCATGTTAGGTTTGTTGTGGGACATTCTATGGGTACGAGTCCCTAGGGTAATAACGCTACCATGTACGTAGTTATCCTCGTCCTTAAGGTCTAGCCATGATTCCACCGTTGCAAGCCTGTGCTTGGTGATAAGGTATTCCCCAAGAAGCTTTACCTGAGGGGGTAACTTGTCCCCTAGTAGCTCTACGGATTCAGTGGTGAACTTGGGATTACCCTTTGGGGTGTACTCAATAGGCTCCCAGCCCAAATCCTGTAGGCGCTCTATGCGCTGCTTAGATGAGTCCAAGTTAAACTCTTGGTAAGCAATCTTGGTACAAGGACCACCTACGACCTCAGTGGGGGTAACGTATAGTCCCTCGGTCATTAAAAAGTCGCAGAAGGATTCTAGGAACTTAAGGCCTACCTTGGATACGTCACCAGCCTTTGTGTACTTAGGTGCAAAGTCATCTACCTTGATGGCCTTGGTATGGAAGACAGATAGAATTTCATCGGTAAGCTCCCTATGTTTAATACTAAGCAGTTCATGGAGAGCCTTGGATTTAACAGGGTCAAGGTAGAAACCATTGTCTGTCTGTTGTAGCATGATCTCTTGGACACGTTGTTCCAAGTTGAAAGCGTCCCAAGGGAACTGTGTTCTCTCTGCCTTAGCCATGAGTAATCGGTATATCTTTGTTTGTATCCTTACGTCTGTGATACACCTACGCATCATAGGCCAAGAGAAGTAGTCCCAAGTCTCATGCTTAGGTTTCTTTACACCGAATAGTTCACCGTAGAACTCTACGCTATGCTTAGGGCGTTCAATGGAAATAACCCTAGATAGAATTAAAGTGTCAACAATACTGCTAAGAGGCAGGTTGATGCCAAGACATACTCGTAGTACTTTGCGGTCGAAGCCGATTCCATTGTGCATAATAACTTTTTGTACATTGTTGTCCTCCATCCATTGTTCAAAGTCAGATATTAGGTGTATATGGTACTTGGCAAGGTCCTTAGCGATACCGTAGCTCTTGGCCTTCTCAGTAATAAACAGGTGTGTTTCCTTGGTGTCTAAGACATACGCACACATACAGTGGATCTTGGTGAAATCCAAGCCATCAGTTTCTATGTCCAAGATGATCTTAGTCATTTAGTGTACCACTGTGAACTACCCTAACAACAAAAAAGGAACTATGGAATATTCGCTGTTCAACAGCTCTATGTGCCTCACGTAGAGTATCTGTCCTAAACCCATTTAAAAGCAGCGTTTCTGTTCTAGTGTACGGCATTGAGCCTAGTATCAATTTCATCATGAGTACCTCCAATTTCAAGCATTTCTTTAGTCATCTAAACACCCTTTCTTTCGTATACATAGCGATATCCCAAGAATAGTACTCAACTGGTTTAATAAGGTACTTATATGTATTTTCGTACTCAGGAAATGGATTTCTAATAAATTTTGGGCCTACTTGTGGAAATAGGGCTATAAACATCTCCCTAGTGTATGCCCTAGGAAAAATAGGTTTCATGTTAATCCTCCTCGAAGTTATTCTCAATGAGTAACATGGCTTCCACAGGGTCAGGTGTCTGAAGAATCTTCTCGTAATGCTCGTCGGTCAACTCTGACATAGTACCAGCACTCTTCTTGTAAATCAAGCGGGTAGCTGGGCCTGTCTCACCGGATAGCCTAGACTTGAGGACACGTATATTGGTAATGTTACGTAGAGCAGGGTTATCATCCTGTCCATTGCGCTCCAAGCCAAGCACTGTATCACTTAGCTGGTAAATAGACCCGGCACCTCTGGCATGACTTAGTTTTACTCTGCCACCTTCTTCGTGTGGCGTACCCTCGTTACCCTTGGTCAAGTGGGAGATAGCAATGCAGGTAAACTCTAACTCATTGATAAGGGCGCGTAGCTTGGTCATAAGTTCGTCAATGGTCTGTCTCTCGTTGCCCCCATGAGTACCACCGGATAACAGGATACTGATGTGGTCAAAGAGAATCACCTTGGCACCAAAGTTGGCAACCATGTACCGCATGTTGTCTATGAGGGAGTCAACAGTGTTAGAACCCCACTGGTCCCAGAATATCCAACTGTTATCCGCAAAGACTTGCTCCCATGACTTACCCCAATCTTCCTTGTCCGTTTCATCCCAGATATGAGGAAGCATCAAGTTCCTATTCATGTTCATACCTGTAAGAATTCTAACTGTCTTACGCTTGTTCTCTTCTAGGAAGATACCACCAATCTTATCAGTACCAACGAAGGGTTCCATGGTGTTCTTCAAGTGAAGCCCTAGGCCCTTCATAAAGGTTGACTTGCCTAGACCTGAACCTGAGAGGATGGTTATGAGTTCACCAGCAGAGGAAATACCATAGAGCATATCATTGAGTCCCTTGTACGGGTACGGGATAAGCCTCTCAGGGTCTTCCTCTAAGAACTTTAAGGTATTGACACCAAGGATCATGCCTTGTCTAGTAATGGGTGCAGCGATCTGCACAGCAAACAAGAAGTCCTTAGTCTGATTCTTTGTCAGGTAGTCGTTGGCATCCTTGTGTCCTCTCTCGATATTGACCATGCTCACCTTCTCAGGTGGGAATATCTGAGAGAAATTCTTAGCTGCCCTAACACCATGTTCATCTGCATCAAAACATAGGTATATCTGTTCAAACTTATCCAAGTACTCTTTCTGGAAGTCGTTGATCTTGATATCCTTGGCACCATTCTTGATGGACACTACGGGCATCTCAAGCTTAGTGCCTTTGAGCATCTGGTATGCGGACATGGCATCAATCTCACCCTCGGTAATCATAACCTTGCGGCTAGACCTAAAGGCGGCATGTTGTCCGAAGAACCCTGCGTCCCTTGCTGCTGTTGGACTAGTCTTTGTCCACTTGAAGTTCTTATTAGGCAATCTTGTTTTCAGAGCAACTGGTTCTTCTTCGTCCTTGGCGTACAAGGGAAAGAAATACATACCATTCTTCTCAGTAACACCGTAGAATTTCTGAGCCCAAGGCTGTAGTCCTCGCCAAGTAATCTTAGGCTCGTCGAAGGATGGAATGGACATAACAATATTAGAGGTATTCTCTTTGAATTTCTCGGAGCCCTTATGCTCCTTTAGATACTCCTTGGCTTCTTCCTCAGAGAAGACAGCCTTGCAAGAATTTGAGTAACAGATACCGTAGAATCTACCTTCTTCTTCAGAGTCTGCATAGAGAGCGAAGGCATCACTGCTGTCACAGGCAGGGCAAGGTAAATGCGTTGCCACCTGTACACCGTATTGGGACATTTAAGTCTCCTTAGAGCTTGGAAAGTTTCCTTGTGTAGCTAGAGATAAGCTTCTTGTCTCGGTTACGAGTTAGTTTACCTCTGCTCTTAAGGGACAGGGCAAGCCATAAGATATTACAGACATCAAATAGCAAGCCTATCCTTGTATTGTTTTGATTCTTACGCAAAGCATCTTCTAGTCTAATCTCGTAGACTAGGACAACACGTTCAATGATATCCTCACTGGTGGACAGAAAGGAATCTTGTATGTATGGTTTGTCCTTGGGAAACATTAGAAAATGCCGATGGTAATCGCTAAGGCAAAGAGAATCAAGAGGAATGTAAAGGGATTGTTCAAAGGACTTGACCTTGTTATCTAAGTGTATCTAAGATATACCCTTAGATCTTAAAACACCTATACTAACTAAGTTCTATCTAAGATATATCTAAGTAGTACTTAAGGTAGATTAGGTGAATATATGATCCTAGGTTAATCTAAGATAAACCATATCACATATCTTAACCGAAGTCAAGCTGTCTTAAGGTTCTCTTTTTGTGCTTCTTTTTCCTCGGGATTACCCTTGTTTTCATCTTGTGTATTCTTGTCCCCCTTGACCTTAGCAGACTTGGGGGCCTTCTTATTACTCTTTTCTTCTTCATGGTAGTCCCCTGTTATGAGGATACAAAGCTCTTTTTCAGGTAGATTGATTTCCTTGACAATATCTGCCATAGGGTCATCAGATGGCTTAGCCCTAACCTTCATGTAGGCCTCGTATTCTTTCCTGTTAAGCTGAACGATATGGTCTTCTCTATCACCTCGTATGTAGAGATCAACTGTAGTCTCTGCCATGGCTGGTTTTTGCCATTCTTCGTGTCTAATTAAGGGCCATTCAAAGGGTTCTTCAAGCATACCTATGTTCCTTTAGTATTCTATTAAGTTCTATGGCTGTGTTTTCACAGGCCTTTGCATACGCTTCATCACTAAGGATACTCTGATCTTTGGCTTCGTCCTCCAAACTCATTTGTAGTTCCTTGAGATCTTGGATTAAGATATAGTGTTCCAAGTCCACTGTAAAGTTATCATCATCAGCTTTCATCAGAGTCTCCTTCAACAAACATTGTAACACAGATACTAACATGTGCCACCGAGTCCATGTTTAATAGGTGTCCAAGATTAACCCAACCGCCAGTTGCGTTAAACATTGGTCTTTCTAGTCTCTCCCATATACTAACGCACATCTCATTCATTTAAGCGCCTCCTTTACTGTACTTGCGATAAGCTCTGCTGTGGATGCGTGGCCATCAGTAACCAAAGGTCCTAAGTAGGAAAGTATTCTGTGGCGCATAACAAAGGTAACTAAGGGACCATCAATTTCCTCCCATACGTAGCGTTCTAAGGGTACCATTGGTCAATCCTTAAAATATTTTCGAAATCAACAATATCCTTTATCGTATTAAGGGTGTTTGGAATAAGCATTGGACTACGATACTCAAGGTTTATCCATATAGGCTTCTCGATCTCAGTCCACACGGTAATGGCCATCTTAATCATCTTAACCACCCCTGTGCAAAAAATGCATTCCTAACCCGCAAAAGAGATCTTGGTTTTGTGGATAATCCAAGGGCACCACGTTTTGCTAGTGTTTTTTCTATGATGGGCCTTTCCATCTCTCGGACTTTATTAGTTATCATATTCATCTTGTCCACCCTTGTTCTTCAAAGATAACCCTCACATGCCGAAGAGTTCTTGACCTCATGGACACGCGAAAGCCAAGGACGATGCGTCTTTCTAGTACTTTTTCTACGATTGGTCTTTCCATCTTACTAATAGCCCAAGATATCATATTCATCTTATGTCCTCTCTTAGTACCCACGATGGTTGTCCTCTTCGTGTCCATTTGAACATCCATTTCCCGTTAGAGTCGTATTGCTTATCAGATACGTAGTATAGCCTGTATGCCTCTACGGGGCTCTCTCGCCAGTACTGAGAGGGCATGGCTAGTCTAAGGGGGGTAGAGCCCTCAGGTAGGTTAGGTGGCACTGAGAGGGCTCCTGAGAGCTTCTCATAGCTTGCGTGTGTCTTGTTCCAGCGATACCTACGTTCCCTTGCTAGTGCAGACCATAGGTTATGCAACCAGACATAGTTATCGTAGCCTTCCATAACCCACTTGCAACTAGGGTGGTTAGGGTTAAAGCTTTTGTATACCTTGCCAGCAGAGGGACCTTCACATTCATTCTGTGCTGTGCTTAGAATCTGTGCATACTCTGTAATCATTTTGTTTACATGTGCATCAATGTGGTAGGTGGCTGCTAGGAAGGGACTTTCGTCAAGCTTGAAGATGTTCATGGAGTGCCTCAAATATCAATGGTGTCATCTTAGTACCTTTCTATGTCTTCCTCAAGACACTCTAGACCTGCCTGTACTTCCACGATAACCAAGGGGTCAGACATGGACAAGTTAGTGACTTGGTGCCATTGGCCAGCATGGATAATAAGAGAGTTGCCTTGTTTGTAGGTGTGGCCTTGCATACTCTCTGGGTTATTACCAGTAAAGACACCAGCCATTCCCTTAGCTATAGTCCAGTACTCTGTTCTCTTGTCATGCCTTTGCAATGAGATGCTTTGACTTGGCTCAATTACAAGAGTTTTAATGACTAGCTTTGGAAGTCTCAGGTGATCTACGTAGTACCCCCACTTCTTAGTGTACTGAGTTTCAATGAACTTGTTTACAAGGTCAAAGGTTTTTAAGTCTCTAGTCTCCATCTCCAAATGGCTCCTCTTAGTTGAACAAAGCAATCATTTGCTTTGAGTGATGATTCTTTTGCATCAAAGAAATATGGCCCCCAGTCACCGGTGTATAGAAGCCCTTGGTTATCCCCTGTGGTTGCTTTAGGATTGAAAACCCCTAAGGTTACTAAGTTCATCTTAGGCTCCTTTCTTAGCTCTCCTTAGGTATTCCGATAAGATATCTCTGGAACTGTTTTTCTTGGCACCCTGTAGGAATCTTGGCCAGATATCCAAAGACTCTAAGGCTTCTCTTTCCTCTTTAGGTATATCCTTCTTACACTTCCTATCCCCACCATTGACAAAGACTAACTTTCTTGTACTACCGTAGTTGTCTCTTGCCCATTGCAAAAACTGTACTGCGTTTCCATCTCTATCATCAAAGGGAACTACTCTTGATACGGTGGCAAACATTTCCAAGACAGCCTTGCGTTCATCCCAAGACATAAAGTGGCATGCCTGAGGCGTACCTTTGCGCTTAGTATCCAGCCATTCATCAGAGTTAAGACCTACAACGATATTGCTACCTACCGATAGCAGGTCTATGTGGCCAGAGTGTATAGGGTCAAAGCCACCAGATACTAGGTAGACGTTAGAGGATGTCATGCAACTTAATCCTTATTTGGTTAGATAAATCTTGAGTAAACATGTTAATGAATGGTCTCGGTGCCTTTCTTGTGTAAAACAAATCGTATCTCATTACGCTTTTCCGAGAATTTCCTAAGTTCAAGTACAATTCACAAATATACCTACGTCCACTATTTCTCAAGTATTTATGTGCTAGATTAACTGAGTGAGTCATTGACTTTCTTAGCTCCTGTTCCATGTGGGGTAAAGCCTACGATAACCTTCCTGTCAGCCTTGGCACAAAGCATACAATCTTTGCAGTTAGTATCCTTGTATTCCGCAATACACTGAGCTATCTTAACACCTTTGTACTTGAAAGTTGTTTGCCCTTGGTATTTAGGCGGAATCATAACGGTAGTGGGAAGCCCATAAGTTTTATAGGATACTACTCCATCCTCAAGGGTATCACAAGAAGTGTTGATGATGAACCCCTTAGAGATAGCCATACGTAGTACATCCGCATAAGTTTTATAGTCTTTGTGCGTATAGGTGAAGCCATTAGTGTGCGAAGCCGCCATGGCAAGCTGGTGCAGAGCAGCCTTGCTAATCTTAGTGCCGCTGCCGGGTAAATCTCCTGCCTGATTGTGTCTCCAAAGGGTTCCATCGGGTAACTCCTTAACCCATTTAATGAAGTCTGGCCAAGGTACCCCACGTTCTCCAGAGGATACCTTGTTCCAGTGTAGTCTAAGAGGGCCATACGAAGCGTAACACCCTGCATCATACCAAGAACAGGTAGGGGGACAGGACTTACGCTCCGTAGTAGTAACAGGGATAGGCCCAGTTTTAGAATTAGATGACTTAGGGGTTATGTGTACGTTAAGCTTAGACATCCCTAGCCTCCCATTTTACACAGTTTTTCATTATGAAAAGAGGGCTACTAAGTCTTCGTCTAATCACCGCGTAATCTGAGTGACTGCCTAACTTAGACCCTACGGTAGGCGTTAAACCATGCACTTGATGAAAAAGAGCAAAGATTGGATACCAATGTCCTTTTCTCTCTACAATGTGTTTCATTCTAGAAACCTCCTAGGAATGTTTCTTAAAGCCATGGTTATCTTAAAATTGATGGGCCAGTAAAGGTTTAGATTACAAGGCTCCCCTCGCCTCTCAACAAGCCCTAGGGTCCACATTGACTGCGGACCACCCTCTGTTATATCAGAGATTCTTCTTAGTTCACCAGTAGATATCATCATCAGCTTCATCAAAGATATCATCATCGTCATCCTCATAATCACTATAACGAATCCAACTTGAATCGTAGGAGTCATCAAGAGGGTCTTCATTATAGTTCATGTTATACCCTTCATACACTTGACCACCAAGAACATCTCTCTCAACGGCTGTCTCTATCACCGAGTCAACCGTGTATGCACAGACACGCATCTTGGCATTGTTATAATCAGTGGGAATAGATACCACATCCTTAGGATTGATCTTAACCTTGACTAAGATTCTCCCGTTGCCAAAGAAGAAGTTCTTAGCATACTCAAAGGCACAGACATGGAGTCCCGCTGAACAGGTACGGTCAGGGTTATCCTCAACCTTGTTGCGAGACATACTCACATGGCTACCCACTGAGTTGTCAATTTCACTTGTGTAACAATCCTTGAAGTCGCTAGTGATTACCTTGTAAGCATAGAAGCAACCATCGTTACTAATGGGCATCGTATGCACTTCAAGGAAGCCATATAGCTGTTCAACAGATTTGTACGAAGGGTTCTCTTGCAAGTTCTCAAGGAACCTAAGCATATTGTCAATGGGTAATTTGTACGCAGACAAAGCCTTGATACGTTCTACAGCAAAGCCTTGCAAAGGTTTACCTTGATACATCACAGTACCATCTTCATAGGTAACTTCTGAATCCTGTTTGTTCAGGTATCCTTCTGTGTCAACTACTAGGCCTGATGTAAAGGCATCACTGAGTTCATCTGTGAACTCAGAGTCAAACAGCCATGCTCTAGGGCCTTCAGGACCTTCATTCCAGTTACGCAGCAAGTCCATGACCATACTAAAGTTACGTTGCCCACGACGAGCAGTCTTTACATCGCCGCCGCCAAAGTCAACAGTTACATTGTTGTCAGAGATAATCACTGACATTCCTAGGGGATAAGACATTGAAGTCTCCTTTCATGTTGCCTAGGTACCAACATGGTGCCTAGGTTTTCTTCTAAGTTAGTCTAAGGGGTACTCTCTGTGCCTATCTTAGGTAGGCCTTCTCTTTCTACATAGTATTTAAGCAAGGTTTCCAAGTTTGTTTCTTCAAGTAACTTGGTAGCACGGATGAACTCTTTTTTCAAGGCATCATTAGACTTTTCTGCACTAGTAAATCTAACCCCATTCTTGGTTAGCCACTTTCTCATAGGTAATTCAATGAGTTCCGGAGCATTGTTAACTTCTTCCCTTGCCTTCTCTATGAGAGGTTTCAAGGGTTCAAGGTACCAATCGGGTAGACTTGGGTGTCCGTAGCGCCCATACTGAGCATCGGAAAACTTGCTTATAAGCTCATTGGCTGCCTCTATATCCAAGGTTGTTGAGTGACTCAAGGATGTTTTCTGGACACATACTCGGTAGTAGTGCAAGAAGTTAATCAAAAGCCCTGATTTCTTTGCTTCCTTAAAGGCACTAGTGTTTTTCTGTGTAGCACTGGCATAGAATATTATATCCTTTGGTCTAAAGGCATTGATACCGTTAAGTCTGTCCACCATAGATTCCAGTGGCAGGCTCCATAGCGGGACCTTATAACTGTAGTTGTCTATACTTGTTCTACTTGTAGGTACATAGAAGATTCTCTTTGGCTCTGCTACCTGTTCTTTCATGGTCGCAGAGTATCCTAGTTGAATCATCCTTAGGGCATCTGTGCAAAAGTAATAAGGTGTGCGGTAATTTTCTCGCTTTGCACCTAGGAAAGAGGACTGAGCTGCCTTAGTCTTATCTTTAGTTGTCTTAGGTACCTCAACATCATCCAAACAAATAGTCTCAAAGCAACTAGGGTAGTCGTCTAGGTATGTGCTAGGCTTATCCTTGAAGATCAAGAAGGAGTAGTATGATTTACTAAGCTCAAGGTTCTCTTGCACCCAAATCTTAAGCCTTTGGATATGGTTCTTACAGGCAGTTGCATAGAATACAATGACCTTTGCATCATACAAGGTATCAGTGTTGAAGCGATTGAAGCTAACACTGTCTTCTTTTTTAACTCTGTAAATACCAGATGCGTTGTAAGAATTTGATCTACTGTATTCATAGGACCCAATCAGATTATCTCTTAGGGCATCCAAGTTAGTAAGGTCTGCAAAGTTAATCCCTCCACGTACAATTGTAATCTTCTTAGTTGTCTTGGGGTCATGCCATTCAGGTGTATAGGAATTTAGGAGAACATCAGAAGCAGCTATGGCTTCCCCTAAGGTTGTAGCTGCCTTAAGTTCCTTCTCAAAGTGATCTTTTATTTTCTTGTCTAAGTCTTTGAAATGCTTAGTTAATCTCTCATTAGTGATCTTGTCAAGGCTGAGAGTTTCTCTGTTATCCGAGACAGAGAGGTACCCATTAGGAAAGAAGTACGACGGATTTCCTGAACATAGTCGTGAAATATCACGTAGTGAGGCTTGAGTTTCATAAGGTAGGATACTTTCCCTAACCGTGTAAGGCCTTTGTCCGATGACAAAAGTAATATCATTTGAGCGTGTCCTTCCATTCCTAATGTATGCCATAGGGATGTTTTCTTTTCTAAGGTCTACAATGCTTTCTTCATCAAAGAAGTAATCAATTGGTACTGTGATATCATCTTCGAATACTTTAGGGCGTAGCTTAGGTGGCATGTAGTACAGGAACTCACGCATAGCACGAAGAATCTCTGCCTTTTCATGCGTTGTCATAGGAATAATAACGTCAGTACCCTGGGGATTATCCGATGCACTCTCTGATGTTACATATATAGCGGGTGTTCCATCGCCTCCATCAGCTGTAACGTGTGCTGTGGATTCCATGCCACCTTGCCTTGTCTTGATAACGAAGTCACTAAGGCACAGAGGGGCAATCATGCCTACACCAAAGCCACCAATGCGGACATTATCCTCATTCTTGTCTGTCTTACCCGGTTCTACGTTCTCTGCTAGCTGTTCAGCAGTCATACCTCTGCCAAAGTCTCTAATGATTAGGTTAGGGTTACTATGTGTGGGCAGATAAACTTCGTATTGCTTTCCTCTATCACCCTTTGCAATGGCGAAGATAACTTCATCGGCAGCATTAGACGCAATCTCGCTAAACACAGCACGATACTTGTCATTATACTGGTCAATGTGTCTACGGAATTGCGTAGCCTCATCCATGTGTTTAAAGGACAGAGACTTCTTTGATACAAAGTCACCATCTGTCACAATGTTCTGTGTTGCTTTACTTTCTATTTTCATTAAAGTTCTCCTCGTATCTTAATCGGTCATGCACTGGAAACCTTATCAAGTCCCACACTTGAATATCCACTTGGTCATTTACTTGGGTCTCTAATTCTTTCCACATATAGCTGTCTCTTAATTCCATCTGGTACTACACGCCTCCATACTCGGTTCCATACTACTAACCATACTTTGTCACTTGATTGTGCGACTGATTTTGCTAGTATTGGTGCCCGCACTTTGCCCCATACTTGGCGTCTTAAGTTTTTCATAGGTACCTCACTAGAAACCTAACTTGGCCCCACACTGGGAAATGCACATGAAGCCACACTTGGAAATGCACATGAAGCCACACTTGGTGCCTCACTTTTTTGAACACTTGTCGCCACAAAGGGGTACCTACTTGGACCCACACTCGGGTATCTATTGTGTGATCCCATTGAATCAATACCTGTTCCTTTAAGTTCTCCATAGCTACCTCATTAGTTTCTTCTAGTTTATCCTAAAGGCTCTCTGTAGTATCTTGTAGTAAAGGGGGCTGATGACATCAGAAAGCTTAGAATAAACAAGGTTCATACACGTATCTTCAACTTCAATTATAGGATGTGAGGCCCTTCTAAGTATCACATGTCTAACTTTGTACTTCTCTATTTTTCTCATAGCTATTTCCTTGGTGTCTTATGCAATCTAATGAGCCTTTTAACGTCATGCTCAGGACACCAAGGCGAAGTGTGGCACCTTGGTCTGCGCTCAAGACGTAGACAGCACAGGGTACGTCGAGCACAAATGGTACTCCCGATAGGACTCGAACCTATAACCTACAGATTAGAGTTGCCTATTCTATCCGTTATGTGGTATAGTGGTAGCTCCTAAAGGACTCAAACCCTTAATTGCAAATTAGAAGTTTGCCGTGATATTCAGTTTCACCAAGGAGCCATATGAAAACTTGTACTAAATGTAAAGAAACAAAACCATTAACAGACTATTACAAGCAAAGCGATAGAAAGAATGGCGCGTCTATGTGTAAGGTTTGTTTTAATGCATACTGTATAGAGCGTTGGCGTAAAGGTAAGGTCAAAGCCATAGAATACAAGGGTGGCAAGTGCATACGTTGTGGGTATGGTGAGCATCCTGCCGCCTTGCAGTTTCATCACACTGACCCATCTACTAAGGACACCAACTGGACTAAGTTACGCTTACGCTCTTGGGATAAAATAAAGCGTGAGCTAGACAAGTGCGTCCTACTCTGTGCTAATTGTCATTCCATTGAGCACTCAGGTAGTTGAGCTACGGGAGCCAACTAGTTAGTTTACCTAAGGGAGCCTAGCTCTTAGGGCTTGTCTAAATTGAAACATGAAAGCCTCGTCTACCCCTTCAACCAACACACTTAGGTCCAGTACTTTGTATATCATTGGATTACTTAATTGTTCAATAAATTGGTATCTTAAGTTCTTCATAGCTGCCTCACTCGGACCCTTACTTGGACCCATACTTGGCCCCATACTTGAACCCATACTTGGTCCCATACTTGAACCCATACTTGGTCCCATACTTGGCCCTCTACTTGGTCCCTTAAGTTCTCCATAGCTGCCTTCCTCTATCATCTTTGGCTACCCTCAGATAACCAAGGTCTAACTAAAAGCCAAAGAGGGAGAAGATAATTACAAACATTCCTATAACCATCCAAAATCTATATTCTTTCTCAGTCATAATAATCTCCAAGGGCACAAAGGTGTTCAAAAGAAAACCCCAGACACCATGAGGCATCTGGGGTATCAAAGGTACGCTAGGGTACTTAGTCAGCTACGCGACGATAACCCTCAGGGGTATACTCACGTTGACGCCGAATCTTATAGTTACCCGCTTCAAGACCAAGAGTCTCATGGGTATCATAAGAACGCTCATGCGTCAGAGGAGTCTTTTCCTTGACAGACAAGATTGCATTGAAAGCATCTTCAGGGTCTTGGAAGTACGTGGTGCTACGCTCAAGCACAGTGTGGTGATGCCCAGTTTCAGAGTGGGCCACAATGTACTTACCATTTTCTGCTTGGACTTCCTTGTAATTCTCAGGAATCACGAAGTCATCACTGAGCCGCATGATGAGCAGATCACCTTGTGCAGCTTGACGTTTAAAGGTTTTCATGTACCTTTCCTTTCTAGAAAGTTTAGGATACCCCTAGGTAACCCTAGGAATAACTAAGAGGCACAGTATAACAGAGTATTACACTATGTCAAGTTTAAGTGCGGACTTCGGGCATAAAGTCTTTAGCCTCTAAGCCGTAGGTCCATGCATTAGCATCAAGAGCCGTAGTAAGTTCAGGGGGGACAGGCAAGGCAAATTCGCGACCAGTACCACACTTCACCCTAAGGAATCTCTCTTTGCCAATATCGGGGATGTCTACCTCAACAAGGGTACCAATTTCATCGTCGGGGTCAGCGTTGATAACCTTGGCATTTAACTTGTCGAGTACCTTGTGCCAGCCAATGATTTCGGCTGCCGCTCTACGCTGTTCAATGTTTTCCCATGTAAGAGCAGTCTCAGGCTTAAGGTTTTCCTTATCCGTTACCCACTCTTTAGGTATCGTAACACCACGCCAGCAATAGATTTCTGTACCATCTTCATAGGAAATAGCAGGGCCGTCCTCACAGTGTAGGACAGGTGGCTCTGCATCATTGTCCATACGGATAATCGTAGGACGTTTCTGAATGTAGCAGGTAGTGTCATAAGGTGTCCACATACCACAAGATGTAGTGATGTCAGCAAGTATGTCTGTATTCTCGATATCCTCAACACCAAGGACATCTTTGTAGAACTTGTACATACCTACCCAATCAGCATCCATGCTACCATTCAGTGTGCCACTCTGGAAGTCAGAGGAGCTAAGGTCAGGCAGGACTTTGCACACCTTGTTATAGGCGTCCATAGGTCCATCACAAAGCACAAACTCAGGGGCAGGATGCCCAAGAATCTCGTAGACTTTGGTGATTGCCTGAGTAGCCTTGTCCCAATCGACAGGCTCAGTTGATAAGCCTACCTTAATCCAGTGCTCATTCCATTCTGGAATCATAGCCTTCTGTTCTTGGGTAAGCTCAGTTACATTCGCCATCATATTTCTCCTTTGCTAATGGTGGCAATACAACCAAGGATTAACTTGGTATCTTTACTTGGCCCCATACTTGGTCTATTACTTGGCCCACTGCTTGGTTCCATACTTGGTCATACACTTGGTTCCATACTTGGTGCCATACTTGGTCCCATACTTGGCCCCTTACTTGGAGCCATACTTGGCGCCATACTTGGTTCCTTAAGTTCTCCATAGCTGCCTCACTTGGCCCCATACTTGGTGCAATACTTGGAGCCTTACTTGGCTCCATACTTGGCGGCTTACTTGGCCCCATACTTGGCTATGTACTTGGTCCCATACTTGGTGCAATACTTGGAGCCTTACTTGGTTCCTTAAGTTTTCCATAGCTGTTCTATTTGGTCCCATACTTGGTCCCTCACTTGGTGCCTCACTTGGTCATACACTTGG
>Ga0209578_10000676_pt1 | contig 38733 bp, 27 predicted proteins | sample tdAd472_FD_187127 | JGI IMG/M metagenome (GOLD analysis project Ga0209578, IMG submission 187127) | Marine sediment microbial communities from the Atlantic coast under amendment with organic carbon and nitrate - tdAd47.2 (SPAdes)... | ecosystem: Environmental > Aquatic > Marine > Coastal >...
TCTCTCTCTCTCTCTCTCTCTCTCTCTCTCTCTCTCTCTCTCTCTCTCTCTCTCTCTCTCTCTCTCTCTCTCTCTCTCTCTCTCTCTCATGGCCAAGACTTCCGAGATGGACACTATGGGGGCCATTGTGGTATCCTCCCCGGCATCAAGCGACGCCGAAGGCGAGACGCCGCTCGCGGCCAAGCGTCGCGCCATTCCGGTCGCAAGACCGAAGGCGGCAACGACCTGTGCACGCACATTCCGAACTCTCACATGCGGGGGCTGCTGCGGCCTCGTCGACTACCTTTTTTTCCTCTGGGGCCACTGCTGCCAAGCCGGCGTCGCGGCACGAGACGCTCAGCCAGACATGTTTGACCGATTTGCCGTGTACGACGACGCTGACGGCGACGGCGACGGCGACGACGACGACGACGATGAGCTCCTCTTCAGCGAGTATTGACGGTCTGGACGACGACGTATCGAGTCGCTGCCACCCTTTGGCTCTCGTCTCTCTCTCTCTCTCTCTCTCTCTCTCTTTCTCTCTCCCTCTCTCTCTCTTTCTCTTTAAACAAGCCCATTTGACCACATTAGTGACGAATTCGTGTATTTTTTTATTTCGAGAGCGCGTACGTCTGCTACCGAGGCAGGGCGACGGTGTTGTACAGCCATGCGCCGACGACTCCTGCGCCGGCAGTCCATAGAAAGGGGATGACTGCGGCGATCGCGCCGTACGCCATGAGGCGGGCCTGCTCCTTGCACTCGCCGTACTTGCAAAAGGCAAACTCTTCAAAAATGCCGCGCGCGATTGCAATCGCGCGCGGCTCGCTGGCGATAATGAGGATGCTGTCGCAGTAGTCGTACGCGGCCAGGGTACACGACATGTACCAACAGTTGGGAGACCGCCCCTTGACAACGCACTCGCTCTCGTACACCGCAGCCAGCGTGTCGTTGACGGTGCCGTGGCGGTGCAGGCAGCACTTCTGCCCGAGATCGGTCTCGGCGTCGCCGATCTTCCGGTCCACGGCCTGCACCACCGTGTTGTACGTCGTCCCCGACCCCAGCACTTGGACAACCACCGTCGCGCCGAGCGTCAGCACCGCCATCCATAACACTGCCGTCCCCAGCGGCGATGCCGGCGCCGCCGCCGCCACAAACGTCGCTGTTCTTGCGCTGTGCCGCGCGCGCCGCCGTCCGTAATCGTCTGCAAACATGTCGAATGCCGCCGCCGGCTTCTTTTGCGGCACGTACACTTCTTTTTCGCCGCCGTCGTTGTCGTTGTCGTCGTCGTCGTCGTCGTTGGTGTACATGGATGGGTCGAATGCCGCCGGCATCCGCGCCTTGGTGTCTCCCATCGTCGCCCGTCTCTGTTTTTTTTTGTACGCGTGTGTGTGTGCGTGTGTGTGTGTCTTGCCCGTCACATGGGGTGGGAGCGAGGCGCGTATATATCCCCACAACCCGCTCACACCCGGACGGCGTAGACGGGATCGACAAACCCGGGGGGGAGGTCTCCGCCAGGCGGGAATTTGGCGCACACGTCGCCGACATAGAACTCGGCCATGGCGCGCATGCTGGGCGGGAGCACCGCGGCGGCGGCGGCGGCGTCGAGCACGATCACGGCGCGGACGAACCGGGTGTAGGCGTCGCCGAGGTAGCGCGCAAAGACGTAGGTGACCTGCTCAACGGCCGCGCGGCGCCGCGCGCTGCGCGGCAGACACGGGCCGGCGGGGGCGGCGCCGCGGCTGGCGCTCCACAAGACGGCGAGCGCGGTGGCCCAGACAAAATGCGACGTGCCGCGCCCGTGCGCGCGCCCCGGCAGCTCGGCGCCGCCGGCGAGTTCGCGCAGGATGCGGTGGCGGACGCGGCCAAAGACGGGGCGCGCGCGCGGGAAGTGCTCGTCGAGGACGCCGTCCAGCGCCCGCTCCAGCGGCTCGATGTAGACGCCGCGCGGCAGGGGCGCGGCGGCGGCCGCGGCGACGTGGACCATCCCGGCGAGCAGCGCCGCGCTGCCCAGCGTGTGTCCCGCCGCGTCCGCCTGCCTGGCCGTCTCGAAGAAGGCGGCGGCCTCGCTCCCCGCGCCGGACAGGAGCGTGCGCAGCGCCGGCGTGTCGCGCCACGAGAACAAGGGGTCGGCCGTTATCTCGTACGCCTCTCGCCACACGTCGCGCGGCTGACTTGCCATCAGAGAGTGGGTAGGAAGGATTGTCGTCTTTACTCTGTTAATAACTCGAGAGAGAAAGAGAGAGAAAGAGAGAGAAAGAGAGAGAGATAGAAGGAAGGGGAATGGACACCACCCACTTGAAGCTGCAACTGCCGGGCGTGTGCGCCACGGCGGCGTCGACGCGGTGTGCCGAGGCGGCGGCGGCGGCGCGAACCGCGGCCGAGCGCGACGGCGAGGACGGCGACCGGGCGGCGTTCCGCGTGACGCACCGCTACGGGACGTCCATGCACAACCTGGCCATTCTCTTCCGCGACTTTCTGCGGGAGAATGCGGATGCCGCCGGCGCCGCAGAGTGGACGGTCCTCGCCAGCGCCGTGCGCGGGAGTGTGGGCTGGTGCGTGATGTGGGACTTTATCAACAAGCTGATGGAGCAAGGGTTTACGCTGGACGTGACGCTCGCGGCGCACGCAATCCCCGACACGGCCCTAGACCGCGTTCCCACAGAGCGCGTCACCGTGACCGTGGGCGTGCCGCGCCCCGAGTTCGAGGGCGTGCGGCCGGTCGGCGGCGCCCGGCGCGGCGGGGCCCCTGCCGTCAAGGCGACAATGACGGCGCGGACGGAGGCGGCCAAGGCCGCGGCGAAGGCGGCCAAGGCCGCGGCGCAGGAGGCCGCGCAGGAGGCCGCGGCCAGCATGTTTTCCTTTGAGAGGAAGAAACCAGACGCGGATGCGGGTGCAGCAAAATAAGAAGGAGAAGAAGAAGAAGGAGAAGAAGAAGGAGAAGAAGGAGAAGAAGGAGAAGAAGAAGAAGGAGAAGAAGAAAATAAATTAGAATGTATGAACTTCCAGCCCACGACGAGAACATTGTAACACGCGAGCGCGACATCTTCAATATGCCGGCAGCCTCGGTGACCGACGCCGAGTTCGACGCCGTCATCGTGGTCGTCTGCCATGACATCCTGGCCACTCGCCATGACCTTCGCGTTGCTGTCTGCCTAAGCCTGCTAAGACGGCGCCGTGAAATCATCCACGATTCGTGGGTGAACGACGATGACTCCCCGGACGACATCACTGCCCTCGATCTTGCGCATCGGGCTGTAACCGCGGCCACTGTTGGTGTGCCGTCGCATGCCAGACCCAGTGCGCACGCCGGGGCCGCTGCCGCTGCCGCTGCCGCTGTCGCCGCCGTCGGCCGGCGTGTCTATCAAATGGTACAATAAAAAAGTATGCACGGGCTTGTATTTGGTTTAATTGCTGCTGCTGCTGCTGCTGCTGTTGCTGCTGCTGTTGCTGCTACTGCTACTTGATAACGAGAAGGGGCGCGTTCGGATGGGCGAGGACGGCGCGGACGATGTCGGGATACGGCTGTGCACCGAGCGTGTGCATGACGACGACCTGGAGCTTCTCCAGCTGCGGAATCATGCGCGCAATCACGGGCACGAGCCCCATCAGCGGTGCCACCAGGCGGAGGAGTGTCGTGTCGGCGTCGACGGGCGAGGGCGCCGGCAGCGGCAGGCTGTAGTTCGCCACGCGGTGCGGCTTGCCATTGGCGTCCGACCCAATGGCGCGCGGCTCCTGTGCGCCCACCTTGGTGACGTTCAGGATGTTAAGCGAGAACGATGCACGCATGCCCTCCATCAGCGCCTCGACCGCGCGCGGCTTGCCAGCGCCGGACGTCGCGTCGAGGTCCAGTCGCTGGAGGGACGTCGAGTGCGGCACGCCGAGGGCCAGCGTCTCAAAGCCCCTGTCGCCAATCGGGTTCTCGGACAACACGAGCGTCCGCAGGGCCCGCGAGCCAGCGATCGCCCGCGCCAGCGCGATGCACGCGCGGTCGCCGATGCGGCACTTGGACAGCACAACGACCTCGAGCGACGTCGCCGCAATGATGCCGTCGCAGAGCGCCCCGATGCCACGCGCGCCGTCGGCAGAGTCGCGCTGGGGGTCACAGAGGGGGTTGTCGGCGAGCCCGAGGATGTTCATGTACGGCGCGGTCTTGAGGAATGCGCCGAGGTGCGCACAGGACTCTGCCGCGAGTCCGGCATTCGCCAGATTGAGGCGCGTGATGAGCGGCGACGCGCCGAGGCCGGCGCACAGCCTCTGGCACCCTGTGTTGTGGAGCCGGCTGTCCGTCAGCTCGATGCACCGGGCGACCGGCGACATTGCGATGGCCAGCGCGATGCGCGGGATGCACTCTGGATTCTGGGGGCCGCGCATCGCCACGTTCTTTTCCTCATTGACTGTCTTGCGAAACGCCAGGACCAACTCGCAGGCCTTGCCGTCGACACACATTGTTGCAGACACGAAACCAAGTCCGTTTCAGTTGGTAGCGTCGTTCCTTCTTTCTTTCTTTTCTTTCTTTCTTTCTCTTCTTTCTTTCTTTCTCTTCTCTCTCTCTCTCAAAGACACAGACGTAATGCAGGTTAAGGCCGCTCGCGGAGTGCGAGATAGTTAACCAATTTGAAAAAAGAGGGAGAGAGAGAGAGAGCGAACAAAAGATAGTGTGCGTGTTGGAATAATGGCTTTGCAGGCGCGAACGCGGAGCGGGCTCGTAGCGCCGGTGGTCGCCGGCGTCGTCGTCGTTGTCGCCGTCATGGCGGCGACGATGGCGAGCACCGTGCACGCGGCGTGCAATCCGTCCGAGCGCTGGTACGATGGCGGGTGCAACAACCTGGGGCGGCCGGCGCTGGGCAAGGCGCGCACGGCCTTCCTGCGCGGGCCGGAAGGCGTCGGCTTCGAGGACGGCCTGACGGCGATGCGCGCCGGCCCGAATGCGCGCACGATCTCGCAGATCGTGGGCGACGACGCCGGCACGCCGCGCGGCAACGCGCGCAATCTCACGGGCCAGGGCGTGTACTGGGGCCAGTGGACGGCGCACGACCTCGCCTTCACGCGGCCGATGGTGCCGGTGGCCGGCGAGGACGGCGAGATCACGATATCCGTCTCCGTCGAGTCGCCGGATGACCCCTTTTACGGCACGGGCAACGCGTCGGTGGTCATCGACCGCACACACCTCGTGCCCGACCACGCCGGCGTCGGCCAGGTCGTCAACGAGATCTCGCACTTTTTCGACCTCGGCCAGGTCTACAGCAGCGACGAGGCCGTCATCCACCGCCTGCGCGCACACCACGGCGGCAAGATGCGCACGGCCTCGTACGTCGTGGAGGACGAGGCGGTCCGCCCTGGCAAGGTGCTGGTCCTCAAAAACCAGCTGCCGAACTCGCACATGGTCGGCATCGACACGGTGGAGGGCCTGGCGGGCAACAACCCCGTCGAGTCGCATCTCGTCGGCGGCGACTTCCGCGTGATTGAGAACGCCGTGCTCGCGCACTACCACCTCCTCTTTGTGCGCGAGCACAACCGCTACGCCGGGATTGTCGCGCACGCCCACCCGACCTGGACGGACGAGCAGATCTTCCAGCGCGCGCGCGACTTCACCATCGCCACCTACCAGCACATCATGTTTGACGAGTACCTGCGCGCGCTCGTCGGCGACGTCTTCTACGCGCAAGTCAGCCAGTACGAGGGCTACGACGCCGATGTCAACCCGTCGGTCTCGCTGCTCTTTGCGACGGCGGCCTTCCGTTTTGGCCACTCGATGATCCCCGAGCGCGTGCCCGTCTACGACTATGCCGCCAAGGACAAGCACATCGGCAGCCTGCCCCTCGCCGGCCTCTTCCATAATGAGCTCAACCCGCTGACGGTCAACCTCATCACCGACGGGCCGCACAACCTCGCGTACAGCCTTGCGCGCTTTGGTGCGCGCGCGATCGACGGCAAGCTCGCGGACGCGATGCGCTCCTTCCCCGGCAACTTTGACGTCTACGCCGCCAACCTCATGCGCGGCCGGATGAACGGCCTGCCCGCGTACGACCGGATTGTCCAGACGTACGGCCCCATGGGCGAGAGCATCTACGCGCGCCCCGGGTGCGCCGGCAGCGACGCCGACGACGACGACGCCGACGACGCGCTCGCGTGCTTCCGCGAGGTGTGCGCCGACGTCGCGACCGCCGAGCGCCTGCGCGCCGCGTACGGCAAGGTCAAGCGCATCGACGCGTTCGTGGGGCTGCTGATTGAGAAGCCCGTCGCCGGCTCGGCGTTCGGCCTGACCGAGACCGCCGTCATCGTCGACCAGTTCCGCCGCAGCCGCGACGGCGACCGCTTCTGGTACGAAAACCTCGAGAACGGCCGGTTTACCGCCGCAGAGGTTGCGGCGATCCGCGAGCGCTCGCTCGCCGACGTCATCGCCGACAACTATGACGTGCCGCGCGACCGTCTCCAGGCCGACGGCAACGTCTTTCTCTCGTCCGACGTCCTCACCAACGCGTAAAAAACGTTCTCCTCATACATCAAACGTATCAAAACGTGTCAGACCGCGTCAAAAACGAGAGAGAGAGAGCAAGACGGAGAAGGGAACATGGTCTCCTCGCATTTTATTCACTATGATAATAAAGAGAAGCCTGGGCCATACAATAAAACACGACGGCCATCAGTATGAGTACGATGGATGTCCCAATCGTCAATAATAGCAGAGTCATGACCAGCGATTCCCATGGGCGGGCCCGGATCTCGCGCCAATGGTTCAGCTCTTTGTACATTCGTGACGCCACTGTGAGGAGCCAGGGGTAGACGCAGTATCGCTGCTCGGTACGCACCATGCCATACACCATTATTATAAACAGTAAGGTGTTCGTAAAGTCGTAGATCTGCCAGAGCCGGTGTCGCCGCCGTTCGATCTCGAGACACGACACAGCGATGCATGCCGCCGCGATGGGGAAGATCTCGCATGCGACTTCCCCCAAAAACTCCAGTCGGATGCGATCGCCCGTGTCCTCGTCAAACTCACCGCCGATGGCCCACAGCATGCGCATGTGTTGCAGCATTGGGTTCTCTTGCTCTCTCTCTCTCTCTCTTTTGTACAAAAGAGAGAAAGAAAGAGAGAGAGAGAGAGAGAGAGAGAGAGGGAGAGTGAGCGACATGGCAACGGGGTGCAAGTCCAAGACAAAGTCTGCGACCAAGATCGTCCGCAAATCAACTGCGCGGCGGGTCGGGCAGCGGCGCGCGAATCGGCAGAGACGCCGCGCGGGCAGCAAGATCGCCGCCACAGTGCCGCCGTCGTCGTCGTTGCTGCCGCCGCCATCGCCGCCGCCGCCGCCGCAATGGTGGGGCGTGCGCTCGCCGCGCACGCTGTTCGGCGACGTCCTTGCGCCCGTGGAGTTCGCGCTCTGCATGGCCGGCATCGTCTCGCGCGCGTACCGCGGCGTGGCCACTGACGAGGCCGCGGCGGCCAAGGCCGTTGCGAGCACAAACACCGAGGTCCGCCTGTTTTTCTTCCGAGAACATGCGGTCGACTGGGCCATGTCGCCTCTGCGCGCCGCGATTCGCAACGCCGCCCGGGCCCCGCTGCCCCCGGGCGCGCCGCCGCCGCCGCCCGACGCGGTTGTCGCGTTCATCCCGCTCCGGCGCCGCGGCCCCGCCGTCTACCTGCCGCTGCCCGCGCTGACCAGCATGGCGTCCCTCTACGCGCTACTCGGCATCGGCGCGTACCGCGCCGAGGTGTTTCCGACGGAGCGCGCCGCCCATCTGTGGTGCAACCACTACGGGCGGGTTTGACTGGGAGTTGGGAGTGCGTGAATTTCCAATATACTTTATTCGTCATTAAATTCCTCCCTTCCGTGGAGAAACAACTTCTGGACGCGATAACAACCGGGCTGGCAGGCCAAATCGGACGAGATTGTCGCCATTGCCGCGCGCTCGGACGCGAAGGCGCCCGTCACGATGTGGATGGCGCCGGGCGACGTCTCGTCGTCGCGCACTGTGAGCCAGATGTAGTTGGCAGGGTCGTCGCGGTTGGCCCTTTCGGCCTCGGCCCTTTCGGCCTTGGCCCTTTCGGCCTTGGCCCTTTCGGCCTGCATGCGTTTGCGCGTGGCGAGACAGACGCCGCACACTGACGCGTCCTTGGAGTCGAAACAGCCGGTGCACAGCAGACACTCGCACGCCGAGCATCTGTGAAGCAAACACTGGTAGCTCGTGCCGTTGCACACACGGCAGACGTTGTCCGAGGGGCCTCTGGCAGCCATTGTCGCCTGTGTCGTATTTTTTGTTATTTTTCTTCTTCTCTCCCTCGGTGTGACCATCAAGGAGGAGAAGAAGAAAAATAACAAAAAACGAATAATAAAAGAAGATGACGACAACGGCAGAAGCGGTGGCAGCGTGTGTGCAAGCGTGTGTGAAGACCGCGGAGGACAGTCTTGGGGAGACGACCGCAACTGCGAGCATCCGCCTCTCAGACGGCACCCAAATCGACATCCGCGCAGAGGTGACGAAGCCCGATTACGAGATGCCAATGCGGTCGATTCTGCGCAGGAACGCAGCGATCGAGGTCCGTCGCCTAGCCCGCGAACACGCGGACGAGCTCCGTCGCCCTGTCCCCCCCCGCAAACGCGCGGCATCCGAGTTGTTGGCGGAAGCCTCTGACGATGACGATGACGACGATGACGAGTGCACGCCTGCGCCCGCGCCCGTGCCCACAACCGCGCCCCCGGCGCCGTCGCGCAAAAGGCTTCGTCGTTCGGACGCATCCGCCAACTTGCTCGCCATGACCTCCCCCTCTTCCCCTGCCAAAACCCCCGCCGCGCTCGCCGACTACGCAACGGATTGACAATAAACACTATCGCTTCTCTATTTTTCTTGTAGTTATATTTTTCTTGTAGTTATATTTTTCTTATAGTTATATTATGCGTGTGTATTCAGTGGTTGCCGACCGCATTCAACCGCCCCCCTGCCGCGCCGCGCCGCCGCTGCCCCTCTCCGTCGTGCGTGCTTGCGTCGCTTGTACCGCCAGTACGTGCCCAGAAACGGCGACAGCCACGCGAACGCGCACGCCGCCGAGAGCCCCCCGGCGTACACAACTATCAGCACCGCGGGAGCGCCGACGCTGGCCAGCACTGCGCCGAGCGCCACCCCTCCGCCCAACGCCAGCGCCACGCGGCGATGCTCTGGCGCCGCCCCCGTCGCCTTTGCCACCACTGCGCCCGCCGTCCCGAGCGCCAGCGCCGCCATCTGCGCCAGCACCGCGCCCTCGCCCGTGCTCACCGCACACCCCGCTACCGCGTGCGCCTCGGCGCCGGCGTACGTGTACGCCGCCAGCAGGAGGAGGAAGTGCGCCAGCCCGACCGCGCCGTAGTACATCCACACGCGGTCGGCCACCGGCACCTCCCACCGCCACGCGTACGGCACGGGCGGCGCGCCCGTCATCCACGTCCCGTGCAGCATCCGGTTAAAGTACACCGACTCTTCCCGCTGGTCTGCCCCCCCGGCCGTCGCGGGAGCGGGCGCAGGGACCAGGGCCTGGGGCGACGGTGACGGCGACGGCGACGGCGACGGCGCTGGCCTGCCGAGCACAAACTCTTCTTCGTCATCGCCGCTGTCGTCATCGTCGCCTCCGATTGCAAACCACAGCTCCTCGATGGACGTGGCGCTTTTGCCGGCATCGGAGCCCGCATCGGAGCCCGCATAGGAGCCCGCATCGGAGCCCGCGTCGGAGCCGGCAAATACCGCCTCCGCCGGCCCCGCGCTCGCCGTGCTCGTCGCCGATGGCAGGAACGTCCCCGCCAGCGCGGCCGTCCACACGGCGAGCGGCGCCGTCAGCCACGGCAGCAGCGTCGCGCACGGCACGCCCCCGCCCATAAGCACCACGACCATGCCCGCCGGCGCCAGCAGGCCGCCCATCGTCGCCGCGACCGGCGCCACGCGCTCCGCCCGCGCAATCGGCGGTGCCAGATGGTGGAAGTGCGCCATGCGCCACACAATCCGGTCCGTCGCCACAGCCGCGAATCCGACGGCGACCGCGGCCGCCACGTTCAGCAGCACCACGGCCACCGCCGCCCCGAATGTCAGTTCTGTCGCGCCCATGATGTATCCCCTTCGCCCACTCGCGTTCTCCAGCGCGCGGAGTCGCCTATAGCTTATATCCCGGAACAGGGACCAGCGCACTAGTACGAGATGTGCATGCATATTTCTCTGTCTGTTTTTTATTAGAACATGGCATAATTTCGTATCAACGCTCCTGTATCGCGTACGGGCGCACGACATATGGGACAGCTACAGGCAATCTTCAATACTTTGACCCAGCAAGCAAAGCATATGGAGTGCCCACAAGGAGCCACGCGTGGATCCTTGTACTCGCCAGCACAGACCTGGCACTCGTACTGTCTCGCCGTCGGCTTGTTTGCGGCATACACGTCGAGCACCCACATAGAGGCTCGCATGACAATCTGGAGGCAGAGTTCGACGACGGATCCAATCAGGAGGACAAAGGCGTTACAGGGGGCGCGGGTGCGCTGGTACGCCTCCTCGGCAGCTTCGCGCTCGCGTCGCCATTTGGAATAGTCATTGTAGCGCCTTTTCGCTCTGTCCGCGAATAGAACATACATGGCTTTGGCCGTGCTTGCCACTTGTATCTCTTCATCGGCCTGCGCCTTTAGTCTCATCACGGCCGCGATACATGCTTCTAGATTGCCATCGTAATCGTCCTCGTCATCGTCATTGCGCACGCCAGACGCTACGTCTCGTGCATATTGGCGGGTAACAGGTCTCCGCGGCATCCTTTTGTAACACCACAGTGTGTCTCTTGCAGACTTGTTGCCACGCAGAAGGGGGTCCTTCTTCTCTTCTAATTGTATTTCTCTGTCTGTTTTTTTTCTTACTCCAATCTAGCCTGGCTCGCGTGTGCATCCATCAATTACTCCACACAAGGAAGTCCTGGTCTGTAATATATATATAACGGAAACTAAATGAAGAAACAAGTACTAAAAAAGCAAGTATGCAAACCCCGACGATGGAAACGAAAGAAGAAGAAGGAAATAAAATCATAGCTGAGCCCCGCCGTTACCGCCGCGGTTTGTGAGGTCACCGGCGTACATGAGCGGCCGCATCTCGTGCTCCTGGTGCGCGGCATGGTGCGCGGCATGGTGCGTATAGAACGGCCCGCTCGGCGAGCCAAAGCCCGCCGCGGCCGCGGCCGACTGCCGCGATCGGCTGGCGTCCCGCCACGCCCAGCGCGCCCCGCCGCCAAAGATGCACGCGACCACGACAGCGGCAATGACGATGCCGGCGATCGCGCCGCCCGACAGCTTCCCACCGCCGCCGCCGCCCTTCTTGCCCGTGCCGACCTCCCCGCCGCCCCCGAAAATCGACGGCACAATCAGCGCGTCGAGGTCTGCGTCCGAGCTGCACGGCCCGATGGAGATGTCGACGATCGCGTGCCCCGCGATCTCGGCGGGGTTGTCCTCGATGACGTACATGCCGATGTACCGCGGGGGCACGGCCGCGGCGACCATCGCCTGGAAGGCGCCGCCCGAGAAGTGGACGAGCGAGACGCCCGTGGCGTTCAGCGTCTCGATCGGCGCGCCGCGCCGCGCCATCATGTCCGGCGGCGGGATCACGGGCACCGCCGTCGCGCACACGAACGACGCCTGGTACGCCGCGCGCGCCGTCGTGTTCTGGAGCTGCGCCGCGAGCAGCCGCGTCGCCTCGAAGCGCACGCACAGCTGGAAGGCCGCGGGGCCGTCGGTGAAGCCCGTCCGCGCGACCAGCACGTCCATCGCCACAATCGGCGCCATGCACGCCAGCTTCTCGAAGAACGAGCCCGTCCACAGCAGCGTGCGGCTGTCGGGGAGCGGGGACTCGTTGACGATGATGGGGAAGGCCGTGGTGCCCATGCCGGGCGGCGTCACGGCGATCTCGGGGCACGGCGCCCGGTCGGACACGGCGCTGGGCGGCGGCGGCGGCGGCAGCGGGTCGGAGCTGACGCAGATGGTCTGGGTGAGCGTGGCGGGGATGGCGCAGCCGTCGCACTCGGCGACCGGCGGCGGCACCAGGCCGGGCGTCGGGGTGGCGCCGTCGCTCATCGACGCCGACGACGAGTGGCTAGGCGTCGGAGTCATCGTCGCCGAGGGCGACGCCGACTGCGAGTGCGATGCCGACCGCACGTCGCTGCGGCTCCGCGACTGTGTGACGCCATCGGAGGCCGACTGCGACAGCGACTGTGCGCGATCCGACAGCGACTGCGAGCTCGACTGCGAGTGCGTCTTGGCCGGCGAGCCGGACTGGGACATCGAGTCGCTGGGGCTCGCGGATTGGCTCGCCGTCGGGATGGTGATGGTGAAGTTGAGCAGGAACGGCCCGTAGACGACGCCGTCGACCTCCACGGTGAAGGCGATCATGCCTGTGACGACGACGACGGCGCGGCGCCGCGCGGGGTCGCCGACGGAGGAGTCTGCCGTGAACGTCAGCGCGCCCGTGGCCGCGTTGGTCATCTCCACCGTCCCGTGGTACGCCTCGGCCGTGTAGCCCATCGTGGTCATGTCGTACACGGCGTACCCGTCGATGGGGTCGTCGGCCGTGACGTAGTCGCCCAGCGTCGCGCCCACGCTGTTCCCGTCGACTACGGGGATGGGCGCCGGCGGCGCGTACGCCGGCGCCGAGCCCGGGTCGGCGCACGTCGCCACCGTCAGCACCGTCTCGTATTCCCTCCCGTAGATGTCAAAATTGTACGTCCCGTCGGACGCGTCGGTCAGCGGCGGCCCGGTGTCGGCCGCGAGCGTCACCGTGTAGACAAAGTCGTCCACGCTCGCCGCGACGGCCACGTTCGTCACCAGCGGGCAGGTGTGCACCAGCGCGGGCGCGCCCGACCCGGCAAGGGCCGCGGCCGCCGCGGGGAGCCCCGACGCGGGGCCGGTGAACGCCGAACTGCCGGGCGCCATCGCCGCCGTCAGCGCACTCCATTCAGCCTGCGCGGAAGCCCAGTTGGCAAAGACGTACGCCCAGACTTCGTACGCAGCGGCAGCCCCGCCGCCCGTCACGTCCGCGACCGCCGGGTACTCCTCGCACGCGCCTGCGGCAAACGTCAGAAACCCGGGCTCGTAGCGCTCGATGCACCCAAAGCCGCACGAGTCGCAGCCGACGTGCGCCGGCGCGGGGCTGGCAATCCACGTGTGGCCTTCCTTGCACACGTCGCCGCCGACCACGCACCCGCCCTCGAGGTCCTCGTCGAGGTCGTTCGCCGGGATGGTGCTCCACGGCGCGCCGTTGAACGTGCTGATCGGGCTGGGCTCGACGAGCAGCGCGTTGGCGTCGCCGGCGACGTTGAAGCCGGCGTTGGTCACGACAAAGACGACGCGCCGCGCCCCCGCGCGGAAGCCGATGTCGGCGCCGCCGTGCTGCACGGTGTGGTAGATCGCCTCGAGCGACGAGCGCTTGGGCGTGCCCGCCGTGCGCAGGCTCAGCGGCATCGTGTCGACCGCGGCCTGGACGGCAGCCGCCGACGCCGACACGTCCTGGAAGTGCTGGTAGGCGTAGTAGTCGCTCCACCCGATGCCCGGCAGCGGCTTGTTGATGAAGCCGCCGACGCCAAAGTGCGTCCCGGGGTGCGCGGCCTCGATCGCCGCCATCGTGTCCGCCAGCGGGCCCGAGCCGCCCGAGCGCAGCCCGCTCATCACGTACAAGCGCGCCTCGTACGACCCGTCAATCAGAAAGTACACGTCCAGCGGGGCCGCGCCCGACGCCGCGCGCGAGATCGTGATGTCGACGTCGACCGGCGCGCCGTCGGCCGCCAGCGCCACCGACGCCGCGTCCGGCGCAAAGTCCGCGTCGCCCGCCGCAGTCACCGTCGTCGTGCTACTCCCGCACGGCGGCGCAAAGCCGCGCGCCGCCCCCGAGAGCGACAAGGCCGCGACACACAGCACAACGACCAGCAAACGCATCCTCATTTATTTTTCTTCTTGTTCTTCTTCTTCTTTTCCTTCTTCTTCTTCTTCTAATGAGTCTAGACTTTTTATCAGTGCGACTTTTGGCAGAGTGATATAGAACGTAAAACGCGTCTCTAGGCGAGCGGAAGCCGTGTATTGGTTGCTTGTGTTTGCTCTTCTTCTTCTTCTTCTTCTTCTTCTTCTTCTTCTTCTTCTTCTTCTTCTTCTTAATTGGGTATATATATTTTCTACAATTGGACACAAGGCACCGCGCTGGTTCTGATGAGGTACTGCGCGAACGCGGCGACGTCGTGCGCGATATCCGGCGGCACAATGGGGACCACGGGATGTGTAGAGCCGTCGTCCGAGCCGTAATCAGAGCCTTCAACCGAGTAGCTGTCGCCCGTCCCAACGACGTCGCCGGGCATGGGCCGTATGCGCGGCCCGCCGTCGTCGACGCCGATCTCCTCGCGCAGCTCAAACACGGGGCAGGTCGCCGCGGGCGCGTGTGCGGCCATCATCTCGCCGAGCCGCGCGGCGCACTCGACCGGGCGGCCCGAGCAGATGATCAGCCGCCGCCCGAGCTGCTGCGCCAGCGTCACCCACCGCTCGTGGAAGGCGACAAACGCCAGAATCATATCGCGCTGCCGCGCCACGACGCTCTGCGTTCCCTGGTAGATAAAGCGCTCCTTGAACGCCGGCCACGCGTCCCAGAACGCGCGCTCGATACAGGGCTCGAGCGGCGTGTCGCGCTCGAAAAGACCGTGGATGAACAAGCGGTCGTGCATCCTGCCGTCCGGCGCCACCACCACGGCCCCGATGCCGACCACGGCGCTCGCATCGGGCGCGCTGACTGCGCACTCGACCGCCACGCCCATCACCAGCGGGCCGGGGTCGTTCAGCGTCGGCGGCATGTCGTGTGGTTGCAACACGTCCATCCTTTTTTCTCTCTCTTTTCTCTGCGTTCGAAGAGAGAGAGAGAGAGAGAGAGAGAGAGAGAGAGAGAGAGAGAGAGAGAGAGAGAGAGAGAGAGAGAGAGAGAGCAATGGATAATATACCTCGATATTTTAATGAAACTTACTCCAAGGAGCCTGTGTGAGGGAAAAAACGGCAGACGACAGGTCGGTCTTTTATGGCCAGTCAATGACCGAAGAGAGTCAATGACTGAAGAGAGTTAGAGATCACGACGCCCAATCCGGCCGCGCTGGACGGCGAGCATGGCCTGCATCTCAAAGGCGATGCCGTACGCGTCCTCGTCGGGCATGTGCGTGTGCGCCTTCAGCTTCTCGGGGACGGCGTACCGCTCCGAAAAGCGCTTCCACAGGGGGCCGGTGCCGGCAGGGTCCATAGCGGCGAGCCAGCCGCGCTGCATGGAGTGCACGTCGACGACGCCCTCGTACCCGCCGTCGGACGCGTTGTAGAGCAGCGGCATCGACATGGGGCTGCCCGCGGGGATGTGCTCCTCAATCATGGCGTTGAGCCACGACACGTCGAACGCGGGGCTGTCCGTGCACAGGATCAGCTCGCGGCCCGCGGCCTTGGCAAAGGCCTCCCACTCGGCACGAAAGCTCTGGAACTTTTCAATCATCATCTTCCCGAGGGACTCGGGGGTCTGGGGGTCGGAGCCGGTGTAGACGAGCTTGTCGAGGATGGCCGTGTTCTTTGACCAGAACTCGTTCCAGCAGCGCGGCTCCATCGGCGTGACATTGGGGATGTACCCCGACACCAGCATGCTCCTCATCTCCTGGAGGTCGGGGCTCACGACGCTGGCGCCGACTGCGATCACGGCACCGATCGGCGCCCGCGCGCCCGTGCACTCGATGTCCACTGCCAACACCAAGGGTCGCGTGTCGACAACCAGGTTGCCATCACCATCATTGCTGTTTGTAGACATGTCGATAGGTAATTTTTTTTCTTCTTCTTCTTTTCTCTCTTCTTTTTCTTGTAAGGGATGAGGAAGATCGTAAATTGACGGATTGTTCTTGATAATAAACCACAAACGTTCGCAGTTGCGGTTGACGTAAGCGTTCCATTCAATCGGCCCCATACGAGGCTTCGACTCGTCATCGTCGTCGTCGTCGTCGTCATCGCCGGCTTGCATTTTGTAACGGATGGACATCGTGTGCAATGGGTTGTTTTTATTTTTTTTTGTTCTTTAAGAACGATCTCTCACATCATCTCAATCCGGCTGCACAGCTCGTCCTCTGCTCTGTCAAAGCGCAATACAACAAAGAGCAAGAAGATCAAAAAAAGAAAAAGACAGAAGAGAACCACCGATGAGCACGGCACGTCCCAGGGCGCGTGCTTGCAACCCGATGCAGCGTCGCCGCAGCAACGACGGCGGTGCCAGAGGCGCTAGCGCCGCGCGGAAGAGGACGCCGGCGACCCCGCCGGCGCCCCCGCCGGCGGGCCCGTCGGGTCCGCACCCGTCGTGGCCCGAGATCCATGACCACATGATAGAGGAGAGACACCCTCCGTGTGGCGATTTGCATACTTCCAACCCGAGGAACCCCACGTGTCTCCTGACGCGGTCGCTCTGCGACCCAGCCTCCTTTCGCAACGTCCACGCACATACTGTTAGAAGGAACGGCCATAGTTGGATGCCGGAAGCGCTCTGGCTGGAAGTAACCCACGACAGCTACACTGACGGGCATGTGTGCGTCGTCCAGATCGACCCTGTGTGGCCCTTCTGGGCCCGCTCCCCCGTTTTTCGAGAGTTTGTGATGCAATCTCCGGGTGTGTCGCGCGCCTATAAGAAGCGCATTGAAGAGGCCGTCCAGCGGTCGGAGGCCGCTGCCGCCGCTGCCCACGGCGCCCCACAGCCGGTCGACGACTTTACCCTCTTCGCCGTCCAGCACTTTGGCGACGACCCGCTCGGCCTGCCAAAGGGGCCGAAAGAAGCCACGTGGCGCCTGGCGGCACGCGGGGACCCCGCTGCGCTGGACGTCCCATGGATGGGCCCGGGGTCGATCAGCCTCAACAAGCGGGCGTTCTACGAGACCACGCCCGCCGCCCGCCAGCTTCTGATCGAGCTCGCTCGCACGGGGCGCGTCGTCCTCGATAGGTGGTTTGACCTCTTCATAGTAAATGACATTATGAATAATCGCGATAATCTTGTCATCGTACTATGCTCTTTCAGGACACAGAAGGTCGACATCCTGCGCTGCCTGGCCAAGGCGGGCCGGGCGGACGATATTGCCGAGTACATCCCGCTCATCCCGACGGCATTGCCAGACTGGATGGAGAGTAGCAGCGACAGCGACAGCAGCAGCAGTGGCGACTACCGCGTCCTCCCGCACGAATACCTCTCCATCGTCAAGCATGCGCCCCCGGACAAGGTGCCCGTCATCTCCACGATTATCGAAAACCACATCTTGTCGCACCCCGCCTCCGAACCGGACCTCCGCGACTACATCTCCAGGATGCTGGAGCACATCGACAGGCGTCACATGCCCGCACTCTTCCGCGTCCTGGAGAACCAGGCCGTCGCCGCCTTGCAAGACCCAGAGACGGCGTTTACCACGGTATGCAAAATCGCCCGGTACGGCTGCATGTGCTCGTCTGTCCGCATAGCAGAAGCCGTGCGGGCACTCGACGATCGCCTTTGCAATGCGTCCAGCAAATCCGTTCTCTCCCATGCCATTTGCGCCGACGGCGCCTCGGACGCAACGATCGCCGCGCTCACCGTCGGCATGACTCGCCGCCAAGCCATTGCCGCCGCTCTCGTCTCTCTTTGAATCTCATCTGAAAAAAATAAACAAAAAAAACCTCCCACACAGACCAACTCGACTACACGCGCGTGTTCGCAACGCGTTTACATACACCACAGGCCCCAACAAGAACGAAAGAAAAAAAACATGCACAAGAAGCGCCGTGTAGACCCTGACGCCATCGAGGAGGAGGCAGGGGATGGGGGAGGCGTCGCGGGCGCGGCGTACGTGCGCACCGACGGGCAGACCGAAGACGGGCAGATCCGCGGCGCCCTCGAGGGCTCGTCCATCCGTGCCGAGCGCGAGGAGAAGCTTGGGCTGCCCGCCGCGCCGTTCCCCATGAGCGACGGCGCCGCCGCGGAAGACGTCAGCCCTGCCATCATCCGCGCTATGGAGACGTGGAAGCCGGACGATCTCAGCGACACGATCGGCGTCCAGTTCCGCATGCGGCGCGCGGCGCTCGCCCTCGACGCTCTCGTCCAGGCGGCGCCATTGTCGGGTCCCGCCGAGCCCGTCTATCCGCCCGACATCTCCACCCACCAGCTCAACAAGATCCATATGGCGTACGAGCGCGACTGTGACACGCACAAGCGCGCGTGCGCGGCCCACAAGGAAGCCGTCGCCGCCGCCTGCGCAAAGTTCATCCACTCGCTGGACGAGTTCGGCAAGCAGGCCTACGAGGACTTTGAGCAGGTGCATCTGGGGATGCTGGCGCTGCGCGTGGCGCGCGACGACACCGAGCGCCCTGGGTATGCCGAGTACGTCCACATCATGCAGTGCATGGCCATCCTCGTCGGCGGCATGGTCAAGGAGACCGACTTTTTCAAGAAGGAAGAAGACGCGATGTTTGACTCGCTCTATGCCACGTACCTCCAGATGCAGGCGAAGCTCCCCGATGCCATCTCCGAGGCCAAAAAGAAGGACGAGCCCCGCCCCCCCGTCGATGGCGATGCTATGGCCGAAGACGCCGAAGACGCCGAAGACGCCGAAGAGGAGGAGGAGGAGGAGGAGGAGGAGGAGGAGGAGGAACGGTATGCACCAATCGCCACGCTGGAGCAGGTCATGAAAGCGCGCGCGGCGCATGACGCGTGGAAGGCGGCCGAGCCGCACGTGCCGCCGCCGGTGCCAGGGCTCACGCAGGAGGCGGCCAACGCCGCGCGCGATCAGCATGCCGCGTGGAAGAAGGCCGAGCCGCCGTTCTACCCCGTCGACCCGACGCCCGAGCAGGTCCGGGCCGCGCACGCCGCGCACATCAAATGGCAGCACGAGGAGCCGCCCATGGCGGTCGCGGCCGTCAACCCCGGCGACGCCACGATCGCGCGCGCCAAGCATGCCGAGTGGGCGAAGGCCGAGCCGCCGCTGCCCTTGCGGCGGCTCACGCCGGAGGACATCGCGCTCGTGCGCGCCGAGCGCGCCGAGTGGCGGGAGAAGAAGAAGGCGTGGGATGCGCGACAGCGCGTGATGCAGAAGGCCGTCGACGTCGCGCTCGCCGACAACGCCGACACTGGCTACGTCGAGGACACGAGCTGGATGGAGGAGAAGAAGGCGCCGACCAAGGACGCGCTGGCGCGCCTGCTGGACGGGGTGGCTACGGAGTCGGCACCGCCGCGCCCCGTCCTGCTCGACGACGGCTCGCCGGTGCACAAGCGCGTCAATATGTACTCGGTCTTCTCGCCGCAGCTGACCAAGGCGATGGTCGACGACATGCGCCAGATGAAGATTCTGCACGCCATCCAGCTCTACAAGAAGGCGTGCAAGGGCGCGGTCGCGGCCGCGGACGTCTTTGCGTGCATGACTCTCGTGGCGCCGCACGTCGCTGGCACGCTCAACAAGATGCAGCTCGAGCAGTGGGAGCGCGTCGTGTCCGTGTTTGGCCTCTTTGTCGCCGAGGACGACGTGGTGCACCTGACGCCCGAGGCCCTGGCCGTCCAGCAGATCGCCGCGCGTTCCATCAACGGGGTCCTTGGGCGGCCGCGCGCAGCCGACGACGCGCGGTGCGACCGCATGCTCTTGGCACAGATCCGCGCAAACCTCAAGCTCGGCTTCTTTGTCGCGGCGCATGAGGGGCCGCCGGAGGACATTTCCGGCGGCGACGCGGACGGCGACGCGGACGGCGACGCGGACGGCGACGCGGACATGGATGTCGATGACGCCGACGCTATTTGACACACTCGGCCCGCTTGGACAAAACAACGGCTATTCTCTCTTTGCGCTCTTTCTCGGCGAATTCTGCGGCTTTTACAAATAAACCAGTTTGCATTCTTTTTTTTTGAGGGTAAAACTTTTGCATTAGAGGCGATGTGAGTTTTTGTCCACGTGAACAGATTCTGTTTTTGCCCTAATTAGGAAGGAGGGAGCAATAAATTGCGGTAAAATTGCCAATTTTTTCCGTTCACGTTGCACAATTCGTGTATTTGTCCTCACTTAAGTGTAGCCCGAGACCTGCCAAAAACACTTCGACCATAAGTAAATACCGGAATCAGTGCGAAATCGACCGGTTTTTTGCGTCCACCGAAATTCTGTGTTGACCCCTCCGAAATTTTTGGATTAGAGCGGGTTTCCACTTTTCTAAGTATAAGAAAAGTTGGGGCCGAAAATATTTTGGGTTTTCGGCCCCAAGGGTTTTCCGTTCATTTGTGTACAGCGGCACGGCGACGGCCCCCTCTTGCGGGAGAACTTAGCCGGTGCGGTTTTGGGAGCGCATTCATGTCAAATCCAAATCACAGACATGTAGCGCCATCAGGCGCGCGCAGGAAAGGGGGCGAAAAACCCGCGAAAATGGCCGTTTTCGGGCCTCTGCGGGCGCGACACACAAAAAATCGATAAAATACGCCCTTCCACTGGCGAAGGTTTGTAAGTGTGTTTGTGGTGGTAGATTGGTTATGGAAGCGCCACGGCCCATTTTCTATTCCATCACCAGAGAAAAATAAGAAAAGAAGAAAGAAGAAAAAAAAATTGAAAGACCTTATTGCTTTGTCATAAGACGGGTATGGCGAGAATGATGGCAACCCCTCACTGTCGCGCCGTTGAGTACGTGGACAATGACGACGACGACGACGACGACGATGATAACGACGACAACGACGACAACGACGACGACGACCCCAACGACCCGCGCTTCCGCTATGTCTTGGCGTACATGCACAACGAATACCTCCGCATCGTCCCGCCGACGACCGTGACACTGTGCGAGACGCCGAGAGGCGTCAACTTGGAGTTTGACCTGCCGTCTGCCGGCGGCGGCAGCGGCGACACGACGGCGCAACACGACCGGCACGTCGTATGTCACGATGTAGATCTTGATTGGGAGTGGGCCGAGCTCCAGTACGCACACGTCGTGCCGCTGGACGTGGTGGCGATGTACATCCCGCCGGGCCGCCGCCCTGTGCCGAGGGCGGACGTGCCCTGCCAGGACGATGCCGTTGCTGTCATGCGGCGTATGGTGTCCGGCGAGGCGCCAGCGACGCCCTTCGAGCGGTTCGTGTACAGCCACAGCATCCGATGCAACATCGCCGACGGCATTTCGCGGCTGGCGCAGACGCGCGGCGGCGAGCCCGCAAACCTCAAGATCGGCGTCTCCGGCCATCCCGCGGCCCATGCCGTCGTCTCCACCCATCCCGTCGCTGTCAAGGCGCACGGCTGCGTGTTCCGGAGCATCTACGCCACGTGGCAAGGACTGCACGTGACCTGCGCGCCGCTGCTCGACGGCGCGGTCGCCGGCCCTGCCACGCCGCCGCGCCGCGCGCCGCGCATGCTTGCTCCCAACAGCGCGCCCTGCCCCGTCGACCGCCTGTGTCGCCACGTGTCCACCTACTCGGCGCGCCCCGAGCTCGGCGCCGCCAGCATGGCCTCTGTGCGCGACAACGCGTGGGTGTGCGGCGAGGCCCTCGACTTTATTATGTACGTCCAGTTCATGACGGCGGCCCGCCGCGGCCCGCCATGCGGGCTTTACACCGACGACGTCTTCCTGTTTACGACCATGTTTGCACAGATGATTGGGGCGCGCGGGCCGGGGGGCGTCGTCGACTGGGCCACGTTCGGCCCTCCGGGCGCGCGCGAGAGCTCACTGGCCGACAAGGACTTCATCCTCGTGCCGGCAAATGTCGGCGACTCCCACTGGATCCTATACGTGGTGCACCAGCCGTACGCGGGCGCCGGCACGCCCGGCCCGCTGCTCTATGTCTTTGACTCCCTGCCGTCGCTCACGCCCTATTCGCGCCACAAGGACATGCTCGACCGCCTTGTCGCATACCTCGACGCGGCTGCTGTCAAGTACGCGCCCGAGTTGCAGGGCCGCACAGACGCGCGGCGCGGTCTCAAGCGCGCGACCGTCCCCGCCCAGGAGGACGCCATCAATTGCGGAATCTTTGTCGCGCTCTACGCCAACGAACTCCTCCACTCGGCCGCCCAGCGGCACCAGATCGTGTCGGACGTTGCCGCGGACCGGCCCGTCATGGCCAACGTCACGTCCGAGTTCGCCTACGCCTCGCGCCAAGAGCTGGTCGATCAGTTTTTTACGCCGTAGAGGCCGAAAGAAGACGAAGAAGCCGAGAAAGCATGCGAAAAATGACGGTTATAAAAATTGGAGGTTCTTCAAAACAATATTCAAAAAAAAATTTTTTTTTTTTTTTGCCCTCAACTTCTCTCAGGTCTTCTCCATAGTCTTCAAAAGAATAAAGGATTAAGTCTCGCCGAGTGGGCCCTTGTATGCAAGTGTGGCTGAAGATAGCGAGTTATTTGTGGGGCCAAAAAAAATTGAAGAATCTATTTGAGAGAGGGTGAAAGGGAAAGAAGGGAAAGAAGGGAAAGAAGGGAAAGAAGGGAAAGAAGGGAAAGAAAAGAAAAAGAAAGAAAAAGAGGATGGAAAAGAAGCTGGCGACGGTGGGCACACGCAACACCTGGCCACTCCACCACCCCGGCGTGCTTCTGCCGGCCGACCCTGCCGATGCGGAGAACGAGTTCGAAGGGCGGATGCTCTACTTTGTGCACATCCCGGCCGACATGCACACGCCCAAAGCGACGCGCCTGGACGACATCGACCTGGAGAATCCGTTTGCGGTGTGGGCGGCGGTCGGGCTGGAGTTCTGGCTGCTGGTGCTGCGCTCGGCGTTTCTGCGCGTGGACAAGCGCGGCGACAGTTCCTGCCACGAGATCGAGGCGTTTATAGAGGGCCTGCGCGACAAGGACGACCCCGAGTTGATTGTCGAGCACCGCCTGGTGATTGTCGAGGGCAAGAACGCGACGGAGACGATCGGCCACATCTTTGCGCAGGCGTGGATGTCGCCGAGCAAGGTCATGCGGTGGGACGGGACGTTTATCGACATCCAGATCGACGCCGACGGCACGGCGTCGGTCGTCCCGGGCAACTTTGGCAGCAGCGGCGGCGGCAACGACGAGAGTGGCAAAGGAGGAGGAGGAAGCGGCGGCGGCGGCGGCGGCGGGGGGCGGGCGGTGCCGGTGAACATCAAGACGAGCCAGAACGCGCACGTGTACAACCTCTACAAGCATGTGAACTCCAAGTCGAGCCTGGTGTCGCTGTACGACCTGACCATGCGCGACCCGCGGCTGACGCGGAACCCCGAGTCGTGGCGGTCGGACAAGCCCATTGTCGACGCGCAGCACCCCCTCCACCCGTCCGGTGTTTTCAACATGACCAAGATGTTTGCCCGGACGCACCAGTCCGTCCACCCGCTCCAGCGCACGATGTCCAACTACTGCCCCCCTGGCCGAGAGGGCACGGCGGCTCTGCGCTTCCCCGACCCGTCGCTGGTCTTCCGCCTGCTGCCGCGCATGTGGTCGGTGCAGTACGTGATGCCCAAGTGTTTTCCGTGTGACCAGCTGGCGGCCGACGACGGCGCCTTCCAGGTGCTTCTGCGCGGCCTGGCGCGCCGCCGCGACCAGGAAGCCGCGGTGGCGGCGGCGGCGGCGCAGCAGCCCGACGAGGAACAGCTCGACCAGCTCGACGGACCCACCGGCAAAGCGCTCAGCGCCTCCTTTGATCCCCACACGCGCGTTTCGTCGCCGGGCGCGGACGCACAGAGCCGGGGCGTCGACCGGCTGCCGGATGGCAGCGGCAGCGGCAGCGGCAGCGGCAGCGGCGTCCGCGCGGCCGTTGATGCGATTGGCGGCAGCGGCGCCGCCGACCCGTCGGGCACACTGGCGCCGGCGCCCAACCCGGCGCGGCAGCAGGCACAGGCCGAGGACGCGGTGCGCATGACGGCGCAGCGGAAGAAGGCGCGGCGGGCAGACCTCTCGCTGCTGCGGCGGCGCGCGGGGGCGTTGCCGGCGATCGAAAAGCTGACGGAAGAGCAGGCGCGCGACATGCACGACCTGGCCGGCATGGACGACATGGACATGTGCTCGGACGCAGACCGCCTGGGCGACCGCGTGGAGGAGCTGATGCACAAGTTTGGCGTGCAGAAGAGCATCCTCGTGGCGTCCATCCCCGAAGGCCCCGAGCTGGCGCTGGCGCTGAACACGCTGGACGACGCGCTCTTTGCCGACTACCGCCAGACGTGCATGAGCGGGACGTCGGACGTTTCGCGGACCCAGCAGCTGCTGAACGCGTATTTCATCGCCAACGACCTCGCCAATCTGGACGACTCCCTGCACATCACCGACCTGGAGCTGTCGGTGGCCAACAACTACATGATCTACCTGAACGAGGCGTTCGGCGTCTACGAGGACATTGCGACCAACCAGGGCTACCTCTCGCGCATGTTTGTCGGCCTCGGCGACGGCTTCCGGCGCGCCTTCGACCTGCACCTGCACTACATCCTCTACGGCGACGGCGGCACGGGCAAGTCCAAGGGCATCTACACGGTCTTTGACAGCATGCTGCGCCCGACCTCGACGGAGTCGTCGACCAAGTCGCGCAAGGTCGAGTCGGTCGAGAAGCGCGTGACCGACGACTTTGTGTACACCGACGACGGCAGCTTCATGAAGCTGTACGACGCCAGCCAGCCGGGGCAGGACGCCGAGCTCAAGGGCCAGCTGACATCGTCCAGGTTTGTGTCGCAGGTGCTCGAGATCGAGCGGACCGACGCCGGCAACTCGCGCCGCGTCGTCAAGACCTTCAACAACATCACGATGGGCTGCCGCGTCATCGGCACCAACGAGAACAAGCTGGACATCTCCAAGGGCGCCAAGGGCGGGATCAGCGGCGTCGAGGCGCTGCTGTCGCGGTTTGACATGATTGAGATCCCCGACCACGACTTTGAGGCGCGCAACACCCACAACGCGTCGAGTGTACAGGACGGCGGGTCGAAGAAGGAGCTGCGCAAGGCCTTCCAGAACGCCAACATCAAGTTCAACTTTGTCCGCGGACACTACCACAAGCTGGTGTCGATCGGCGTCGTCCCCGACGTTAACATGCACGCGTTCGACCTGCTCTACCCGCGGTTCCTGGCCATCCTCAAGGCGCGTGGCGCGCCGCCGTCCAACTCGCGTGTGCGCTACTCAATGCGTCTGTGGACCCGGCAGCTTGCCATCGCCGCGACGTACCACACGATGCACACGATCCCGAGCGCGCCCTTCTACAAGAAGGCCTTTGAGATTGGCCAGCTCCGCCACTGGAACCCCGTCTGCACCGAGGACCACGTCATCCAGGCGTTCGGCGTGTACATGTCCCAGTTCGTGCCCGACGCCGCCGCGACCGTCCTCGACGTGCTCAGCAGCATGCTCTTCAACGGCACGCGCGCCGGCATCGCGCAGAAGGCCTATTTCCCCCGCATCGGCCAGTACAACCCGGCCGGGGGCGCCAACGAGGCCCTCGGGAAGGCGCGAACCGATGCCGGGAAGGGGTTTCGCCGCCACGGCGCCGAGGACGACGAGGACGACGAGGACGGCGCCGACCCGTACGGCGACGTCGACGCCCGGGCCGGCGCGCGCGCGGGCGTGACCATGCCGTTCGCGGCCGGCGGCAAGCGGCCCCGCGAAGGCGGCGCGGCGGACGCGGCGGATGCGACAGACGCGTCGCCACCGGCCTTCAACCATCCAGACAGCTTTCCCAGGTTTGTCCCGAAGACAGCAGTGTCGGCCACCGGAGCCGCCGGCGCGCCAGCCCCGGTGGCGCCACCGGCGCGCAAAAGGACGCGGATGGACGATGGCAGCGGCGGCGGCGACGGCGGCGACGGTGTGGCTGCTGCCGCTTCTGGCGACGACCAGGTGGAGCGCGACCCGAACTGGGTGTGTCTGGGGCGGCGCACGATCGAGGACTTTGCGCGGTACGTGGCCGTGGTCTCCAAAACGGGCAAGATCAAGCACTCCGAGGCGGCGATCCTCGACTGCCTCGACCGCTGGAAGAACACCCTCATCAAGTCCAAGCCGTACAGGTTTGATTACGCGCGCACGGCGGCCGTCGCCGCGGCGCTCAAGAACAAGCGCCGCGGGCTCACGCCGGCCTCGGCCCCGCTCTCGGTCAACGGCATCGCCATTGACGACGAGGGCATGATGCACGTGCCCTGCGCCGACGGGCGCGGCGAGCGCCGGCTGCCTGCGTGGGCGCCCGAGGTCGACTCTGTCTCCAAGGAACGGCACTGCGAGCCCGGCATCCAGTACCGGGGCCAGCTGCTCTACATCAACTACGCCCTGCTCGACCCGACCAACTGCCACGCCAACCTCATGACGGTCGTCGTTCGCGAGTCCGCGTTCGAGCACACTCTGCCGCGGCGCGCGCTCCTCGGGCCGCACCCCGAGTTCCCGTGGCTCTACGACGACGTCACGCTTGCCCCGTCCCCCGACGTCCAGTTTGTCGTCTCCAACCCGCAGTACATCCCCGACCACCAGCTCGTCTCGCTCACCGGCCGGAACAGCCGCAGCGCGCTGCCCCCCATCTACAACGCCGAGCTCATCCGCCACAACATGGACATCGACACCATGTGCTTTGTCAATCATTACAGCAGCTCTCCGCGCGGGCGCATGCTCTCGATCGAGCAGATGACCGCCTACCACCCGCGCACCATCCGTCGCGAGCTCGAGCGGTTCTACGCCAGCTACGCGCGCCGCCTGCGCGCCGCCGGCGAGACCGTCGCCGACCACATCTGCTTTGTCCGCTACCCCGCGAAGGCCATCGCCGACCAGCGCCGCATCGAGACCAACGCCGAGCGCATCGCCGATCCGGTGCACATGCGCCAGAACGCCGCCAACATCAAGGACTCGCTCGCCATCTCTGCCACGGGCTGTGCTGCCCTCCGCACCGACGTCGCGCGCCATCTGGCGGCCATGAAGGAGGCCTCCGGCGCGCCCGCCTCGGATCTCTATCTGGCAGATGACAACGCCGCCGCCCCCGCCGCCCCCGCCCCCGCCATCGCGGGAGACGAAGAGGAAGAGGAGGCCGCGGCGGGAGGCGCGCGCAAGGCGGCCGGAATGGGCGTCGTGCCGTACACGAGCATGTGTCCCCAGGCGCGGCGCGCTCGCAAGACTTCCAAGAAACTCGCCGCCATCCACCGCACCATTGCCGCCAACGAGCAGACGCTGGCGGCAAACGACCCCGTCGGCATGGCCAAGCAGGTGGGCCGCGCGCTGCCGCCCGACGCCGCCGCCGCCCTCGTCGCCAGCATCGACAAGATGGCCAAGCACGCCGACCGGTTTCTCGCGCCGCCTCCCGCTCCTCCACCTCCTCCTCCTTCTCCCCCTCTCTCGGCCGCGCCGGCATTATTGGGCGCCGCCGCTCCCGACCGCCACCTCGGGAGCATGCTCGGTGGCGTATTCGACACCAACGGCGGCGGCATGTGAGAATCCCCGCCGTTATTTTTTTCTTACTGTTTTTGTTTCTGTTTTGATTGTTCTCCCGCTCGCTTCTTGGATTAGTTCTGTTGCATACAAAAAAATGCCTGGGTTAGTTTATTTACTTGGAACCTAACGTAATCCCCTCCCGACTGACCGCGACGCGCTCGAAGGTGCTGCGGACAATCGCGTGGTCGACGAGGAGGCGCGTGTTCGTCGCGGTGCCTATGACGGCGCTTGGCGACATGCGGTTGGCGACGTCTTCTCTAAACACGACGGTTGCGCTCAGCCAGGGCTCGGTGGCCGTGAGTGGGCGCTCCGCGGCGCGGCGCGGCCGGTTGTTGGTCCGTGGGTCGCAAAGGAGCAGCCGGTCGGCGGTGCCGTCGCTGTGGACGATGTGGGTCTCGTGTGCCGGCGCGACGACGTCGTCGAGCACGTCGATGAAGTCCTCTATCTGCGCCTCGGTCCACGGCGGGGTTGTGTACCGGCTCGCGCCGGGCCGCACGGCCGCATGGTCGGGCCAGATCTTGGCGGAGCACGAGGTGCAGTGCACCGTAAACTGGCGCGCGCCTTCGACGGGGAGGATCTCGCGCATGGAGATCACGCCGAGGAAGCACCGGTCGCACGGGAAGAGGCCGGCAAAGTTGCCTACGTTGGCGCGCATGTATCGCCAGACGTTGACGCCGACGACGACGCCGCTGGCCAGAGAGGCATCCGAGACGTCGGCGCTGACACCGCCGGCACGCCGCAGGTGTGCAAGAAAGGCGCGCCACATCCCGACATACGTCGTCTTGGCGATGACGTCCGCGCGGGCGGCCGCGCGGAAGAAGGCTTCCATGTGGCCATACCGCGCCCCGGTCCCAAACACCGCCACAGACTGGCGGCTGATGCAATAGGCCACGGCCGTGTCGCCGTCGGTTGCACACCCGATGGCTGGCAGTCCTGCTCCTGTCGTCATTTGTTTGTCGATTTTTTTTCTTCTTCTCTTCTCTTCTCTTCTCTTCTCTTCTCTTCTCTTCTCTTCTCTTCTCTTCTCTTCTCTTCTCTTCTCTTCTCTTCTCTTCTCTTCTCTTCTCTCTCAACCTACTTGGATGGCAATATTCTTTTCTTCAAACAAAAAAAAATTCAACAACAAGAACACCAACAAGGCCACCGCCACGGGCAACCGACCAAAGCGGCAACCAGACGACCTCGCTCACCACCACCAACAACAACAAGAAAAAAAATGACGACGCCGAAAGACGCGCCGAGAACTATTGAAGACATCGGCTGTGGTCTGTGTGGCCAAGCGCCGGTGTTGCCGACGACGCTCCTGTGCGGCGACACGTTCTGCACGGAGTGTCTGCGCGAAGCCGTGCTCACCGACGGCACGCGCAGCGCGCGCTCAAAGTGTCCCGAGTGCAAGGAGCCGTTCACTGCGACAATGCAGCTGCGGCCAAATAAGGCGCTGGTCTGGCTCCAGTCAGACGCGCCGCGCGCCGTGCCCGTCCCCGGCACATTCGAGGACATCCACGCGCCTTACGTGCTCCTCGCCACAACCCAACACGACGTGGCCGTCGTGAGGCGCCGGATTGCCGTGCTGGAGGCGCATGCGCGCGAGATGGAGCGCCACGTCGCGTTCCAGGCCGAGGCCCCCGACGCGGCCCCGGACGCGGCCGCGCCGGGAACCGATATCGTCGCCGGATACGCTGCGTGGCGGCGCCGGCAGGCGGCGCGTGTGCTCTCCGTGGGGCTGCCCGGCGGCCCCCCGCGCGACCTCTACTCGGTCATCATGGCCGCCGACATTCCGTGGGCGGGGATGGACCGCGAGAAGGACGCAGGGGCTCTGGCGGAGCGGCTATGCGCGCTGCCGCTGAAGGCGGTTGCGGCGAGCGGGTGCATCGTCGTGGTAGGCGCGCCGCCGTCGCACGTCTCCCGCGCGTCTGACCTGATTGAGCGCTGGGGCTTCCGGCCAATCGGCATTATCGCACAGTGGATGGTCCCCGTCAAGGCTGCCGCCGCCGCCGCCGCCGCCGCCGCCACCACCACTAAGACGCGCGCGTCGGCGCGTCGGCACATGCGCTACTACCTGGCGGGAGTGTCGGCGGACGGTGGCGCGGGCGCGGCCGCCGCCGGGCGGTTTGAGCGGCAGCGCGGCGGCGGCACGCTCGTCGACGAGGTCGTGTCGCCGCCGCTCGATGCCAAGCCCAGCGAGTTCTACGACATGCTGCGTGTGCAATTCGCGTGCTATGCCCACAAGCTCGAGCTCTTTGTCTCGCCGCAGAACGTCTCGAGACAGAGCGCCCCCGGCTGGGACACGGCGCTGGGCGACTTTTTCGCTCGTGCCGATGGGACGCTCGTGTGCGACCTCCCCGCAGCCCAAAAACCCGCGCCCCGTCTCCCTACGACGTCGACGTCGCCGTCGTCGCCGTCGTCGCCGTCGTCGCAGGCAAGAACAAAATAAACAATGCGTATTCTGTATGTATGTATGGATGTATGTATTTTTTTTTTACTTTCTTTGCATCTTACGACGACGACGACGGTGGCGGCGGCGGCGGGCCCGGGAAGGTAAAATTGAACTCTGGCGGGGGTCCCGGAGGCGGGGGTCCCGGAGGCGGGGGTCCTGGAGGCGGGGGTCCCGGAGGCGGGGGTCCCGGAGGCGGGGGTCCCGGAGGCGCCACCGCCGCCGCCTCCCCGGGCATCGGAAAGCGGACGAGGTTTGCAGGGGGCGGCGCGGCTACGGGGGGTGGTGTACCCGCCGGAGGGGTGGTCAGTTGGGAGAGCAGGGCGAGGTTGGCCGCGACGGTGTCCGGGTTGAACCGCGCGGCCGCGGGCGCGGCCGCGGGCGCACGCGCCGGCTTGGCGGCGACGGCCGCGTCGCCGGCGACGACCGTCTCGGCGGGCCGCGCGCGTCGGGGCGCAGTGGACACTGGTGTAGGAAAGCCGCGCGGCACGTCCGGCAAGAGCATGCGCAGGTCGGCGGCGTCCTCGTCCTGCTGGATGCCGAGAGACTCCATAAACACGAGAAAGTCGTCCTCGGGATGGGGCTCCCTGTCCCTGCCGCCGCCGTTGCCGGCGCCGTTGCCGCCCATCCCGCCGCCGCTGCCGTCGCCGCCGCCGAAGCTGTCGCTCGCGCCGCTGCTGAGGATGACGGTGCTCGCCGCCGAGTTCTTGCCGTCAATCGCGCGCATCCGCGCAATCAGGTCTTCCATGCCGGTCTGCATCTCGCTGGTCGTGCGTGTCATTTGGCCGATGTTGAGGGCCTGCGACGTGGCCATGATCGCCCCGATGAGCCCCTTCTGGGCGTCCTCGAGGTGTTTTTTCGACTGCGCTACCTGGAGAAACATCTCAGTCTGCGAAAGCAGCTCGATGTCGCGCTCCATCTGGTCGGCCGAGTTGCGCGCAATGCGGTACGAGTCGTGGGCGCCCCGCGCCGCGCTCACGCGCCCCTCCATGGCGCATATTTTGGCCCGCTCCATGTATTGTTTTTCTTTCGCGCGCAGCTCGCGCACCGTCCGCTCATAGCGCCGCTGGTATTTGCCCACCTCCAGGCGGGCCCGCCGCGTCTGGCCCACTACATCCCCTCCTTCATCCTCTTCGCTATACAGGAGATTGGACATTTGCTTTCAGTAATTTTTTTTTTCTCTTTCTCTCTCTCTTTCTCTTCCTCTTTCTCTCTCGTTCTCTCTCTCTCTCTCTCTCTCTCTCTCTCTCTCTCTCTCTCTCTCTTTATGTCTACTATGCAAATCGTGCAGGATGCCTCGGCAGTTTTATGTATTCCATTTGTTTTCACTCTCTCACTCTCTCACTTTCTCACTTTCTCACTTTCTCGCTCTCACTCTCTCACTTTCTCTCTCTCATCTTTTAAGGAGCTCGCCAACCAGCCAAATGGGCGACAGCGCGACCTTCAGGGCTCCTGACATCATCCGGTCCGAGAAGGACTCTTGGTCGTCGTCCACCCGCGGTTGCTCGGGTGCGCCGCTGTCGTCGTCGTCGTCATTGTCGTCGTCGTCGTCATTGTCGGCGGCGAGGAGCGGCATCATCTCTGTGACCCCGGCCCCGGCCCCGGCCCCGGCCCCGGCGGCGGCGGCAGCGCGGCGCTCGCTGGCCGCAAGCTTGCGCTGGCGCCTCTCCTCGGCCTTCCGCCGCCTGAGCTCCTCGCGATACTCGACCTCGTACGGCTGCGGAGCACGGCGCTGGAACTTTTTGCGGATGTTCTCCCGCATGGCCTGCCAGGACGCGGCGGCGGCGGCGACGCCGGGCGAGAGGTACTGCTCGTTGATGGACCGCCACTCCATGTCGCGCTCGGTGAAAATCACGTAGACGATGGACACGAGGAGCACGTTGACGGGGATCTGGGCAAACAGCAGCACGAGGAGGTGCATGTGGAAGAAGAACTGGCGATAGTCCGCGCACGCGTGGACGTCGCACTTGTACGCGTCGTCGACGTCGACGACAAACGACCAGATTAGCGCAATCAGCAGCGGGCCCTGCGTGAAGGCGTACAGCGCCAGGATCTCGAGCACGCGCAGCGCGCCCGTCAGGAAGGTGAGGAAGGACACAATCATCGTCACGGCGTGGAGGCCGAGCACGTGGTACTGCTCGGTGATGCCCGCCAGCACCGCCAGGATGAGCGCGAGCACAAACTGCGGCGGCGCAGTCCGCAGCATAAAGTGCCACCACGCCGACGGCTTGAACGCGAGCTGGGCAAAGTCGCCGCGGCTCTGCGCAGCGGCCGCGCTCTCGGCATTCAGATCGGCGACAATGCGGTCGTTCGCATCCAAGTGCGACTGGTAGTAGATCGCCAGCTCGGAGATGAGCTGGAGGCCGAGCAGGATGTAGAATGTCCAGAAGATCAGCACGCCATAGAAGAGGTAGTGGCTGTGCACAAAGATGCACGCGAGGACGTTGTCCGGCTTCTTCTCGTTCGGCCAGCGCATCCACCCGAAGACGAACTCGAGGATGCCGCTTGCCGCGCCGGCCTCGTCGATGAACAGCGTCACCGTCGTGTTGGTCAGAAAGCGCACCGAGTTCACCCACGTCTCCACAAACGTGTTCGTGTGTTTGCACTCCCACTGGTAGACCGTCTCCACCGTCGTGCGGTTGAGGAAGACCGAGTCCGGCCAGAGCGGGATGCACAGGAAGAGGCCGCGGCAGCACTCGTACGCCGTCGAGCCCGACTTGCAGCACCTGTACGGGCTGTTCATCGACGCGCGGCAGTTCGGGTCGGTCCCGTTCGTCACCCCGCCGGCCACGCCGCTGCCGAAGCTAAAGTCGTCGCCCTCGGCAAACAGCGCGTAGAGGTCGTTGTAGATGCTCGGCAGCACAAGCGTGTTGGCCAGCACCGCCACGCGGTCCATCTGCTCGAACGCGGCGTTGGCCAGGAACGCGTCGAACGCCTCGGGCGAGATGCGGTGCGCGGCGGTTGGCACTGCCGTCACCGTCTTGCGCGCCTGTTGGATCCGCGCGTCGAGCTCGGGGTCGCCGGTCGTGAAGAGCGCGCGCCGCCCGATCGTCTCCGCCCACGCCACCGTCGCGTTGGCCTCCGGCGTGTACGTCTTCTGGTAGGCCAGCAGCAGCCGCGTCATGCGCTTCTTGGTGATCCGCGCGTGCCGGGTCGCCAGCGCGCCGATGGTCTGCCCGCCCAGGCGCGGCGCGTCGGCGTTCCGCGCGCCCGTCACGGCCGCGACAATCTCGCGGAAGCGCTCCATGATGTCCGGGGCCGGCGCCGCGTCAGGGCGGCGCCGCCCTTGCTGGTCGACGATGCGGCGGTACTGTGCCGCGAGCTGGCCTTCGGCGGCGGCGCGCGCGCGCCGCATGGCCGTTTCTTCGGTCTCCGGCCCCTCTTCCTCTTCCTCTTCCTCTTCCGCCGTGCCGTCGTCTACGGTGAGGGTGAGACGGCCGCCGGCGCCGGTGGCAAAGGGGCGCGAGAACGGGTTGGCCTCGTCAAAGGTGCCGTCGGCCGGCGGCTGTGGGAAGGTGCGCCGCCAGGGGGCCGTCTCGGGCGCAAGCGTGGCGGGGTCGGGCGTGGAGTAGTCGACGGAGGTGCCGATCGCGACCTCGACGCTGGCCATCTCCGCCATCTTGCGCTCGAACTCGGGATCGGACGGGTCGGGCGAGGACAGGCCAGAGTTGTGGCGGAAGTTGCCGACGACGGCGGCGTTGGTCTCGAGGTCGACGACAGTCTCGGCGCCCGAGTTGCCGCCCGCGGCCGTTGCGTCGTTGGCGCCCCCGTGCTGGTCAAAGACGCAGCTCTGCTGGTCGGAGACCTCCTGCACGTTCAGGCCCGTCTCGTAATCGCAGTTCTCCGCCTGTGCGTTCGGCACGGCCGAGCCGAATGCTGGCACGTTGTCCGGCACGCCCTCCAGGTCTGTGTCCATGTACAGCCCGTCGGCCCCCCGTGCCTTGAACGTGATCTCCGACGACATTGACAGCGTCGTCAGCGCCGCCGCGAGCGCGTTGTCGCAGTACGTGCCGGTGACCGCCTCGACCGACCACGGCTGGCTGGCGGCAATCGCGTTCGTGTTGTTGTTGTCCAGCGCGTACTGCTGGCAGTAGTACTTGTTGACGGTGCGCAGGACGATGACGGCGGCGGTGTCGCCCGGCTGGGGGAAGGTGACGATGGGCGCGGGGACGAACGCGCCCATGTTGTTGGCCGCAAAGAGATCGGTCGTCTCGATGTCCGTCAGGAGGATGTCGACGGAGAGCTCCTCGATCGTCGTGTTGATGGGGATGCACACGCCGACCTGGTCAACCGTGCGCGCGCATGTGCTCGCCGTGTACGCCGCGAGGCTCGGCCCGAGGACGAGGTCTTCCACGCACAGCAGCGGCGGCGCGAGTGCACAGGCCGGCGCAAGCACCTGGTGGTAGTACGTGCACCACGCGTGCGGGTAGGTGAAGTCGATGCCGCCAGGCGCGGTCTTGGCCGTGAAGGGCATGAACGGGCACCAGACCTGGTCCTCCTGGAAGCTGCCGGCCACCTCGCCGCACGTGCGCTCGCCGATCTGGTCCAGAACCTGCCCGTGGATGTGCTGGCTGTACTGTGCACAGCAGTCTGTGTCGCACAGCGGCGACTCGAACTGGCACGAGCAGACGTCGTTGAAGGGCTCTGGCGCGCCAGACTTGTCGTTGACGCAGACTTCCTGCGCTATTGTGTCGTGGTTGAACCCGAACGGCGGCGCGGCGGCCTGGCACTGTCGCAACGTCTGCTCGCGGATGACAAAGCAGATCTCGGTGCCGATCTTGGAGATGCCGGCGGCGGCGCCGGCGGTGGCGTTGCCGCTGGTGTCAAAGTCGCGCACGGCAGTGATGCACTCCACGTTGGCCATCGGGTCACCCTGCCAGTAGGAGCACGGCCGGTTTTGGGCCTCGAGCTCGGCGAGCACGCCGCGGACGTTGTCGACACATATCTCCTCGTCGCAGAGCCCGACGCCGAAATCTAGGCCCTTGAGCGGGTTTTCGGGCGACTTTGCGCACTTGAAGCTGGCCGTGAAGGGGTTGCATCCGTCGACCTTCTTGATGGCGTTGCAGCTGCACAGGCCGTTGACGACCTTGCGCAGCCCGTTGACGGCCACGGCGATCGTGCCCTGGTAGGCGCAGAACGTGCGGAAGAAGCCCTGCTGCGTCACACAGCTGCCCTGGAGGAAGGCCATGAGCTTGAAGAGGAACTCAATCACGTTGATCAGGAACATGCCGAACGGCTGGTTGGGGTCGAGCAGCTCCAGCAGCCACATCGTCGCCCGGAAGAAGAGCGGCAGGTACTTGAGCGCCACGTCGAAGACGAAGTGGATGAGCGGGAAGATTGTCGGGCCTAGCGCGACCACAATGGTGGCGTAGGAGCGGATAATCACCTGGAAGACCTTCACAATGAACTCTGCCGCGGCCGCAAACGCGTCCACGGCGTCGGTCGGGTTCACGTCCGCGCCCGCGCCAAACGACACCCCGGGCGACTCGCCGGGCACGCTCTCGTTCGGGCCCAGCCCAAACGACGGATCGCCGCTCAGCCCGCTCAAGATGTCGGAGAGCGCCATGATGACGATGCGGAACACCTCCGCCGCAATCACCACCCCGTTCATCGCAATGTCGCGCAGCAGCGGTGTGCCGAATAGTAGCGTGAAGAGCGCGACAAAGAAGTTCAGAAAGATCTCAAAGAGCATGTAGATGAGCCCGAGCGAGTAGTCCCACACGATGATGCCCATCTGCGAGAGCTTCAGCATCGCATTCCAGATGTCCTCGACGCGGTTGACGTCCTTCACAAACTTGTCGATGACGTCCGGGTCGTTCGTCGTCTCGATCTCCTGCCAGGCCTTCTCGTACTCGTGGTTGACGCCGGTCGTGATCACCGCGCCGCCCACAGTCAGCGCGATGGGCACCGCCTGCGTCAGGAGCGCGCCCAGGATGCCGACAACCATCACAAAGAACGCCGTCGCCAGCAGGATGAGATACCCGCAGGTGAAGGGCACCGCCCGCTCCGACACGGTCGTGTCGGCAATCTCCGCGGGCACGCGCTCGACCTCGACGTCGATGACGGTCGCCACCGGCGGCGGCAGCTCAAAGTTGTCCGGCACCACGTCCTCGTCCAGCGGCCTCTCGACAAACCGTGCCGACTGTTGCTCTTGCTGCTGCTGCTGCTGCTGCTGCTGCTGCGAGGAGCGGCCGCGCGCGCGCAGCGGCGCCAGCACATCCAACTCTGGTTGGTCCATTGCCTTTTTTCTATTCGATGGAGCACTGTCTGGCCCATATATACACAACGCTACAAAAATAATTGAGGGTGGGAGAGAGAGTGAGAGAGAGAGAGGAGCTGATTTGGTTTAATAAGAAAAAGAGCACTACGAGCAAGCACTAGGCACAGGCCGAGAAGATCCGCGCTTGCTCAAACGCGTCGAGGGCGGCTGGCGAGCACACCTCGGCATACCCGGGGTCGTTCAGGATGAAGCCGGTGTTGGGGGCAATCTGCGCCAGCGTCACCTCGGCGTTCTGCGCACACCCCGTCGTCGCCAGCGGCTGGCCGATGCAGAGGAGATTGTTGCGGGCCTCGCGCGCAAATACGTTGTATGCCGACAGAAGCGTGCCGGCAACGGGCACGTTCGCCTCGCGCGCCAGCACCAGCGACTGTTGGTTGTCGTGCAGCCGGCGGTCGTCTTTGCACGCGCCGGCGACGTACCCTCGCAGATCGCGCGCCTGCATCTTCGCCAGATTGATGATTGCGCGCTCGGCCGTCGGCCCGACCATGTCGATGGCCACGCCAAAGTAGTACTGCCCGAGGAACTGGGTGACTCTGTGGAAGGCCGGGCTGCGCAGGCGCCGCACCTGGCAGCACAGGTACGCGTACGCCGCGGTCGCGTTTGCGGTGTACACCGCGGGCTCTTGCACCATGCACGGCGCCGACGAGAGCGCGGCGACGAACGCCGCGCGGTCGGCCGACACGTACAGCTGCGAGGCGTTGGCCGCCGCGGTGTCCAGCGCCCGGTTCGTCGCCACAAAGACCTCGGCGACCTGGTCCCAGGTGTCGGTCATCTGCTGCGTGAGCACGGCCGCCGAGTCGACGACGTTGGCCTCGATTGCCGTGTCAGTCGTCGCGTGCGCCGACCCGGCCAGCAGCGCCGCCGCCAGCGCTGCCAGCGCTACTAGCGCCGCGACAGGCCGGTGGAAGGTCGAATGCCGCATCTGCCCGCAGAGTGTGTGGGTTGTTGTGTAGATATAGCTATGTTTGGCGTGTATCTAGTAGCGGAAGAACTTGGATATATGACGGCAGGGCTGCCCGGGACTTATAGAGAAGGTCTTTTTTAGAGGGAGTGGTGTGAAGACGGGCAGACAGAGTAGACAGCGTAGATAGATATGGACGAGGTCAGATATTGGATCTGGACAAGCGTGGCGATGATCCCGTTGCCGACCAGCGCATACAGATACGCCATGACGCAGTCCAATGCGTCCGCCGAGCGCATTACCCAGGAAGAGTTCGATGCGCTGAATACCGACTCGATCCGGCTGCGCACCGTGTGCCGGGAACTCACGCGCCAGAAGCTCGCCATTGTCGCGCTCGCAACAGCGGAGGTGAATGATCTCCCGGAGGACATGCAGGAGGAGTACGGCGTCAGCCAGGCCTTTGAGGACCACTTGCGCGAGTTCGCCTTCCTCCAACACAGGTATGCGGCGGCGACTGCCGAGTCTACCGAGACCGACGCGATGCTCATGCGCACTCACACCGATTTGACCAAACTCGGCGGGCTGCTGCGCAAACTACGCAACCAGCGCGCCCGCATCGACCTCGACCGGATACACCAGGCGGCGCTGAGGGGCGTCCGCGGCATGGCGTCCGTCGACGACATTGGAGATGGCGAGGCAGAGTACAACCAGCTCACCGCCGACCAGCGCGCCGGCGCGAAGCCGGCCGTGAGCGCCGACATCCGCGCCGAGTTTCTCGCCCTCATCCGCGACCCTGCTAACCAGAGCGGCCTGACACAGATGATGTCACAGGCCAAGACGCCGATCGGGGCTGCACGGCCCGTCCTCCCACAGCCGCGCGGCGGGGGCTATCCCATGCCCGAGATGCGCATGGGCGTGCCCATGCCCGTCACAGTTGCCACGGATGCATCTCCTGCACCCACGCCCCTGGCGTCCGCACATCACGTACCCCCGCCCCGCGTCGCGCCCCCGAGTGCGAATGGCGGATGGTGAGGCGGCGTCTGTCGCTGGTTTTTTTCCTATGTACTACTAACAGAGAGAGAGAGAGAGAGAGAGAGAGAGAGAGAAAGAGAGAGAAAGAGAGAGAAAGAAAGAGCTGGTGTATTATGTTTATTAAAGCCAAAGCTGTGATTTCTACGTCACATCGCCGTCGACCCACCGCACGCGCTTCTTGGACGAACGCTGTATGCGGGCGGTATCCTGCGCCAGCAACGGCGCGGCCGGCGGCGGCACGCCCGACCGGCCCCTGGCCGTGTCCAGGAACGAGCCGGGGTCGTCGTCGAGCGTCTCCGCTTCACAGCGCTCCTTGTGCTCGGCGATGCGCAGCAAGAGAACGAACATGTAGTCCTGGCGCTCCGCGTCAGTCATCGGGGCGAAGTGGGTGTACCGCGGTAGGCGCTTTGACAGGTCTTTATGCTTTGCGGAAGTTTTGCCCACGGCGGCGCCGTCGTCGTTGTCGTTGTCGTTGTCGTCGTCGTCATTGTTGTTGTCGCCGTCGTTGTCGTTGTGTTTGTCGGTGACGCGCCGGCTTCTTTGCGCCGTTGGATGGCTCATCTTGGTAGTTGGATGCAAAACAAGATGACGACGAAGAACACTCGGGTGTGTGTATACTGCTTGCAGACCAGTGGCTTTTGTCGCGTGGTTGCGGATTGTGTGTTTCTTGGCTATGGTGTTATCCAAGCGAGAGAGAGAGAGAGAGAGAGAGAGAGAGAGAGAGAGAGAGAGAGAGAGAGATCACACACCCCGAAAAA
>Ga0209578_10000677_pt1 | contig 38698 bp, 85 predicted proteins | sample tdAd472_FD_187127 | JGI IMG/M metagenome (GOLD analysis project Ga0209578, IMG submission 187127) | Marine sediment microbial communities from the Atlantic coast under amendment with organic carbon and nitrate - tdAd47.2 (SPAdes)... | ecosystem: Environmental > Aquatic > Marine > Coastal >...
AGTGGGTTTTACTCATCGCTTGCCCTTGCCCTTGAACTCGCCTTTGCATGGCTTATGCCTGAATCATCACTCATTATCTGCAAGGTGAGTACATCTAACAACCTTTTCCTATTCTCATCGAGTAGAAAAGCCTGTTTTTCTGCCTTAGCCCTTCGCATATAGGCTGTATAGAAATGGTGTGATAGTTCTTCAGATGATAGTGTTCTAATGTCTGTCATATCTCCCCCTGTTTATATCCACACATAGCCAACACCGACAAGCTCTATGCTTTTAATCCTTTCCGGCACGACAACCTTTTCTACTTCAGACATTTTTGATGCAAGTATATATAAAACACCCTTCTTGCAATCAAGATAATGTCCCTCTACATGCCATGTAGTATCTGCCGGATAAGCGTTTGTTGTCTCCACTTCTACTTTATAGCAATTACTCATATCTCCCCCTTTAAAAATTGTTCTAATATTTGTTCAATACTCCATACAATTTTGTAATGACCTTTCCATGTTGCCGCTAGTTTTTCCTGTCTTTCCTGCGTTCCGCCTGACTTGTTCCTTCGTGTTTTGCCAGACTTGGTTATTTCTGCTGGATTCTTTATCTCAAACCAGTAGTTTTTGCCCTTATAACCTACCAATATATCGTTGTGATCTATATCAACCGTAATTCCCGGTATCTTGCGAAGATCCCTGACAATATCCTTCTGATTCTGATCTGTCTTCTTAGTGCGATACCTCACAGCTCTAATACACCCTCCTTAACCATTATCTGTTGAGTTCTGATAACGCCCTCCAAATGATACAGCTTTAGTAGTGCCGATCCTAAACCATCATATTTAACCCTACCATCCACAACATCATGACAGCAGTTGCACGCATAAGCCCCGTGAATGCTTAAATGCTTGCCGCCCATACCATAACCATTCAGATGGGCTAGTACGGTAGTCTCGTTCTCTGGCGCTGGCCTGCATACGCCTGGTATCCGTACTGTACAGGGCTGACCCTTCGCTGAACGTGTATATTTATCCTGCTTCACAATCTAACCACCCTGTTTCATAAGATTAATAGCCCATGCCATAAGGCCACGCTTTCTATTGCACCCATTAATTTTAACTAGCTTCCTACCTAATTCACTCTCTTTCCAGTTATTCAGGCTCTTGAATGTTTTGTCTGGCAACCGTATTAGTCCGGCTATATGTATCCTCGCTCCGCTTGTATGCTCCCACACTGGTCCTGCTAAGTGCTGCCAACCATTTCCAGGCTTCATAATTATATTCACAATCTAACCACCTTCTTTTTACTCAGCTCATCTATCAAGGCTAACTTTCCCTCTAAATGATACGTTTTGCTCTTTTCTTGACGCCATCTTTTAACTAACTCATAAATCAGAACTTTAGAATCTACTGATATATGATTATCAGCGTATTTAATAAGATCACTGTCTGACTTTTCTATCATCAGGCTTGTTTGTTCTTGTTCATTCATCCCAAATCTCGCTTACATAGTCCTGCAGCGCCTTCTCATCGTTCAGATCTTCTAGCTTACGCCGTGTTTTACCCTTCTCTTTCTGCTCATCTGAGGCTTCTGCGTATCGTTTCCTTGGATCGCTCAGTACCATACGGTTTTTAGTTACTTTCCAAGCAAATTCACTGTGGTCTACCATGATTTCCTCCTGAATTGTTCATATAAAAACCAGTTTCTAAAGTTCCTGAGATTCTGATACTTCCAATAGTTCTTCTTTTTTCTTGTTACTACTCTCAAAATAGTGCCTCCTGTGCTGTTTCGTTGTTGAATCGCTTTGTGGCGGCTTTGTAGTAATCCTCGTCAATCTCTATTCCGACAAAATCAACACCGAAATAGTGTGCTGCTATGGCCGATGAGCCGGAGCCTAGATGGGTGTCGAGTATTCTCTGGCCGGGTTCTGCGTAGTTTCTTAATAACCAGTCATAGAGCTTTACAGGCTTTTGTGTGGGGTGTATGCGCTTTATCTGCTCCGCTTTCTTGAATCCCGCCCATAAATACTCAAATTTATTGCATTTCTTTTTAAAACTTGAATATGCCAGTTCACACATTGATAGAGCCTCTTTTATATCGGCTTTTTTATCCCATACAATCCAGCCTGTTGAGGGTGGCAGTTCATTTGTAAAGTTATTTCCGCCCCAGATTATTTGGTGTTTTGCTACCCTAAATAATTCAGTGAAATATTCATTATCTGGGCGTTTTGAGTCATCAAACATCTTATATTTCTGACTGTTAGGATTCATCCATTTTGCTGTTGGCCTATCGCCTAAATTGTTGTGTGAGGCATCTTCTTTAATCCCATAAGGCGGGTCTACAATAGCCAGATCAAAGGAATTATCAGGACAGTCTTTCATATAGTCCATGCAATCACCGTGAATGAGTTCTATTTGCGCCATACTCTATCTCCGTGTTGTATTGCTATTGACCTGTTGTTTTGCCATATTCAAGTACATTGGCATCAAAAAACTTCTGAGCATCTGTATCGCTATCGCTCGGTATATGACCCGGCCCCGCTAATCCATTATGAATCCATACCATAGCTTGTTCAGCGCCTTTTCCATGCCACCATTCAATCCATGCAGCTTGGTTTGCTACGATTAAGTTATTAATAATCGTGTTTGCTTCAATTAATCGTTGCTGTAATTCTTCATTTGTATATTGTCTTTCTTTTTCCATAATAATTTACCTCTCTGTATTGCTACTGGTTGCCAGGCTCTTGCTGCGGCTCTGAGGAAATCATCCCCTGAAATAGCTTCTTTGATCCCCCGCTTTGTCGTAAGTATTCCCGACATTTCTGTGAAAGCTCCTGAAGGGATTGACCTGGAATTGCGACACCTATTTGCTTCAAAATGTTCATCATTTCTAGCCTTTGAGCATGACTTTCTGTGTGTTTTGCGCATGTTTTGAACTTCTCTCCGATGGTTTCTTCACCACAATGACAGTATTTCTTATCCAAAGATAACTTTAATTCTGCTGTGGACTCGATTTCATCGTACATTCTGCGCTTGTTTATGTAACTGGATACCATAGGCCATCGGGTTGCATCTGGATCTTGTCTGTCATACCTGATCTGTGCCTTGAGATTTCCGATGATTTTCTTCTGTTCTTCAGGCTTTTCTATATTAGGAACCTTTAACATACACTCTTGAGCATATGTCTTGCCGCCCTTGTTATCCCGCTTTCCGTGTTTATTTCTGGTTAAATCTCCAGGATAGGTACTCCAGAATGCCTCAAACCACTCGATAACCTGTATTGTTTCTTCTTTAGTCATAGCTTTTCCATATAAACCTGATGGTTTCCTACATCAAAATCATGCGCAATTCTCATCACTATATAGCTGATTCCATTAAAAAACACCTTCTCGTTTATTCTCGATAAAAACATATCAGTAAATAAATATTTATCACCATATCTGTCAACTTCAAAATATTTTACCGGCATTATTTTTTCGTAAGGTTTAGTCATTCTTCCTCCAGCTTGCTGGCTTTTAGTGCATGTTCAATATCACTGACTGTGTAATAGTCTTCTTTTCTTCCTTTCTTTGTAACTATCCAACCTTCAGGCTTTGGTAGTGCTTGTTTAAACTCACGGCCTAACTGTTGGCGGATTTCCTTTGCTGCTGCCTTTAACTCGTCAGAACCATACATTCCATCAAATTCATAAATTATCTCGCTTATCTTATCCATCATTCTCATCCAGCTGAAAGAAGTTATTAATCAACTCCATCAGGCTTTGAGCACCTGGATTATTTGTCCACACTTGAAATGTTCCGATAAACTCACGGCCTATTGCTTGTCTGATTTGTTTGGCGGCTGACTTTTCTGCACCATTAATCATGTATGATGAGTGATTCTTAATTATCTCTTCTATCTTATCCATCATTCCCCCATTAACTGTTCAGGACCAGCTTGCTTTAATACTTGCTTTACATGAGCGAGATTCAGCGCAGCTTGTGTTAGTTGCATCGCGTCAGAACCTTTTACATCATTAGTGATTCTGTTTGCTAACTCTTTTATTGCTTTATCTATTGCTTCATTCATCTGGTTTTACCTCAAATAATATCCCCATTAAGAAGGCTGGAGACTCGCCCATAATTTCATTTATCCTATTTACAGATTTCACGGATACGATTAAACAGCCATACTCTGCTAGTTTTCCAATCATCATCAGGTGAATGATCTTCCAACAACTCATGGCCTATCTGCCTACGAATTCGAGTGGCAAGTTTTTTTGAATAATCTGGCTTTATCAGCTCTTCGCTAAACATCTCTTCTATAATAATTTCTTGTACTTTATCCATCATTCCCTCCGTTCTAAAAGCGGTTCTTCAAGGATTAACTTTCCAGCAGTCAATAGCTGCACCGTCACCCGTAATCAGTGTCGCACACCTGACATTCTCTTCAGCTTGCTGCACTATCAACGGTGTAGTGGCATTTGAAAACAGCCTTAGTCCGTATATAACTGAAAAAAGGATGATAACTCCAAGTATCACCATTCCGATATAAATTAGATTTTTTTTCATTGCTAAACCCTCTTTAATTACACGAAAGCCTTTAAGACTCATTCCAACAACATCTCCCAGTACTTCTCATTTGGGTTTATTCTTGGCATTAGATTCATTTTGCTATCAAAGATAGCCATCAAAATACCTCTATCATCTTCAATACCTGCTTTTGTCCATGATTTATCACACCTGCTTAATGAGTCTAATACCATCTCTTTTAGATCGGTTTCAATCAAAAACTCATCAACCTCATAATCAGTCCCATGAACCAACTTACCTTTATCATATATACTTACTGTTGCTTTATTCATTGCTAAACCCTCTTTAATTTATCTAAAATATCAGTAGCCTCTTGTTCAGTTAGATACAAACATAAGTGCTCAATCCATTTGTCATCATTCATATACAAATCTCTATAAGCATTTACTAATTCGTGAGCAAAGTCTTCACGGTCATAATCGCCAGTTATTTTTGATGTTCCTATATTTATAGTGACTTCACCAATTTCATCACTACAGGTATTTCTTCTTACTGATATTTCCATTGCTAAACCCTCTTTAATTACACAATTTAAGTAAATTCTTTACACCGCGACCTGATACACCCTTGCGAGTAATAAACTTTCCCGTACTCGGCCAGAAATCTATTAAACCGTCTTCAGTGTGGATAATCAGGTGAACACCTGCGTTCCTAGATTCATACTTCACACCCTTGTTTTTCAGCAATTCTGTGGAATATTCCTTATTACTCCTTTTCTTTTCCTTTTTAACCTTGTTCCATTCGTTAAAGACTTCACCCATATCACCCATTTTGAAGAACCTCGTTTAATTCAACGAAATCCTTAAATATCACGTGCTTAAGATGCTCGATGTATTTATCAGCATCCTCTAATAAGCGTTTTTGTTCTTCAGTGAAATCATATTCTCTTTCAACTTTACCGCTAGGATAAACAGTAATCCTCGGAAGACATTTATTCATTAAGTCGCATTTTGCCTTGATTATTGGCTGTATTGCTTGAATGAACTCTCTGTGCATTCTTGCCATTTCTTCATTTGAAGGCTTTCTATTTACTTGCATTGCTGTTTTCATTGAAGAACCTCTTTTTTACTTTCTTTAGGACGAAGTAAACACCCCGCTAGAAGGCTCCATGCCGTACAGTGCTGTTTATCGCCGTAGTTTATGAACGCTCGCTGTAGTGTCGAGTTGGTTCCGGTCGGGGTAACTGGTTTTCCTTGCCAGCCTGTAGATTTGCTTTTCTCTACAGAACAACCGCAGCTATCTGTTCTCGGACAGACTTCCGGCTCTTGACTATGGAATATAAAGAAAGGATAATATTGATAGTCATCTGAACACTGACAAATATATTGCATTTCTCCCCGATCTGCAAGTGACGAAGCCTCATTAATTTGGGGCTTTTTCATGATTGCCCCCTTTCTCTGTTTAATGCTACTGCACCAGAATGCGGCTCACTTTTAGCACTACAGTTCCTCGCGCCATCACAGCCACAATCAGGGAAACAGCAATTATCAAAGTCTTCTTCTGTATTCCCGTATTTATCTACCTCAAGGCCGCAATGCTCACAGATTGTCTCTGGTTCATGCTCAAACGCATATTTACAATAACTATCACTCATTATCTATCCCCTAAGCCCCTGTCGGGGTTTTTTAATCTTAGTGTTCTTAGTTCCTGAAGTAATCCAGCAAGGTATTGTGCTCGCTGCGGGTATATTTCCAAGTAAATCGGATTTCCAAGATCAACCCGTCTGTACATTGCACACTCAATGAAATCCTTAATTAGTGTGTCTAGCTTTTTAAGCTCTTTATCATCTTTCATTTCTCCTCCCTCGCTTCATAAGTAGCACAAGGTGCATATCTAGCTGGCATCAATGACACATCTCTACCAGGCGCTCCAACAGAAAGAATCAACCATGCTGGTACAGGATAATCACAATAACCATGATCTTCTGTTTGTTGATTGAACCATTTACATGTAGCACAACTGCTCATTTCTGCTCCCGTAGCTGGTTTATGGCCTCTAGTATTATCGGCTCATCGTAGCTATCTAATGTTTTGACTGCCTCAACAGCAGCATCCAGGACTTTGTTGATGATTTCATCGAAGTCTTCGTTCGGAATAGTGCAGGTATATTTATACTGATGAATGATTACTTTTATTTCCTCACGTAAGCTCATTTCCCCCTCCATACAACGAATACCATAAAAAACACGAACATCGTTATTGCAATGATGGTGCGTGAATAAAACTGCAGCAAGTCTCTAATCATTATTTCTTTCTCCGTGATAACTCCCCTAAGCCACTGAACCATTCCTTGTCATTAGGATCAATCCAGATGCACAACTTTACATACCCTTTATCTTTCATTGACTTAGCGTACTTTTGCTCTTTAGTCAGTTCTTTTTTCATTATTTTTCCTAATTGTTCTTGACTATTTGTGATGATATCACTATCATAATAGACAAGTCAACAACAAACGGAGGTGATAGTTGAATAGGACAATTGCACAGGGATGTGATTATGGTGAGGCGTCGGGTCGCCGCGAAGAACGAGCGATGGTGGACTAAGTAACTAAAAAGCCGAAAGGTGGCCACCCGTATTAGGCGGATATGTACAAGGTTCTTGCAGAGTAATTTCTGCCCTCACCACCCAACAACTTGGAGATAGAGATGGATAAACTAGAATTTGTGACACAAAAACTGCTACTGAATGCACAGCTGAATGCTTTATTGAAAGCTCAAATAGAAATAGACGATGTATTCTTTCAGCAGAAAGAGGAAATAGAGCGTCAGATTCGAGAGCTGGAGCAGAACGATGACTGAAGAAAGAAGGCAGAAACTATTGGAGCACTACGGAATAGGTGTAATCCAGCTTGTCTATCATCCTAATGACTCTGGTATGTGGTATGGATTATTTCGTTTTCTTGATGCTGAATATGAGACTGACAATCTTAGAACCCGCCGTGAAGCTGAAGACAGGGCGATAGCCGAGTATGAAAGCCTTTGCGAGACAGGAGAAAAGTAATGGAAACCTACGAAGAATCAATCCAAAACATGATAGATGCTGAAGCTGAAATCAGCAAGGAATATATCTTGAGTAACGGTTCGGAATTGAATGAATTCCTCATGAGGAACCTGGATATCGTTGAAGAAATGGCTAATTTGATATCAATGCACTGGAAACTATCCCACAAGATAGGGCCGCTCATCAAACAGCAGCTTGAAGCTGACTTGGATAGAGAATGCGGTGACAGAGCTAGAGAGAGGATATACGGATGACTGAAGGTATAAAGATAATTATTATCACTAATCCTTTCTTATGGACGCTAGCTATCATGTGGGTATCGGCATTAATCGGAATGCTCGTTGGTGCCTGGTGGAATGCAAGACCACTATCAGACCTTGAACAGCGTGTTGAGCTTCATGTAAAAGAATCCGACATGGAGGATGAGCATGGAAAAGATTATGAATGACTGGATACCAGTGAGTGAGCGATTGCCTGAAAAATATGGCGATTATCTTGCATATAGCCAAGGAACCGGAGTCGCATGGATGGTCTTCAACTACAACAAGGAATGGATTAGCGGGGATGAATACATTAGGAATACTACTCACTGGATGCCACTACCAGAGCCACCGGAGGATGGACATGAGCCTTAGACAAGCCATAAACGATAAATGTACCGATTGTATTTATGACCCACTAGCCGGTGGTACTCGAATACGTCAAATAGCAGCGTGTGCCTGTCCTGACTGTCCTCTCTATCCTGTGCGCCCTATGCCAAGGGATAGGGATAGTTCTTCGAGCACGAACAACAAATTGAGGGATGAAAAAGGCAGGATCATGAAAAAACAACGAGCGGAGATAGAGTTATGAATAAAATTATTATGATTGTAATTGCTTTTTATATCGTGGTTGCTGGTGCAATTGGATATGTAATTTATTTAGGCGTATCAGAAATACAGGAACACGGCCTAAAAAGCATTATTGAGCAAATATGGGAAGGGCCGGAGAAGGACTATGAATGAACATACAGTACATGCTGTTGTCCTGATTTGCTTCTTTTTACTGATTATCCTGACTTTGGGCGAGCCTGACTTGATTGACGCAATGGTAGTGAGGTTGATGAGATGAATGAAATTGACAAAAGACGAGCGATTGGATTCGCTTTTACCAATAATGTCGAATTGGCTTACACATTTGCCTTTATTGGTGCAGCCTTTGGCTGGGGAGGTTTTTTATATGAATGACCTACTTAAAGAAGCATCAAAACAGACGATTCTAGAGGCTATATCCTTTTTATGGCTAGGTGGTAGGGGTAAGGGAAGAAAGTCCCGTAGAGAGCCTTACAAGCCGCTTACAGGGCATCCTAGGGACTATCTGACGGGCCTGGAGCCTAATTGTGAGGTTCTTCAGATTAATTTCTATGAATGCCCGCCTTTCAAACATCAAGGCGTGGATCTGGACAGGTTTAAACGTGAATGTGAAGAAATCGACAACAACAATTAAGATTACTTGCTCAGAATGCGGGGAACCGTGCTTTGCAGTAGAGGAAACAATTGATTATTCTGGTACTCATTGTACCAACGGCCTGTCTGGTACTCATCCAGGGCACTATGTATCTGAGTGCTGTTTGGCTGAAATAACTAAGGAGATAGACAATAACAATGGGCCGGAAAACCGCTAGGAAGGAGAGCTGCGAGCCTGTCACTAGACTTAACAGCAGCACTAACAACAGGAGATAGATAAATGAATAAAGACGACTATTTAGACAAGAAAATCCCTGAAGATGCTGGGGAACCGGATTGGCATGATAGTGAAGTACACATGGAGAATGGCAGTACCATAAAGTTCAAGAAATATGACGATATAGACTGGTACAGGCAGCAGGATAAGGATAAAGAGTGGATAGAGAAGACTGAAAAAGAATTATTTTAGGGGAATAGCTGACCCCACATTCAGCTAATACATGAGCCTGGAGGCGATTCATGAATATTAATGACACATTCCCATCAACTTCTAACTTTCTTAAGAAGGAAGACTTACCCAAGCCCGCTAAAGTGAAGATTTCCAGCATTGATTTGATGGAATTTGATCAGGATGGTAAGAAACAGCGAAAGCTTGTTTTGGAGTTCGAGGGTAAGGAAAAGAAATTAGCCTGTAACAAGACAAATGCCAGGGTCATTGGAGCTATGCTCGGTGACGAAACTGATAACTGGATTGGAAAGGAAATCACCCTCTACAACGACCCTACAGTATCAATGGGTGATCAGATTGTAGGCGGTATCCGAGTGCAGTATATGCCACCTGTTTCCGATGACATGGACGACGATATTCCATTCTGATGAACATCAATGAAATAAATAAGTGGAAGGATTCACAGTGCCAAAGGGATTTGGCATTACTACAAGGGAAGTATGAACGCACTGTAAGGCTGTGTAAGGCGATTTGGGAGCATAATGACCTCATATACGAAATAAAATATTGGCTTAATATGGGTGAAATAAATAATTGTGAAGTTGAAGATTTATGGAATGATCTTGACTACCCTGTTCAAAAACTACTCATCACGGCCCCTAGATTTGGAGGGCCGTTTACTACTGAAGAAAGGGCAAAAATCAAAAAACTGTGGGAGATATCAGCAGATGAGCTATAACGCACATAGAAGAGAAAGAAACATGGCCCCTGTAGACAAGACAAGGCGAGCTATGGGGAATAAACAGGATAGGGAGGCAATAGAGGTTAAGGATTTGTTATTTAAGCTTAGGGGTACTCAGGGCAATCAAGAGGGGTATTGTAAATGAGTGAACTAGATGTAATTAAGCAGGCTTTAGCTGAAATTCGCCATGCACAAAATAGCGGGGCAGATTGGTACACAAGAGGCCACAACGGATTGTATATGCAGGTAAGGCTGTGGCTAGATAAAGCAGATAAGGCTATAAAAGATATTGAAGATAACACCCCGGTAAAGAGCGATGAAAAGCTCGATGAAGAGCTAAAGGATATTTTTCTGGATCTTGGGGTGAATGGTGATTGGGATTTTGTTGACGAGGTTAAAGATGCAGTACGCCAGTTTCACAGAATGCACCTTGCTGATGCGCCAGTGGACACCACCCTGACAAAAAAGAAAGTGATTGAGGTTATCTATAAAGCGACTTTCAAATGCGGAAGCATAGTCAATGGAGTGAAAATGGTGCCAGAAGATGAATTAATCGCCGCTATTGGGGGTATGGAATGAGTGAACTAAAGACGTGTCCAATATGCTTGCAACCATTAACGCCGAAGACAATAAATGGTGAGGTGGACTATTATATGCACCCTTTTAGCAGATGTTTTCTATCGTCAACGGTAGTATTCAAGGAGCAGATTGATTTATGGAACACCCGCACCACCCTGGATAAGCAGGATGTGATTGAGGTGATTAAGAACGAAATAGAAGACTTCCCTAATTATGGAGAGCCTTTAGATTTGGGCGCTAATATTATTGAGGCTATTGAGGAATTATAGTGCACTCTACATTAGGCGGATTAGGCCAGGCATAACAAGCTCTATTAGAATAGGCGCTCTCACGTCCATCTGAATCAATTGTTGTCACCACATAACACGTCGTATCTGATGTTGTCCTGACAAGCGTATAGTGTTGCTGTTCTAGTCCTAGCGTCATTGGGTATTCATGCACGGTCTCAAATGTACCCGTATTAATGCCAATCTCTCGATACACTCGGTATTTCTGGATTTCTTCACTTAATAACGGGGTGTTATCTTCCCGGCCTGTCTCACCTGCAGGCGTAGTCCAGAGTATGAAAGGATAATAATTCTGAGCGTTTACAGGTAAGGTTGCCAATAAAAGCAGTAAGGTTGTTAGTTTCATTTATTTATCTCACACTTTTCTATTCTGCGGCGACACTCCCTGGATTGAGCTTCCAGGAGCGTGATTCTGTGCCTCAGTTTATCCATCATCATTTCATCCTTGTTCTCAACTTGGTGAATATGCTCAATGATTAATGCTTTCTCTTTCTCGAAATCAGCATCTGTAAACGATTCTTGACGTAATTGAGGAATAAAGAAATTCCCAACTCCACTTCCTGAACCAAAAAGAATAAACGCGGCAAGTGCAATGGTTTTTTTGTCCCAGTTCTCATTTGACATCTCTTATGCCTAATTGACGCTCCAGGCTCTTGATACGTGCTCTGCGGGGAGGATATGCTAGCCCATAAGCTCCGAACGTAGCACCAACCAATGTGATAAATGAAATTGGGTAAGTATCAGCAATCATTACCTTGATCAATCCGAATATTCCGTTTTCCAAGTTCGCTCTCCAATTGTTTGATGTGTTTGTCCATAGGCCATGCCATCAGAAAATAAGCGGGGATTATTGATGTTGAAAACAATACGCCCGTTAGCGTCATTATAATTAAATCGTCGTATGTGGGCAGAGTCACTGCTGAGCGCCATCTAAACAAAGTGTCGTTGCTTTTATCCGATACCGAGTTTCTGATAGTGCTTTGAGTAGTCCGATATCAAGAGCGTTTACAATCCCATCATGATTAAGATCATAATCAGGGTCAGTAGTGAGAAAAGCATTCCTGAATTCGTCAAGCAGCTCTGCACTTATCGAACTAGGCGGAGTGGCAACAGCACGAGTTTTCCAATTATTCGAATTGTACTGCGTTACATCAAATCCCTGATTATTTCCCGCATTATTTGAAACGTCGAATAGCTCACATGGATTATTAGGCAAGTCATTTGAATCCACAGTAATTACTAAATTAGTCTCAACACCTGGAACATTATACCACGGCAAAATAGTGAACCAACCTTCGCACGTTATCTCGCCCCATGCCGTAGCGCCGTCGCCGTTTGGTATAGTCCCGCCACTACAAGTTGAACCGGCAGACGGCTTCCATTCATGATTAGCATTGTTTTTATCAAGTACGAAATGGATTTGTCTGCCCATTTCTGGATTAGCCATTACATTGAATGTAATCAGCATTAAAACAAGTATTAAATACTTCATATTTTCACCTATATTCACGTTGCCAAACAACCGGGCCATCGCTGGTTGTTGGATTAGTCTCTACAAGTTTAACCGTCATCTTGTTTGCATCGGCTTCTACAACAATCATGTTCATTTCATCAACACGACACAATATCAACTTGCCACCTGTATTACTAGCACTTGGTGTTTCGCCGTCTCTAACTTTTGTGTCATGAACGCCTGTTAACCACCCATGACCAGCCTTCGGCCACTGGTTTGATGCCGAAACCTCGTAAATTGGCTGACGCTTTCCACTGTCATCATATCTCAATACTGCACCAATATGAGTATCTGCCGAGAGAATTACCGTTCTAGCTGGATCGCCATTGTCCCAAATATAATCGAGTATTTCATCCCGTTCAAAAGAACAGGCTTTCCAGTTATCTAGCATGTATGAAACATTCCATACGCCATGATCACCGTCGAGCATGAGGGGTGAAACTATTACGAGGTACTTTTGTGGATTGTCATCAATCCGTGCTTTTAGCCATGCTTTTTGAGTAGCGCCTAGCATGGTCTTTGTAGCTGTATCGGCTGTTGCTTTTAATGATCGGAAGCTTCTGCCTTCAAGTACAATAAACCGACATGGGGGACGATCCACAAAATACCATTCTTCCGGCTCCGTATCTTCCCCAAGTGCATCAGTAGCGAAGTCCCTATCAGATTCTTGGTCTACAAACTCCTTATTCAAGTCCATAAAACACTCGTGGCATACTTGATGACCGCGAGTAATCTTATTAACTTCACCCGTTTGCTTTGCGCCCTCTGACGCATCAAGGTCAGAGCAATCATTATATGCCCTATCGTGGTCATCCCACATATAGTATGTAGGGTATTTAGCACATACATGCCCAACAGTATTATTAAAGCCGGTTACTGTCATGTGGGCTACTGCATCCATTGTGGTAATAAAGTTAGTTCTGAATCTTGCTAATGAACTATCATCGGTAGCCGGGTTGGTTACTTGCGCATACCAACTATTTGCAGTGTACGGCGTTACGTCTGGATCATCACCGCGACTTCCTCCTGCATCAGCATAAAAAACATCACCAATAATAAACAAGGCATCTAATTCATATTTAGATATACTTTGATTGCTGTTAGCCGTATCTTGTGCGCGAGTATCGTTCAATCCTGCCTGAGCACCATAAAAGCAACCAGTCATACCAACCTTCCACGGAACGATTGATGTTGCTAGGGTCTTGAATGAACCTGTATTCAACAAGCCTGTACCAGCTACTTGATTGCCACTTCTCGGATCGCCTGCACTATCAGACGCTATAGCTTCCCAATAATGTCTTGTATTTTCCTGCAAGCCTGTCGCATAGGCCGTGGCCTGAAAGTTATTGCCTGCCGCTGGGGTGCCGTCAGTATAAGTAACACCAGGCGCGGCAACAGTCATTGCCTCATCAAGATATAGGTTAAACCCAAAGCCTCCGGCCTGATCTATACGCCCCACAATAGCCGCCCTGTCAGTCAATAACCCGCCGACACGACAGCCCTCACGCTGTAGCGTTGGAGTAGTCATTAGCCAAATATCTCCACATCACCCGCAGATGCCGGTTTTGACCATAGCAATAAATGAGTTACCCCTGCAGGGATTGTTACCATTGTCGGTGTATTAGCTCTTATCCGTGAGTTAATTCCGAAGCGTGCAACGTCATTGCCTGTAATTACCGCTAATGAATCACTAGCATCATAAGTGCCAATGTCTGCATCAAGTGCTGCAAGTTTTGTTCTGGTTGTTCCGTCATAAGTAAACAGCTCCGGCTGGTCTGCATTTGTCCAGTTTCCTGCACGGGTTGCCGTTGGTGCGTCAAGGGCAAAATCAATTGTAAATGCAGGGTAAACCGTGGTCGGGAAATAACCCGGTCCGTATTTATTTAATTCTGCTATTTGTGAAGCAGTTAACAGGCTCTCATATGCTTTTAACGTATTAACAGCACCCTCAAACTGCGCTGTACCATTTATAGAACCACATAACACCGCTTCGCCGGTAGCCGCAAAATTTACTGAGCCGCCACCATCACCGGATGTAAATGCTGCATCAAGTACGGTGTTAACAAGCGTACCATCTATATAGAGCTTTGCTTCAACAGTTCTCTCAAGCGTTAGAACAATGTGATACATGCGCCCTGATTCATTAGGAATAGCCGATGTAATATGTCCCGTGCTCCATTCTGTTGCGCCGCCAGTATCTTCAGCAAAACTACCAGAGTATATATAACCTGTTCCGGTATCTTCTTTTAAATAAAGTCTTACTTCCGCTGTAGCGGCATGGCCTACGACAAACGCAGTCAAAAAGGCGGCGGAATCAACATCAATTGTTGTCCACATTTCAAATGAAAGATCGGATGTTCCCCATTGAAATGCCGCATTATCCAGATTTGTTATATTCGTATTTCGTACAGCCTCACCAGTTGCAAATGTACTGCCGTAGATATTAGGGCTTGAGGCTGTGGCCACATATACATCCATAGACTCTGAATCTATGGTATAGGTTTTACCCGCTGTTACTGGGTGTGCGACGTACTCGCCGCCGTCGAGGGTGACAATTGTTTTATCAGCGCCTACTGGTGCGCTCCCTGATGATTCAAGTGTTATTAGATATTTCTGTCCAGTCGCGGGATTAACATACCACTCTGGAATGATGTTTTTTGCCATTAGTTTTCCTCTTAATTATTTATTGTAACTGCTCATTCTGAGTGCCTTCGCGGGCCTGTTCTCTTGCTGGAATCATTGCAAGCGTTCTGTTAATCATATCCCACAACATCTTCCGCTCTTTGTCTTGTGGTGGTCTTTTCATCATTTCTACAACTAAGTCAGGATCATTGTGAACTTTAATTGCCAGTTTTTCATAATCCGCGCCCATGTGTTTGGCAATTCGACGCATGACTGCATTTAACACCATGATTGGTCTTATCAGGGCGTTCTCAAAAGATACGTTCAGCCCCTTCTCAATCTCTTTATAAACTGAAGTCGTCTTTGCGCCAAGGCGCTTATATTCAGCATTATCAAGTAATTCTTCTTCTACTTGTTTCAATACGCCGATTTCTTTGCTATCAAGTATTTGATTGAGGTTCTTAAATCGTGGGAATCCAGTCGCGCGTTTAAGCGTTTTTGGTGCGTCCTTCATCGCATTCACAAATGTTGAAGGCGTATCGTTACCAATAGCGTTAGTTAGAGCATCACCCATATATCGGATTGTCTTTATCTTGTTTACAGGCTTACTTAACTCCTTGAACATTTTTGTTGCTTCTTTGAAGTCTGGATCAGCCTTTGATAAGGCATCGTCAAGTTTGTCTTTAACTTGTCCTAGTATGGCAATATCAAACTCATTATCGCCACCGGGCGTCTTTCTGTTCATCATTGACCTGACTTCCTGGCGCAATGAGAATAACGGGCCAGTCCGTGTTTCTAGGTAGATATTCCCATCTGCTCCCTGCCAGCGCATTTCATTCATAATCTTGTTTAGCGGAACAGTTGCCCTGCTTTCGGCGCTATGTGTTTTCAATAGTTTCTGCACTGAATCTATGGTAGGTCTTGTCTCGACCCTTTTTGTTGATTCACGTACTTTTTCATACAGTGGCTGTGTTGCTGACTTTCTATTCTGTATTGCCCTTTCCAAACCTTCATCAGAAATATCTAATATATTGTCAACAGCCTGCGCTCTGCCTGCGGCCTGCTCGGTTAATCTGCCCTGCATTTCATCGCCAGTTACAGGCTTTTTAGCAAGGTCTATTTCCTGTCTTACAAAGGCTTTTCCTTTTGCAGTACCGGACAATCTGTTAGCTCTTGCTACCTGCTGACCAAAAGTATAATTACCAGCCGATGCAACCTCGTCGGGATTAGACATAACTTTATACAGCCAGTCTCTCGATTCTCCAGCAAGGTTCTGATACATCTTGGTCAAGTCTTCCATTCGGCCTGACTCGGTAAAGGGTCGAGTAAAGAATCGCTTTAAGTCCTTAGTACCCCTTATTGTTCTGCGTAACATAGACATACTAGCGGGCAAGACAACAGATGCTGCGGCACCTGTACCACCACCTACAGCGACCTGAAGGGCTTTGTCGCTCCAATAGTCACCTTCTCTGGTTACTGGTTGGGTTGCGCCCATACCGGCCCCCATTACCGTTGTCGCCGCTATACGACCAGTCGTTGTCGCTGCCCCGATGGGAACACCCATTGTTGCAACATTTATCGGGCTGGCGAAGTTTCCGCCGATTCTTGCCCAGTCGATGCCGGTTTCACCGCGGCTTTCACGGCCTTTTTCATAGTCCAGTTCTTGTTTATTGATGTAATCATCAATCCGCTTTGCGGTTTTTGGAATACCGGCGAGTACAACTTCAGGCGCTCTTGAGTCTGGGGCAATACGTGCAGCTAATTGGGCTAGACCAGCCGCCTGATCCTGTAATCCCATCAAGAATCCGCTATCTGCAACAGACTCTTTTATCTGACTGGTTGGTGTTTCAACAGCTTCGTTTGCTGGAATACTGCCAACTTCTTGCTGATCCATTGACTCAATCTTACCCATAAGCTGAGTCGCAACAGCTTTATCATCACGTCTGGCTGCTTCACGTAGAAGCTCCACTAATTGTTCGCGTGTTGCACTCATGGGTTCAGTATTTGATTTAGTCTCTGTTGATATTCGTCATCTGACATCTCTGTAGAAGATCCATCATCTTCATCAGAAAGCTGCGTCATCTCATCAATCATTTCATCCGTCCATCCCTTGGTATTTTTAAGAATACCAATCCCCCTCTTTACACCTCTATCATATAACTCTTGATGTCTTTTAAGAATGCCTTTGTTGCGCTTGGCAGTAAATGCAGGATTAATCGTAGTTTTCTCAAATTCAGTCATTTCTTTTCTGGTTAATTGACTACCAAAAAACGAATGTCTAACTTGATTTTTCCAGTCCTGATATTTAGTCATATATGCTTCCATATCTTCATATGCAAAGCCGCGCCTGCCTGCTGCTAATGCAAGTTCTGCGACGTTTGTTGACATAAAACCAGAATATTCATCCTTATATTCAGTATTTAGATCGCGCATCAATCTTGCTATCTCGAATTCCTGAGCCATGCTTTTACGTTCAGCATTACTAATCGGCTTGACTTTACCGCCATAATCACCAGCATCAACTGTCGCCTCTCTGGTGATTTCCTTCTTCACGTAAGGGGCAGATTGCTCAATTACCCTACTGCCCTGATAGAGCCGATCAACCGCTAAATTCTGGCCTTTTTCATTTGTTCCTGCAGGCATCGTGCGCTTAGTAGGCGTTTCGCCTTCGCCATATACCATCAATTTCGATTGCTCGATTGCTGGTTTAACCTTGTCATAAGTCGCATCTGCCGGAACGGATGGTAAGCCAAACTGATTCATATCGACTTTACTGAATTCTGCAGCTCGTTGTTCTTCAGGAAATTGATCGAGATATTTACCTACAGCAGCAAGTCCTTTTACTTTCTGTTGCTGACCCCTGATATCCATACCCTGTTGGGTTGCCTGCATTGCCAATCTGTTTTGATCCATACCCTGATAACCAGCCTGCTCCTGCACATTCCTTAGACGGCCACGCTCCATCTGCCCCTTAGTGTCGATATAGCGTTCCACAGGGGATTTAACACCCCTGCCACCAAGGGCGATTAGTCTATTTATGCTCATTAGTACAATCCGCTATAGTCATACAGATTATTAACATCTTCATTCATGCCGCCATAGTTACTATATGGAGATGAACCATACTTGCTCATAGCATATAGCGAGGTTAGATCACCAATTCCACCAGTTATTGCATTAGCTCGCCCTAATGATCCCGCTGCCTGTGCTTGACCGGCAGCCATGAGCGCATTACCACGATTGGTTGCAGCAGCAGAACCGGCTTGAATACCTGTGTTGGTGGCTGTCTGTCCAATATTCGATAAGGAGGCCAGTCGATTTAGATAATCCGATTCAGCACCATAATCAAGGCCAAATAAGGAGGCACCTCTACCGTACATACCCGACTCTCTAGCAACATCGGCGTTATAAGCTGTTAAATCCCTTCCGTATTGATCTTGATCTTGTGCATAAGCCCTGCCGTATCGTGTTGCTTCGTTCTCACGGCGAACCCCGTAGTCTGTCAGCATTCGTCCATAAGCATCTTTATACTCCTGGCTGGCCATCTTACCGCCACGATCCATAATCGCCTCTAAGCGATTACCGGATGTGACCTGTCCCATACCTGCAGCAGCACGGTTAACACCACGCTCCATCTCACCTTTGCGCCATTCATAAGAAGGGTCTTTGTAAATATCGAACTGGGTTGAGTCGAATTCAGGCACATTACTGGGAATGTCGCCAATGACAGAACGCTGATACTGGGGGATTTCGGTATCTGGAAGATAGTCACCTGGCAAGACCCTGCTGCGGCCATAATCGGCAAGCTCCTGGAGCGCACCCGTTCCCTGTGGATCAAATTGGCTGCGTTCTCGTTCGAGGCCGCTGATTTGTGGGCCATACTGCTGTTTGAGATTGTTCCAGTAAGGATGCTGATTCTGTTTGGATGGGTCAAGCATTGCTTCAACGAACATCTCATCAGTAATGTCGTTATAGTCTGCAACGCCGAACGCGTCCGCCATGCCTTTTTTTACAGCCGGATCAGTATTTGAGTTAACTTGCTGTCGCCATGTTTCAGCAAGGCCGTACATATCGTTGGTAAGGTTTTGATATTCAGGACCACCGCCTGTTGCTACCTGACGATAGGGTGATAGATCCTGACGGCTTTGCAGATATTGCTGATATTGAAGATCACCTGATCGGCCAGCGGCGTCAGCAGAAGATTGGGCTGCATCTTTTGCGCTTTTTGCACCGTATGCGCTACTAACTAAAGTAGCTCCGCCAATAGCCAATCCTGTCCAACTCATAATAAACCCTCCAACGCCTCATAATCTGGCGCAATTACTTGTTCTTCAATCTTATCTAAATCTGTTTCATCTGTTGGATGTATTGTGACAAAAATACAGTCCTCTATTGCAAAAACAGCACGTCTTTCACCAGCTACTGAGTTCCAGATATGCGGTGCTTCCATAATAATTTCACCGCGTTCAGAAAAAACTTTAGCTTTACCCTGCATCATCATGGCAATATGATTATGTCGGTGTATCTTGCCAACAACAACATCACCTTTCTTCAAAAAATATTCTCTAGCATAAACACCGTCAGAAAAATGATGACTTACCATTTCTTCATCAACATGGCCAACAATATGACCCTCTGTTTCGGCTATCTGATCATATAGGTCCATGATTGTGAGGCGTCTCCCTAACCGAATCGCTATTTCGCGCACTTGACGATAATCAACAGTTACCTCTGTTTTCTGCGGAATATCAATAGTCGCAACAAATACCATTTTATCGACCACTATTTTTGCAATGGAATTTGGCTTATCTGAATGGTTTGTATATCTGCCAATCTGGGTACGCTTACGATCTGTATTTGCAACACCAGCAATCTCACCTTTTTTTATCACATTCTTTGTAATGATCCCTTTGCCATTGATATCAGAATCGCTTACTTCAACAAGATCCAATTCAATATCAATCCTGTCGTCTTGCTTATTTGTCAAATCCTGCAAATATTCCTCATTGACACCCATATCTACCATCATTTTTGAAAAACCAAGATCATCGCTTGAGATATCGTATTGAGGCTGAAGATAATCAATATCATTCATTTCATCGGGATTCCAAGATTAAACATAACTGTTGCATCATTCCCCTCGGTTTTAGGCAGATACATCAACTTTAAGCGTCCGTAATCCTTCTTTCCCATCGTTATAAAAGGTGCTGCCATTGCGACCAGTCTATTTTCATAACCTGATACAGCACCACCCATTGCGCCAACATCCATATATTGTTTATTACCGAACCTTTTGGCTACCCCTGCCCCTGCATAGAATGATGGATCACCAAAACTATTCTTGTAACCACCTGCTGTTAGCATCTGTACAAGACGATTGTTTTCTGTCTCTCTGGTAACTCCGAAGCCGTAGTTTCTCTCGTTGTATTTATCTTTTTCGTGCCGGTCGTTAAGATGCTTGGAGAGTCCGTTTATATCAAGGTAGTAGGTGGGGTCTGCCATTACTTTTAATGCAATGAATAATAATATTAGCTTGTATATTGGATGGTTATCCATCCTCTGTTATAACTGGTGCTGTTATAGTCTGCGCTATCGAATAAACCACTTGTTCCGCGAAACATAACAACGTTTGTTGCATTTATTGCTAGTGTTGTTGCTGTAGTTTGTGTGGCCTCCCATGAATGGAAATCACTATAGGCAGTGTCTGCGTCATTTCTAATTAGTACGGTTATATTTCTTACCTTTGTAAAATCTGCAATACTATGAGGAACATTAAGACTTGGCGTTGTATCCATATTCCAGTCACCAATATCAAGAACTTTCGTGTAAAGCCCATCAACAAGAACTTTACCTGTTCCGTTTCCAGCAAGTGTAAGATCACCATTGGTTGTTTCTGCGGTAACGCTATCGCTTACAACTGCGTCTATAGTTGTATCACCGCTCGATACTATGTCTACATCACCTGATCCTGCATCTATCGTTACCCCTCCAGCTACAGCATCAATGGATATACCACCAGCATCTGATGTGATGATTGAGTTTCCAGTATTACTAGATACGATTGAATTGCCTGCGCCTGGAGCACGTAGAAAGACTGAATCATTACCTTTTGGCGATAAATTAAGCTGAATATCAGGATCATCACCTAATGGTGCCAATATAATTGGGTCTGTTGTTGCTGAATTTGTTACCCCAAGAGCATTAATCGCATTTGTTGACGTTACAATCACGATTGATTCATTACTATTCTTGTCCCTTATTACACTGGTAATACCTGAGCTGTTGATGATATTCCAGATAGCGCCGGTTGAATCAGTCTGTAAAACAACGTATTCATCCGTTGTCAGAACAATCGTAGCAGCACCCGTGTTGATTGAATCCGTACCATCAGGGGTTATGGTTACAACTGTTGATGCACCTGTGGCAATCATCGTGATGGTGAAATCATCAGTGTGTAAAGTACCAGCACCGTAAATATCCGCGATATCAGACAGCGTTACTGCAACAGCACCCGCGAAAGTGAACTCTATTGTCGCACCCTGATCGTCAACATCAATCGTTCTTGAATTGGTTGCGTCAGCTACATTAATACCCGCTAATGTACTCAGATTAGTATCATTTTCAGATGCGGATATCGCTGCACCCTTATCGGTACTGTTTATTATTTTTGCCATGCTTGTTACCTGTAAAAATCTGGGGCTTTGTTTATTGTTCCAAAACGGTCTTTTAAATAGTGCAGGTCAACATAAAGTCCAAATACATGCCCACTAGCCGTTGTGCTGTATGTGTCAGAGGTGCTTCCCCTTCTAACCCTCATGATGATTAGACTATCAACCTCTGGTGCAGTAAAAGCCTGTGCATCACTCGCCTCAGTAATGTAATGATGCCATGCTGTAGGGTTTGTTGGGCCGGGGCTGTTTGTGTTATAAACAGATTGCGTCATGACAATTTGTGACTGATCGGTAAAAGCTTCCTGCTGATGTCCTTTGGCTACTTGCCAGTCAATTTCCCATTCGACAATATCAGATACGCCCGAAGTCGCCGCTGTCCCGTCTGTTGACCAATGGACATGCGGATAGATAAGGCTTCCGACTTTAATTGAATGGCGAATATGAAACTTTGCCACCGCTGAATCACCACGATTGAATACGGGCTGCTGGGTTATTGATGTTGGGCCAAAGTTTGCAAGACTCGCGGGTGTTCCAGCCCCGGGTGGCTTATCAAGGGTAATCTCTGTTAGTTCATCATCCCACAGATCACCACCAAAATGCGTATAAATACTATTGAGCCACTTCTTCCATATGGCATCTGCCCATGAGTTTTTTCTGACTAATTCAACTTTTGATGGCGGTGGTATTAAAGGCATTAGTCACCGGCACCAAGCTCTAAACCAAGATGGTCTATAAAGAACTGTTCATCACCCGAATATTCTAATTGGAAGTTTCTCTGACAGAACCTACCGCCTTGGTAGAGTTCTTTTTTATCCGATGAGGTATCAATGGTGCCAACTGTTGTAAATGTCATGGCTCCCTCATCGGCGTGTTTTACCGTCATTATTTGTGAGGTATTTGTGGTATCCATCATCAGATATTCATAATCCTGGAACTTATAGCCGCGAATTCCAACATCAATATGTCCAGTTCTCATGATCGTACTTATGTTTGATCCTACACCTACCGATGCCTCAAGATAAACGCCAACCTCGTAAACGCCATCTTCATAAACACCCGTTGTTGCAAGTAATGTATCTACGGGGATTAGTCTGTCGTTAACATTAATGATATCGCCATTATAGAAAATACCCTCACCACGCCTTGCCGATGTGGTGGCATTCTGACCACCCGTTCTTTTAGTAAAGGCGATTAATGGAAATAGGGTATGGCTGTTTACTTGGGTGTTATAAAAAAGCCACTTATCTGCCAATGAGTTATAACAAAGCGTAAGCTTGGGAACGATTTCACCAGGAGCCGCACCCGTTAGCACGTATACGGTGACAATCAGTGTATCCTGGCCCATTGCTGACCAGCCGCTAAAAACAACTCTTATACTCTCCTGTGTAAGACCTTGGGTGAAATAAGAATTGAGCGTATCATCTGAAATCATCACCGGATTGAAGTTTTCCAGTTTATAAACCGCAATCTGGCCCGTTGTATTAGAGCCTAGAAAATAGGTCGTATCACCATTCTCCCACACACCAAGACCGTCAGCACAGCCGATATTGTGCATGATATCGTCACGGCGCTGGAGAATGCTCCCCGTTGAGTATTTGGCATCATAGAGAAATTCAATTGTTCTCGTACCAAAGGCGGTAGCATGTTCATTGTGCTTTCCCAGATAAACACCCTTGTCATTTTCCCTTTCAGCCTCAACAAAACTGGTTGCCTCAAACTGATCGGGTCTATCTACAACTGAATTATAGATAACCCCGTCTTCATCCATAACAATAAGATAGCCATCGAGAATAATTCCTCCATGACACAGTGTTGTGGGGAAATGATCATAAGTTCCAACACCTGCAGCAGATATCTGGGTTACAGCACTTGCTGGGGTGTTTACCCACCAGCCTTCATTATTCTCTGCATCAAGAATAACCAATCTTGGTGTGCCAATGGTTTCGAGCATGGTAACTCTTTCAGTACCAGAAGAGATTTCACCCCCAGCTACGACTTCACCACCATCTTGGGTTTGCTCATAAACCGTATCGTCATTAACGATAAAAAGATTTGTTTCTGTCTCCCAGTAATATATTCCTCTTCCTCTATCGGTTAATCCAGAAATCTCACTCGCATCTTCTGAGATATCTATAGAAGCCCTCTGTGTAACTTCTATCTGTCCATTATTGTTGTGAAAGGCACAATTAGTCAGTCCAGAGGCATAATCAGTTATTGTTGAACCTTCGAACTTATGAATATCCAGATCGACTATAAGAGGGACTTTCATTAATACGAATCCGCTTCGATATTGTAATGACCGTAACTGGGTATGTCTGTTCTTGATGGAACGATATCAGTTGCCAGTCCGATAATGATCTTTTTCGACTCTTCAGCCGCCTTCATCATTAAAGGCGTGACTCGTTTTCCAGCACCCATTTCGTCAGCTATTTCTATAGCAAGATTGGCTTTCAAGGCGCGTTCGTAATGTTCTGGTAAGTCAATTTCAGTTGTTCCATCAGGAAAATTAGTTAGTTGCTTGATCGAGTTGATTGTTAATGAAAACTGCACATTGGTAGTCGATTCAAAATACATTGTTCCGTTTGGATAGGTGTTTCTGTAATAATACCTGAATGGCTGGCGCACATCGTTCTTATTTGAGAATGACTGGTATGTTTTCTCGTCCATTTCAGACATTGGATAATCAATATTACCTACCGTCAACGTCGCTAAGCGAATCTCAAGTGGACGCGTTGTCACCTGGTCGCCCGTTGCACCCATTGTGAAACTCTTTGTTCCGGCTGGAATCGTCAGTGTTTCGCGGGTATCTTCATACACAAGAGATAGATCGGCTGACCAGCTCTTAATCAGGTCATTGAGAACTTCAAGACCATCAGTGTATTGATTGGTTGAGGGTGTTCCACCAGAGGGAACAACAACCAATCTCCTTAACGCTGCCTTGATAATTGAGTTCGCGTTCATTCTTCAGCCTTTTTGATTCTTTTCTTGTAGGCGCGCTTTTTCTTTGGCTTTGGTGGATGTCTGGCCCATCCTTCTGGGACATCTTCACCAACTTCAAAGATCCTGCCCACCGGATCTTTTATTGAGCGTAACCATCGTCTTTTTTCGTTAATCATGATTAGTCCTTGTAAACGTGTTCTACTTCAAGGGCTTCTTCCATAAAGAATGCAACTGATGGCTCGCGTATCATTAGATACTCTTCACCCTCAATTTCCACCGTTCGTCCACATGAATCACTAAATGCGACAATAGCACCAATGGGCACATCAACCGGCCTGCGATTGCCTTTCTTGTTGTATTCACCAGGGCCAACTGCAACTACGTGTCCAGTCGTAACCTGATAATCTCCTACCATTTGATTGAATGTTGTTTTCGCCCTGTCTGTGTAAATACCCGCTTTTGAGTATTCTGAACTTTCAATGGGTTTGACAACTATTCTGTCTGATAGCGGTTGAATCATATTCTCTCCAAAAAGAAAGGGGCTTTCGCCCCCTTCAGTTAAGTGCCTGTTGCGGTTTTAGTCGCGTCCGGTCTTGCCCAGAATAACAGGAAGTCAGCCGGATCTCGGTTGACTGCACCTGCTGTTGGGTTAGTCCACGTAATAGACAAGGTATCGTCGGCTGTCACTCGACAGTCACAGATACCAATACCGTCAGTATGGGCGGGTGCCGCCAGTGCAACATAGTCACCAATTTTCACACCGCTGACAGTGACGGTATCTTCGTCAGTGTCATTTGCAGCCTGAGAAGCGGCATCATACGTTACAGTGATCAAACCCATCTCGGTAATGTTACCAGTGAGTATATTACTCATGACTTACCCCCATATCCGGCAAGCGGTTTCGCCACGAGCTACAACTCCACCGTACAGCAGGTCAATACGACATGGGATGTCATCAGAATCTATTCGATACTGACGAACAATACGCATTGAGATACCATCTAGTACCTGACGAGAAGCAAAGTGAACACCATTAGGCATTTCGAGGTCGGTTGTGCCAACTACGAAAGAGTCCTTATGGTAGGCAAGGCTTTGCGGCCCTGTTCCGCTTGCAGTACCCACGAAGGTAACAGTAGAGCCATCAACAACAGCAGCAGCGTAGGTTGCACCCACTACGTTCTGCAGACCTTCTGCATCAGCAGCATAGATCGGATTGGCGATATCAATAGTCCACTGATTACCAGCGGCGGTTTCGTCATTTAACACAACGAACTGATAAAGCTCACCCGTTGACTGTTTAGTCTCTGGATTACAAGCGTAACAACCAGCAATGGTGAATACCTCACCCGCAGTGATTGTTTCTGTACCGTTTACACCATCAACGACGATAGACTGGGCACCGGCAGACGGAGTTGCAATGGTATCGCCATCAACTGCAAAAGTATCAGTATCCAGACGTGTACCATTGGTATGCACCGGAACTGACTGACTCATTGCAAGTTCCCTGAAACCGAGCTGGTTATCAGCCATCAGTCCAGAACGATAGTTCTCGGCAATCAAGCTCTGAGCATTGAACAGTCCTTTCAGGCCATCGACAAGACCCGCATTCGCATTTGGGTCAACAGTAGCGTAGCGTTGACTCATTGGTGTAGCTGCATGGCTCATCTTCTTGTGAGCATCCAGTAAGACCTTAGCCGTTGCCGGAGTAGTGCCTTGTGTACCCACCGAATTACCAACACCTGCATAGGCCATTGCCATCATGTCATAATCGAACATTGAGGCAAGAACCGAAATACCAGGCGCAAGGATTCGTTCAGAGAACGTATCAATGTCATTGGTCAGCTCTTCGGTGAGGAACGAGGTGTCAACGTGACGCTGAGTACCCACTGTCAAAGTTACGGCCTGCTCAACGGTATCAATCGTGTCACCCGTAGCAAGTGCTGCACCTGTATTGGTAACGTACTTGTTAGGTAAGCGAATACGGATAGCACCGCTGTTTTTCTGACCACCCAAAGTATTGGAGTTGTCATACTGACGGTTTACATTGCGACAAAACACAATGTTATTATGAAGAATCGTTAACGCCTCTTTCGTGATAATGTCGGGGGTTAACGCACTATTTGTTGCTGTAGCCATGATTGGCCCTCCTTAATAAGGCATTCCCTGCTTGCGCCTAAATTCCATGTATTGTTTCGTAGACATTTTCGAGGGATCAGTAATCCCTGAATCACCGCCTTTCGTTGGGGTGATTGGCTCCGGTGCGCTTGATTGTTTAGGTTTAAAACGATTCGCAATCTTGTCGATTTCTCGAATCTGTGAAGCAAAAGGAAGGCGTGCAATACGCGCTGCCTCTGCATGGTTGTCACCAAGAAAGTATGCGACCTCGCCGCCTTTATCCGATTCCATAATTGCAAACGTCATGGGTTCAGTCATGGACTCCCTTGGAATGGAAATAAGTTTATCTTCAAAATCATCGTACTTATCAGCGGCATCTGCCATCTGATTATCCCAGTTCTTATGAACTTCTGGTGATACAGGATCGCGCATTTCCTGCCTTTGTGGCTCGCTCGTTCCTGCATTGACCGGCTCATTCACTGGTGACGAATTTCTCGAAGAATCTCTCCATTCAAAAAGCGCATCTTCATAGCTTTCTTCTGTTTCATAATCAACCCTGCTTGGCCTCAATGGAGGGGGGTTAATCACCTTGTCGAGCTTTTGCTCGATGTTGGTGAATTTATCTTCTAGTTTTCTAGCACGTTCTTCTGCTTCAAACCTTGCCTGCTGCTCATTATGGAGCTTTCGGCGCAATCGTTGTTTTGCGTTCTGACTACGTGATTTCTTTTCTGTTGTTTCAACAACTTCCTCGCCAGTTTCTTCACTGGCTTGTAAAGACTCCTCCTCGACTTGAGGGGCTTCTTCAGTGGTATCGACCTCTTCTTGAAGGTCTTCAGACTGCTCTGACATAATATCCTCTATTGGACTGGTGGGGGATTCTGTGGTTGTGCAACAGGCTCAATGGGTGTTTCTATCTCACCTGCCTGCCGGATGATTTCTGTTGCTCGAACAAGGATTTCCTCATCTCTTATATCTTCTTCGGCGAGAAGCTTGAGTAATTCAACGCTAATCTTGTCGCCCTTGTCCTCAATATCACCAATAGCTTTAATCCTGTCGGTTCTTGCTTTGTACTTATCGACTTTTAAATTCTCATTATTCAAGGCTTCTTGTACGGCCTGCATAACGGCTTGCTGCATCTGCTCCTGAGTAGGACGCTTGTCTTGCAATCTTGCGGCGATATCATCAGCCCCAGGCCAGTCGAGGTTCTTCGCTATCAGGTCGAGGATTCTCGGCGCAAGACTTGGGGCGTACTGAATCAGTTCCATCATCGACTCTGAAGCCTGCTGTCTTTGAGTGGTATAAGAAGCACCTACATCAATGGCTATTTCATACTTACCCACCGACAAATCATAGACATTGACCCATTTATTTGATTCATCATCAAATATGGCGTTGTTAACTGTGACCATTTCTTCCTGGTCTTCAGGGGTTTTGATTCTTACGATTCTTTTCGTGTCATAAACACGCGGGATCATATCAACCAGCACTTCGTAAGAGTGCTGTAGCGATAAAGCTCTGTTATCGTGGAAATGATAAGTACCTACATCACCCTCGATCTTACGCGCGTTAATCGCCTTACCAGACCTTTCGTTTGAAGGCGCTCCTAGAGAGGCTTTGTACATCCCACTGGAAGCATCTATGTCCTGATCGGCAATACCGGACTCAGTTAACCAACCCGATGAGGGTTGTGGTGGTGGCTGACGCTCCGGCTTTGGCACACCTGGAACATGTTTATATACGAGTACAGATAGATTCTTTGTATTGGCCGTTTCCCAATCTTTCTTATGTGAACCTAGTTGGCCTTCTTCCATCACCCACGGGGCTTTAGGGGCTAACGCGGTCTGTTCGACACTCGCCGTTCTCGTATAATTATAGATTCTCTGCGCGTCTTTGGCGTACCGAATCACCCCCCGATAATAGGTCTTACCTCTTACGTTTAATTCCTTACCGTAACAAGGAATGATCGGGATATATTTTGAAGGGAAATCGCCTCTTTTAAAAACTTCTGTACAGCCTAATTTGTACCACTCAACTTTATAGGTGTCTACAGTACGTTCTTTTTCCGGTTCTGCACCAGATTCTTTCAGTTCGTCACGGATATCCATCGTGTCGTCTTTAACTCTTACTACCTTTCCGCCCATCAGCCAAAGAATCGCTTTCATAGGAACTCTGCGGAAGTATTCGGCAATCCTTACCTTATCACCTTCTTCCCAGAGTTGACGCTCTTCGCCTCTGTTCATTTCCCAGTCAGCACCGGGATAGTCATCTTCATCAACCATCTGGGTGATAAAGCCCCACATGGCATCCTTTTTAGTGACTTCTTCTGCAGAAGGATCGAGATATACCCGCATTGAATTGTTGATTCGCTTAATCCGAATATCCTGGTCGAACGAGTCATCATCATTATATTTAGTAATTAATCGCCAGTAGCCAAAACCATGCCCTACCGCATGATCAAAAGCTGTATCATAAGCCGTCTTCGCATTAGAAACGGCTTCGATATTCTTGATAATCCCCGTTATGACTTCGGCTTGATTAAAACGTCCGTTACTTTCGGTAACGTCTAAAGGACGCACAATTACGCCCATACGGTTCATGCGCTGATCACCCGTAACCTGATCGACCCTTTGCTCCAGTTTATTTACTGTAAGAATAGGGCGCTCTTCGCGCACTCGCTTTTGTCGAGCACCTTCTTCCCACTGATCACCGTGACGGAAATTAATATCATCCAGAGCTAATTCGCGGTTGCTGGCTTCTGCTTCGTAGGCAATCCTAAAGCGTTTACGCGCCTCTTTTAATAAATCATCATCTTTCATGACCACATAAAGCCTACATTTTCGTTATTATGATTAAGGGTGACGGGTTCGTAATTAACCGGAATGGCATGGCGGATACCCATCACACCCACGCGGCTGGCGGCCATGAAGTCATCTTCTCTATCAACAATCTTTCCATCTTTCATGTGATAGTTCCTGACCTCATCGAAAAAATCCAATACCGTTGAAAATACCTTTAAACGACCATCATTCATCCTAGCGGACATCTCGGTAACGCCGGGAAGGATCTGAATTCCACCCGTACCCTCTTCTTTGTATTCTTCAGGGGGATTAGTAAAGTGATTTCTCAACATATTCACTCCCGCAGACATATACTGTTCCTTAGTCGTACCACCCTGTCCCAAGGTTTTATTACCGTCGTGAGGCCATTCAACCGGCACTAAATGAGTATGGGGTTTCATTACGATCTGAGCAGCAACTTCGGGGATTTCTTTTCCTATTACTCTAAAACCGTCATAGATATAAATCGTATCTGTCTCAAGGTCGTGGGCTAGTCTTACGAAAGCAGTCGGATGTGAAGTCGATGAAAGTCCACCAAAATCTATCGCGTCTAACCTCGGCCAATGATCGGGGATTGGAATAGGATCAGTTTTGTACTTTTGCTCTTGATGGGTGAAGACAAGTCCGGTTCCCATGACAGGGATACCTTTCATCCGCATCTTCATCATATAGGGCAGATTGTCCTTTTCCGCCTGGGTTATGGTTTCCCGGGTGATATGACCGGTTTTGCCAAATAAAGTCTCTACCTTGTCAAATTCTATAGACTCACCATCTTCAAATTCATAAGTAAAGTCTTCACCAGAGGCGTCCTTCCACTCAGCGGTGTGTAAACTCCATTCATTCTCAACCTTTATTACAACATCAGTACGTCCGTTCTCCGGCGTCCACGTCAGTCTAATAAAGCCTTTGGAGGCGATACAGCCACGACCCATCTGACCCAATATGTCCATTGGGGGTTCTTCGTCACCATGATAAACATCAACGGTATCGCCCATCCATGCCTCTTTTCCACTCTCATACGAGGAAAAACTTAGATTAGACCAGCCATCAAATACACCATTGGTATGGTGTTTTACTTTTATATGGGTGAAGGCGTCTGTAACACCTCTTTTTAACGAGATTTTATTCTTGTCGAGACAGTTCTTTGGCAACCACCCCGTCCCCAAAGTATTAAATTTATCGACAGGATCACCACAGAGGGCTTTTTGAAGTAAATCTCTTGTCTTGTCGTTGTTAATCGAACCACAAACGATATTTACTGGCTTTTCAAATCTATGACCTTTGTACCAGTCAGGATAAAGACCCGTTAAGTCAAAAGCATCTTGAACCGTACCACAGATGGTTTTTCCAATCTGATTCCCTGCCCTTAATCCCTTCCTCTTATCCTCATCGTTGTGGAATTCAACCTGGAACGGATAGGGATCGTAATACTTTAATTTATTGAACTTGATTAAACTTTGTTTCTTTCTCAGTAACTCAAGCTTTCTTGCCTTGGGATCAGTCATTGATGGATTGGACGAGTTCTTCAATTAAAGGCATGGCATACTTAACCCCACCCTCTAAAGTTTTATCTGGAGAAAGACCCTTGATCCACTCAACTGCAGACTTTCTTGCGGCTTTATTTCCATATTTATAATCCATTACTCTCGTCATCAACATATTCGTTTTATTATCAATATAACCCGGCCCCCAAACATTATCCGCTAACTCATAAATAGCTCGATGAGTTCCTTCATGACCTACCGTCTGAGGTCTGTTTTGACTTTGCACCGCCTGATTAAAGTAAGCCGTCTGATCTGAATACTTGAGATTAGAACGATCCTCATCCGACATCTCTCCTTCACTCAAATATTTATATAAAGCCTTAGCCGCCTTCTCATCCATACCAGAAGTACGTTCGGTCATCTCACGCCAGTTACTTCCCGAAGGTAAGGTAGCACCCCACATCCTCGTCCTAGCACCCATATTCAACGGATCGTAATTGGGCGGAACGTAGACATCGTATTGTGGTTTAAATCCCTTTCTCATAAGAGGATGCTCCATAGCCCTTTCATATTCAGGCATCGGCTCAACATCAGTAACACCACGATGAACATTCCTTCCAGTCCAACCCCTTTGAGCTACCGGCGTATTGGCCCACTGGTAATATCCCGTTACATTACGTGGATCACGACTCGGCGCACTCATCTTGTACGCTGGATCGCTTAGGTCGGTTAGCTTGTTCATCTAAGCAATTTATTTCCCTTAAAAAAGATATTCTTCTCCATATTATGCTCAAGCATCTTCAATGCTTCTCTGGTGACTTCTTCAGGGGTTAAAAGGATAGGCTCCTTATATTGAGCCAGTGCCTCTTTAGCTATTATTCTTGGGGTGTAATCGTAAGAACTCATTGCGCTTAACTTTGCAACTACTGGAACAGCAGCAACCCCTAGTAAACCTTTTATAAAATTACGTCTTTTCATCTCATCTCTCCTGGTTGGAAAAATCACTCTCGTGAATTATATCAGGGGTGGCCTGCGAGATTCGAACCCGCTTCCCCCGGTGTCACATACCGGACATCACCAGCAATGCTTAGGCCACACCTCATATAACTGTTATTTGGGCATCCTTATCGGTATCCATACGGTGGAACAACCTCATTTTACCTTTGATTTATAAGGGATTATTCTATATTAGTAAGTGGTTATAAAGGCTATTTCTGGTACGTGTAATTAGGTGATATCTACAAGCCCAAGTCCCCCTGAGATAACCCATGCGCTCCCCCCTTTGCCCATAGCTGCATGGCAGGTTGAGCATAAGCTATTGATTAGCAAGGGAATGTACCAGTTGTTCCACGTGGAACTAACATAATGGGGTTGTGGGTGAGTGATTGTGATATCTATTTTAGCTATTTAGACTGTTTTACTTGTTACTATTTAGGCTATGTAACTAGCTAATATGTCTTTCTATCATCAATGGTTACTTACTAATGTAGTCCTATTGATTGATTGATATCTTGCTCTAACTGTTTAAGCTCTCTGTCGATATCTTCTATTGTTTCTGACTTGGTTACTATATGTTCTGGATACAATCCTTTAGCGAGGTTACTAGCACATTGGGCCTTTACGCTTTCTGACTCTGCCTTGTTGGCGAGTTCTCTTAATACCCTTCGTCCTAGTGCCTTGTCATCGTCTGCAAGCTTGTATAGCTCTGTATTAATCCTGTCCCTTAGTCTGTCGTGGATAGACTTGGCGTACTGTCGAGCATAGTCCCTATTTACGTTGTACGCTTCGATGCCTTGGGTCTTGCAGTCATTACAATAGCGATCATAGGCTTTTAGGTATGCTTCTGACTTCTTGGCCGGAGCTTCCAGGTATTCTTCAATGTAATAGCTGTCAAGTGCTCCATCTGGCAATCTGCCGAGCTTTGTCACCTTCTTATCACTCATTATAGTAATACTCTGCTTATTTGACTAATTGCGCCATTATGGCATTTGTTGATCTAAATCAAGTTATTTACTTGTATTCTGTTGTGTACCGTGTACACTTGTAGCTGTAGATATTAATTAACACTTTGGGAGTTAGAAACATGGCAAGCAAGAATCAAAAACCTTCGTATTATCTAAGTCAGTATGTTGCGGGTTTAATTACCTTTGAAGAACTTCAGCAGCTATTGGCTAAAATCGGTTACACGTTAAAAGACGCCTATAACACGGGCCGCTTCCATCTGTTTCCACTTCGCTAATCAACAACGCACAAGGACGTGCATACTTTGGGAGTATAGAACAATGGCAAACGACTACTATCAAGAGTTTATCGATGAACTCGCAAAAGAATATAAAGCTAATGAGATTGGCGGCTTTGTCGAATTAACAGCAAAAGGCTTCCACCCAGAAATGCCAGAAAAGGGCGAGTTGTATTTTGCTAATAACTGGAATTATGGCGCCACACTTAATGAAGCTTTTGAAGCTGCTGTAATCGCAAAACTTGACATCATTTTTAATGATTAACGGTGACTAACATGACCACATTTCACATTGACTCAACTCACTACCAACAAATCAGAGGTAAAACTGTGAATAAATACCTTATAGCATTACACATAGCCTTGTTGATTATTATTGGCTTAATGATGCTGTTTTATTAACCGGAGTAAATACTATTATGAAACAATACAATAACTTAACAGACATTGACAAAACTATTCTGCGTCACTATGAATCGTGGAAAAAAGCTAATTGTGAATCTGCTTATAAGCTATCACAGCTTGAATACTGGTACAAAAGAGCAGTTAAAAACAATTTACAGCATTTTATTATCGGAGAATCAAAGTGAATACAGCTATGAATCAATACAAACAAGGCCGCAGACTTGCGCGCCAGGCTAATATCCCGTTATCTGGAAACTATTATGCAGTTATTGATATATGCCGCGCATTAAAATTAGACACAATCGCTAGAATAGTAGGATATAAAAAAACAAAGTTTGAAGCTGGCAGCACTACACGCTGTTTTTTTGAATTCCTAAAGTGATGCTGTTTTATTGAGGCAATACTATGAAGCATTTATATAACACTACTGAAAACGGCATTTATCAGGACCATAACGGGAATATTATTCGCGGTCCTAAATTACATAAAACAATGCCTAAAACTAGCAGCACGCTAATTTTCAATAGGACATGGGGTCAAATTAAAACCATGCAACAAGGTAAAAAAGCATAACTTAACACTTTGGGAGTATAGAACAATGCAAACAGAATATTTAAAAGCTACTTATAATGACGACCTTAGATGTGCCGAAGGCCATCTAGATGAATCATTCTCTATCCTTAATAAGACTGCTTATGACGACGGCAGCATTGCTACTGAAGAACAAATAGCTACTATTCAGCGCGCTATGGATCAGATAAGTGATGCTGTCAATAACGTCATTAAATCTATGGATTAGGGCATAGCCATGACCACATTTCACATTGACTCGACACGCTACCCACAACTAAGGAGTAAAGCTGTGAATAAATACCTAATTGCAGCTCATATAGCCTTGTTAATTATCATTGGCTTGATGATGCTGTTTTATTAACTATTGGAGAAATATTATGCCTATGTACTACTATAAAATCGTAATAGCTAAAGATGCGCCTTTTGGTGTTGAAGTTGAAAACGGCTATGGTATGGATACAACCTATATTCTCGCGCCTGATAATGAAACAGCAGACTGTTTCGCTGAAGAACAGGCAGCAAGCTATGGTTGTTCTATATATTCGTCTACGTGTGTCATGTATAACGAAATAGCCGACGATTTCGACATGTCACGCATTATTGAAGTTAATTAATACATTCTTATCGGGAGAGTAGAAAATGTCATATAGATCATACAGATATAAAAACACGGCTCCGCGCTGGATTGCAGCTAAATTCGCGTCTAAGTGCAAGTGCGGCGCGCCAATCAAAAAGGGTGATAACGTCCTTTATTATCCCTATGAAAAACGTGTAGCTTGTCAAGACTGCAGTGAACAACATCAGCGTGATATGGATTCAAACGCCTTTGACGAAGCTGTTTATAACGGCAATTCTTACTAATACATTCTTATCGGGAGAATAGAAACCATGAAAATCAAAGTACAAAACGTCAATAAGCCTGAAATCAATAATCATGCAAGTGTGCGCGTATTGAGTGGCGCTAATTGGTCTGATCATGACCTGATCATATGGGAAGAAATACCGGGCTATATCCCATTAAAAATGGATGGATTTTCAGACTGGAACCGTTATGTAAACCTTTTCGGATTCTCTGTCTTTGTTTGCAGGTCTACTTAATCATTCAACCTTGTCTCTGCATCAGGGGCAAGCTTGAGCAATTAAGCTCTATTATCCTGGGGGATAGATACATGAAATACATACAACGCAAAGACTCGCAATTCCACACTCTTGAAACAGTTGATCAGTTCAATACATTCAAAGAGGCACGTGAAATGCTTACTGAATACCGCATTTCTGACCGCTCCGCCTATTACTACATCTCTAGTCGAGCATGTAAAGCATGGAGGGACAGCTAATCATGGGAAATCGAGCAGTAATAGCATTCGACAAATACGAACCTGATGCAATCGGCCTTTATTTACACTGGAACGGCGGCAGAGACTCTATTGATGGTCTACTGGCAGCTACGCAAAGTGTAATGAAATCAAGGGGTGCTGATTCTATGTACGCTAGAGCACGTCTAGTACAAGTTATCGGTCAATTCTTTGGTGGCAATCTATCCTTTGGCATGGATTATTGCAAGAACTTGGATTGTGATAACTACGACAACGGAGTCTACATCGTTGACTCTGAAACACTCGAAATAACAGGACGCGAATTCAATCACGGCTCTGAGCAAAAAGGCCATGAAATAGACGAAATTAAGGAATATGCCTTAAATCGTGTTAATCATGGCACTGAATACAAAGACGATTAATCTATCAACTGCCACGGATGGCATAAGAGGGTTTAACTATGAAAACCTGTAAAACGTGCAAATATTGGTCAGTTATATTTGATAACGGCAAAAATAACCCTAATGATTGCGATTTTATTCGCTGCATACAGAGTGATAAAAGCAAATCCATGCGTGTAGAGTTTGAAACGCTAGACGATTCTGGCCTAGATATACACTTCATGACAGGGCCGGAATTTAGCTGCATTCACTGGAAAAGCAAATGAAAACCAATAGACAACAACTCAAACAGATCATGATCGACAATGATCTAAAACAGGCAGATATAGCCGAACTACTCAGTGTGTCTCACTGGACAGTTAAAAGCTGGACTCTGCCTTTAACCTCTAAAGCATATAGACCAATGCCGGGTAATATGCTGGAACTTTTAACCCTTAAACTTGGGAGATAATTATGCGGTCTACAATCAAACAGCAAAATAAACTACTCGATCAGATAAAACTTGATACTGGCCTGAAAAGCCGCAAGTCTGCTTTAGAATTCCTATATTCTAATATTGCTCCATCTTTTAAAAAGAAAGGATATTCGCTTTCACACTACAAAGATGGCTGTTTTCAGATAACTAAAGATAATTTCCGTTATTTCACGATACGGCATGATGATCTGTACACGCCATTGTCCACAATAATCTCAATCGAAAGGGCAGCACAGTGATTTCATGGCGAATAGATGAAATTTACGACCTGATAATTAATCTATCAGAAAAACTAAACCTTTCTACTAAAGATATTTTCTATGCTCTCAATGAATACGGTGGATTAAAATCCAATGAATACGGCTCACTGAGCAATGAAGAATATCAAGAACTTGAAAAAAGGATTAACAACACATGAGCGAAACACTAGAACGATTACTTGCAGAATGGCGTGATCCATTGTCCGCTAATACATTTTCTGATGCTGAAGACTTAATCCATATACTGCTATTAGAACTCGCGGGCAAGGAAGAAGTAATAAAAGCATTAACAGATGATATCCGCTACTACAGAAAAGACTGGAATACTCAAATGCTACAAGACTCTGACTAAATAACCCTATAGCGTCCCCTGGCGGGCTAAAGTCAGGGGACTAGGGTCTACTTGGGAGATAGAAATAATAGGGTTTATCGCGTTTATTCACTGTATAGCTTTAAACTTGTATACAGAACGTGAAGCTTAAACAACCCTTAAAGCGGGGATATTCATTCAATTGTGATTTTTACACTTTACGCCTAAAAGTGTAACCCTGCAACTATTCTATAGTGTTATTTTTCAATAGTTTGTATATGTGTCTTTGAGCATAATACTCATAATCTGGCAGCAATTCATTGAATAATAGCTCGATATGAGCGCGTCTTTTCTCCCACGTTTTATAGTATGTTGTTCTTGATACCTCTAAAAATACCGCCCTTGATGTCATTTTATGCTCTGAATACCCTTTCCCTCTACACTTCGGACATTCCTGACCGTCAACAAATTGCGTCCCTTCACAAATCTTACACTTAGCCTGATTTGCATACTCTGTTAGGCATAAATCAGATAATAATTTAATCGTCTTAATTCGCTGAAATTGCCAATGTTTTCTTTTTGCTTCATCTATTACGATAGACCTAAGCTTTTTTATGCCCGTGTCAGCGTCTACAGAGCCAGTGACACGACGTTTCAGGACTGTTAGTCCGATAGGGTTAGCCCCTGACATAGCCGCGCTTACAAGGGCTGCTGTTAAACCTGAATTATCGGTTGCTCTGCTGGTAGGCTCGGTATCAATTGAGCCAGGTTCGAGTATGGTTAATATCTCGATGACTTATACCTCAATTTATTAGATATTATTGGTTGTTTTGAGTTATTGATCATTTAATCCCCTATATAACATCGCTAATGTTTGATACCGCATCTGTAAAGCAATGATGTTTATTCCTGCATTAATAGCCTGTTCACGATTTTTATACCTTGCCTCGCTCATTTTGTACTCAATCTCTAACTTTCTATGCTTTGCCTCTAATTCGTGTATTTCTTTTATATTCATTTAAAAGCCCCGTTAGCTTGCAATATTAGAATATCCTGTTTTAGTTGATACTTGCCGCATGTCGATGGATGCTTAGATAACTTACACACTGAAAAGCCGCGCCAGTTCTTTACACCACGTATACATCGGTCACATTTAGACCGTGTTAGCATGGTTTGAGCGTCCTGTTCAGTTCTTGTTAGCATTATGTCTGCAATTTACCTGCCGACCATTCTCTGTTCTTGGCAAAACTTGCGTTTAACCGTCGCTTAATCTCGAAATCAACTTCATGATATGCGCCCATAGCTTCAAACTTCTCCTGTATTGCCTCACCCTGACCGTCTAAGTGGGTTTTGAACTCATCGCTTGCCCTTGCCCTTGAACTCGCCTTTGCATGGCTTATGCCTGAATCATCACTCATTATCTGCAAGGTGAGTACATCTAACAACCTTTTCCTATTCTCATCGAGTAGAAAAGCCTGTT
>Ga0209578_10000681_pt1 | contig 38584 bp, 69 predicted proteins | sample tdAd472_FD_187127 | JGI IMG/M metagenome (GOLD analysis project Ga0209578, IMG submission 187127) | Marine sediment microbial communities from the Atlantic coast under amendment with organic carbon and nitrate - tdAd47.2 (SPAdes)... | ecosystem: Environmental > Aquatic > Marine > Coastal >...
AACTGAGCTTCATGTGTTGCGCCTTCCATATTGTAATGATCACGGCATTCCTTGCTTAGATTAGCCGTTCTTAGTAGTACTGTTTGAATCATAATCTCACCTGTAAAAATTTAATTGTTTCTTGCCAAGGGTCAATCTCAGCACCTTGGGATTCTGCCCACTTACTAGCCGCTAAGACTAGGTTGTCGGCCATTTCAAAGAAAGGCAGCGACATTGAGTCATAAGCCTTATTTAGTGTTTCTCGTAGTGTCATTTAGCACCCCTGCTATTAAAACCGCCATAGCTTCTCTCGAATGTAGTTGGCGGGTGGAACATTCACCTCCTTATCAGAGAATCGGCCAAGGGTTGCGCCTCGGCACGCCTAGTCTTTCCCAGTGTCAACGAATTTAAACAGTGGCCCCATGCCACTAACCAAATACTAGCTCAATCACAAGCCTTTGCAATTGGCAAAAACTTACAACATTTATTTTATTTTGGTAGTTTTGGCCAATGACTAAATATCACGCACATATAAAATCGGAGTGTAACTTACATAAAGGTGACTCATGACTGATAGGCAAAAAATCCTCAAATGGTTTAAAACCCACAAATACTTAACTTGTGTACAGGCTATCCACAAGCTAGGTGTGTACAACCTAAGAAGTCGAGTGTGCGAAATAGAAGGCATTGCTTCTGAAATGGTTAAAGTAAACCGCGCCGATGGTGTTGAAACCCGTGTAGCGCGTTATTCGTTAGATACGTTAGAAAAGGAGTGATAGAAATGATTGAAGAAAATATTGAGAAGAGGGTTTACGTTGTTTGTGGTTATCAAGAGCGAAACGATATCCGCATCAGCTTACGCAACCTCCTTCATCCTGAAAATGTGAAACTTCGCATGAACTACATTCCAGAAGGCTCTATTGTATTTATGACTGGAATTAACGTGGAATCTGAAAGAAGATGTTATGGCGAAAAGTACGACATAAGAGTGTTTAGTGAAATTTACACGTACATTAAGAAAAAGGAGTAATGGTGATGAAAGTAGACTGGAATGACGTTAAAGAAGACTACAAGCGCAAAGATGACGAGATTGAAGCTCTTAAACAACAACTAGCCGACCTAAAAGCCAGTCTGCCAAAGGTGCGGGCGGATGCTGTGCTAAGTCTGCAGGACGCAGAATACACATGCGAAACACCAAATGGCGGTAGAGCATGGTCTTCTAGCGATATTGAAGAACACGCAGACAAACTGGAGGCAGGCAATGAGTAAACAGAAGATTAGAGAGTGGCTAGATAAAACAATATATAGCGGAGCCTTGGTCAAAAATGAATTAGCTGACTTAATCCACAAATACACCCAAGAGCAGAACGGGTGGGTTAGTGTTGATAAAGTTAGGTTGAAAGTTGAGTTAGCGGTGCCAGTAGCACGGCATGAAGGGCCGGATTACTATAATGGGTATCATCAAGCGCGTGAAGATATACTGGCAACCCTACCACCAACAGAGGAGGCGTGATTGTGAAATTTAAAGAAGAGCGCGGGTATGATTTTGTATTTGAAACCAAATTAAAAGGAGAGGATTTAATATTAAGATACCACAAAGAGCATGACTGGTTTGAATTTGTTAATACAAATATATTGATAGATGGGGAGCTTGACATATCTTGCGGCGATTTAAAGCCTATGTCTTTTTTTGATATTCAAACAGCAGTAAACCTAATGCAGATATTGATTAAGGAGGGGTTGGTGTGAGTATTTGCAGAATCGAAGACTGGCAGAGCACAAGCAAGCGCTATGCAAAAGAAACAAAGCTAACTTACACATTTAAAAATAGATTTACAGGTGTTAGGGTTGAAACTATCCCTGTATTCGGATGGAACTCATGGGCTACGGATAAATCACGGCATTTTATGGAGTGCAGAAAGACGACAATGCTGGAGTTTTAATATGAAAGAACAGAACCTACTAGACCGCCTAGAAAGCGCTAAGCGTCGCATAGCCAGCCTAGAAGCTGAGAACAACAAGCTGACTAATGACTGTAAATCTAAGAATGGCTATATTGCTAGTCTTCGAAAACGCAACGCCTTATTAAGAGCGCTTCTGTCACGACTGGCCGATGAAACACCAAACGGCCACGACAAGATCGAAGCATGGCGGGCAATCGCAGAAGATTGCAAACACTTATAAGGGCTTAGGCCCTTTTTTTACGCCTATAAAAAAGCGCAATTAAATGTAAAAAAACACTTGAAAAGGCGCAAGAAACGTATAATATACAGAAAACAAACACACAAAAGGAAAGAAAAATGGCTTCATATATCAAACCTTCTCGCGTTTTTACTGGTCGTGATTCGTATGGTCGCTACGTTGAGCGAGCCTTAGGGGTAAACGGTGTCTGGTATGCAAGGCATAACGAACAAACTCAGTGGGGAAATCAAACAACAAAATGGTATGTTACTGAGGAGCCTAGATTTGAAACTGAATGCGAGAACGCATACTCAGGTGAAATAATAAAGCATGATCCTGTTTGTACTTGGGGATGGAATAGAATGGGGGAGCTAGAAAATCTCCCAAGACTAAGACTTCCAGTTGTTGAAATTACGGAAAACAAGGAGTAAGAAAATGAGCGCATTAAAAAAAGCAAAGGAAGCAGGGTTTAAAAACCTTGCTGAGCTGTCAGATATTTCTGGTGTTCCAATTAGGACGCTTCAAGATCAATTTAAAAACAGTCCATCTAGATTTGAATTAGCAGTTCACGCATCAATATATAGAAGGGATTGGAAGTGGCTAGAAGATAAACCAAGATAATAAAAGCCGCAATTATGCGGCTTTTTTACGCCTATAAAAAAGCCCCGCATACAGGGTAAAGCCTGCGTGAACGGGGCGAATTAATTATAACACAGGGGTTTAACTTGGTGTAAGTATTGACTACACCCAGCATGTAAACTATTATTGTAGCTCATGTAAACGAAAGGAGGTTAACTTGAAACTTGAAACTGTAATAAAAAAGCTTAGAGTACATATATATACTAACTTCAAATCAGGTAGTGAGTATGCACAATTTAAAGGTGTTTCTAGGGCTTATATCAGTGCTGTGCTTAATTGTAAGCGAGAGCCTAGCGATGAAATACTAATGGATATTGGTGTTACAAAACAAAAACTAACAATCTACAAATAGGAGTACTGACTATCAAATGGTTTAAACATACAGCAACGGCAAATATGGACGCAAAACTACAAGAGGTTTTGCTTGATTATGGATTAGAAGGGTACGGTCTTTACTGGTACTGCTTAGAGTTAATAGCTAATGATGTTGAGCCTGAAAAGCTAACATTTGAGCTTGAGCATGACTGTAGAATCATTGCCAGAAACACGGGATCAACACCTCAGAAGGTTCAAGAAATGATGGCAAGATTTGTCGAGCTTGGCCTTTTTGAGAACACATCAGGAATGATTACATGCTTAAAACTAGCAAAAGTTAGTGATGACTACACAGCTAAGCTTGTTCGCAAGAATCCGCCGCAATTGCCCATGGATACTGGTGTCCGACAAACTCCGACAAACTCCGAGAAAAACCCTCTAGATAAGATAAGATTAGATAAGAAAATAAAAGAAAAAGAAGTAATCAAAAAGAAGCCATCAGAATTAAATTGGGGTGATATTCAATTAACCGACCAACAAAAAAACGACATAAAAACAATACGGGCAGCCTGTAAGAAAAAGCTAACCCAATTGGCACTTAATCCCATTTTAAAAGAATTGGACATGGCTAAGATGAACGGCATTGATTACCAAGAATCAATTGATATTTGGGCAATGCGCGGATGGGTAGCTTTCAAAGCAGAATGGGCAATGAATCACAAAGGACAAAACAATGCAAAATCATTTAGCAACACAGCAACACTTACAAACCTTGGTGACACGGATTTCTGAATCTGAGGCATTGGCTAACGTACAAGCTAATCAGGACACAGAGCAGGATAGAAAGGTTGTGAGCTATATAATTCACAAGCTTCAAGCAATCTGCCCAGCATGGCAGCAGTCACTGGCAGGCATGGGGCATGATGAAAAGGCACAACTAATGAAAACCATTAAACGCGAATGGCTTAATAGCTTGATGGCAGAGGGTATCAACCAACAGCACATTATTGATTACGCCTTGAATAAAGTGAAAGAGTCAGGGAATCCGTTTATGCCGACCGTAGGGCAGTTTATAGCATGGTGCCGCGAGGGTAACATGCCTGAAGGCACAAAAGGCTGCCTAGAGTCATACAAAGAGATTCAGGCCTATATAGCACTGCCACTTGAGAGCAGAAAGCTTAGTGGATTAAATCCAGAGGTTTATCATACTTTGCACAACCTTGGTGACTTCCACGGATTCCGCCATGCTGACAAAAAGCGAGCATTAGAAATATGGACGCAAGAACACAACCGGACTTTGGGGGATTTAAGGAATGGCAAGCCGTTAGCAGTCGCACCGCCGCCTAGGATAGCAATAGAGAAAACACACACGCCTTTAGATAAACAAAAGGCAATATCATCAATACAAGCAATGCGAGCAGCTTTGGGCAAGTAATAGGAGGTTATAATGACTGCTAAAGTTTTAATTACAGGTGGTAGATTATTGTCATTACCAGTTATTCAGGCGTTAATAAAAGAAGGAATTGAATGCAGTCATGGTAGAGATGATGCTGAATTTCACTCTTATTTTCATCACTATAAGGAAAGCAATAAAAACAAAAGCAAGCGCAGGACTTATAACCTTAAAGAGGTTAAAAAATGAAAACCCACTGCGATAGATGCGGGAAAGATTGCCGAATGGGTAAGTTTAAGATTGTTCCTACATGGGAGCTTGTTGAGCTTAGATCAGTCTATCAGACTAAGTTTGTCACACACATTTGCCGAGGTTGCGGGAATATAGCGGATTCTTATGTTGACTACTGGGGAGAGAAGAAACCAGAAGACATAATAGCTCTTAATCAATTCCTAAATACAGGCAAGGTTAGTAGGAGTAAGCACCTTGACCTATATTCTATGCTTAACAATGCGGGATACAGGGCGGATGCAAATGATTTTGGTAGTTTTTGCCAATAAATAACCCTGATTTTGGTAGTTTTGGCCAATTACATACAAGGTCAGGTGTTTATACTTGGTTTATCAACTAACGGAGAGGAGTGTGGAAATGACAATAAAATACGAACTTAATGGGGTTTGCCTGCAAAAAACAGTTTATAGATCTCTTGGTCAAACAAGTGATCAGGTAATAAGCCGTATAAAAAGCAAATACCCAGAATCAAAAAAATTTCACCACTGTAGATAAGTGAGCAACAAAATGAAACCAACACAAGAGCAACTGAATAACCCAAAGTGGTGGGATGATAATGCGCCGGAAGGCTATGATTTTTGTTTTTATGATGAGACTTGTAATAGGTATTGGTTTTACAACAAAACAAAGGTGTATCCAACGCAATCAAAACTACTAGCCAAGCGCCCAACCAAGCCAGCATTTGTGCCAGAGGTGGGTGTTGAGTGTGAGTATTCCGTTTTGAAGGGAGTATATAGCCTAGGTGAAGTTCTTAAGGTAACTAAGCCTGATAGCTTCAACGTATATGCAATTATGGACAGCAAAACAAATCAGCTGCACTGGGCTACAGATATCCGCCCCATAAAATCCGAGCGTGAGTTGTTTGTTGAGCAACTTGCAAAGCTTGGTAAAGGATACGGGAGCTTGTATTCAGAAGAGTTTGCAGGCGAGGTATACGACTCCGGCCTGTTCTGCCTAAAGGAGACTGACAAATGATCCTTAAAGGAACACAGATACACAACCATAAGTTAAATGAAAAACTTGTAGCTAAGATACGAAAAGAGCGCAATGAAGCTATAAAGATCAGGGATGAGCTAGAAAAGAAGATTAACGCAAGATTGCTAGCTAAAGAATACGGCGTAAGAAAGGAAACAATGTTAAATGCAATAAATGGCATAACTTGGGGACATGTAGAATGATGTATTTTGGACAAGAGCCGACTTTAGGCTTATCTGCAAAAATGGTTATTACAGACCATGAGCTGCGAAGAATGCGAACAGGAGAACTTAAAGGCTGTAGTTATGAGTCGGCGGGTAGTTATGTTTGCATCTATGTGAAGAAAGGTAAAAAGGTATGCATAGGCACATTTGATACTATTGAAGAATGCAATCATGCTTATGATGTTTGTGACCTTGAAAGACAGATTCACAACATGAGACAGCGGCTACGCTCTAAAGGCTATGGCGTTAAAAAACAAGCAACAATGACCTCTTACACGGTAACAATTGACGGTAAAAGCAAGTCTTACCACGATAAAACAATTGCAAGAATGGTCTATGAGGACGATATAAACAAGCAAATCAACGCATTGGAGAAGGAGCTGTATGACATGCAACAAACAAAGTTTTAACTCTAAATCAGATGCAATAGCAGATTGTAAGGCTAGGCCAGCAAACTCAAGCGAGTACAAGAGAATACGCAAGCTTAGGCCTTACTTATGCCCAATGTGCGATAAATGGCACCTAACCAGCCAGAATAAGAAAGTGCAGCGGGCGATTGGCAAAAAGTACCAAAACTAATCTAAATTTGGTAGTTCTTGCCAATTACAAAGAATATCAGTGCTTTATACTTGGCACTCAACTTAACAAGGGTGATTGATATGGATGATAAGTTAAATTTTTGGGGGAAGTTCCCAAAGACTGACGAGAAGTACACAAAGAAAAATACAGAGGGTGGGCGCTCGTCAACGTCTATTACACCTGTTTATATGGTGAAGCTTGCCACTGAGGTTCTAGGGCCTATCGGTATTGGGTGGGGTTACAGCATTATTGAGGAACGTTTTGATAATACTCAGCCAATTGTCTTAATTGAAGGGAATAAATCTCAAGGGGTTTTGCCTCAATACATGATGGATAATGGCCAGATTGTGTGGGAGAAAACTCACACTGTAGTAATGGAAATGTGGGTTGGATCAAAAGAAAATACATTCATCCAGTACGGCCACACAAAGTACAGCTACATGACAAAAACTGGCAAGTTTTACGTTGACCATGAGTACGGCAAAAAGTCCGTTACTGATGCCATGACAAAGTGCCTTAGCTTGGTTGGTGTGTGTTCTGATGTTTATATGGGTGAATTTGATGATGCCAGTTATCGTGAAGTTGCTCAGGTAGAACACGCTATTGCAAAGGCTGATGATCAGGCAGCAGAGATTGATAAGCGAACAAAAGAGCTTCAAACCCATATAAACCAAAACATTAAATTAATGGGTGATTGCCCAAATATGGATTCAGTGTCAAAAGTTTACGGGTTGGCAGCTAATAAGGTCGACCTTCTGGCTAAAGCTTTGCGACTTGATCCAGCAAAAGAAAAGCAACCGCTTGATGCTAAATTCTTTGAAATGCAAAAACAACTAGGGGCGCAATAATGCAGCTATATGAGATTACAGAAAACCTAAAGCAACTTGGGCAGATGATTGAAGATGGCGTTGAAGAGTCACAATTAATAGATGCCTTGAATGATGTAAATGAGGCTTTTGAAGAGAAAGCCAAAAGCATTCTTTTTCTTATTCGTAATATTGAAGGGAATATTGAGCTATCAAAATTAGAAGAGGCCCGTTTATCTAATCGCCGCAAATCAATGGAAAAGCAGCTTGATAGTATAAAAGCTTACCTAGTAATGAATATGGCAGAATCAGGAAAGACTAAAATTGACAATGGGGTTATCAAAGCCTCTTACATTAAACCAAAGCCTGTTTTGGTGTTATCAGATGAAAATGCCATCCCTGATAGCTATAAAAACCCTAAAGTTACAATAAGCATTGATAAAAAGCTTATTTTGTCAGATCTTAAAGAAGGCAAAGAAATTGAAGGCGCAAGCATTGGTGAATCAAAGGCTGGGCTGTCAGTAAAATGACGCAAGAAGAAGTAAAAGAGCTGCTAGCACAAATGGCAGCTCAAACAATAAACCAACTAAAGAAAGAAGGTATTTTATGAATCTATTCTCATTTACAGGGAATTTGGGTAAAGACGCAGAAGTTAAGCACACTGCAAGCGGAACCGCTTTGTGTGAGTTTTCAGTGGCTGTTAAGTCTGGCTATGGCGATAAAGAGAAAACAAACTGGGTGCGCTGTGTAATGTTTGGCAAAAAGGCAGAAGGTCAATTGCCTCAATATTTACGCAAAGGCACTCAAGTTGCTGTATCTGGTGAGCTTGAATTACAAGAGTGGGAAGGTGCGAACGGTAAAGGCGCGGCATTGGCTGTAACAGTTCAAAACATCGACCTGATTGGTGGCAAGCAGGATGGCCAACAACAATATGCACCGCAGCAACAAGCGCCACAGCAGGCACCGCAAATGGCACCACAGCAACCAATGCAGCAAGCACCGCAACAGCCTCAGTACGCACCACAGCAAGCGCCAGCGTATGGCCAACCACAAAACAACGGATATGCGCAGGCTCAGGGTGGGGTTAACCAAATGCCCAACCCTAATGACCCGCCATTCTAACAAGAACACGGCGCTTTAATTAGCGCCTAATAACACGGAATAGGGTTTAATCCCTGTGATTAAGTTTTAAAGGTACAGAATCGTGCATTTAAATAACACGCCCCGAAAGGGGCTGTAGGTGACTTATGATTATAAAACTACAAAACACAGCAATGCTGGTATTTTTTATATCCCTAATAGCTTCTTGGTGTATTGGTGGTGTCGAAATATTTAGCTTGATTATTCTAGCGGCGCTAGCTGGTTATACTTTATTAGCATTTATTAGAATATGGCAATAATGATAATAAACAGCCAGCAAAGCCTTAATGAAGCTATAGATCAGCTAAAGAAAGACTTTGATCAATGTAAATACCTAGAGCTTGATATTAAAGCCAAAGGTAAAGCTAGGACGTTAAAACAGAATGCAGCTTTGCACATGTTTCTAACCAATCTAGCTAGCGCTTTAAACGATGCAGGCTTGGATATGAAGCGCACATTAAAGCATGAGGTTGATATACCTTGGTCTATGCCTATGGCTAAAGAATACCTATGGAAGCCAATGCAAAAGGTTGTAACAGGGCAAGAAAGCACAGCAAAGGTTAAGACAGTGGATTATCCTTTGATCTACGAGACTTTAAACAGGTATATGTCCGATAAGTTTGGCATATCAGTTCAGTGGCCTACAGGATAATATTTGATAGCTCCTATTTAGAGTGGTATAATTGATTATTCTAAATAGGAGTTATTATGCAAGCCCTAGTATCAATTAAAAACGGAAAGCCTACCGTTTCATCGAAAGAAATAGCTGAGAAATTTAACAAGCCCCATAAAAATGTTATCAGGGACATTAAAAACTTAAAATGTTCAGATAGTTTTAGATCGCTCAACTTTGAGCTTTCCACATACACCAGCCCTCAAAACAAAAAATTCGACTGTTTCGATATGACAAAAAATGGCTTTATATTTCTTTGCATGGGATTTACAGGATATAAAGCAGCGGAATATAAGGAGGCTTATATTGCTTCATACGATAAAATGGAAGAGTACATAAAAAATGAGCTAGTAGATAATAGCTTGATGGATTCAATCAATCGCCTTTCCGGTCAGCTTGATGACTTAGCGGCAGCTGGTAGTGCTTGGGGGAAAACAGGAAGTGAAATAAGATCAAGAAAAAAAGAGGCCACAGAAGAACTAGTTATATTAATAGATAAAGCACAATTGCAGCTGGGGTTTTAGATGGGAATTAAAGTAAATCCAGCAGATCAGGCGTTTAGTAAGTGCGTCAGGGCGGCAAATGCCTATACATGCTACAAATGCGGCACACAGCACGACAAATCAAGCTCAGGCTTGCATTGCTCACATAACTTCTCAAGGCGACACCGTACTATTCGGTGGTGTAAAGAAAACGCACTACCTCTTTGTTTTGGATGTCATCAATGGTTTGGTGGCAATCCTGCCGACTCTGGCCAATGGTTAGAAGGCGAGATAGGCGAGGGCGCTATTCAGATATTGCGTGAAAAGCGTGATTCAAAAGTTAAAGTATCGAAATTAGAAGAAAAAGACATAGCCAAGCACTACCGTGAACAACTAAAGATTATTGAGAAAAAGCGTGATACTGGCCAGACTGGGTATATTGATTTTGAGAGCTGGCAGTAGTTTGTAACTTTTTGCCAATGATTTAAGTGAATATTGGTAGTTTTTGCCAATGCCAAGGATGGCAAGCAAACGTATATTTAGCACACCAACAAGGAGAAGATAGATGAAGGCAAAAAGCAAAGCTGTAAGAGAGTTAGTAAGTTTTATTAAAAGCTATCCTGACCTATTTAAAGCGAATAGTGCAGATGGTTTTGAGTCATCAAGGTTTAAAATCAGCCAAGTAGGAAACACTAGGCTTTTGTCAATAGTTAGGCTAGAGATAGATGGAAAGAAGTTCCCTTTATCTTCTCGTGACAAGTGGGCGCTTGAGGTTGTAGCACTGTGGTGGTTTAAGAATGTTCCACTAAATGGATATGTAGAGCGATAAAAGAAGACATCAAAAAGGAGAAATGACAATGCACGATAAGATTGAACTAATCCGCCAAGCTTTAAATGTAGCTCAAGATAATGAGTTGAAGTTGTCTGCATTAGCACTGGAAGCTTTAAAGGATATTAATCATAACCTATTCACGATAGAAGAGAATATTCAGGCTCTAGAGTACCAGAACGATATTCAAAAGGCTGAGATTGAAAAGCTTGAATCTGAGTTAGTACAGTTAGGGAGAGTTGCGCATGGATAAGTCTCAAGGAAAGGCTTTTATAGGGGCGTTTTCAATTGTTTTTGCACTTGGCTCATTCTTTTATGTAAGTAATGAGAAGTTCAAAGAAGAGATGAAGCAGGCAGAGCCAGTGCAGGTGGTAATTCCTAAGTATGAGGCTGATAAACAAGTTGCGGCTGCATGTACTGCTTACTTAGAGCGCCAGTAGAATCATCCACTCGTAGGAGGTGATAGCAGTACCCGTCAATCACATGCGTGAGTATCTGAGGCGGTTTTTAACCTTAGTGCTATATGGCGAACTAGATAGAAGGAAGAATTATGTTTAAATTTTTTGTTATTAAAACTTGTAGTGATATAGATTTGGCACCAATTATTGAGTTGAGATATGGGCTTGGTATTTTTAGCCGGTGCATTGCTGAGTTTGATGGATACGCAAAAGCAGCAGCTGTGGCTAATAGGCTAAATAAAGACACATAACAACACAATACAGGGCGCTCGCGTCCCTGTAATTAAAGTGTTATTGATTTTGGTAGTTTTTGCCAATTACACCACGCCACACCAGTGCAATAATAAGCCATCACTTAGGGGGATTTATGGAAATTTTAGAAGTATTTGAAGATCACGTTACAACCACAGCAAACGAACTGCCATACGACATGTGGAAAAACAACAACTTAGGCGATAGTGAGGAAGTGGTTGAAGTTGGATTTGATTATAAACAGGTAGGTGATCAATTAACTGGTGAGGTGTTTATTACATCGGTAAGCATGGGTGATAAGAAACTGCACACTATTCATGCAGATAGACAAGCTATGTCAGCGTACATTGAGGATCACTTAAGAGAGTTGCAGGAAGACTCTAATATTGAAATAAACGGGGGTTGGTGATGACACCAGAGCAAGTAAGTGCGCTAAGTGATAATGAGCTGAATAGGGCTATGATTTGGCTGTTCTGCAATGAATTCAAAGAAGGTTATCCAGAGCTTGAGTTTATCGAAGATAGCGGGTCTGTCGTCTCAATGGATTTAGGTGAATATACATGGGAGCCTAACTACATAGAAGACTACAACCTAACTATGCCTTTGGCATTAGATGCGGCATTAGATATTGAGCTAATGACAATAACAAGAGTTAGCGAGGGATATGATGGAAAGGTTGCTCGTAATAAAAACCCACTCCGCGCAATCTGCGAGTGCTTAGTACTGATCGCATTAGGTGAAAGAGATGGATAATCCAGAAGCCTACCCAGAAAAAATACGCCAATGCCACAACAAGCTAATGAATATGCAGGCATTAAGGCTAAACGAAATAGAGTCTGAAATGGTTAAGACTCTTCGCCAGCTAGAAAAGATAGTTAAGATTTGCAGTAAAGAAGGCAGTGCTGATGTGCTTAAACTAGCATTAGAAGAGCGCAACCGGATTAGTGAGTATTTATATAAAGTTAATAAGGGGTGAAAGATGAAATACACAAAAGAACAACTAGAAGCCATGGAGAAAGCCGCGCCAGATATGCTTGAGGCTTTGGAGTCAACTAATAAAGAGTTGGCGGCTGTAATACTACGGCTAAACGAATTATCAACCAAGTTTGCACGGGCACGAGGCCTTGATGAACCAGACTACCATGACATGCAAACGTGCCATGAAAACCAGTTGTTAATCGCCAAAGCCAAAGGAGAGAGCAAATGAATACCTATATATTAATACTAACAGTGCTTTACTCAGGCTATGAAAAAGGTGGTGTTAGCGTAGACAGTTTAGAAGTGAATGGGGTATCAAACTGCAATAGAATTGGTAGCGAATGGGTTTCTGGCATGGAGAGCAAGAGTAGAAACATAAATGTATCTTTTATGTGTATTAAAAATGAGCTAAACAAATGAAACCAACCGACCTAACGTGTTATCAACAAGTAGCCGCCGTAATAGGCGAGGCTTATGCTGATTATGAGCTGCAGCGGGTGTTGGATTGTGAGCTTTATGAATACAAAAGAGAGTATATTTTTGGTTTTATTTGGGGGTATAGTCCTCAAGGCGGTGACTTTTGGAATCTCGTTAATATTGGCAAAAACCCCTACGAACACGGCCATGAGAAGCCAGAGGTTAAGGAGTGGGCTTACATTCGTTGTCCAGACTTAGAGTTCGAAGATGAGTGGTATTACAAGGATGGAGATAAGTGGGTTGCTAGTGATGATACTTATTACAATGTTGACGGCGATGGTATCGAAATCCTAGCCACCCACAAAAGCGTAACCATGCCTGACTGGGTGCCAGATCATACAGGGCTAGAGTTGCCCGAAACAACCCCGCGATTCGAAAAAGAAGGCAAGGAGGTGTTTGTCCCCGAATCCGAGAGCGGGGACAAAGAACGCAGCAAGGTAACAGCAGCAAGCATACTAGAAGCAGGCTTATGCCACATGCAAGACCGAGCAGTTACCTACGATAATCCACAAGGCGAGCGCTCAATGGGCAAGACCGTTGATATGTTTAATGTGCTTTATGGGCTAGAGCTAACAGAAGAGCAAGGATGGGCGTTTATGACTATCTTGAAGTTGGTGCGAACTGGTCAGGGTGAGTTTAAGCTGGATAACTTTGAAGATATGGCGGCTTACGCTGGGTTAATGGGTGAGGCTGCTAGTGAGAAATCAAAAGTGTGAATCTGTAATACCTGAAACACTACTTTTCTGCATGATTGCTGTTATAGTTATATCTGCTAAAATGCAATAATTAATTAAGGGTGATGATATGAAATCCAATAAATCAAAGAAGAAAGTAGTTAAGAAGCCAGCAAAAGGTAAAAAGATTGCTGGTGCAGGTGGCAACGGAAAGCAACGGAAACCCAGTTATGCTTAGCATCGTATCCCCAATACTTCTTTTAATCGCTGTAATGCTGTCCGTTACTGGCCAGCAATGGCACAGATTACTTTGCACTATATGTGTAATCGTCCCAACTATTACTCATTATTATTGGTTTGATTCGACCACTGGGGCTGTGTATTACGGCTCAGCCATGGCGTTTAGCTCAATGAGCATAGCCTTACTTCAATTTGTGAAGCCAAACGAAAAGAGATCTCAACTTGTTGTTCATCTTCAATCTATCTCTCTAGCCTTCGTTATCGTCAATTTTATAGGTTACTTTATTTGGTATGCCTATATGCACCCAATGATGTATAATTGGATGTGTTTATTACTTGCAGTTATAGAAGCTGCGCGGTTATTAATTCACACTGATGGCGATAAAGAAGATGGAATTGATGGCCGCTATTATAATAGGCATGATAATGATAATCAGCGCGGCTTGGGTAGTAGGGGCTAATATCTATGGACGGTATAAAAGAACAGGTGATAGAACCGGTTTTAAATAACCCTAAGACCCAAGCATTTATCGCAAGTGCTACAGTAGGGGTTAGTGCTGGTTCAAGTACTATTGAGAACCTTCAAAACATATTCGGTTTAATTGGTACTATTTTAGGTTGTATCTTAAGTGCCGTATTGATTTATAAGAATCTAACTCAACGTAATAAATAGCAGGGGTGCTACATGAAATTATATATATTAAAAGCAATTGAAGGTGTTGAAGAATTTTACCCATGGTATGACAAAAGCTTTGGGCATTTAGTTAGAGCTGAGAGCGAGATAGATGCAAGGACTATCGCATCACGTCATTGCGGTGATGAAGGTGAGCACCCATGGCTTGATGGAAATAAAACAACGTGCGAAGAATTAACTAGCGATGGTGAAGAAGAGCACTTAATGGTTGATTTTGCATTAGCTTAATTTAAACGATCATACTCTAGCAATGGTTGCCAAGTAGCTAGACAGGTTAGACCAACTATGACTGATGAAGGCATAAGGCCAGAAACTCAATAGAGTCTCATAGCTTCCCGTGGTCTAATTTGGTGGGAAGGTGCGGTAATCTGACTTCTAGGAAAGACTAGTTCAGATTTAAACGGTTTATAGTGCGCCTCAGGCTATATAAAACCCCTGTGCAATACTGAGGCAACCTAAAGACTTGATTGTCTTTTTTTTGGGGTTTTAAAAGCAAAAACGAGTGAGATACGAGAATGCCAGAGTTTACAGAAGATAGGCAACCAGAAAAACGCAGAGGCAGAAGCACTAAAAATAAGATACTCGATGCAATTAAGAGCGAGTCTGTAAAAGACCTCATTGGATTGCATGGAGAGCCTACGCGCGAACAAGCAGAGAATGCTTTCTTTTCACATATAGCCAAGCGAGCTTTTAACATTGATGATAAAGACTCAGGCCAAATGCTTAAAGTCCTAGCGGATAAAGGGTGGTCTAGTGTTAAACCTACAATGGAGCGAGTTGAGTTTGAGTTTGATTCTACTGCCACACCAGATAAGCAAGCCGCTCAAGTATTAGAAGCAGCCAGTAAAGGCTTGATCTCGCCCGATGTTGCCAACATGTTTATCGACTCAATATCTAAGATGCTTAAGATTGATGAAATCACAGTGATTAAGAATCGACTAGAAGCAATTGAGAAGGCGCTAGATGAACGCAATTCTAAAGAAGCTTGATCAATTAGAGTCAATTATAGTTACTTCAACGGGTAGCGGCCTATCAACACCATTCGGGTTATACGAGCCTACGGAAACAGGTCCTAGGCTTGTTAGGACTATTAAATATAATAAAGGTGAATGGGTTGAGACTGACGACAAACCTCTGGCTACAATCCCTATTAAGCTTGAACCTGTTTTAACACGCCCTAAGCGATTTATAATTATCATTGGTGGTCGTGGTTCGGGTAAATCTCAGACAGTTGGCCAGATATGCGTAGTTGATATGCATGACCGCGGCATTAAAACTGCCTGCTTTCGTGAATTCCAAAACTCTATTGATGACTCAGTCCAAAGCCTATTAGCTAATCAGATTAGAAAGATAGGCTTAGATGGCTTTACCTTCACAAATACTGCAGTTAAATCTAGCAATGGTGCAGAGGCTAAATTCAAAGGTTTAGCTCGTAATCCTGATTCTATGAAATCAATGGATGGGTTTAAACGATTCTGGACGGAAGAAGCTCAAGCAACATCAGAGAATAGCCTTAAGTTGCTAACACCTACAATGCGTGAAGCGGGTGGCTCTATGATATTCACTGCCAACCCTGCATCAAGTGAAGACCCATTCTCAAAGCGATTTATTACACCTTTCAGGGAAGCTTTAGACCGTGATGGCATTTATGAAGACGACCTCCATTTAGTTATTGATATGAACTACACGGATAATCCATGGTTTCCAGAAGATCTAGATCAGGAAAGAAAGTGGGACCATGATAATCTGCCAAGGGCTTTGTATGATCATATATGGATGGGCCAGTTTAATGACTCAATACCTAACGGTCTTATTATGTCTGAATGGTTTGATGCTTGTATTGATGCCCACGAAAAACTAGGGTTTAAACCTAGAGGTATCAAGAAGGTTACCCACGACCCGTCAGACCTTGGTCCAGACCCTAAAGCTTTATCAATGCGTCATGGCAATGTGATTATTCAGGTTGAAGAGCGTGAAGACTTAGACGTAAATGAGGGCATGGATTGGGCGACTGATTACGCTGTCAATAATAACGCAGACCAGTTTGAATATGATGTTGGTGGTATGGGCGCAGGACTTAAGCGGCAGGCCAATACTAACCTAGACGGCACTAAGATTGATGTTTATCAGTTTAACGGCGCCGTAACCCCTGATATGGGCGATTCTATTTATGCGCCCGCTATTGGTGAGAATGTCCAGAAGCAAAAGACTAATAAGGAAGTATTTAGGAATCTACGTGGCCAGTGTTATGCGTCACTTAGAGACCGTGTATATTTAACTTATCGAGCTATTGTGTATGGTGAGTTATGCGACCCTGAATTACTAATAAGCTTTAGCTCAGAGATTAAACACCTAGGTAAGCTTAGATCAGAGCTGTGTCGTATCCCAATTAAGCCTAACGGCTCTGGCTTGTTTGAACTTTATACAAAGGATACAATGCGTACTAAGTTTAAGTTGTCAAGTCCTAACCTTTCTGACTGTGTTATGATGTCGGAAAGAATTCATATAAAACAGACTGTGATACAGGATATAAGCCACCTACATATAGGCTCTAGGAATCATTGGTGAACAAATGAAAGACACACAAGAAATCTTAATAGATTTTAGAGAGGCTCTAGGCTCAAGCAATGATGTCAATGAGCAGTGCCTCAAGGATAACCAGTTTGCCAAGATTGCTGGTGCTCAATGGGCTGGCAGTGACGCTGAGCAATTTGCCAATAAGCCTAAGCCTGAAAACAATAAGCTATTCAAGAATATAAACCGCTTGCTTGGTCAGTATCAGCGCATGGAAATGAATGCGCGTATTGCTAGTGCCAGTGATATTGCAACGGATGAAGACGCAGACTTATTACAAGGTCGCTGGCGTAATGATTTCAATATGTCGGATGGCATTGAAGCGCTAAACAATGCAGCAGACGAGGCGTTCTTTGGCGGCTTTGGTGCTGTTAAGTTAGTAGCCAAGTATGAAGACGAGGAAGACCCTAAACCGGAAAATCAATACTTATGTATTGAGCCTATCTACTCGGCCCCTAGTTCGGTTGTATTTAGCGCTGGAGCTATTCGTAAAGATAAGCAAGACGCTAAACAGGCGTGGCACCTTGTGCGAGTTAATCGCAAAGAAACAGAAGAAACATACGGTGTAGATTTTTCGTCATTCCCTGATGCCACTGATAGCGGTCTATTTGATTGGAAGACTGATAGCATAAAGGATGTTTATGTAGCTCACTATTATGAGGTTATCGAAAAGACCTTAACTGAGTATAAGTTCACAGAAGAAGGTATTGATCTTGTCATCACTACTGGCGATGGCATTAAAGACCAGCTAGGCAATCGCGTTACCCGTGAGGAATTATCAGGACTACGTGAAGCATTCGAGTATGAGCAATCACAACGCAAGGTTAAATTTGTTGAGTATGCTTTAATCTCAGGTGATAAATTCTTAATCAAGCCATCAAAGACACCGTTTAAGTCTATTCCTATCATCCCTCAGTATGGTTATCACACTGTTATTAATGGCATTGAGTACTATTGCGGTGAAGTATGCCGCCAGCGTGATAGTCAGCGCTTTGAAAACATGGGTTTTGGTGCTCTTATGGAAATCATGGCGCAGAGTCAGAAAGAGATTCCAGAATATACGCCAGAACAGATCAATCGACATGCGCCCTTCCATGCAAATAAAGATTTAGAAAATCCTGCTTACCTATTATCTGACCCTATCAGGGATACTAACGGCAATATCACACATGTTGGCCCTATTGGTACGCATAAGCCGCCGCAAATAGGCTCAGGCTTGGCTAGTGGCCTTCAATACCTACAGCAGAACATGGCAGAGCAATCCGGCACAGGACAAAGCACACTGCCAAGCAATACAGCAGCCGCAGCTATCCAGCAGGTCAATGAGCGTCAAGATGATGCATTCCAGCCTTTATTCCAGAATGCAGTTCAAACCATCAAGGCATTGTGCAAAGTATGGATTCCAGCGGCGCAGATGGTTTACTTCTCAGGCTCAAAGACTTTACGCATCCAAGGCCCTGATGGCTCATATAGTCAGGTTAAGACTTTAGAGTATGCTGTTACTGATGAAGGTTTTGGCCCATATAGGAACGCTGCACGCGGCAAGTATGATGTTACCGTTAAGGTAGGCGAGTCTCATAAGTCGCAGAAAGAAGCAGACTTAGCAGGCGCTAAGGAATTGCTTCAATATACTGACACAAGCACACCACAAGGGCAGATTGTTCTTATGTCTGCTATTCAGTCAACTACTGGCGAAGGTATGGCGGCAGCTCGCAAGATGGCACGATTTAACGAGATCAAGATTATGATGATGGAAGGTATCGACCCTGATCTTAAAAACGATGAAGAACGCCAATTCGCACAGCGCACCATGCAGCAAATGCAAGCAGCTCAGCAGAACCAACAAAACCCACAAGTTATGCTGGCTCAAGCAGAAGCACAGGCCCGAATGATGGAAGGTCAAGCAGCTATACAGAATGAAGTTAATGACGCTCAGAAAATTCGCATTGATGAATTCAAAGCTATGACTGACCGTGAGAAGGTTAAGATTGATGCTGCTAAGGCTGGCGTATCCATTGAAAATACGCAGGTTAAAACTCAAGGCGAGCTAATTGACCAGCAGCTAAAAGTGAGCAATGCAATGATGGGGCGTTAAGCCCCTTGTTCATTGTTTACTAGGTTGGTCATTTGGATTCCTTCTTTATTTCTGTAATTAATTTGAATACACCGCGTTGATATTGAGAATTACCACGGACAATCCACTTGCCAGTGCTTGGCCAGAAATCCGCTATCTTGTTTTTATGGCTTACAACCAAATGCGCGCCATTATTCTTGGAATCAAAACAAATATTGTTTTTTATTAGCAGGTCAGTGGAGCTAATTTTATTATCTGATTTCTTTTTCTTCCTGATTGCTTGCAAGGCTCGAAAGTCATCACCAATATCACCCATATTAATTCCTTCCATCTAATTTCATACATTCACCTAATCTATATATGTAAGTTATGCCATTCACAGCATGAATGGCGCGTGGTAGTCTATGAGTCAAGATGCAACCATGTCATGCAGAGTCCGATAATCTGGAAGCCCAAATAAAAGAACCTTGCAGCAGGATACCAATCCATTATATCTAGCGACACAGCTCCACCCATTATAAACCATGCCGACAATACAATTGCCATATGAATGACAATCGCCATCAGTGCGAGCTTAAGTATCTTCATCCTTTTCTCTCCTCTCGTTTATGGTGTGTTAGTTTCTCTTTTTTATATTTTCTTAGCTTCATATTTAAGATTAGCAATTTCATCTTAATGAGGAATATTCTTAACTTAAATTCTATCCTTCCCATTCCTAGCTCCTTATTAGCTTCCCCTACTCTAACACCTAGATTTTATAAATCATTGGCAAAAACTACCAAAATTAGCTGATGCTTGTAAGTTTTGGTCAATCCTATAAAATACATGAATGGGAACCGCTGCGCCCATAAATGCAGCGTATACGTTGACCATATGAGCGGAGAAATGATATGGATTCTGGAAATATGTCTGAATTAGAAATTGAAAGCGTTCAACCTGATGAAGTTGTGGTGACTGAATCAGAGGAACTGGAAGCAACTGAGGCAACACCACAGGCCGAGGAAGCGGAAAGCACAGATCAGCCAACGGTTTATATTGAAGATGAAGGCGACCAGCAAGAAGAGCCTAAAAGCGGTGAAATGACAGAAGCCCAAATGCGGGCTGCTTGGAAAGAAGAACGCGAGAAGCGCAAGCGTAAGAATGCAGAGCTAGAAGAAGCCCAGCGAAAGCAGGCGGAACTAGAAGAGCGTTTAGAGCGCGCTGAGAAGTTAGCTTTTGAGGCTAGTGTAGGTAAGAAGCCAAACCCTTCTGATTTTATTGATGCTCAAGATTACGCAGATGCGTTGGGCCAATATGAAGAGAAGATGTCAGGTCTTAAACCAACACCTAAGCAACAAGAGCAAGCTGAGCAGCAAATACAGCTTAGTGATGATCAGGAGTTCCACGCTGATAAGAGTCGTTTAGAGTTGCGTAAGCACCTACCAGACTACGATGAAGCAGAGGCAGAAGTTGATCAGTGGTTAGAGTCCAAATTCCCTAATGGAAAAACCATTAAGGCGGGCGTAATCGCATTAACTCATGCCATGGATATTGATTACGCAAAGGCAATGTATGCTGTTAATAAGCTTCCAAAGGTAAAGGCTGAGCTTGAAGCAGCTAAAAACCAGATGGAAATCGCGGCAATTCTTAAAAAAGCAGCTAGTAAAGTTAAGGTTCGTCAACCCGCAAAGATTGAAACAAAACCAGAACCCACTCTTAGCAGTACTGGTTCGGTAAGTGCGGCGGCCCGTGAGCTTGAAAAAGCCCGTGAAGCTTATGCTAAAGATTCCAGTGTGGCGAACTTCAAGAAAGTCGCTGATGCTAAGAAAAAACTTAAAAGCTCATAAGGAATAACCAACATGGCTAATTCATTTTCTAAAGATAAAATGGCTACCCTCTTTGAGGAAACAGCTGAAACAACCTCGCTTAACTTGTCACTATCTAAGTCGCTAGATACTTACGATATGGATATGGACGCAGACAAAGGCCGCACTTCTGACTCTAACGGTGCTGATACCGTATGGATTCCACAGGAAACGCGCTTTACTGTAACTGATGGCTTTGCCTCAACTGCTGGTAATGAACAGGATATTGTTGACCGTAACATTCCTGTACGCCGCAATAAAGCTAAGCACATCTTTACCCGTATCGGCACTAAAGATCTACGCGACCCAATGCGTTTAGAGCGTGCCAAAAAAGGTATGGCCAAAGATATTGCTATTGCAGTAGATACCGCGGCTTATGAGACTATGCGCAACCGCGCAAACATGACTCTATCTCTAACTGGCGACTTCTCTTACGATGATGCTATCTTGGCTGAAAGTAAGATGCTAAACGCTGGCCTAGGTCGTTATGACAAGAAGCTATGCCTATCTATCCCGCATTACAATAAAGTGGCCAAAGACCTGCAAACTGCCTCGCGTGATGTACTGGTTAGCGATGCTCTTACTCGCGCTCAAGTTCCAAACCTTTCAACGTTTGAGACCATGCGCGCAGAGTACATTAATAACCTAGAAGCAAATGGCACTACAGGCTTAACCATTAACGGCAACCAGTCTCACACTGTTTCTACCTATGATTCGTCTAATGAATTCTATTTGGATAACCGCCAAATGACTCTAGCAATCACTGGTGCAACTGCTGTGAATATGCCTGCTGGCACTAAATTCACTATTGCGGGTGTTAATGCTCTTAACCCTGAGTCTAAAACTGACACAGGCGAGCTTCAAACATTCACAGTAGTAACCGCTGTAGATGCCGCACCTGTTATTTCGCCTGCTATTATTGTTAATGGCCCATATGCAAACTGTACGGCTCAGGCTGCCACTGGTGTTGCTGTGACTATCATCAATATTGCGAATAACGCTGCATCATTGTTCTATACCCCTGAATCAACGTTTATCGTTCCGGGGATTTTACCTGTTGCGGCTGAAGCTGGCGGCGTTAATACCTTCAACGGCGTGACTGATAATGGTATTCCAATGCGCATGACTATGTGGTGGGATCCTCATGCAGAAGCACTAAACATTAAGACTGTTATCTACTTTGATATTGCGGTTGTTCATCCTGAGCAAGTCGGCGTTATCTTAGACGTACAAGTCTAATCTTGCGGGGGGCTTAACGGCCCCCTTTTTTTAAACTATTAAGGGGTTAATATGTTACACGTATTTAAACAAGGCGGTGGCTGGAAGGATTCGGATGGTTTTGAATACACCATTAAAGCAATCAATCCATCAGACCGTGTAAAATTCCTAGAAGATGGTTGGTATACCTCATTAGAGAATGCCAAAGCTATTCAACTAGATGAATCAGATTATGGCGTAGATGGCGGTGAATATGAGCGCGATTTACGTGATAAAATCAAAGCATTAGGTGGCAAGCCTGCTGGCCGTTCCAGTATTGAGCGATTAGAACAGCAACTTGCAGACCTAGAATCAAAAGAAGGTCAGGAATAAGAATGGCAACCAAAGGCAGGATTGCAGAGCGCGCTCTGGATAGCTTAGGAATTGGCGGCAACTACGAATCTGATATGATTGTGCGCGCCATAGATAACCTAGATGAAATGATGCTTTCTTGGGAACAAGATGGCGTTATTCTTGGGTATGTTCACACAGATGAAACAGCTAGTCCTAGTGATGAATCAGGTATTCCAGATTACTCACGTCAAGCTGTCATTCTCAATCTTGCCTGCCAATTAGGCATGGTGCTCAAACTTCCAATTGATCAATCGATGATGGCGCGAGCATCTAACGCTTATAAAAACCTAATACCAATTGCACCACCTTCAATGGCTGCCAATCCTTATATGCCACTTGGCCAAGGGAATAATATTTATTATGAGCAGCCAGCTTTTCAGTCACAGGGCGACACGGTTTTAACTAACAATCAGGATACGCCTTTATTGGCTGATATTGGTGACGAAGCATGACAGGCATTAGGCTTGGCGGACTAACAACTCAAGATACAATTGATGACACCGCGTTAATCCCAATTACAAACAAAGATAAAGTTACCAGAAATATAAGTTTTTCTGATTTTAAGCTCGGACTTACCAAGGGCGGGGTATCTGGTCAGATTAACTTAGACCCTTCCACGCCTATCACTTTATTAAATATCTCAAACGACAATATTGATTTTGCTAGTATCTCAAATGGCCAGATGGTGCTTGATGTTTCTAAGTTGCCAACCAATCAGGCATTAACATCGATTAAGTATGTACGCGATAAGTCAGACCTGACGGGCGCATTAAGTAGCAGTGTTGTCTATATCATTGACGGTTCTATTGATATGGGCACAACGTCAATTACTGTCCCTGCCGGCGGTTTAAATTTAGCTGGATATTCTTTTGACGTATCAGGTCTTTATTCAAGTGCTGACAATTACACGATGTTTGTAAGCCCAGCTGGTGGTAGTGGTAACTTCTTAGGGCAGGATTACTTTATACAAGTAAATGGTGCTAACTCTAAGGTTTATGACATCATTGATTCAGACTCTACACACGCTTTCGAGTTTGAGCGGATTAATTACAATAACTGCACAAGTTTAGGGACTATCGAAAATTATAGGCAAGGGCTTGAAGGTGGCACTGGTCGATTCGGCGGCACCCCTGAATTAACACTTGCTGGCACTTGGCTTGGTGGCTATCGAATCACTACAAGCATTGTTCGCAGCCTAGATAATGCTATGACGGGTACATTATTTAAAGCTGGAACTGGCTTTCAGATGGCTAGTCGATTCTTAACCGATATTAACGCAGACCTGCCACCTGATTGCTCGCTTTGTGATTTTTCAGCCTCTAACTTTGTACTACCTTCCACTATTCAAATTCAAGGCGCGATTGTAACAGGTGCTGAAAATGTAGGCCCAACCCCAAACCTTACCGCAGGTGAATTAGAATGTGATTGGCGAAATAATGTAGGCGTAGATAATACCTATGTAGGTGGTAGCACTAAAGTAACGACAGCAACCCTAACCCCTATTGCTGCAATCAACACCTATTATGATGTACTTGGAACGTTTACAGCTTCCGAGCTGCAACACTTTGATGCACCAGCAAGCGGGCAGCTTAGGCACTTAGGTACAAACCCAATTAACTATAAAGTCAATCTATTCTTTAGCGTTGCTGGGACTGCTGGCAATCTAATTAGCTTAAAAGTAGTAAAATGGGATGACTCTGCATCAGGATTTGTTGATGTAGTAGCGCAGCAGAAGCCAGTGCTAAACCTAACAGGCGGTACAGACGTTGCGTTCTTTAATATCATTAAGAGCGTTCAATTGGATCAAAATGATTATATTAAAATCCAAGTGGCGAATAATTCAGGCGCGGCAGATGTAACAGTTCAGCTTGAATCATTCTACGAAATAACAGAGAGGTGATATTATGGCTAGCTACTCAATACCCATTCAGGATGGGACTTATGACACAGAATCAGGTGATGTAGGTCAAATAGGTCAGTTAAATACTGGCTTTGGTCATCAAATGTCGATTAAGTTAGCTAGCGGGTCATCTATATCAGCAGGAAGTTTGCAGATATTCTGCAAGGGTAAAGGCTCAGATTCATATGAGGAGATACCAGACTCGCCAATTGATCTAACAGCAATTGTTACACCTATGTTTGAATTTCATAGCGATGCGTATAGATTTGTTATCAGTGGCTCAACTGGTAGCGGAAGAATACTAATAACTGACTTAGAGGTTTCTTAATATGTCAGGGCCTAGACCGATACGACCAACCGCAGGCGGAGGCGCTGGATTAACCCCATCACAGGAGGGTAATCTTAATGCTAATACAGCTGCAAGGCATACGCATACCAACAAAGCCACATTAGACGCCACAGAGGAGGCTTTTACTACAGCAATATTAAATGATATTAATCAAAAGGTTGATTCTGACGGGTTAAAGCAGCTATCAACTGAAGACTACACGACCGCAGAAAAAAACAAGCTTGGCAATATAACAGACAGCTTCAAAGGCTTCTTTGCTGATTCAACTGCTAGGGACGCAGCCATAACAACACCCGCAAGCGGCTTTTATGTTATTCAGGATGATACAGATAGTGTTTGGTTTTACGATGGCACGGTGTGGGTCAATACTGGCAACACTTCAACTGGGGATATGTTAAAGGCTGTGTATGACCCGACAAGTGTTAGTGGTGATGCTTACTCTATGGGCAATATGGTGGAGACAGCTTCAGAGAAGGTCTTCACCTTAGCAGAGAGGACTAAGCTATCAGGATTAATACCCATAGACCAGCCCACGATTGATAGGATACCAGCTCAAGAGGTGGTGATTGGAACTGGGGCCACAGAGGTTCCCACTAATGCCAACCTAAGTGCCGCAGTGTGTGGTATAGCTTCGTTCTCTGGGGATGTTTATACTTTCACGCCAGTTGGTACGGGCTTTAGATCCTTGCAGGTTGGGATGTATTTGAGCTTCAAGCTGCCTAGTGGATCTGCAAATACTACGACTACGCCAGATATTGACTACAACGGCTCGACTTATGTTATTAAGTGGATTAACGGTAGCGCCCTAGTAGCTGATGACCTAAATGAAACATACAACAAGCAGCCAATTCTGTTTTATTTTGACGGAACGGACATGCTGATTACGAGTGACATTAGTGGAAGCAATACAGCTGGGAAATGGATAAGAAAAGCAAATGGTGGGCAAAATTGCACAAGAACATATGGGCAGCTATGGCCAGCAGGGGGGACTACCATCTCTATCGGTATATCAAAGTCATTTGGCTCTGCTGACTTTTCGCCAAGCATATCATGGGGTGCCTCTACTGGGGCAGCAGGATCTGGGCTTGAAAAGTTAGGATTGCAGCCAAATGGAACCAGTAATGTTAGTCTGACTGTTGTAATGAATTCATCTGATACGAGGGATGTTTATATACAAGCAGATGGCCGCTGGTACTAATGGCTAATCTGCTCCACATCCTAGAAAGGATGGCCATAGTGCTGCTCGCTCTGTTTTTAGCTTTAATTTTGAGCAAACATAAACAAGTGTTATGATATGCAAAACAATCATAAGTTTGAATTATGCAAGAACTACCATTAAACGGCTCTTATGATTCAGAAAGTCAAAAGCTTTCTAATCGTAGATGTGTGAATTTCATTCCTGTTGTTAGTGATAACGGGTCGCTCTCTACCCTGTCGCTAATGCCAACAGTCGGCCGCGAAAAAGGAAAGAACATTGATAGTAATGTTGGCGTTCCTGCTGGAACTAACATCAACCCAGCCAAGTCAGTTAAAAGCAATGCCGTACAATGGACTGTATCAAATGTGCCAAGCACTATATTTGTAAAGGATCAGATGGTTGTTGCTGCTGGCTCAGAAGGCACTATGAATGTTAGCAAGCTATTAAAGTATGACGCAGATACAATTCAGCCAGACGGTGAGAGAGTTAGGATAGCCGCAAGTCCAAATACCATTGTAATAGTTGGTTATGGAAGAAGAGATACAGCATCAGTATCTAATAATTATTATATCCAGTATTCTCAAGGCAATGCCTTTAACTGGAATTTGCACTCACCCACCTTGTCCGCAAAGCCTATAGTTGACGTAGCCTTTCTTGGTGGTAGATTCTTATATTGCAATTACGACCCATCAAGCCCAAAGGTCTATTATTCCTCATTAACTTCCCCAGTTGCTGACCCTTTAGATTTTATTGCGCCAGATGGGAACACTGGATTGATAAAAGGGATAGAAGTTTTTTCTAATATCCTTTATGTGTTTGGTGAAACTAAAACCTATATGTACAGGGTTACGGATAATACTGATATTCCATATGCTTTAATTGGCTCTATTGATGTCGGCCTATATCAGCCTGAATCAAAGGTATCTACAGGTAGTGGAATATTCTTCATAGGCAAGACAGCTACCAATAATTACGGACTATATAGAATAAATGGCGGCTCATTTCAAAAGATAAGCAACCCTGCCATGGAGTTTCAGTTAAGTAAAAACAACCTTTACGACACATACGGCGACACAGACAACGGCAAAAACCCAAAGTGGCCAGACTATATCCCTGTGTTTAAAATGAACGATAGTGATCAGGATGTTATTGTTTTTAATTCTCCAAAGGTATGCTTATGTTTCACTGAAGCAAGTAATCTATGGCATGAGAGAAAAACATATGGCCGTGAAAATTGGGACTGCATAGGCTATGGATTAACCCCAGAGGGGCCAGTCTTTATATCCGATACATGGGCTGAAAATGGGCTTGGGGGTTATGATACCAATATATCAGAGGTTAATAGATATAGCGGACTTGAGCTTGGCAATCTAGTAAACCGAGAAGTTGTCACCTCTCCATTTAATGCGCTTAATGACAGGATGATAGTTCCGGAGCTTCAACCTATTGTAGAGATAGATTTTAGTGAGCCAGACCCGTTATGGGTAGACCCTCAGATAATGCTTTCAGTGTCTTATGATTACGGTGTTACTTTTGAGCAAGAGCGTTCACTTGGTACAGGTAAATCAGGCAGCTATAAGAAAAAGACGCGCTTTTTTAGCTTTGGTTATGTTGATCAATCTTTCACCGTTAAGTTAAGGGTTATGAATCCATACCCTACGCGGATAATTAAGCTACTAGCCAGAACTGAGAAGGGCGGGTACTAATGCAGAACTTAAGTAAAAATAGCCTTTCAACAGAAGAGCTTTCACAAATATTCGAGGGTAATACAAGGGGGTTTTTGTTTGTTAGCTCTCTTCAAGAGGATAACCTGCAAACCCCAAGTTTTTACTTACAAAAAGACTGTAAAGAGGTTGGCGGCAATGCGACATTCCCACCGCTGCCACCAGAAAAACTAGGGCTTTTGTTTTTATCATCTGGAACTTATGAAGCCACTGTAATTGGTGGTGCGGATAAATGGCGCAGGCTATACGATGGCACAACGTTCGACCCAGCAACAAATATCCCTTAGAGCAATCAGTAGAGAAGATGCTTTTTGTTGTATGACTGATGAATTAAAGCGCAGGGTTTTTCAGGATTACGTTGATTTAAATAATAACCCATTGCCTTTAACTTATTCTTATATTGGGTGTTATGTTGGCGATGAATTATCAGGTTTTATTCATTTAGCAAAAGCAAAGAAGCACATTGTTGATATTCATATAAATATAAACAAAGCTTTTAGGGGGCATGCTCAAGTGTTTGCGAAAAAGGTCATAAGTAATCTATTTAACGAGCCAAGCATAAACAGACTGGAATCTGAAATACCCGTTTTATATAAAAGCATGTTAAAATTTGTACAAAATATCGGCTTTATTGTTGAAGGTGAAAAACAAGAAGCCTTTTTAAAGAATGGCAAGTGGTATAACACCTACATTATAGGATTAACGAGGAATAATTATGGGCGGCATTAGCTTAAGTGACTTTGACCCAACAACAGAAGAGGGCCTACTTAATATAGGCACAGGCGGTCTTTACGAGCTACAGAAAGACCCTGTTTCTGATGCTTGGGGTGAGCTGACTGGCGAGGATGAAGAGAAAGCCTTAAAAGATCAGATTGCACAACAAGAGCAGGCTCAATTAAACCAATTAGAGTTTATGAAAGAGCAGTACGGCGATATTACAGAGGGCTTAAGGCCTTATCGTGAAGCTGGTGAGTCCTTTCTTCCTCAGTTGCAAGAAATGCTAAGTCCAGAGGCTCGACAAAGCTTTATTTCTGACTACCTCCAAGGCAGCGAATACCAGCAACTGCAAGAGCAGGCTAGCAACCAATTACTTCAATCAGCAGCAGCAACTGGTAGTTTAGGTGCTAGTGGCACTCAGGATAGACTTGCGCGTCAAACCCTTCAAATGGGAAACCAGTTAGGTGGTCAAGCTTACAATCAAGCACTAGGAAACCTAACAACAGGAACAAACCTAGGTCTAGGTACATTCGGCACGCAGTTACAAGCACAAGGCCAGTTAAACCAAGGTATGCAGTCAGGCTTAAGCAATCTTGCCCAGCTTGGTATTGGTCGTGCTAGTATAGGTCAAGGTGGCTTAATGGCTGATTTAGCGCCATTCATTCAAACTGGCGCAATGATTTACGGCGCTTCTTAAGGGGGATTTATGGCATTTCCAACTGCATCAGAAATAGCACAACTAGGGCAAATGCAGCGCGCAAATAGCCCATTGGCACAGCTTGGCCAATTGGTGCAAGGTGGCTTCCAAGGCTATCAGCAAGGCCAAGCAATGAAAGAGCGCAGAGATCAAGCGGCTGCGGCAAAGTCTGGAGAGGCAGCAGCGGCTAACTACTTAAAGCAAGCCGTTGAAAATCCAGAGCAGCAAGACCAGCTCTTTTTAAAGGCTTACGAGGCTTCACCTGAATTTGTTTCTAAGTTTATGCAGACCAAGAAGACACAAGGCGAGATTAGTTCTACAAAAGAACGCGGAGAAGGCGCTTTAGTATGGGACTCTAAAACATCAAGTTACACTATCGACCCTGTTGCAAGAGACTACCTAGAAGGAAAAGCTAAAGCCAAAGCTCAAGAGGGTGGAAAGCTTGGAGTTAAGGATATTCAAGGCATTAATAAAGACGTTACAGCCCTTACAAAGGACGTTGGTGGCATTACAAAGGCAGCAAGCACATTGGAATCACTCAGAGATTCTAGCAGCCCAGCGGCTAAGTTAGCTGCTGTATTTGCATTTATGAAATCAATTGACCCTACATCAGTAGTTCGTGAATCAGAGCAAGGGCAGGTATATTCAGCTCAAGGTGCTGCAAAACAATTAACAGGCAAGTTAAACTCATTGCTTGGCGAGGGCGAGCTATCAAAAGAAGGTTTTGACGACCTTGTTAGTACTGCTTATGTCATGGCTGATTCAGCTATTGATTCATCAGCAAAAGAGATAGATAGCTATCTTGGTGTTTATGGTGATACGCTTCCAGAAGATATCAAGAGCCGAATTAAAAGCCGTGTTCCTAAACGATTTGGTAAAAAACAAGATCAAAGAATGGCTGCACCACAGGCAGCTATTGATTACCTAAAAAGCAACCCTAGTGCAGCTAATGACTTTAAAGCTAAGTACGGCTATCTACCAGAGGATTACAATGGCTAATGTTTTTGACCAGTTTGATACAGAAGGAAAGCAGGATGCCGCTAATCCTTTTGATCAATTTGATGAGCCAGTAGAGACTGGTGAAAAAAAAGGAAAGTCTGGCTTCTTATCAGATTTAGCAAAATTTGCTGAAAATGACCCAGTTATAGGTGGAGCTGAAAACCTACTCACTTTTATTAGTGGTGGCGTATCTGAGGCCGCTTCTGGTATATCTGGACTTTTAGGGGGCGGGAATGTAGATGAACGCTCTAAAAGAATTCGTTCAATACAAAAGGCTGGAACGTATCAACCAAGATCACAGGCCGGCATATCTATTCAGCAAGGAGTTGGAGAGGCGTTACAGCCAATTGGTGAGGCTATGTCTGCAACAGAGGACTTTTTAGGTGAAAACACATTAGAGGCAACTGGAAGTCCTGCTTTAGCAGCGGCGGCAGCAACAATACCAACAGCAACGCTTGAGTTGCTAGGCTTAAAAGGTGCTCGTGCAATCAAGAAGGCGACACCTGAAAACATAACGCCAGAAATGCAACCAACACTAAAAGAGACAGGAATTAGAGCTACTACTGGCGAAGCATCAAAAGACATGGCTCAACTAAAAGCGGAAAATTTTCTAGCGGAGCAGGCTAGTGAGTCTGGCGAGCAATTGAGAGGCTATAAACTCGCCCAATCTAGAGAGATAAAGCAATACCTAGAAGATGTTGCGCCAGAGCAAGTAGATAATGTTGGCGAATCAGTTAAGCAGGCATTGGAGCTAAGAGAAAATAGCTCTAAATACAAGCGTAAACTTGCCTACGATAAACTAGGGGAAGTCACAAAAGATTTGGGTGTTCGACTTAATACAAGTGTGATCTCTGAGTCGCTACCGCCTGCTAGAGACCTAAGAAGCTTTGAAAGAACAATGCCTAATCAATATGCAGCAATTGACGGGCTTTTAAATGAGTTCGGCTTTGATTTGACTGATGAAGGCATTAAGAAGGCTGCAAAAGGTGGTTATGATATTGAGCCGTTATCTGTTTCTAATATTGAAGACTTCCGTAAGTCATTGAATGCAATAGAGAAAGCAGACCAAACAGGCACAACTTCGACAATTATAGGCCCGCTAAAATCGGCTCTAGATAATGAGTTTGAACTTGCATCTAAAGCGCTTCAAGAGAATGGAGCTCCAGACGTTGCCAGAGCAGCAAAAGAGGCTAGACAATCTCATGCTGCACTGAAAACTGAGTTTGACGAAAAGAGCCTAACCAAGCAACTAATAGACACCAAAGGCTATCAATCTAAACTTCCAAAGATCGAAGAATCTCAGGTTTACAGTAAGCTGGTAGCCAAGGCCACGCCAGTTGAAAGCTTTGATCGTGTCGTTAAGTCGCTAGACAGGGCTGGGAATAAGGGCAAGCGAGCCAAGGCGCAAATACAGTCTCAAATGGTTATGGATTTACTCGATAGTGGATTCTCAGCTAAAAGCCGCAAGATTAATGGCGAGCAGGTATTTGGTGCCAATGCTTTTGCATCTAGGTTTGATGCAATGGAGCCTAAATTAAAAGCAATTATGACTGAGGCTCAATTCAATAAACTGAAGAAGCTTAGGGATGATGCTAACGACCTAATACCACCAAGTGGTGCTTTACCAAAAGGCTCTGCTGGCTTTTTTATTGAGGCGCTAGATAGGGCAGGATTAATGGGTGTTATGTCGTCTATACCTTACGCTGGCCCTGCTGCATCTGAGTTTTTTAGAAAGATTGGCAAGTCGGCACAAGATGCAAAAACCTATGAAAAGGCAATTGCATCAAGCCCTGAATTAAAAGATGCTGTAAACTTACTATCTACTAATTACCCTTCATTAGCTGTTGCGCTTGGCATACCGCTAGTAAGAGAAGACGAGGAAGAATAATGGCTAATCAAATTAAAGCCCCAATTAACTACCCTATCATAGCAGGCGGTAAAATCGTATCTGGCGGCTCTGTTATATTTGGTCAGCCTAATGTTAAGCCTGATCCTGATAATCCGTCTACACTTAAAGCGGTTTACTTGGATGCAGCTTTAACACAGCAGGCAGAAAACCCTCAAGGCATTAGCTCTGATGGTGTGTTTGATCAGTCTGATACTGGTATCTTATATGGCCCTAGTGATACCGTTTACTCGATTGTTATTTTAGGCGCTAATAAAAAGCAGCTCTCCTATATTCCTGAATACGACCTTTCAGACGCTAATGCAGCAGCAACGGCGCAATCAGCAGCAGCGCAAGCGGAATCAGCAGCATCTAACGCAATAGCCGCAAAGGATTTAACGGAGGCTTTATATACTGACTTCACTAATCGCTATTTTGGCTCTTATTCATCCGACCCAAGCGTTGATGATTTAGGAAATCCGCCGAATGAAGGCTCTATTTACTTTAACACTGTATCTGATGTGTTTTTTACATGGAATGGCAGCGCGTGGGTTAATTATTTCCCGTCAAACCCTAATGGGTTGATAGTTACTGCTACAGGCACAACTACGCCCAGAAGCTTGGCTGATAGATGGGCTGATGTGGTTAATGCTATGGATTTTAGTAGCCTTGCTTCTGGTGGTGATTGGACAGTTGCTATGCAAGCCGCGATAGATTATGCGACCACCTTAAATAAGCCACTGTATATCCCTAGTGGGATTTACACTATATCTCAATCAGGCGTGTTTAATGGCCGTGGTTATGGCTTACTATTAAAAAGCAATCTGCATATTATAGGCGCTGGGAAAGATACTACTATTCTTAGGTCTTCTCAGGATGCAGATATTGATCTTTTTAATACGGACAGAACTGCATCGCATAGCAATGTGAGCCTAAGTAATCTAACACTAGATGGTAACGAGCAAAACAGGACAGGCACAACTTTAGCTGGGTTTAATTTATGGACTTTTGGCATAACAGATTTAAGTTTATCAAATATCAAATCAATAAATACAGGCAGTTGGGGTCTTAGAATACAGAGTTGTGAGAATGTAGAGCTTTTAAATATAAAGTGTGATCATTCGGCAGAATCTAACTCTGACGGCATACACTTTGTGGATACCTCGCACGTTGTTGGTAGTAATATCTCTATTTATACAGAAGGAGACGACGCCTTCATAATAGAAGCCAATACCAAAGATGTTGTTGATTATAATATTTCTAGCTTATCTGTATCAGCACCTAATGGGCTTGCCTTGCCAGCTAGAGGTATTTTACTGCTCGTAGATCACGATGTAGCAACAGCAGCTTGGAATATAAATGATATAGTGATTGATGCTACCGTGAAGGATTGCACAGGTCATGGGGTGATACTCGTTGGCGGGAAGTACGAGGGAGTTAATATTAAAGCCGTGGTTAGCGGTGGGTGCTCTTTTGCCGCATTGTATTTGCAGTCGGGATTTTCGGGGAATGCAGGCCATGTGCTCAACAGCTCATTTGAGATCACAGCAAGAGACTTGACAGGGTCGGGGGTTATATGTACTGATGATTTCGGTGTTATAAAAGATAACAATATCAATATAAGTGTTTATAACCCAGCAGAGGGTAAGGTTTCTGTAAACTTAAAAGGTGATAGATGGTCTGGAGACATTAAATCTAACTACAACCCAAATTCAGATAAAACCGCATTCGCACAAGGTGTTGTTTTACATGGATCTAATAACACTCTAACTATAGACTCAATAGGATCTCAGGTAAATCTACTACTGCAAGCAACCTCGCAAGATAATAATATAACACTAGGAGAACTTGGAGATTCAACTGTATATGACCTTCAAATAGTATCAGGAAGTGAGGGGCATAGCTTTTATGGCGGAAGGGTTAGGGGGAATATTTTTATACCTTTTAATAATACCTCTAAATTCTCAGCAGTAGATAGGCTTACAAATAGGTTTAAGACGACTATAGATATGTCAGTTAATGCTGACGGTACTGCATCAATTCCCCATGAATTAGCAGCAACCCCAGTAACATCACTTATAACCATGAACACAGGCAGCATGCTAACGCCCGTTGTGACATCTCAGGACGCTACAAATATAGGGGTACTTATTCATAACAACGCTGGCTCTCCAGTAACTACAGGAGTATTTAACATCTTTATAGATACAAGCATATAATAATCATGCAAAAAAGTGATATAGAAAGCGAAACCCAAAAGGATTACAGTGTAATGCCAACTAAAAACTTCAACCCAAAATCCGACCCTAAACTACTATGCACATGCGGCCACAAGGAGTGTGACCGCCGCAGCGTAGATCAAGAGTCGTTAGATAAATTACAGCTTATCCGTGATGACCTAAACGCGCCTATGGTTATCACTTCCGGTGGTCGCTGCCCTTATCATCCTAAAGAAATAAAAAAGACTGAAATTGGTGATCACCAACTATGCAAGGCCGTAGACGTTCGCTGTGATAATGTAATTATGGAAACCAAGCTAAAGGTGTTAGCAGGCCGTCATGGTGCAACTAGAGTGGCAGGTGGTGCTTATTGTGGATTTGTTCACATAGCATGGACTGAAACAGACCGGAAAGACGTACCAACTTGGAATTACTGATGATTAAGCGTTTGTTAGTGATGTGGCTTTTCTTAATAGGAATAACCATAGCTTTAGTATTCGCTTTATCTTGTGACCTAATTCACACAACCAAAAACAAACTAAGGGGTTTAAAATGCCGTTACTTTTTAAAATAGGCTCAGCTATAGGTATGTATTTCTTCAAGAAACATGCTTTAGAGCTGGCGCTAGATGGAATTATAGAAGCTGCTGAAAAGGCATCCAAGAGCACAGTAACTAAGCTTGATGATAAAGCCGTCAAAGCACTCAAAGATGACCGTGAAGCTATTCTACGGATTGCCCGCGACTTGCTTTAAGATATAGTATGCAAAAACACCTGCCCAGCATAACCAAGACCTCTGCAATTACTGGGATCAGTCAAGCTACTGCCTTGCATACCAAGGCTATAGCTTGTTTGGTTTGCTGATTGATGCCCTAGCGACTGCAAGCCACTATGGCTATCTGCCTGACCAATCAAATAATTTTTATCGGACAGGTTGGAAAGATTTCTGCATATTCCTTCTTGTTCAATATTAAGCGCAACCCACTTCATATGATATTCAAGCATTTTTTTCTTTTTTTGTGTTGAATCTCTAATTTTGAATTCAAATAAAAGTGAATCTAATTTAGCGCAAGCTTTATTAAAAATACCGTCTATCTTGTCATTGAATTCATTAACAATAGATTCTAGGTCATTGCCTTCTAAGTGTTTAATTCTTGTCTCTAGCTCCCATTCTTTATCACTCATAATTATTTACCACTTATCAGCTTATCGTACTGAGTTTGCAGCTCTTCCAGTTCTTCTATTAGCGCTGCATTCTTCTTTTGTTCCAGCTCAAGCAATCCTTGAATACGCTTAGCCTCAGCCTCCCACACTTTTGCGTAATCTTTAGGATTAACCCTACGCCAATACTGCTCATGGTGTGTCTTGTGGTATAAAATCTTGCCTTCAACTTCTGTTCTGCGATACCTAAGCATTACCCAAACACCTCTAAAAATTCATTCTCAAGCTTCTTTGGCCAGTTCCAGCTTTTAATAGTGGCCGCTCGTTCGTCACGCAATATCTCTTCATCTCGAATGCGCATCTCTTCACGCGAAGCCTTTAAAAGCTTATCAGCGCGTTTTTTAGCTTCTAACGCCTCGTCATGTAGCTCTGCAAAGTAAATAGCATTCTGGCACACTGAGAAGCCTTTAAACGCCATTCCGTACAACTCAGTATCAATGAAAACCTGCGCTTCATGTGTATTTTCTGTCATGCCATAGAATTCACGGCATTCCTTGCTTAACTTAGCTGTATTTAAATGTACTGTTTGAATCATAATTTCACCTTTAAGTATTTAAGTGTTTCTTCCCACGGATCAATCTCAATATTGCGAGACTTTGCCCAGTTATTAGCCGCTATAACCAGATTGTCAGCCATTTCAAAGAATGAAAGCGACATTGAATCATAGGCTCTATCTAGTGTTTCTCTTAGTGTCATACTAACCACCTACTCCTCTTCAACAACCTCAGCATGGCTATCGCAACACTCGTGAAGGAAATCATTTGCGCAGGCATCTAAATAATTTTCTTTTTCCTTATCCGTGAATTTATCCCAATTCTCAGGTAAATCCCAATAATCTACATGCTCACCATTTGCCCACCCAGTTCCAACCGTAATCTTAATTTGCTTGCTCATATAAACCCCTTAAATTAAATGAATCGGCCTAGAGTCCTGTCTAGGCACAGCTAGTCTTTCCTAGTGTCAACCAATTTAAACAGTGGCCCCATGCCACGAACCAAATACTAGCTCAATCCTAGGCCTTTGCAATTGGCAGAAACTTACAACATTTATTTTATTTTGGTAGTTTTGGCCAATGACTAAATATCACACGCATATAGAATCGGGGTGTAACTTACATAAAGGTGACTTATGACTGATAGACAAAAAATCCTCAAATGGTTTAAAACCCACAAATACCTAACTTGTGTACAGGCTATCCACAAGCTAGGTGTGTACAACCTAAGAAGCCGAGTATGCGAGATAGATGGCATTGTTTCTGAAATGGTAAAAGCAACCCGTGCGGATGGTGTTGAAACCCGTGTAGCGCGATATTCGCTAGATAAATCTTAATAGGGAGATAGGCTTTATGAATTTTAAAAAAGGGCAAATAATCAATAGAAGCACTGGAATTCGAGCTAGCGATAGAAAAGCACAATACCACTTAAAATGGGGATGTAATGTAAGTATTAGTAACGGTGTTATATGTGCTAACGGTGAAGGGCCTGTTTTAGTGTTGCCTAGTAAGATATTCAGAAAAATGAAAAATGGTACGCATAAAAATGTAAACGTGACTATATCAGGATTACGCATTATTAATGCATCGGTTGTAGTGGAGATGTTATGAGTATTAAAGACTTACCACATGTAACAGTTGAGCAGGTTCTAGCATTGCGCAAAGCTGCTATTGAGCTTGAAAAAGAACTAGCCGAACTAAAAGCCAGTCTGCCAAAGGTGCGGGCGGATGCTCTGAGTGACTTTTCTAATAACATGCAAGAGCTAGTAGTTGAGGCGCATTCAGAAGGTGATGTCGCCTTAAGAATGATGCTAGAGTTTTCTATTAAAATGGCGAATGCGTACGCAAACAAACTGGAGCAAAGCAATAAGTAAGCAGAAGATTAGAGAGTGGCTAAAAAATAACTATGAATTGCGCGGCGAGTGGATTGTTGACCTAATCGACCAATACACCAAAGACCAGAGCGCGTGGAACGAAGAGCGAACCACATTGCTACAGGCTGTTAGATTCTACGCTGAACAAGCAGATTACAGTGAGTCATGGAAGATAGATAGCTCATTTCATGTAATGGAAGACAGGGGTGCAGTGGCAAGAAACGCTTTATTTCAAATAGATGTACTACCACCAACACAGGAGGGTTGATATGAAATTCAAAGAAAAGTGCGGCAATACGTTTGTTTTTGATGGAGGGTATGCTGGCGAGGAGTTAACGCTTGAACAGAGAGGAGGCACAAGCGAATTCTTTTGGTTTAAGGATGTGGCGGTTAATACCAGTCTTAGAGTGACCATGGATGATGGCTGCATTAATGTTCCTTACAGGGACATTAGAACCGCAGTAAATCTAATGGGGATATTGGTTAAGGAGAGGTTGGTATGAACCAACAAAACCTACTAGACCGCCTAGAAAGCGCAAAGCGCCGGATAGCCAGCTTAGAAGCTGAGAACAATAAGCTGACGAATGACTGCAAGGCCAAGAACGGCACCATTGCTAGTCTGAGAGGGCGTAACGGCTTTTTAAAGTCTGCATTAGCCAAGCTAGCAAAGGTAACTCCAAACGCCTATGACAAAATAGAAGCATGGCAAAAGATAGCCAATGATTGCGAACACTTATAAGGGCTTAGGCCCTTTTTTTACGCCTATAAAAAAGCCCCGCAATACAGGGTAAAAGCCTGCGTGAACGGGGCGAATTAATTATAGCACAGGGGTTTAACTTATAATCAAGTATTGACTGCACCAAGTATGTAAACTATTATTGTGACTCATGTAAACGAAAGGAGGTTAATTTGAAACTTGAAACGGTAATAAAAAAGCTTAGAGTGCATATATATACTAACTTCAAATCAGGTAGTGAGTATGCACAATTTAAAGGTGTTTCTAGGGCTTATATCAGTGCGGTGCTTAATTGTAAGCGAGAGCCTAGCGATGAAATACTAAGTGATATTGGCGTTACAAAACAAAAACTAACAATCTACAAGTAGGAGTACTGGCTATCAAATGGTTTAAGCACACAGCAACGGCAAATATGGACGCAAAACTACAAGAGGTTTTGCTTGATTATGGTCTAGAAGGGTACGGGCTTTACTGGTACTGCCTAGAGTTAATAGCTAATGATGTTGAGCCTGAAAAGCTAACATTTGAGCTTGAGCATGACTGTAGAATCATTGCCAGAAACACAGGATCAACACCTCAGAAGGTTCAAGAAATGATGGCAAGATTTGTCGAGCTTGGCCTTTTTGAGAACACATCAGGAATGATTACATGCTTAAAACTAGCAAAAGTTAGTGATGACTACACAGCTAAGC
>Ga0209578_10000682_pt1 | contig 38444 bp, 31 predicted proteins | sample tdAd472_FD_187127 | JGI IMG/M metagenome (GOLD analysis project Ga0209578, IMG submission 187127) | Marine sediment microbial communities from the Atlantic coast under amendment with organic carbon and nitrate - tdAd47.2 (SPAdes)... | ecosystem: Environmental > Aquatic > Marine > Coastal >...
GAGAGCATCCGGCAAGGCCCTGAATGATTTTGCCATCAGCTACGATGGGCCCGCTTGAATTCTCGAATCCCTTGCTGCCATCGGCAATCCGGGTTTCCCAGACCGGCTCGCCGGTACGGGCGTCCAGGGCCAGTAGTCTGGCGTCAGTGGTAGCCTGGATGACTTTGTCATCATAGATGGCAATATTACGCATGTCCTCACTGTCAAAAGGACCTGCATGATGTTCCCAGATCAGGTCGCCGGTTTGCCCATCAAGGGCCTGGATGATATTGCTGGGATTGATCAGGTAGATAATACCATCGTAAACCAATGGGGATGGTTCCGAATCTCCCTCGTGCATGCTCCACACCCACTCTAGTCGCAGATCCTGAACGTTGTCAGTGTTGATCTGGTTCAGGGGGCTGTAGCTCCAGGCCTGGAAGTTACGCCTGAGCATCGGCCAGTCGCCGGCAGCCGGATTGATCAGCATGGCATCGGTTATCGGGGTGAAATCATCAACCGTACCCGGAAAGATAACACCGACCGGTTGTTCCGCTTCAGGATTTGTCTGCTGCGCCACGGCCGCTGGAGTGGAAGGCGCATTGCTGGTCAGCGGATAACTGGAACTGGCAGAGAGTGTCGGATTGGTGTTGGCCACGCCGTTGCGGACCATGATATGGGCAACAATATTCAAGTAGTCTGCTTCGGTAATGCCGGCATTACCACCAGGAGGCATATTGGCCTGCAGGTAATTGTAGAGATCTGCCGGTGACTGCATTCCCCAGCGACCGGCAAAGCCGGGCCCGCTCAGGATCGGACCCAATGCAGTACCCTCCAGACTGTTGCCATGACAGGTGGCACAGCTATTGGAGTAGGCCAGTGCGCCATTAATGACCTGGTCACTGAACTGCAACTCCTCTTCGCTACTGCAGGCCGCGAGGAGTATGACCAGGTTTACTGCTAAAAGACTTCTTGGTGTTTTCATTGTCAGTCTCCCAGGCCCTGTTTGTGGTGCAATCTAGTCGGGTAGACTAAATACGTACAGAGCGTTGCCGTTGTCCGGGTGTTGGATCTCCGGGGCGATAACCCTTGGTACCGTGCGTGGGCTTGACCCGCCCAGTGCCGTGGTTATGCCGATATACTGTTTGCCATCGACAGCGAACACGATGGGATGTCCCTGAACAGAAGTGCCAAGTCGCACTTCCCAGAGCACTTCGCCTGTCTCCACGTCATGGGCCCTGAAAAAGCGGTCCAGATCGCCGGCGAACACCAGGTTGCCGGCTGTTGAAACGGTGCCGGTGTGATACGAAGCCCGTTGCTCGAATTTCCACACCTCTTCCATTGTATCCACGTTGTAAGCGCCAAGCTTACCCATATTGCCATCGGAACCAGGCATCTCGAAGAAGCGACGACTGGAAGCCAGGCCTCCTCCACCTTCCACCAGCGCTACTTCCCTGGCATTGTTTTCCAGGCAGGTCTGACTCAGTGGTGCGATGATGGTGCCAGTGGGCTCGTGATATGTCATCGAATGCCAGTCTTTACCACCGGTACTGCTGGGGCAGACCGGAATCCATTCGTCCAGTTGCGCGTTCTGAATATCTTCCCGGTAGGTGATCAGGCCGGTGTCTGGATCGATGTTGGTAAACGCATTTTGAAAGACGGTTTCCGTATAGCCCTGGAACTCACCGGTTACCCGGTCGTTTTTCCAAAGTATGCCGTGCTTGCCCAGGGACAGCACCAGTTTCTGGTCGCCGCGATCTACCAGCATGCGTTCGAATACTTCATCCAGATCCAGTGCTTCGGCAGGTACGTGTTGGAAGAACCAGTCCAGTTCGCCGGTATCCACATCCAGTGCGATGGTGGAATTGGTGTAAAGACCTACGTCGTTGATCGTCATGTGGCGACTGGGTGGTGCCCAGGGCTTTTGCTGGGCAGTACCCCAGTAGGTACGCTTGAGCTCCGGGTCATAACTGCCGGTAATCCAGGTCTCGCCGCCGGCCCGAAAAATATCGTCCAGGCCGCCCCAGGTATCGCCACCCACCGGGTCTTCGGACTGGGCGATAGTGTTGAATTCCCACAGTCGCTCGCCGGTGTTGGCATCGTGGGCGGTAACGTAGCAGTTTTCCACGATATAGCGTGCGCAGCCCGCCTGCCCCTGGATGATTTTGCCGTCCGCGATAATGGGGCCGCTGGAATTAACGAAACCCTTGCTCACGTCAGCCACCACAGTTTCCCAGGCCAGCTCACCGGTGCGTGCATCGAGTGCCACAAGTCGCGAGTCGGTGGTAGCCTGGATGACTTTGTCGTTGTAAATCGCAATGTTCCGCATGTCCTGGCGATTTGCTGGACCCGCGTGGTGCTCCCAGATCAACTCGCCGCTGGCGGCATCAAGGGCTTGAATGATATTGCTGGGATTGATCAGGTAAATGACGCCGTTATAAACGATCGGAGCCGGTTCGGAATCCCCGTCTTTCATGCTCCAGACCCATTCCAGCCTCAGCTCATCGACGTTACCTCGGTTAACCTGGTCCAGCGGACTGTAGCTGTGGTTGAAGTGATTGCGTCGCATCATCGGCCAGTCTGCCGGATCCGGGTTGGTCAGCATGGCATCGGTGACCGGCACGAAATTCTCCACGGTGCCGGAGATTACCAGGCCCTGAGGTGCTGCGGGCTGCTGGCGCTGTTGATTTGCAGGCGTGGCTGCTTGCGCTGATACATAAGCGGCAATCTCGATATTGGAACTGGCGGTCAGTTCGGTCTGCCCGCGGATCATGCCATTGGATGCCAGGATATGGGCGGTGATGCTGGAGTATTCCACGTCACCCAGATTTTCATTGCCGCCGGGTGGCATATTGGCCTTAATATTGGCGATCAATGCACCTGCTGTCTGGGTACCCCATTTAGCAAGAAAGTCATCACCGGACAACAGCGGACCCAGTGGTGATCCCTGCAGGCTGGCGCCGTGGCAGGCTGCGCAGTTAGCGCCGTAGAGTTCTGCACCAGTGGCGGCCTGGGCCGCAGTGTAAGTTCGGGGGCCGGTATCGACAGTCACTTCCGTGGCCTGTTCAGAACACGCAGCCAGAAAAATACCTGAGAAAACCGTAAGGGCAGCATACCTGGTGTAATTATTCTTCATTGCGCTCATCCTCTACATATCTCTCGGTAACAACCACCCGCGAACTTCGCCGCCTGGATTGTTTTCGCTGTGAATTACGATATACAACTCTTCGTTCTGCAGTGCTGTCAGCTGCCCGTCGGTCAGCTCGAGGCTGCCGCTTACTTCTCCTGACGGAGCAGGTGTCACTTCTATGGCGCCGATAGGTGGGCCGTTCATGGCTTTAGGTGCATTGTGCACGTGAGCTGCAGTAGCAGCTGAACTCATGCCTTGGTAGGTTCCGGTCAGGCTGAGAGTCGAGCCGTTCAGGGTAGCGAAAACTTCCCCGACTCCGGTGGTGGTGCGATAGGTCTGCGGTGTCACCGGCACTTCAGAGAGTCGTGCCCGGAAAAGGGTAGATTGTGCGTGGGTAAGGGAAGCCACCAGAAAACAGGCGGCCAGCAGGGCTGCAAAGGTGTTTGGGATTCTCATTTTTATTCTCTGTTCAGGATTTACAAGGTGGTTCTCCGGCCATTATACGCAATGTGGTGGATTAGCCAATCTTGATGCGCGATGGCAGGGAAACTGCAGATTCTAACGAAAGTTTCCTACGGATTGCCCACACCAGCGTAGCGAATTCCGCTCAGCAAAGCCATATCCCGGTCCCAGGTCGCAATGTCTTCATGGCAGAATTGGTGGAGATTGTTGTGGCCGCAGGCGCGAGCCATTACCTGCATCAATTGAATCGAGGAGTCCAGGAATCGGGCCAGGTTGTCGGCCGACTGATCCGGTTTCAGTCGCCGCCGCAGTTCCGGTTTTTGTGTTGCGATGCCGGCAGGGCAGTTGTTGGTATTGCACATACGGGCTGCGACGCAGCCAATTGCCTGTAGAGCGCTATTGGAAAGCGCTATCGCATCAGCCCCCATCGCCAGCGCTTTGACAAAATCCATGGGTAGTCGCAATCCGCCAGTGATGATCAATGAAACCCTCCCGGTAGCGCCTTGTCGGTCCAGGAATTCCCGGGCTCGCGCCAGGGCGGGGATAGTTGGCACGCTGATATGATCGCGAAATATCTCCGGTGCAGCACCGGTTCCGCCGCCGCGTCCGTCGAGAATAATGTAGTCGGCACCGGCCTCCAGGGCAAAACCGATGTCCTTCTCGATATGGTTGGCGCTGAGCTTGAAGCCGATCGGAATGCCTCCGGTGATTTCGCGGACTCGATCGGAGAATTGGCAAAAGTCTTTGACCGAAGCCAGTTCAGCAAAAGTCGGTGGCGACACCGCGGGCTGGCCCTCAGGGATCCCGCGAACTGCGGAAATCTTGCCGGTGTTCTTGTTGCCGGGCAGGTGCCCCCCAGTTCCGGTCTTGGCGCCCTGACCGCCTTTGAAGTGGAAAGCCTGAACCTTGCCGAGCAGGGATTCTTTATACCCAAACATGGCACTGGCCAACTCATAAAGGTAGCGGCTGTTCTCTGTCTGTTCCTCTGGCAACATACCCCCTTCGCCCGAACAGATCCCGGTGCCTGCCCGTTCCGCACCCCGGGCCAGGGCAATCTTGGCTTCCTCGGACAAAGCGCCAAAACTCATGTCGGACACGAACAGAGGAATTTTCAGAGACAACGGTTTCCTGGCGTCCGGTCCGATCACCGTTTCAGTAGCTACTGATTCATCTTCCATTAACGGCTTGAAAGCCATTTGCGCGGTCATGATTTGAATATCATCCCACTGTGGAAGTTTGTGCCTGGGAACACCCATGGCAGTCATCGGACCATGGTGACCCATTTTCTCCAGGCCTTCCCGGGCCAGCTGATGGATCAGTTCTACTGTCGGCTCTTCCGCTGTTGCCCGTGCTATCGGTGTACTGTCGTCATCAACGGAGCTGGAAATTCCCGGCCCGGGTTTGCCAACCTGTGCAGCGCTGAACTGCTTGTGGCTGCCGTCACAGTAGGGTGAATTGGCCGTGTGTTTGCAACGGCACAGGTAGGCTTCGCCATCTTCCTCTGCCGTGAAGGGCATGGGCTTGAATCCGGTACCAGCATGGCTGCCATCGCAGTAGGGTTGCCTGGCAGAACGGCCGCAAACGCAGAAATAGTATTCCTGGTCCTTTTCCAATTCGACCTTGACTGGGGTGTTGGCGGCAACAACAGGGTTTTCCATAAGGGGTTAAACTCCGATAGTTATTGGCAAGTGAAATTTCGCGCTACCCAATTGCCTGGATCATTTGCACCACCCGCTGGCCCGGTGTAGCGAGCTCGCTGCGGGTACGGGCACAAGGGTCTTTCATTGTCCACCCGGCCATTGCTGCTGTGTGTGGCAATGATAGAGTCAGGTGTAATTCCATTCTCCACCCAGTCCACCAGCGCAGGCAGTTTGTCCCAGCTGTTCGGACCTGCGCCACCGCCGCAGTGGCCCATTCCCGGCGCCAGGAACAGACGAGCGTTGTCACCTGCCGCGGCGAAACTGCCGTCAAAAGTTGTGTCCACCATGTCGGTAAAGTAATTCACCGTTGCCTCTGCTATCGACAACGCATCGGTCAAACCATGATAGACGATCAGCTTGCCGCCCCGCTCTTGTAGAAAGCTGCTGAGGTCCGGATCCGTAGCGTCCATGATCGAACTCATCAGTTGCGCATTACCTGCCGTGAACTCGTCAACGCTGAATTCCATCCAGTGGTATTCAGGATTCATGCCGGTCTTGCGCGGCTGGTAATCGATGTTGTTCAGGACCGGAACAGCAACGCCCGGGTCCTGCTCGAAAAACAGATAGTTCACATGGTCTCCCGCCGGGCCCCTTAACATGCCGGGCATGTTGTTGTTATGGGCGCCGGGAACAAAGAGCCCTACCCAGTCCGGCTCCGAACCGAACAATTTGCCTGGGTAGATCACTGTGCCAGCGCTGTCGTAGGGTCCAGTATAGTAGTCACTGATAGTCTGAATCTGCTGGTCGGTAAAACAGCTGTCGCTGCCGCCGCCCGCAGGGCAAAGACTGTCCGCGAGGTCGACTTGTGGATCAAAGTTACAGCTGAATGGGTCGTCGATCACGCCGTCGCGGACGCCATCGCTGGCATCGCACTTGTTGAGTACTGCATCATTAAGAATCTCAACCAGACGTACACTGTCGCGACTGCCGTCAGCGTCAGTGTCTACCGCCAGGTTGCCTGACATGTTGTTCTGGAACATTTGTTGCAAATGCCAGACACCGGCGGCATTCATGGCCTGGTAGAAATTTACCGGTGCTCCGGCGATGATGCCATCAAAATCATTCGGGTAACGCTGGGCTTCCATCAAACCCTGACGCCCGCCAGTCGAGCAGCCCTCGAAATAGGAATACTCGGGACCTTGATTGTAATAGGCATCTACCAGTGTTTTGCCGGCCATGACGGTCAGGTGTACCGCGCGGTGCCCGAAGTCGATTTCCGATTGCCGGTTATTGAAGCCAAAGGATGAGCCTGGCTCGGTGCCGGTGTCGTGACCGGTATTGCTATTGGCCACGGCATAGCCTTCAGCGACCCGATGATCGGCAAAATCCAGGTCGCCGTCCTTGCCACCATCACCCCACTGCAGAAAGCGCCCGTTCCAGTTGCCGGGTAAAGGTAACTGAACGTGGTAATGTATGGCAGGATAAATAATGCCTCGGACGTAGCAATGGGGTGTGCCATCAGCAGTTGTGCGGATTCTCGCTGAGGTCAGGGTAAGATTGCGGGACTCCAGCAACGCTGCACAGGTCTCGGCTTGCTGGCTGGCTACCGACTGGGCGTTGGCTGAACCGCTGAACAGGATCAGAAGTGAAATAAATGCAGGTATCAGGGCTAATTTCATATCAGTCTCGTTGCTATCGGGATTTTGTGCATTTAGCCATAGCCGGCCAGCGCAGTCCAATTTGGTCTTGGTTGATTATGCAGATAGACTAATCACCAGGTAGTCAGAGTAAGTAATCAGAGTTTCCTTAATTGTGACAGCGAAGCCTTGACCCAGAAGCATTTCCCTGTCGATATTGCCGGAGATTGGTTTGGAACAGTTAGCAAGAATCCGATGTTTTGGTGGTGAACAGCTGCGGTTTTCGCATGCCTCACAATCTCTTGGTTGCACCATGAATTTTTCTGTCTTTATTCCGCCATTGACAGGGCAGGGAAAGGCACCGGTTCTCTACTGGCTTTCCGGCCTGACCTGCACCGATGAGAATTTCGTGCAGAAAGCAGGTGCCCAGCGGGTCGCGGCAGAACTGGGTATTATTCTGGTAGTTCCTGATACCAGTCCGCGCGGCGAAGACATACCGGACGATCCGGACGGTGCCTACGACATGGGACTGAGCGCCGGCTTCTATCTCAATGCCAGCCAGTCACCATGGGATCGGCACTACCGCATGTATGACTACATTGTCAGTGAATTACCCCAGATGATTGAACAGATATTCCCGGTGCAGGAAGGTGCCAGGTCAATCTTCGGGCATTCCATGGGTGGCCATGGGGCTTTGACTATCGCGCTGAAGAATTCTGACCGGTATCGCTCGGTATCGGCCTTTGCACCGATCTGTTCGCCGACACGGTGCCCGTGGGGCGTCAAGGCTTTAACTGGCTATCTTGGCAGCGATACGGGCAACTGGAAAGAGTATGACGCTTCGCTGCTTATCGGTAACGCATCACGACAGCTTCCGATGTTGATCGATCAGGGCGAGGCTGATCAATTTCTGGAAGAGCAGTTGCATCCTCATTTGCTGCTGGAGGCTGCTCAGGACTGTGACTACGATGTTATTTACCGCTCACGGCCAGGATACGATCATAGTTATTTTTATATAGCCAGTTTCATCGAAGAGCATCTGCGATTTCATAGTGAGCATCTGGGGAACTCTGACTAGTTCGTCTTCCGCACATGATGCATTGTCGATAGGCCAACTGCTTCGAAGCCAGTTTCCGGTTAGTACCCGGATCAGTAGTTCGCAGGAAACCACAAACACCCGGAAGTTTTGTTGCTTTCCAACTTCCTTAATCCATAAAATGGAAACGGTGTTGAAACACCAATCCTAATCCCGACCCATCAGCCATGAGGGCCACTAATAATGAATAACAAGCTTCAGTCAATCCTCCTTGCGACGTTAACGATTTTCTTTGCTACCCTTGTCTCTGCGGATGATCACCTGCCGATTGTTGCACCCGAAGAAGTCGGCTTTTCGTCTGAGCAGTTAAACAAGATAGAAAGTTATTTTGCCGGCCGAGTTGAGCGAGGCGAGATTGCTGGCATCGTCACCCTGGTGGCTCGCCAGGGCAAGATTGCCCATTTCAGTGCCGTGGGTTACCAGGATGCCGAACAGCGTATCCCCATGGCGAAGGACTCTATCTTTCGTATCTACTCCATGACCAAGCCAATCGCTACCACTGCGCTGATGCAGCTGTACCAGGACGGCCTGTTCCAGATGAGCGACCCCCTGTCCAAGTTCATCCCTGAATTTGCCGATTTGCGGGTGCTTCTGAATCCTGATGGGCCATTGGATGAAACCGTAGCCATGGAACGTGAGCCCACCGTACAGGACATTCTGCGTCACACCGCCGGCTTCTCCCACTGTCTGGGTAACAGCGACTACGACAAGGAATGTGTCGGGCTTGGTATCTTCCGCCCGGAAACTTCGTTGGCGGAGATGATGACTGCCTTGTCGCGCTTACCGCTTATGAATCAGCCGGGCTCCCAGTACCGCTATAGCGTGGGCCCCGATGTGGCGTTGCGCCTGGTGGAGGTAATCTCTGGCATGCCCGCCGACGAGTACCTCGAAGAACGGGTATTCGTACCTCTTGGCATGGACGAAACCGGCTATTGGGTAGGCTCTGACAGGGCGCAACGTCTGTCACCGATACACTGGCTCCGGGACGGAGAACTTGTCCCCATCGACGAGCAACACGGTCGTCCGCGGGGTGGTGTCCTGGCAGAGCCCTGGTCGGTCAACAGCTATACCTTCGACCAGGACTACAAAGGCGGCAGTCTGGGTTTGTTGTCTACCGCGGAGGATTACTGGCGCTTCGCCCAGGCTATGCTGAATGGCGGTGCGCTCGATGGGCAACGAATTATCGGCTCCGGCACTATCGATTTCATGGCTAGAAACCACTTGACGCCACGACAACGGCGAACCTTCAGTCCTGCGCTCGGATTCGGGCTCGGGTTTGCGACCGTTGAAGATCCTGCCGGTGCCGGATACCCCTCCAATATCGGCAATTTTTATTGGGCGGGCGCGGCGGCGACCAATTTCTGGATCGATCCCACTGAAGATATTGTCGTGGTCGCTATGACTCAGCACATGGGTGTTCGTGGAACCGGGGCGCTGCGAGGCGAATTGAGTGCACTGGTTTACGGTGCCTTAATAGATTGATCAGGATCGACTTATTGGAGGTTATCTGATGACACCGCTATCAACCATTCGTTGGCTGGCACTAAGCCTGATCCCGGTATTGGGATCCGCGGCGGAAAACTATGAAACACCGCGCACAGAATGGGGGATGCCGGACCTGCAGGGCGTATGGAATTTTTCCTCCAACACGCCGATGCTGCGACCCTCCCGGTTTGGCAACCGCCAATATCTGAGCGATGAGGAAGTCGCCGAGCTGGAGGCCAGTCTGGCAGCCCGGGACGAGGCAGGTGATGCAGCCATACCTGTGTCAGGAGTCGATGAAGCGTACAATGACTTCTGGATTGAAAGTGCCGGGCTCGGTGAAGCCAGGTTGACCTCCCATGTGATTTATCCGCAGAACGGCCAACTGCCGCCACTGCAGGCAGATGCCACTGTTACTGAACCGGGTCGTACGCCGCCAAGACCGGTACGAGCAGCACTGGGTATCCTGTTTGCCACTGACGGCCCGGAAGATCGTCCCCTGTCTGACCGTTGCCTGATCGGTTTCAATGCCGGCCCTCCACTCACTCCCAGTTTTTACAATAACAATGTGCAGATCGTTCAGAACCGCGACCACGTAGTTATTGTGAACGAGATGATCCACGATGCACGCATAGTGCCGCTTAACAATCAGCCCCACGTTCCAGAAGAGGTCGGTTTTTGGACGGGTGATTCCCGCGGCCACTGGGAAGGCGATACACTGGTAGTGGAAACACGCAATTTCAACGGCCTGACCAATACCTTTGCCAGCATCGGTACGTCCGAACACAAACGCCTGGTCGAAAAATTTACCCGCGTAGCCCACGATCGGGTCGACTACGAATTTACCATCGACGACCCGGCGACCTTCACCGACAGGATTGTCGGTTTGATACCGATGTATAAAGTGGCAGGACAGATCTACGAATATGCCTGTCATGAAGGCAATTACGGGATGGTAAATATCTTGCGTGGAGCAAGAGTCGAGGAGAGCCTCATTGAGGGCAATTAGTTGACGAATCGACTCCTGTTGACAGGGCAGAGGGCAGAGGGCAGAGGGAAGAGGGCAGAAGAAAGAGGTCTAGGCTCGTGGAACTCTCTCACCTGCCAGGATAGTCTCAAAAGGAAACAATCGTTGCGACCCCACTCGGACATTTTCATAGTTGTCGAGAAATTCAAAACTACCCTGACGTAACTCCAGGATTGCAATGTCTGCAGGAGCGCCAATATTCAAGGTACCCTTGTCTCTCAAGAATGGAAATAGTCGTGAAGCATTGTACGAGCTGCTTGCAACGACATCCTCCATGGCCATACCACCGAAATTCAGGAATTTGGACATGATGTTGGGAAAATCTATTACACCTGGCGCGCTGCGACTGGTTGAGAAGCCATCGGTTGAAATAGTATCGGGCCAGAAACCTGCTGCCATGATGTCATCAAAGGTGTTCCAACGCAGATGGTCGATGCGTCCATTGGCGACATCGAACCAGATGCCACGTCTTCTGGCGGCGAGAATTTCCGGATAGATGTCTCCGCTATCATCGACTATTGCGTTGGGTGGGGGTGCAAACATATGAGTTACAATATCGCCCGGTTTCAGTAGTTGAATCAGTTCACTCATGGGTGTAACGGATTGGCCCATGTGAATCATTACCGGCAAATTGAAATAGGAAGCAGCTTCCTGGGCACGACGCAGCACTTCATAGTCGTTGCCCGTGACTCCTGCCGTGAGCCGTGCTTTTACGCCTGCTACGTAGTCCAGGTTTCGCGCAATAGCCCCTTTTGCTGCCTCAACATTGGCCAGAGACATATCCGCTGTGTCACCTTCACCGATAACGCCCCGACGACCGATATTGATCAACACCCTCGCCGGCTGCGGAGCTGAGCGGGCGACAGCGATAATCTCGTCGATGTTATCGGCGCCAGCGGAGCCTGCATCCACCCAGCCGGTTACACCATCGGAAAGACATATATGCGGACCTTGGGCGTCCTGCGCATAGTGGCCATGTATATCCAGCAGACCGGGAACTACCAGTTTGCCTGTTGCGTCAATTTCTTCTGTGCCCGTGGCGCTAATGTCAGCAGCAATGGCGGCAATACGATTATTCCTGATAGCCAAATCGGCGACGACATTCAAACGTAATGAAGGATCGATTACCCTGCCACCGCGAATGATCAAGTCATAAGAACGGGTTTGTGCAAAGACTTGCCGACCCGCCAAAGTGAAGCATAATGTTGAGTGAAGAAACCGACGTCGATTTAACATTATTCTATTTCCTACGTTTGAATTAACTGGCATCCGCTGAACAATTTGACGCGGACAATCGGCAAATTGATGTGCCAGTTTTTACCAGTTTTTCACTGGGCTAATTTATCACGCTTCTGGCGTGAAGTTTAACCACTTATTGCCGATTCGTGACGTTCCGCCTCTCTGTTTTTTGTTGGCTGGTCTTCACATGGATTGTATCCGGGATAGGTAAATCTCGATTACACAGACAGTGTCCGACCTACTCTTGAAAGCAGACTTTTGTCCACTGAGATGCCTGCTATGCTTAATGGCTCAGATCGGCCCAGACTGTGTAAAAACTCTGCTGTTGTTATAATAACGACACTTTTCAATTTTGTCGTGAGCATCTTATGTCGCACTTCATCAAAGGCGAGGACCGATCTCAAAGCACCTTGTTCCCAGAGAGCTTTGACGACTACATAACCGAAGACAATCCAGTAAGAATGGTCGATTATTTTGTCGATAATCTGAATGTTTCTGAGCTGGGGTTTAATCGAATAGAGCCAGCCGTCACAGGTAGACCAGCGTACCATCCCTCTACACTGTTGAAAATCTATATCTATGGCTACCTTAATCGTGTGCAGTCCAGCCGCCGGCTCGAAAGAGAATGCCAGCGCAACATTGAACTGATGTGGTTAACAGGACGCTTAGCACCGGACTTCAAGACTATTGCTAATTTCCGCAAGGACAATGGTATAGCCATTCGTAATGTGTGCGGTAAGTTCGTCATGCTTTGCCGACAGCTGACCAGGGCGAACCGGATGTGACAGAAGCGCAGACAGAGAAGCTACAGGATAAGCTTGCTGCGGCGAAGGAGGAGATGCAAAGGTTAAAAAAGTTAGAGACCCAGATGCTGGAGGCACCGGATAAACAGGTGTCTCTGACAGACCCTGATGCCCGTTCAATGAAGACGCGTGGTGCGGGGGTTGTGGGCTATAACGTACAGGCGGCTGTTGATGTCATGCATCATCTTATTCCTGCTCATGGGGTCACCAATAGCGGTAGTGACAGGAACCAACTGGCGGCCATGGCCAACAAGGCACGCGAAGCCATGGGTAGAAAAACCTTGGATGTGGTTGCTGATGCAGGTTACTTCAACGGTAAAGAGATAGTGGCTTGTGAGGCCGACAACGTTACACCCCTTGTCCCCAAACCCCAGACTTCGCCCAGCAAAGCCAAGGGTCGCTATGACAAACAGGACTTCGTTTATCTTCCTGAGGAGGATGAGTACCTCTGCCCCGCAGGGCAGCGATTACCGCATCGTTTTATTTCTGAAGAGAAAGAGATGAAGCTGCACGTCTATTTCAGCTCATCCTGCGGGAGCTGTGAGTTGAAGGCCCATTGCACCACAGGAAAAGAAAGGCGTATCAAGCGCTGGGAGCACGAAGGGGTTCTTGAATTCATGCAAGAACGACTGGAGAAAAACCCTGATGCTATGTTATTGCGTAAACAAACGGTCGAGCATCCCTTCGGCACTATTAAGCACTGGTAAGCACTGGATGGGATCTACACACTTCCTGATGAGGACGCTGGAACATGTCAGCACTGAGATGAGTTTGCATGTTCTGGCTTACAATATGAAACGTGTGATAAGCATTCTTGGCATGACGACCTTAATGGAGAAGATGCAGGCGTAAGGCCTGTATTTGTCCAAAAAAATGGCAACAAATACGCCTTATCAGACTTTCTACGGGGCGGCTGGCAGAGTGTAATTTCGTTGTTTCAGAACAACCGATATTATAACCGACAGTGTGAATGGCGCTATGGGGTTATGCAGAGGCTTATATTGGTCTAATCAATGGGGTATTGTGTATTTTTACACGGCCTGGGTCGGGAGCAGACATTCGTGTTCAGTTAATCGAAGAAATATATAGCTAAATCCGGGCGCAGCATATGTAATAGCTCGATTCTTTAGGACTTCAATTAGCCAAAATAGAAGTAACCGAAGTGATTGTTAGTCAAGTTTCTTTAGCTAGTGCTTCCAGATCGGACATTACGAACAATATAAACTTGTTTCTAACTGACTAAAAGTAGTAGGAAAGTGAAAATCTGAATGCCCTTGACTCCAAGGGGTGAAAATGTACGTCGTCTACACCACTTTCACTTTCGTTGGCCAACCTTGAGGCATAGAAATAGGAAATATCCAGGCCATTGGAATCCAGTAGATTGAATGCTTCCAATCGGAATGCATAATTATTACGTCTAAACGCTACTCCAAGATTGATCAGGGTCGATCCGTCAGCCCTAACAGAATCATCCTCTGTTAGGGGGGATTCTCCAAGATGCCTGACCTGTAAACTTGAACTTAAGCCGTTGTTCCAAGCAGCATTCAATCCCATTGAAAAACTTGACTCTATCGCACCTGGAATTGAATCCATGCTTGATGGAGTATTGCGAAACCTTGCCCGCGTTTTTGAATATTCGGCATCCCAGGCCAACCAATCTGCTAATTGCCAAAATACCGTTGCTTCAACCCCACTTCGGTGGCTGCCGTTATTGGTTTCAGTCCCACCGGCATCCCCCACGAACACAAGCTCAGAGTCGATGTCCAGGCGGTAAAATACAAGCGTACTGTTTAACCGAGGGCTTGGCTCAAATCGTAGCCCGATCTCGGAGCCACGTGATGGAACCAGAACATCAACCTTAGATACCGGTTGGCCGCTCAAGGGATCAACACTGATGGTAGCACCACGAACATCATTGGAGTGCATGCCACGGCCATGGTTCAGGTATGCCTCGATATTGTCGGTCAAGCGATAAGCGAGTGTCAGCTTCGGGCTTAGTAAAACATCATTGCCTTTTCCACTGTTCTCTATTTGATTGGCATTGACCTCCCAGTCGAAGTAGTCGGCTCTTGCACCCGTAGTCAGGCGCATTCTCTCTGACAATGACCAGCTTAGTTCACCAAAAGCCGATCCAGACAACTCATTAACTTTATCTTTCCTGACTGTGTTGTTTCTCTGCCGGCTAGACGTCTGATAGAGTCCAACTTCATTAATGTCGTCATACCGAATGTCGCCACCCCATGCAATCGCAAGAGCGCTGTCAGTGCTCAGTCCAGTTGTGCCAGCAACATTCACGCCGTAAATTCTTCTGTTATCTCGTTGCTCGAACTCATCTCCAGATGCAGGATTGTCCAGGAAGTAAGTGAAATTACTGAACAAAGTGAAATCGTAATCGACAAGATATGCATCAACGGTTACATTCCCAAAGTCCAGTGAATTACTGAGAGAAATTCTTCGGGTTTCCCCCCCGAGATCAGGGTCCAGGAAGCCGAGCCTATCAATCAATCCGGATTCTACTGCTCGTCTGGGAATCTGATCAGTAGCATTCCAGTCCCCGAAATAGGCATGAAAATCAAGCTTTGCTGGTACAGCCCCCAAGGAATACGCGTAACCCAGGAAGACCTTTTCTTGCTCAAGGTTCTCTTCCATAGACCAAGGACCGTCATACCTTGTGACAACTATCGCACCGGTAATAGCGTTCCCGGAAAGCTGTTGCGTACCTGCGATCAATCCCCTGTGAAATCCGAATTCCCCGACCGTGTATTCCAGCAATGACTCATCGAGTGTTTCGTAGTAGCTGAAGTCAATGCTGCCGGCAGAGGAAAAGTCACCTACCCGGGCAGAATATGGCCCTTTCCGATAGGCGGTTGTAGCAACCAGTTCGGGAATCATGAAGTTGAGGTCGAGATAACCCTGACCGTGCCCATGGGTACGCATATTCAGAGGCACACCACCAAGCTTTGCTGAAAAATCTGTACCGTGATCCAGATTGAATCCACGTAGGTAGTACTGATTGGCTTTTCCGGTTCCGGAATGCTGTGTTGCTACCATACCCGGTAGAGCTTCCGTCAATTCCCCGACTCGCAACAGCGGGATTAACTGGATATCATCGTATCCGACAAGCCCTTCAGATGCAGACATTGCTGAACCAATCAACAGCTCGGAGCGACCGAATACGAGCAACTCTTCCAGTACCGGGGCATGATCTTCATGACCATGTAGTGACTGAGCAATGGCCATCAAGCCAAAACAGAAAATTGATCTTGAGGTTAGAGAGCTACAAATTTTCATTGAGTTTCATACTGGTACAACAACTTATTACATCATCCAGTTGGGAATCCCACGATTATTAGTTCCGCCGCCCACTATTTAGAGGTGATTGCAGCAGAGATGCCTATTATTCCCAGCCTCAATCAATAGTCAATACGTTCTCAAAGCTGCGGAATTGATATATTCCGCTATGGGTCGATTCTGTTGAAAAACTAATTTGGCAAATTAACAATGTTAACGAGAGCGCCCTGATTTCAATTTTCCGACGCTTATCTGCAAAAGGCACAACTCTCAGATGCGCTTTTTTCGATTATGCGGTAAGCGAGCACCCCGAAAATAGTTTTTCAACAGAATCGGTCGACTGCCGCCGTTTTCCGATTCCTGCAGGCTACGACAGCTTTCTGACAAACCGGACATTGTCTGTCTTGTTTCTATAAGCTTCAGTCACTAAGTTACAGCCAGTTCCCCGTCGCTGCCCACACCAGCAATCCGCACAGGACTGCAACTATCTGACTGTTGTGGTCGGTAATGAAAAATACCACCGGGTCTTCGTGGAGCTGACCTCTATTGGTTAACAGCCAGATACGGCTGATCAGGTAGAGCAGCAAGGGACAGATAAACCAGAGAATTTCTGGTGTTCCATACAGCACTCGTGTTTCTTCGGAGTTGATATAGAGCGCAAATACCAGTACCGCCATAAAGCCGCTTGCACTACCCAGCATGGTTAGAGATTCCAGGTCAGCGGCTCTATAGCCGCGACCATGTGCTTCCTGTTCTTTATGACTTCGCAGGTTTTCCAACTCAGCCACACGCTTGACGATCGCCAAGCTCATGAACATAAACATGGAAAATGCCAGTAACCAGAATGTAGGTATGGTCGAAATTGCAGCGGCACCGGCTATGATGCGAATGGTATAAAGACAGGCCAGTAGAAGAACATCAACAATGGCAAAGGCCTTAAGGTAGAAACTGTAGAGGACTGTGAGTAGATAGTAGCTGAGTAGAACTACGATAAACTGCCATGGCATCAGTGTTGCCACCAGAAATGCCATTATCAGTAAAGAGGGCGTGGCGATCAGCCCGATATGCAGAGACAGCTCCCCGGCCGCAAAAGGTCGTGCCCGCTTAGTCGCATGTTGCCGGTCGTGTTCCAGATCCAGCAGGTCATTCAGCAGGTAGACACTGGAGGCGCAAAGGCTGAAACTGAAAAAGCTTGCCAGGGAATAGAGGATCAGTTCCGGATTGTTCAGCTGGTGTGACAACAGCAGCGGAAGAAAAAGCAGCAGGTTCTTGGCCCATTGATGAATACGCAGGGCTCGCAGGAACACTTTAAACTGATTGTGGTCGGAGTTGATTACCGCGGTCACTTCGGTAAGTTTGCCGGCCTCAGCCTGCAATCCTTTACTTCCGTTTACTATGATTGCACTGTTCGCCTGCTCCCAGATCTTAAGATCCGGACGTGCGTTTGCTGCATATTCGAAAGGATGATCTCCGGACAACTGACGGATCTTTTCCAGTTTTTTAGCGCCCTTGATATTCTCGTGATCCGAACTGCCAACTACCTGGTCGAATAAATCCGTCTGGGACGCTACATCGTTGACCAGGTTCTGGTGTGAAGCAGAAATTAGAATCAGCCGCCGGCCAAGGCTCTTCTCGGTTTCCAGGTAAGAGATCAGTTTCTGGTTGAAAGGCAGCAGGTCCGAGCGAAGATTCACACGCGTGGCAATCTGGTGTTTGAGATTGGCCTTACCCTTCAACAGCCAGAATGGAATAACAAACAGGTAGAGAAAATTTTTCGCCAGCAACCGGTAGAATGATTCCAGCAGCAGGTCGGTATTGATCAATGTACCGTCGAGATCTACGTACAGTATGTTGTCTTGTTGATTGTCTGTCATCGGGTTACAGCTTGATCCGTTTGAAAAGGACCTCTGGGATGGAGCGCACAATGAGCATGATAAAGCGCCAATAGAACGGTGCATAGACAGTATGACGTCGTTTGCCAATGCCATTGACGATTATCTTGCCAATCCGATCCGGACTGGACCACAGCGCGCCTTTTTCAATGTGAGCGGTCATTGGACTGTCGACAAAACCTGGTCGGATATCTACTACGTGCACGTTGTGGGGCAGCAGACGTCCTCGCAAACCCTGCAAATAAGTGGAAACCATGGCTTTTACCGAACCATAAACATAATTAGACTGCCGGCCTCTATCGCCTGCAACTGAAGTCACCACGGCGATGGTGCCGTTTCCCTGTTCAATAAAATAGCCGGAAAGGGAAGTCAGCAGGGAAATGACACTGAGGCCATTGGTATTGATTTCGTGACGAGCCAGGTCGAAGTCTTTTTCGCTGGCCTGCTGGTCCGGCAATGAGCCATGGCAAATCAGCGCAACATCTATTTCGCTCATGGATTTCATTGCCGATTGCAGCGCTTCTTCATGCTTTTCGAAATCGTTGACGTCCAGCATGCTGAACGTGACTTCACGAGCCCCCCTCACGGACAGGTCGTCTGCCGTGGCCTGGAGCGCGTCCGGGTTGCGCGCTATCAGGTGTAGTCGGCATCCCTTCGCGGCATAGATGCGGGCAGTCGCTTTGGCAATTGCCGAGGTAGCACCGATGATCAGAATGCGATTGGGCTCAATGGCAGAATTTTGCAAATTCTCTCCCTTTTTTCGTTCTCGTTGTTCAGTTACTGAGTCCAAGTCGTCTTGATTGCACAGAGCCGAACAGACTGTCCGGATCAAACTGGGCCCGGATTTTTTTGAACTGGTCCAACCGCGGATAGCTTTTTGTGAATATTTCATCACTCATGCGCGCATCTTTAGTCAGATAGATTCGACCCCCGTTGTCCACTACTATCCGGTCGAGCTTATCAAGTAGTGGGAAAAGAGACTCCTCGATCTTGAAGTCGAGGGCAAGGGTATAACCTTCAAGGGGAAAAGACAGCAGGTTGGAATTTTCAGGCCCCATTTTTTTTAGAACCGATAGAAACGATCCTTTACCTTGGCTGGAAATTTCCCGAAGTATCGTGTCGATCGCCGCTTTTGCGGATTCCTGAGGCACCACGAACTGGTATTGTAAAAATCCGTTGCTGCCATACAGTCGATTCCAGCCGCGTATCCAGTCCAGGGGAAAGAAAAAATTCTCGTAGTACTGGAGGTCAGGGCTGCGACCAAGAGTCTGCATCGTGTAATACAGTCGATTGAAAGCACCTATGCTGTATCGATTGATCAGGGTGGCTGGGAATACAGGTGGTGCTGTCATATTCAGTCGCCCCCTTTTTTCCAGACCTCCATAGCGCGCTGGTTCACCAGTATAGAGAATAGAGCGTCCTCTGCGTGAGCCTTGTGCCAGGCAATCTATCCATGCGACCGAATATTTGTTGCCGGAATGCTTTTCAAACAGATCAAAAATTTCATCCAGATTGGCGGCCGGCAAAGTGTGTTGTTCGATGTACACACTGGTAATTTTTTCCAGCTTCAGTTTTGCATCCAGAATGATGCCGGTAAGGCCCATGCCGCCACAGGTCGCTTCGAACAACTGGCTGTTGGTAGTTTGATTACAGGTAGTGATTTCACCAGATGCCAGCATCAGCGTTATCGATTGCACGAAATTGGAAAAGCAACCATCAAGATGGTGATTCTTGCCGTGCACATCGCTTGCTATAGCACCACCTACTGTGACAAAGCGCGTTCCTGGTAGTACCGGGAGGAGCCAACCTTGGGGTACGCAAATATCCAGCACCTGTTCGAGAGTCGCGCCGGCAGCACAGCTAAGCAAGCCGTTTTCAGCATCGAACTCGATAAAGTTGTCCAGGAAGCGCGAACTGACGACCCGTTGCGCCAAACTGCTGTCACCGTAGCTTCGCCCAGCGCCTCTGGCAATCAACTGCACGTTAGGGTTGGGATGTTGCAGTAGAGCAGATAGCCGGCAACTGTCGACCAGCTCATCGACCTGCGCATCGATCTTTGGATATCTACCCCAACCGTTGATTTCCATTCACACTCCCCGGTCCATGAATACGTACCTTTTGTCCAGTTGATACTTCAACAGATAACCAATTGTCAGGCCGATTACAGCACCCAGGTATCTGGCCTGTTTGGTGGCGAATATCAGCTCGAAAGACAGCTCGAAGCCCCAGAATAGCAGCGTGGTAAAAACTCCGGTGACACTATAGGCGACAAAACGGTTAAGATCATCACTCCAGCCTTTCGTCTGTAAGTTGAAGATGAACAGTTTGTCGAGAAAATATTTACTGACCAGGCCGACTCCTGTGCCAGCGAGAATCGCAAGGTAAAGTGCCAGCGGTCCAGAATAAATCATCAGAACCAGTTCCTGGCCGACCAGGTTCAATACTATGGCGATTGCTGCAAACAGCGAGTATCGAAACAGAATTTTCATGATGGGTTGCTGGTCCTGCTCCAGGGATCGCATTATAAATAAATCGGCCGGCTTTGACTTTTGCATAATTACCGTCACCGCATGCTGACGGTATAATTTGCTTCAGAAATAGGTCATCCAATAATTGAAGTTTTCAACCCGCCTATGAATGACATTATCCAGTTTGCAAAAGCTGCCGCGGTCAATGCTGGTGACATGATCGTCCAGGAGCGAAAGCACAATTCTCTGCAACGGGAATTCAAGGGCGGCCATGAGCTGGTTACCCAGGCTGACCTGAAGGCTGATGCGCTGATTACCAAATTGATCCACGAGGCCTACCCGAACCACCTCATCCTGTCCGAAGAGCTTGCTCCAGACATTGGAGATGTTTCCAGCCTGGAGCAGGACTTGTGGATCGTTGATCCGATCGACGGTACGGTCAACTACGCCCACGGCCACTCCCAGTCTGCAGTGTCGATTGCCCATGTGCGCAACAGTAAAATTGAAGCCGGAGTTGTGTATAACCCATTTACCAGTGAGATGTTCTGGGCGAAGGCAGGTGGTGGTGCGTACCTTAATGACAGTCCGATTGAAGTTGCCCAGGTATCCGATCCCAGAAGGGCCATTATCGCTACCGGTTTTCCCTATGACAAAGCCACTCTGGAGCCCATGCTGAAACGGGTGGCGCAAGTCCTTAGAGAATGTGCAGATATTCGCCGGCTGGGATCGGCGGCACTGGATATCTGCTGGGTAGCGGCAGGTCGACTGGACGGTTTCTACGAATCCCTGAGCCTGTGGGATTTTGCCGCTGCTCAGTTGATAGCCAGGGAAGCGGGTGCGCAATATGGTCACTTCAGCGAGGTACCAGCTGGAGTGGATCCGCAGTTTCATTGCGACGATATCCTGGTAGCCAATCCAGCCCTGTTTCCCTGTCTTCTGGAAATCCTGCAACGGGCATGAACGCTATCGGGGCTGCTTTTTTTTTTGAGGTTTTCCCTGGCATTATCAAGTACCCGTATACAGCTTTGCGGCAAGCGCCCGGTTTGTTCGTCAGATGATGGATAATCGGTGGCTGGTCGGTTGACTCATTTCAGGGCTGCCCCTAAATTAGCAAGGTTTATGGCAATAACTGCCTGCAGAGTACTGAAGAGTACTGAAGAGTAATATGAAGTAATGCATAGCAATGCGCTGTAACGAGCAAGGTAATGAGGAGTTACGACTTATGTCCAGACCACTAGTTAGGGCCCTGTTACTGGCCACAGTCCTGTCGCCAGGGTTGGGTATTGCCGCCGATCGGGTGGGGGATTTTTCCCTGCTGGATCAGGACGGTTATTTTCACCAGATGAGCTGGTATGACGACCATGCCGCAATCGCTTTGCTGGTGCAGGCCAACAGCAGCGATGCGGCCACCGCCGCGCTTGACGATTTTGCGGCACTGCAACAGAAATACGAGCAACAGGGTATTCAGTTCTTCATGATTAACCCAATGGGCAAACTCAATAGAGACGCTGTCGCCGAAGAGCTGGCCCAGCAAGGTATAAGCATTCCAGTGCTAATGGACGATACCCAGTACGTCTCAGAATCCCTGGGCATCAGTCAGACTGGCGAAGTCCTTGTTTACGATCCCAAATCCTTCATCGTCGAATTCCGTGGTCCGGCAGGTGTCGAGCTTGAGCAGGCACTCGCTGCGCTGATCGCGGGCGATGATGTCCCGGTGGCGCAGGTCGCAATGTCGGGAGAGCCTGTGAACTATGCGGCAAAAACAGCGCATTCGCAGGACCTGCCGTCTTATGAGAAAGACATTGCTCCGATCATTGCCGACAATTGTGCTTCCTGTCACCGTGAAGGGGGTATAGCGCCATTCGCGATGGACAGTCACACCATGGTGCAGGGCTGGTCACCAATGATTCGAGAAGTACTGATGACCAAGCGCATGCCGCCCGGTCAGGTTGACGGTCACATCGGGGAATTCATCAATGACATGCTGGTTGAACAGAGTGATCAACAGAAACTGTTGCACTGGATAGACGCCGGTTCACCGCAGGATGGCGAAGTCGATCCGCTGGCTGAGCTGACCTGGCCGGAAAGCAAATGGGCGTTTGGTGAGCCTGACTACATCATCAGGATACCCGAGCAGACCATTCCTGCAACAGGCGTACTGGATTACATCAATGTAAGAGTCCCCATCGAGACTGACCAGGACTACTGGGTACGGGGCAGCCAGTATGTGGCAGGTGATCGCACGGTACTGCACCATACCCTTAACAACCTGATTCCACCGGATGCCGACCGACGTCGACGTGGTTTCCTGGGTGGTGGTGATCCCGATGCTGCCAATATCACTGCCTACATCCCTGGCGCTGAGCCTGAGTGGATGCCGGAAAACACCGGTGGACTTTTGAAAGCTGGATCCACTCTTGCCCTGCAGTTGCACTACACCACCAATGGCAGAGAAACCACTGACGCCAGTGAGATCGGTCTGTGGTTCTACCCGGATGGCGAAGTACCTGAAAAGCGCCTGTCCGGAGCGTGTGCCTGTATCTTCACACCTACCTGGACCAATATACCGCCTTACGACCCGGAATTTATCCAGGAAGCCAGCGTTACACTGAGTAAAGATGCCTACCTGCGCAGCTTCACTCCGCACATGCATTTCCGCGGCAGGTACATGCGCTTCTTTGCCGAGTATCCGAATGGCAACCGCGAAGAGCTGATCAATATCGCCAACTACAATTACAACTGGCAGTTGGCATACACCTATGAAGAACCGCGTCTGATGCCAGCCGGTACCAAGCTGATCGCGGTGGGTGCATTCGACAACTCGGCACAGAATCCCAACAATCCGGATCCCGCAAGATCGGTACCCTGGGGTCAACAGAGCTGGGATGAAATGTTCTTTGGCGCCATGCAGTGGATTTACACTGATGAGGGTGGTGAATAAATACGTAGTTGAAAAACATTTTTCAACAAAAGGCCAGAACTAAAAAGCCCGGTTTCCAGTTAAGGAAACCGGGCTTTTTGTTGGCTCACAGTTGTTACAGGACGCGCCAGATGTCGTAGGCGATCTTGCCTTCAACGTTCTTGTTCTTGCCCACCGCCACGATGTGGTTGATCCAGTCATACTTTTCCGAGGCTGTGTTGAACAATGGCGTGACGCGCCAGTACAGCCCGGCGTCGCCGCGGGCGATGACGCCTTTATAGGTCATATAGATATGTTCGCCGTCATCGGTCTGCAGTGCGATACGTACATCCAGGCTGCTGTGGCCGGAAACCTGGGTAATCCAGTCGGCACCACCTGGCAGCACTGTGCCGTTCAGGCCTGGTCCGGAAAAAGTTCCCCCTGATAAAGGTGCGATGCGGGTGTGACCGGTATCGATCTGTGGGTCGCCATCCAGCAGAAGCTCCATCAGGTATTCGGTTTCCAGCTGGCTCTGGGGTTGCTGAGCCGAAGCGGTGCGGCTGGTGGCAACCGTCGCAGCGGCCAGGGCGACAGCACCTGCCTTGGTAAACTGGCGGCGGTTCATGGTTTGATCGTTATCTTTCACTTTATTGCGCATTCTAGTGCTCCTAGGGTTCGTAGGCTTTCCAGTGCTCAGCCCGATACTTCATTGGGTCGGCCAGAATTTCCTGGCGGGCTGCGGTAACTTCGTCTGTGCTGATCGGTTGAAAATCTACCGGCAGAGTTGTCTCGTTAAACTCGGTGAGAACCCAGTTCACCACTGCTGCCAGATCGCTGTCTGACAAGGGTGTATGCGAGGCACCTGGCACTCTTAACAGATAAGAGCGCATTTCCTGCACCGCCATCATGCGCCCCAGTTCATCATGCAAAGTCGGCACATTGGGTGGGTTGCCCTGTCCATTTACCAGATGGCAACCGCTGCAATAGAGAAGGTAATTGGTCCGGGGGCTGGCACCAAACGCGGAGTTGCTCAGCATCAGCAGTCCCGCCAGACTCCATGCCAGCACTTTGCGGCAAGGGAAGGAGTTAGGGGGTTCGTAAAGAGGCCAGAGTATACTCATATTCATTCAGGGATTACCTAGTCATCGGCGGTTCCAAGGACCAGCGAAACGGTGCAGTGGTAACTGGTGTCCTCGGTTCCGAAACACCACAGCACGGTATTGCTGTTACTGTTGAAGTAAACGGGTTTGTCGCCCTCGGTGTTGTGGCAACTGCAACGGGAACAGACTGCCTTGCCGCAACAGTCGTTATACGACATGAGATAGTTGCGGTTGTCCACCGGGTTGCGACAGGTGCCGACCCAGGTGATTGGTGAGGGCTGTGATCCTGGAGGACATGAAGTATAAGTCCCTCCACAACAGCTACACAGGGTGCCGCTCATAGCGCAGTAGCGCCAGTAGTCACAGCTTTGCGGGTCGCCGATTTCCTGGATTGAATTCTGGGCAAAAGCACGGCTTACAGGCAGCAACGGCAATGACGCCGCACCAGCCAGCATCATGCCCAGCCGAGACAGAAAGTTGCGGCGAGAGATTCTGCGTGCCAACGCCAGCGCCGTTTTACGTGCGCCGTCGTCAATCCAGTAATAACCCCGGTCAATCATTTGTTCAATTTTCATGATGTCTGTTCCACTACCTTAGGCTCGGTCTGGTCGCGAGATTTTTCTACATATTCCTGCAAACTGGCTATACCGCTGTCCATGGACTCGATCAGGCTTTCCAAGTGTTCCCGATTGTTCACCAGGCCCTTGCTTTCCAGTGTCCCGTCGCTGCCGATGAGTACTGCAAATGGTAACTTGCTGACGCCATAGCCCATGCCCAGCTCCTGGGAGATAACATAGGGATAGGCTGACAGATCGAGATCCCGGACATAAGCCTGATGTTGTTCAAGAGAATCGCCGTCACTGGCAAAAACGAGTTCGAGGCGGTTGCTTTCTGCACCGGCAAGAGATTTGGCTGTAGGCACCAGGGTTTTACACACCGGGCAGGTTGGCGACACAAACAGTATCAAGGTAGCCATGCCGTTCGGATTCAGGCCACCTATCGTTAGAGTCTTTTGATCCAGGGTGGTGAGGGCAAGTTCGCTGGTCAGCTCGCCAACTTTGGGACCGCTGGTCGGCATCAGCGCGCCGGCTGGTGCCACCCGTTCATGCAGGATGCCCACCTGCCGGGTAAGTGCAAAAACCAGCAACGCCAGGATGACTACAGCTATCCAGAGAATGATGTTGGATATTACCAGTGCCTCAAGCATGAGAGTTTCTCCAGGACGCGATGGCACCCCGGTTTGCCAGCAACTGGTTGAATGCCGCGTAATACAGCACCACTACCAGCGTTATCAGAACCAGCAAACCGTGGTCCATGATGGTCAGTTCCCTGGTCGACGTTGCCAGTAACGGAACAAGAGCGACTGCTGCCAGAACAAGATTGCGGACTACCAGGCCGGTTGAGAGCTGCTGTCCGGCGTCAGAGTCAGTACGATTGGCGGAGAAGCTGCAGCCGCAGTCTATGTGAGTGCGCCCTCGTGCCAGGTTTACGGCGATGGCCAATCCATAGATGCTCAGGAGCAAGGTGCTGGCAACAGGTATCGCAGCCATGATCTGCAATGTGAATACCGAACCAATCCAGAAGCAACCAATGACCAGCTCCAGCGCAGAAATTAACAGTGCTGAAGCGGGCACCAGAGCAGTGGGGAGAATGCGGTATTCCGCCAATATACTACCGAACCGGGCCCGGTCACCCAGTTTATGTGAGCTCGCCAGGATAAACAGCATGCCGAATGCCAGTGCGAGGCAACGGAAGATTTGCGGATCCAGTGTCACTCAGAAATCCTCAAACATGGACGCGCCAGGAGTCGTGATGGTGCGTTCATGCGTCAGGGTTATGGCGTCGTACACGTGAGTGCCCCCACCTTCGGTGCCAATGACAAGTTTGGGTTGGTCTTCCTGGGTGACCATCAGGCTATTGGCTGCAGGATCCACTTCCAGCCTTTCGATGCGGCGTCGGGTTTCCAGACTTAATACCCAGACTTCTTCACCGGCCACATGGTGGGTATCAACGGGCCCCTGATGCATGGCGATGTACAGCAGGCCGGTTTCCTTATGCACGGTGAGAAATTCATTACCACCGGGTCGCCAGCTCTCTTCACCTTCAGGAACGATGTTCCAGGGGTCGCTGATCGTGATCTGATCGCCATTGGTGCTGACTTCGTAGGCAACTCCTGAATGGGTTACCAGCAACCAGCCATCGGCTGTTCGAGCGGCACGATCAAAAATGGCATCTTCCTGCACATCAAAGAATACTTCGCTGCGCACCCGGTTGCTTTCATAGCCACTAAGGTCGAGTTGAATCAGCTGCAATGTACCGTCGCCACAAACCGTTAGAAAATCATTGTCAGCAACCGGCAGGATGACAGCACAGCCAGGTGTCGAAATTTCATAAATGAACAGACGGTCAATAACATCTACGATCGATACCGAGTGTCCCGGGTTCATATTCAAGATCGCAAGGTGACGACCATTGCCAAGCAGGCCAAGGTGATTGCGCACCGACAGGCGCGCCATGTGGTTAGGTATGATGACTTCTGCAACGGGGCTGAGGTTGTCAAAATCGTAAATGGCAACCAGGTCAGTCCGTTCACCTCTAACGCCCCGGGACATGTAAGACTCGGTTGCGTAGAATTCGCGCCGGTCGTGGGACACGGTTACTGCCGGAGTCCGACGCGATAACGATAACAGTCCTTGCATTTCGCCGCTTTCAGCATCGAAAATGTAGCCACCATTGTTGGTTTTGGAGATGAACCAGTTGGTGCCTGGACCTCGCATGGTTTCAACGGAAATCTGTTCTGGCTGAATCTGGGCTGATGCGGTTGGCAGCAACAGACTCGTGAACAAAACAGCCAACGAAACAGCCAACAAAGTCGAGCGCATTGTTATTCTCCTTGTGGTCAGATTCATTGACCGAGTCTAGGGACTCTCTAATTAACTATGTATATGCTCTGCGGGAGTCTGTCGGGTGCTGTTGCTAGGCGTCGCGCGCAGGGAATGGCCCACCCCCTTGCCAAGCGCGACAACAACGCAACAGCACCCGACATGCCCCGCCCGAAGGGGCCTCCAGACGACCCCACTGCCTTCGTTGCTTTGCCTTGACAGGCCGACGCATGCCGGCGGCAAAGTGCCTCGTCAGTGAACTTGTCTGAAGGCCAGAGTATATACATAGTTAATCAGAGAGTCCCTAATTACCAGCCTACAGCCTGTCCATCTTTGCGATGATCCGAACCACCGCGGTACACGCCATTTACTGGATGATCTTCAATAATACTCTGTTCGGTAAACACGGGCTCAGGCAGTGCTGGATCCCTGGTAAACAGGATACCCTGATAGCCACCGACGCGACCGCCATTGACGCTCCGTACCTCATGGCCTCTGGCCTCCAGCGCGCGACCGGTCAGACTGTAAAGTCCGTGTTCCAGTGACAGAATATTGCTGTTCTGACTGTGGGTAAATCGAGCAGCATCGGTGGTCATCTGCACATTCATGCCGTGATCGATAACATTCACCATGTGCTGGGCATGGGTCTCCGGCTGCACTGACCCACCCATATTACCGAAGGTCATCAGCGGTTCCCCATCCTTCATGACAAAACCAGCGATGATGGAGTGGAACGGCCGTTTGCGGGGAGCAACCACGTTGGGGTGCTCTTCATCCAGGGAGAAGGCAACGCCCCGGTTGTGAAGGATCATGCCGTAGGGCGGGATGGTCGCGCCGCTGCCGTAGACGGAAAAAATACTGTGAATGAACGATACCATGTTGCCCCAGCGGTCTGCCGTGGTGAGGTAGATGGTGCCGCCGTCCAGGCCACCCTTGATTGAGGGCTCGGAGGCTTTGTGCATATCTATCCTGTTGCACAGCGTTTTTGCATAAGACTTGGAGAGAAGTCGATCTACCGGGACATTAGAGTATTTGGGGTCTCCGTTGTAAGCCTGCAGATCGGAATAGGCCAGCTTCTTGGCTTCTACCATAAAATGCCAGTAGTCCGGATTGGAAGGGCCCAGGGCGGCCAGGTTCAAGCCGTGTTCCGGAGCACAGACTTCCAGGATGTTAAGCATCTCCAGGGCGGCGAATCCCTGCCCGGGAGGAGGCAGCTGAAAAATATCGTAGCCATGATAATCGGTGGTAATCGGTTCCACCCATTCCGACTCGAACTCTGCCAGGTCTTCATGGGTCATGACGCCGCCTTCACTTCGTACCTTTGCAACGATGGCATCGGCGATTGGACCCGTGTAGAAAGCATCGCGCCCCTGTTGCTGAATCAGGCGCAGTGCATCGGCCAGACCGGGATTGCGGATCACACTGTAAAGGGGTGGGACCTCACCGTTGTCGAGAAATACAGCAGCGGAATCAGCATCGTTACGCAGTTTCTGTTGCACGCTTGCCAGGTCCTGGTGGCGGCGCTCAGCCTGTCCCCAGCCTTCTTCTGCGGTTCGAGCAGCGCGTTCAAAGGTTTCCTGGAAGCCCAGGGTGCCAAAGCGGTCCAGCAGGGCGGCGTAGCCGGACACGGCGCCGGGCACGGTTGCAGCATTCACGCCGGTGCCTGGAACACGTTCAACGCCCAGTTGTTGCTTGAAAAATTCCGGGGTCCAACCGGCCGGTGCCCAGCCTGCCGAGTTAAGGGCGTAGAGTTTTTTGTCCCTGGCGCTCCATACCAGAGCAAACAGGTCACCAGCCAGGCCGGTGTCATTCTGGGAGGTAACATCCAGCACGGCAGCTGCCGCCACTGCGGCATCGATAGCATTGCCGCCCTGCTGCAGGATTTCCAGTCCCGCCTGGGCGGCCAGCGGGTCACTGGTGGCCACCATGCCATGGCGGGCCAGCACTTCAGACCGGCCTTGTCCCAGCCAGCCTTGGCCGCGGGCACCCGGTGCAGCGACGATCGATGCAGCGGGATTGGCGCTGTCTTCGGTGGGGATGCCGAAGGGGTTAGCGGACTGGGCCTGCACCGCTAAGGGAAGTGCAAACAGGCTGCTTAACAGGGTGCGGAACAGGCGGGCAGAAATCGCGTTATGACGCGGAGGCAGTGCTTGGGACATTGATGGAATTCTCTAGTTGTTGTTCGATGAAATCGCTTTTATATGTCAGAGCTTGTTTGAATCTTACAGGTTTCCTGAGCGAGGTAAAGCCGTAACGCCCTGCATTCAAGAGGGGTTGTCAGTCAGCCTGGCGCAACAGTTTCTGGCGGTCAAAACGCTGCAGGATGGTGGGGAGGTACACCAGGTCGAGCACCAGGGCCAATACCACGATGGGAACCAGCAGCTTGGCGGATTGTTGGAAGTATAAGGTGCTGGCGCCGATCAGAATCGTTACTCCCAGTGCCAGCACTGCGGTAGTAACGATCAAAGCCGGCCCGGCGGTATCCAGTGAGTGGTTGAATGAGGTAGTGATCGACAATCCTTGTTCTCGCCCATGCAGATAGTGGGTCAGTAGATGTACGGTATCATCAACCACCAGGCCAATACTGATACTGAATAACATCATGACAAAGGGATCCAATTGTCCCACAAATAGCCCCCAGGCACCAAAAACCATGGTGGCCGGCAGCAGGTTGGGTATGACACTCAGCAGTCCAAAATAAAGGCTGCGAAATCCAACTACCAGAGTCAGAGTAATCAGCAGCAGGCTGAGGCTGTAGCCTTGCAGCAGTTCCCGGGTTACCAGACTGTCCATGCGGGCAAACAGCACAATCGGGCTGCCGTGAATAAGCTCTCCATCGCCGGCTGTTTGCTGGAACTGATCCGTGATCCGCTCATCCAGCTCAATCAGTTCCTCGTTAGTGAGCGGCAGGGCGTTGACGACCAGGCGAATGGTCGAATAATCCAAGTCGATAAAGCTGGCCAGTGGAAAATCCGGGAACTCGATATCCTGGTAAATACCCAGGTCGTTGGCGATCGCATACACATCATCTGGAATGGTGTAGTAGTCGGGATCCTGACCTCCTCGGGCCATGTGAATGGTCTTAACCACTTCCACCAGGCTACCGGCATTTTCTATTTCCGGTTGCTCGACCAGCCAGGCACTGAAGCTTTCCATCTGACGCAGGAATTCCGGTTCTATGGCAGCTCCCGGTTCACTTGCTCGCAATCCGTACGTCAGCGCCGGGCCCCGCTGTAGACGTCGGCTCACGAGGTCGTAGTATTCGCCTACCTCCGAGTCGGTTTCAATGAAGTCCAGTCGATCGAAGTCGGTGTCATTCAACGGCAACAACAGGAGTGTGAGAACGGCCATTCCGGTACAAAAAATGAACAGTGGCTTGTCGTGCTGCTGCCAGAACGGAATGACCTTTCTGATCAGCCGGGAGGGCAGCACGGCATCCATCGTTTTTCCGTGTGCCCGGGTTTTTACCGACACCCAGATCAGCAGTGCTGGCAAGAGTGTAAACGTAAAAACAAACGCGAAACCGATGCCCAGCGCTACGATACGTCCGAAGTCCTGGATGGCGGGCGATGAACTGAGATTCAGTGACATGAAACCTATGCCTGTTGTCACCGTGGCGAGCAGGACAGGCTTCAGATTGTAGCGAATACTGAGGTCCATCGCTTCTATGTAACCCAGTCCCTTGAACAGCTGCTGTTTATAGACAGAGATAATATGCACGCTATGGGCGACCGAGATGATCACCACTACCAGTGGCGCAATCACCGAGATCGTATTGAAGCCCGTATCGGCGTAGCCAATGACGCCGATCGTGCAGATAATGGAAAGCAATGCCTGACTGAGGATGCAGGCGCCAAAGCTGATGGAGTGAAAGCAGTAACAGATGGTCAGTACACAGATCAGGATCACTATGGGGAGCAGAGTGGTCAGATCATCAATCATCGCATCCTGGGTTGATTGTTCGAATAAAACGTCGCTGTTCACATAGATGTTTGTGTCTGGGTGGGCGTTGCGCAGTGAATTCAGCAATATCAGTAACTGGTCTGCCAGTTGCAGGCGGCTAGCCTGATCACTGGTGTCCAGTTCGAAAAAGACAGTCGCAAAGGTCAGATTGCCCTGCTCGCTGAGGAACGTGCCTGCCAGCAGGGGATCCTGCAGGGCCAATTCATGTAGCTCAGCCAGTTCCAGATTGGAGTATTGTTCCGACGGACGTTCAAACAACACGAAATTGCGCTGCGGTGATCGATACTGCAGGATCGAAGACAGGCGGGTGGCGCCTGGCAGTTGTGGGTAGCGGGTGTCCAGTTCGCGGAGGGCGCTCAACAGCGCCTGGTTGAAGATCGAGCCTGCTCCGTCACTATTGGTCAGTGCAAAAGTGGCTGTGAGTGAAGAAGGAAACCGCTCCTCCATATCTACCATTTCGTCGAGATAGGGATCGCTTTCGCTCAGGAGTTCGCCAACGGAAGTATTAAAACTGGTGGACAGAATGCCTATGCCGCAGATCAACCCAACTAGCAGGCTTAGTACCAGCAGGGTACCGCGCCGTCTGGTTAGCCACGAGCTGTTTGCCTCGGTATGTTCTTCAATCATCTGACATCAGCCTTCTGAATAATTGCTGCACAGCTCGAGCCAGCTGTCTATGCCACTGCTTCTGTATTTCTGTCGGTGCAGGACAAAGTAAAACTTACGCTGCCAGTTTCGATGGGGAGCCTCCAGGAGTACCAGCGATCCGCGTCGGAATGCGTCTTCGAGGGTGAGCCGTGACAGGCAACCGATTCCCAGATTTGCTTCGACGGCGCGTTTGATTCCCTCCGTATGCTGCAACTCCAGTAGTAAATTGAGGTTGGATAGTAACCCTGTCATGGCACGATCAAAAGCCTGGCGCGTGCCGGAACCGGTTTCCCGCACAATCCATTTCGCCTCGAGAAGATCCGAGTCAGTCAGAACCCGTCGCTTGGCAAACGGGTGGCCTGGCGCACAAAACAGCACCAGTTCGTCATCACGCCAGGGCAATACCTCGAGATCAGGATCCTGCAACTCTCCCTCGACCAGCCCGACATCAAGCTCAAAGTTGTGGATCCTGGCTGCTATGGCTCGGGTATTCTCCACGTTCAACTCAATCCGGGAATTGGTGTGTAGAGACATAAACCGGGCAATTATTCCCACGGCCAGATAGTTACCGATAGTCAGGGTTGCCCCTACTTTGATGACACCGAAGTCTTCACTGGAGGTGAGTCTGCGTTCGAAATCTTCAGCCTGAGCCAGTAAAGCCTCCGCCCGCGGCCGCATCCGCTGACCCAGTTCGTTGAGTTGCAGTCGTTTGCCAACCCGGTCAAACAGGTGGATACCAAAGCGCTGCTCAAGCTCTTTCAAGGCTGTGCTGGCGGCAGACTGAGACAGTGCCAGGCGGTTGGCAGCCTGGGTTACGTTTTCGAAATGGGCAATAGACAGGAATACTTCCAGTTGTCGTAGTGTCAGCTTCATAGGGGAGTTACCTGGTTAAGCTGATTGGATTATATATCTATAAAATAGATTACATATATATAAAATATCAATTTTACAGATATGAGGCCACGCTCTAGACTGCTGCAATCTATTTCGCCAAAACCCTTTGGATAGAAAGATGGCAGCAATATCAAAACAGAACGTGACCAGTGTGCACCACTGGAATGATTCCCTTTTCAGTTTCAAGATTACCAGGGACCGCAGCTTGCGATTCGAAAATGGCCATTTTGTCATGGTGGGTATGGAGGTGGAGGGCCGTCCCCTGATGCGTGCCTACAGCATCGCCAGCGCCAATTACGATGAGGAACTGGAATTTCTCAGCATCAAGGTTCCCGATGGACCGCTGACTTCCAGGTTGCAGAACATACGTGTCGGTGACGAGCTGTTTGTCAGTAGCAAGCCGACCGGTACCCTGGTCGTCGATCATCTGTTGCCAGGTAAAAATCTCTATCTGCTAAGCACTGGTACCGGGCTTGCGCCGTTTATGAGCATCATTCGTGATCCGGACACCTATGAGCGTTTTGACAAAATTGTGCTGGCCCATGGTGTGCGCCGGACCAGCGATCTGGCTTATCAGGATGTAATTCTGGAGGAGTTGCCTAACAATGAGTTCTTTGGTGATCAGGTCCACGACCGGCTGATTTACTACCCGACTGTAACTCGGGAGGAGTTCAGCAACCAGGGTCGCCTGACGACTTTGATGACCAGCGGTAAACTGTTCAAGGACGTTGGGCTGGCGAATCCGGACCCGGATCACGACCGCTTCATGTTGTGTGGCAGCCCGTCCATGCTGAATGACTCCTGCCGGATACTGGATGACTGGGGATTCAGGGAATCCCGTCATGGCATTCAGGGAAGCTACGTAATTGAACGGGCGTTTGTGGAGTCCTGAGGGTCCCGATTGCAATAAATCCGGCAGCCAGTCTGCGGCCAGGGTAGAGGCGAGGGTAGAGGCGAGGGTAGAAGTCGGACAAAGTAGAAGTCGGACAAAAAAGGAGACAATAGCTGTCTCCCTTTTTATTTAGTCAAACCTGGTCAAAATTAATCAGATCTGCCCGACCTGTTTATTCAGGTCGTTATGTTCAGCCTTCCATCAGGTATCGAAAATGGCGATCAGGCAGCCCTTTGAATCCGGTATGTCGTCCATATTGACGGTTTTGCCTGCCAGCACGGCATTCAGCGCGTCTTTCAGGTAGTGCTCGGAAGCATTGTTCTTCTGGGTTTCATATCCCAGTTGATCGTTAATCGGACCTCGAAACAATACATCCCGAGTACGCGGATTGACAATGAAGACTTCGGCAGTCCGCTCGACACCCAGCGTTCTGGCCAGCACCTGACCTTCGTCTTTCAAAATTGGAAAGTCGATACCGAATTTTTCGGCTTCGCGAGTAATTGCTTCCGGTGTGTCCTGGATATTCGAATTGAAAGCCAGGAATTCGATGCCCTTGTCTTCAAATTCGGCGCGGACCTCTCGCAGGTTGGGTAGCGCAATTCGGGCGATCGGGCAGCCATTGCCCTGGACATAGAAAACGACAAATTCCCTGTCCTCATACATATCCAGGCTGTGGACGCTGCCCAACTGGTCGGTGAGGGAAAATTCCGGGATGGTTTTAAGCCAGTCGTCCGCCGCTATTGCCAGCTGTGCAGCCGCTGAAAGTAAACCGGCAATCAGAACCTTACTTGTCAAATTCATACAGCCTTCCTCCTAACTCTCAATCCTTAACTCTCAACTCGTAACTTCAGGGAACGCTCGCGAGTTTCGCCATGTTCGTGATGTTCGTAATTATTAGAGCTACGTTGTGGGGCGGCGACCCCTGCGCGACACAGAATACCGCTTATTCTACCAGCTGCTAAGCGTTTTTCGACTGCCTTTGTGAATATAGATCATGAATTTCTGGTGATTTGACTACTGCAATTCACTCATCCCGGTTCTATTGACGGATTTTTGCGATGAAAGAAGGGTGTGTGACGTGGGGGCCATGTGTTGGTTAAGAGTGCGCGCCGCCGAATGTCGCAAACCTGCCTCTCAACTGCGTTGCAGGCTTGTCGCGTAACAGCTGGACGAGTATCCTCAAGATCAGGTGTATCCAATTGTCCATTAAGATCGGGCACTTACTGCAAGTAAACTAAAGACTTAATCAAATATTGAGAATAGGAGGGCTGCATCCATGAAAAGCCTCTCAATCCTGAACTGCGTGGCGCTGTCGTTGCTCACTACACTGGCCTACGGCCAGGAATGGGAAATTCCCCGGACACCGGATGGCAAACCGGATCTGCAGGGAATCTGGACCAACGCAACTCAGACGCCGCTGCAACGACCAGCTGAGTTTGGCACGCGCGGCTATCTGAACGAGCAGGAAGCTGCCGATCTGGAGGCTTCCTGGCGCAATCGAATAGACCGTGCCAGTGCGCCCAGTGATCCTGACAGGGCACCGCCAGCAGACGGCAACACCGATCTTGGATACAACAACTTCTGGGTAGACCGGGGCACGAACGTCATTCAGATCGGTGGCGAGTACCGCACCTCGATAGTCGTGGATCCGGCGGATGGCCGGATTCCAATGCTCGAGGGTCGTCCCCGCAATGACCTTCTTAGTCAGTTCCGTGGGATGCCAGGGATTGACCCTTATCAGGGACCGGAAACCCGACCGTTGGGCGAACGCTGCCTTCTGTCCTTCGGTTCCAGCTCCGGACCACCGATGTTGCCGGTCATGTACAACAACAATTACCAGATTGTGCAGACCCCGGGTTATGTCCTGATCCTGGTGGAAATGGTGCACGATGCGCGCATTATTCGCATTGATGAGAACCATTTTGAAACTGATTTAGAGAAATGGATGGGCGATTCAGTGGGTTACTGGGAAGGTGACACGCTGGTGGTAGAAACCCGCAATTTTCACCCCCAGCAATCTTACCGCGGCAGCTCCGAACAACTGGTAGTGACTGAACGTTTCGAATTGATCGAGCCGAACAAGATCAGTTATGCATTCACGATGGATGACCCTTTGAGTTTCAGGAGTTCCTGGACCGGTGAGGTGGCAATGAATCGCCGGCCGGCTGGGGACCGGATGTATGAGTATGCCTGTCATGAAGGTAACTATGCGTTTCCAGGCATCCTGGGGGGCGCTCGTCGCCTGGAGGTTGAGTCCGGGAATCAATAGCTTACCTCATCTACTTTCATCTCCATAAACACGTATAGTGTGTCGGCGGTTGAATGCCGCTCGTACTGGCCAAAAAGGAATCAGGTATCCCATTATGTCTTCACGTAGCGCCAGATACTATATAGATCTGGTTTTTGGCAAACCTTATGTTGTGATTGCCGGTCTGCTTATAATCATGGCGTTCTTTGCCTGGCATGCCCAGGATTTTCGCCTTGATGCATCGGCAGATTCCCTGTTGCTGGAAGACGATCCAGACCTGGAGTTTTCCAGGGAGGTGAATCGTCGCTACGGTGTGCGGGATGCTGTTACTGTTGCCTATACGCCGACCGGGGACCTGTTCTCCCGCACAGAGCTTGAGAAGCTTGCTGCCCTAATAGATAACCTGCTGGCAGTAGAGCAGGTGCAGTCCGTTGACAGCATTCTTAACGTGCCGGTGTTTGAAGACACACCATTGACGGGAATTTCCGAGGACTACCTGACCCTGGTCGATGAGGACATCGACCTGGTGGCGGCCCGCGAGGAAGTCATGTCCAGCCCGGTGTTTCGTAATGCCGTGATAAGCCCGGACGGCAGCACTGCAGGACTGCTGGTGAGCTTTTTCGTCGATGAAACTTCCCGGGAGCTATTGGTTCGACGCAGTGAACTGCGCAGCAAGCGCGGCGACGGAACTCTGACTGACGACGAGGCGCTGGAACTGGCGCAGGTGGAGTCCGACTACGATGCCTACAGCGTCATCGTCGCTGATCGACAGCATGAAACCATCAGCACCATCAGGGAAATTCTCGACAGTTATCGGGACGGTGCGACCATATATCTGGGCGGTGCGCCGATGATTGCCGACGATCTGGTGACCTTCGTGCGTGGTGATCTGAGCAGTTTCAGTTTCGCGGTGTTGCTTCTCATCGTCGTCGCCCTCGGTCTGATATTCCGTAAGGCCAGGTTTGTAGCCCTGCCCCTTGCCTGCTGTGCGGTCGCGGGTACGATCATGGTAGGAATACTGGGGCTGATGGACTGGCGGGTCACCGTGGTTTCCTCCAACTTTATTTCACTGCTTTTGATCATCACCATATCGCTGACCGTGCACCTCATGGTGCGATACCGGGAATTACGTGCGACCCGGCACTATTCCAACCATGACAAACTGCTTCGTCACGCGGTGCTCAGCATGTATCGGCCCTGCCTTTACACGGCACTGACAACTGCAGTTGCGTTTGGATCCCTGATCGTCAGCGGTATCCTTCCCATAATCAATTTTGGCTGGATGATGATGATGGGGGTGGCGACAGCCTTGATTGTCGCGTTTACCCTGTTTCCTGCAATCATGAGTATTCTGGAACGGGACGACACCAGACTGTCCTCGAACCTGAAACTGAATTTGACTTCGGCGCTGGCGAAGCTGACCGACCGGCTGCGTGGCAAGGTGCTGGTCATTTATGCATTGATAGCAGTATTCAGTGTCATAGGACTTACCAAGCTTCGGGTCGAGAACAGCTTCATCGATTATTTCCGTGAAGATACGGAGATTTACCAGGGGATGTCATTATTTGACGATAAGCTGGGTGGCACTCTGTCGTTCGACGTGGTCGTGGATTTGCCGGAAGTGAATGATGAATTCGATGACGGCTTCGACGATGGCTTTGATGACGGTTTTGGATTTGGTGATGAGCCGGGTACTGACGAGGACGCATACTGGTTTACTGCGCCCAAGATGGACCAGGTCAAGGCAATTCATGAATACCTTGATAATGATCTGCGCACGGGAAAGGTACTGTCGTTTGGTGCTGTGATACAGCTGGCAGAAAAGCTCAATGGAAATCAGCCCATTGATGGTCTGTTATGGGCGCTGCTTTACAGTCGTATACCGGATACCTTGCGGGAAACGGTATTGAATCCTTTTGTTTCCATTGACGACAATCAGCTGCGATTCAATGTGCGGGTGATTGAGTCGGCAGCAGACCTGAATCGCAATGAGCTTTTGCAGAGCATCGAGTCGGGTCTTGAGGAAGAGTTTGGATTTAGCCCTGACCAAGTACGCTTGACCGGTATTCTGGTGATGTACAACAATGTGTTGCAGAGCCTGTTTCAGTCCCAGATTCTGACCTTGGGCGTGGTGCTTTTTGCCATCATGCTCATGTTCATGACCTTGTTCCGTTCTCTTAAAATTGCCGCTATCTGCATCGTTCCCAATGTCATTGCCGCTGGCGTTGTCCTCGGCATTATGGGCTGGCTTAATATCCCGCTGGATATTATGACTATCACCATTGCAGCTATCTCGGTGGGTATTGGGGTCGACAATACCATCCACTACATGCACCGGTTCCGGCGTGAATTTCCGCGCTTCGGCAACTACCGCCAGACCATGTTTTTCTGCCACAACAGTATCGGTAGAGCTATGTATTTCACGTCAATGACGATAGTCGCGGGATTTTCGATTCTGGCACTGTCGAATTTTATTCCAACTATCGTATTCGGCCTGCTCACCAGTGTAGCCATGGTGGTGGCGCTAACCGGATCCCTTACATTACTGCCACAGTTGCTGATTACTTTTAAACCGTTGGGCGCGGAAACCGCTAAACAGTAGTCTTGTATGGCTGATCGCTGAAATCCGCTTGCGAAATCGAACGAATGTTCGATATAATTTTAACATCACGACATTAGATGCCCGGTGCCCACTGCTGGCAACCGGAACCTGAGGGGGGACATAAGCGGACTATTACTTAGTCCGCTTTTTTTTTTGGATTGTCTTTAACC
>Ga0209578_10000683_pt1 | contig 38414 bp, 38 predicted proteins | sample tdAd472_FD_187127 | JGI IMG/M metagenome (GOLD analysis project Ga0209578, IMG submission 187127) | Marine sediment microbial communities from the Atlantic coast under amendment with organic carbon and nitrate - tdAd47.2 (SPAdes)... | ecosystem: Environmental > Aquatic > Marine > Coastal >...
GCGAGCAATAGTGCCAGCAGCACATAACCGCCGGTCCAGCCCATCAAATAAACCGAGGCATCATAGCCTGCGAAAGCAATAATCCCAGCCATGGAGATAAAGGAGGCGGCACTCATCCAGTCCGCTGCCGTTGCCATGCCATTGGCAACCGGGTGTACACCACCACCCGCCACATAGAAATCCTTCGTCGAGCCAGCCCTTGACCAGATCGCGATGCCGATATAAAGCGCAAAGGACAGGCCAACGAAGAGATAGGTTAAACTAGTAGTATCCATGGGCATCCCCTATTCGTCGTCATCAACACCGTACTGGCGTTCGATTTTCTTCATCCGCACAACATAGAAAAAAATCAACCCGACAAATACATAGATCGAGCCCTGCTGGGCCCACCAGAAACCAAAAGGAAAACCAAACAGAGTGATGCGATTGAGCTGCTCCACCAATAAAATGCCAAAGCCAAAGGACACCACAAACCAGATCAGCAGCAGCTTAGCCAACAGCGAGATATTGGCACGCCAATAATTATCGACCACCCGCTCAGCCAACACCTGCTCATCATGCTTGCTGTGCTCGGGCATATTACCGCCCTGGTGATGATAAACTTCCCCACTCTTTGCAGATAAACCGCGCTGGGCTTCATTATGATCATGCTGTTCTGTCATTAGGCTATTTCCTCTGGTTATTTTTATTCTCGTCAATACGAAGATAACGCTGATATGCACCAGGTCAGAGTATGACGGCTTTTTATTATTACGCAAAGACCAGCAGTGCTTGCGAAAACCAGGACAGTAAATTTCTCATACTTCGAAGTCAACCCTTTTCACCGACTAGCGTCTCCCCGAAGAACTACCGGCAGCAATGACTACCATGCTGGCGAAACCCATCAAAGCAGATTTAGTGGTAAAGGGGGTCTTGCGCGCACCGGGATTCCAGTATTCCTGATGGGCAATATGGCGGAAACGGTTCTGAATCAAATTTTAAACTGACCCAAAATTGACCCTAACACGGAGGTCCATAATTAGACTGACCATCTACTTTTTAGATGTAATAAATCATCACGTAGGTGCTGAGCAGTACGGCGCTCCAAATTGCCGTAGCTCCAATAGGCCAGGATCGCGCAAACACACCATTCAAACCTAGTAACCGCTCAAGCCAACCTCGAAATACGCCTAGGAAAAAATCAACACCACGCGATAGAATCTTTCCGCCCTGCGCAGAGATTCCAAGTATCTTATTACTCAACCGGATAAAGCCTATCCGCCAGAACCAATCGAAATCCAGAGTAATTGTCAGCGTACGTCTCATCGCAGGCAATAAAAGGAAAAAGGCAAGGCCAGAGAACAAGAGTAACTGTAAGTAAAAGACCACTTTCCCAGGCACATATGAGTCGTACTCCAAGGGATAAGGTAACAGTGCGTACAATGGCTGTGGGTAAACACCAAGCAGAATACAAAGTCCGGCGAATAACAACATTGCCAGCGCCATGTTCCAGGGTGCATCTTTGGGGCGAAGTCCCGAGTCTTTTTGAAAAAACACAAACCATGGAAATTTTATGCCTGCATGCAAGAAAACCCCGGCAGATGCTGCTGCTAACAGGAAATAGATCACCGCAAGACCTTCAAAGATGACTGCTTCAGAGATAAGCGTCTTGGTGGTAAACCCCGACGTCAGCGGAAAACTCGAGATAGATAGCGCACCAACAATACCGCAGATACAGGACAATGGCATGGTACGAAAGAGACCACCAAGATCAGTGCACTTGCGCTTACCCGTTCTATAGAGCACAACACCCGCACTCATGAATAACAATGCCTTGTAAACAATGTGGGCAAAGGCATGAGCGGCGGCTCCATTGAGTGCGAGTTCAGTGCCAATACCAATAGCGCACACCATGAACCCAACTTGATTCACAATCGAGTAGGCGAGAATGCGTCGCGCATCATTTTCCAATAGCGCATAGACAATGCCATAGAAAATCATGTAGATACCAATACCAATCAATATTGGCTCACCGGGAAAAAGTAGAATCAACGCGAGTACAGATGTCTTGGTGGTAAAAGCAGACAGGAACACGGTACCTGTGGGAGTAGCCTCTGGATAGGCATCCGCAAGCCAGGCCGAAACAGGTGGCGCGGCGGCATTGATTAATAACCCAATTAAAATCATCCAGGTAGAAAAGTCTTCGGCTCGCATAGCCCGGATATCGATAGAACCCGTTTGCACTGCGGTTCCGGCAATGCCAAGCATTAGGATAACGCCGCCGAGAACGTGCATGGTAGCGTAACGCATGCCCGCACGAGCGGAGGAATCTGTCCCTCCGCACCACAGAATAACGGTTGAAAAAATGGCCATCACTTCCCAGAAGATAAACAAGGTTATAAGATCACCAGCAAATGCAACACCAATTGCGCCAGCCGCGTAGGCAAATGCGGCGCTCAGCTCTAGGCGAGTTGCCTGACGAAGCGCGTAAATTCCTCCCACAAACGCCATCATTGAAAAAATAAGGGCGAACAATCTGCGTACTGCGCTACCTTCAATGGGCTCAATCTGATAGCCGATGAAACTCATCGTCAGAGTGACGCCATCCGGAATTTGCCACACGGCCCATATTGTCGCGAGCGGCGCTAACAACACAACCGCATCACGAAGATAACCCCGGGTAAGCGCTATCAGCCCGGCACCCACTAGAAGGATTATCGCTGGCGGTAAAATTTCAACCATCGTAGAAGCGTTCCCCACGTTTTAAGAACCAGCCAAGGACTTTGGCAATCAACACCATCGCGAGACAAGCAAAAAAACCAAATAGCGCACCAAAACCAAACCAACCATCAACACCAAAATAGCCCTTAACAGGAGCGATCTGTTGGAGCACAACCGTCAACACCAACACCATACCAAATACAATCCATAATCTCCGGATCGTGCGTGGGCGCACTAACCAATGATTGGGTTTGTCGCTAATCGCCATATATGCCTCCAAAGAGTTGTGAAACAAGATCGAGCACTGGCTGATTCAGGAAGAAAAATAACAAAGTGAGAGCCGAGGTCACGGTCAGCGCGACGACTATCAGGCGAGGAGCCTCGCCATGATCTATGGATACAGCAGTGTCGTTTTCACGAAACCAAGCGGCGAAGACTATAGGTAAGAAGTACGCTGCATTTAGCAGCGTGCTCGCAAGAATTGTGAAGATTACCAGGTAATTCGTAGGCTGAAAGGCTCCAGTTAAAATGAGCCATTTGGATACGAAACCGGCCGTGGGCGGCATACCTATCATACTTAAAGCACCGATCGTAAACGCCACCATAGTCCAGGGCATACGCCGACCAATACCGCGTAGCTGACCAACTTCCGTTAATTTTGCAGCGGTGTAAATACTTCCTGCAGCGAAAAATAAAGTGATCTTACCAAGTGCATGACTCACCATATGCACAGCCGCGCCCACTTCGGCTATAGGTTTAAAAATGGCGGTTGCCATCACGATATAAGAAAGTTGGGCAATTGTTGAGTAGGCCAACAGTCGCTTCAGGTTTTGCTGGCGTAACGCCACCACGCTTGCCGCTAGAACGGTAAATGCAGCGGCGTAGACCAGCCAGTCGGCACTCGGCTCGACGAACAAAAAATCAACACCAAAAATATACAAGACCACTTTCACGATTGTAAACACGCCTGCTTTCACCACCGCAACCGCATGCAGCAATGCACTCACGGGCGTGGGCGCCACCATCGCTGCCGGTAACCAACGATGAACGGGCATTAACGCTGCTTTGCCTACGCCGAAAACATAAAGTGCGAGCAAGAAACCAATAGCCGGCCCCGTGAGTTTGCCTGACAAAATACCGCCAGGTGTAAACGCCAGTGTCCCTGTTAACTGGTATGTCCAAATGATGGCTGGCAATAGCAATGCAATCGACGTACCTAACAAAATACCAAGATAAATACGCCCGGAGGCAACCGCCTTTTGATCGCCTTTGTGGGTGACAAGGGGGTAAGTAGTAAGCGTCAATACCTCGTAGAAGATAAAAAGGGTCAACAAGTTTGCGGCGAAAGCGATACCAGTGACAGCCGATAACGCAATGGCAAACAGCACATAAAAACGGGTTTGATGCTGCTCATTATTAGCACGCATATAGCCGAAGGAGTATATCGAGGTTACGACCCATAACAATGAGGCCAACGCAGCAAACAACATACCGACCGGTTCCACTCGAAACTCGATCTCCAGCCCAGGTAGCAAGTTGGCCATGACTACCGAAGGAGATTCACCAGCGAACACATACGGCAACAACCTCCATACCAACGCAACCAAAACGACAGAGGTTATCAAGGTGACTACTTCTCGAGTGTTGGCATAGCGCTGCCCTAAAACTGCGATGCCTATCGCACCGAGCAATGGCGCAAAGATGGCGCAAAGTATGTTGAGTTCTAAGGTCATGGTGAATGTTGCAACAAGGTCGACGCCGCCTGTCTAGCAAGCATCATCGGCAATGATGGGTTGATTCCAAACACGACATTTGCGAGCGCAGCTGCCCAAAGCACCATCAGCATCCATGTGGGCGCTTCAGCAACTCTTCGGCAGGCGTCTCCTGTTGCGCCGCCAAAGTAAGCTACCTCGACAATACGCCAAATGTAAACTACCGCCATGAGAGAGCTAATAAGCACAGTAGCGATCAGCGCAATACCCAAAACACCTTGATCCAGAGCAGCCAAAATCAATAACCATTTGCTAACAAATCCTGCCGTACCCGGTACCCCTATCAAACTTAAGCCACCAAGCACAAAGGCACCCATGGTCCAAGGCATTTGCCTGCCAGCACCGGAAAAGTCTTCAAGTCGCAACCCTGAGAATCTCATGGCGAGCGCCGCGACCGCTAAGAACAAGGTTCCTTTCGCTAGCGCATGGTTAAACATATGCAGGATTCCAGCAGTCAATCCCAACACACTCACTAGGCTGGCACCGAGCAGAATATACCCCACTTGGGCGATGGAGGAATAGGCAAGCATCCTCTTCAAGTTCCGCTCAAACAGGGCAACACCCGACGCAATCAAGATCGCCATCACGGCCAATGGCATAAGGAAAAGCGCGAACTGTATATCATGTGCCAATAAATTTTGTTGAAAGACCAAAAAATCAAAGCGCAAAAGGACATACAATGCCACCTTGGTTGAGCAGGCAGCGAGAAAAGCAGTAACGATATGAGGAGCGTAGGTATAGCTCATAGGCAACCATGCATGCAACGGAAAGACAGCAGCTTTAAGCGCCAACCCTAGGGTAATGAATCCAGCAGCCACTAGGATAGGTCTTAATTCACCGACCTGGTGAATACGCGCTTCCATATCCGCAAGGTTAAGCGTACCCGTCAACATGTAGATCAAACCAACGCCAATCAAATAAAAAGTGGCACCGATAGTGCCAAAAATCAGATAGTTGAACACCGCAGGTAAGGCCCGTCGGTTAGGGCCCGCCGCGATGAGCACATAGCTCGCAAGGGAGGCTATTTCCATAAATACGAAAATGTTGAATGCATCACCTGCCACCACAATGCCCGTAAGCCCCGCCAATCCCAGTAACCATGCAGCATAAAACAGTGGCTGACGTTCGTGGTCGATTTCCGCATCGATACTGCACCTACCTGCCAATAAGGTCAATGACGAGGCGCCTGTAACAATCAACAATACTAACGCACTAAAGGCCGTAATCCGTAGTTCAATACCGTAGGGAGCTGGCCAGGAGCCTAACAGATAAATGATGCTACCATGGTCGAGAACCGACTGGGTTAAGCCAACTGCGATCGCAAATGCAAAGAGACTAGAAGCAGTTGCCGCCGCCCACGGCAACCCACGTACATGCAGCAGTACGACCAAGGGGGCGGTCAGCATAGGAGTAACCACTTGCAACACAGGCAGATGGGGAGTGAGACTCACGAATTGCGCTCCAACTCCTGGATTTCATGCTCTTCAATGGTACCGTAGGATTCTTTGATACGTACCACGATCGCCAAACCCAACGCCGTAGTGGAAATGCCAACAACGATCGCCGTGAGAATAAGTACCTGCGGCAACGGATTAGAGTACACTTGGTCAATGACACCTTTTTGAATGATAGGCGCAGTGCCACCGTCCACCTTGTCCATCGAAATATAAAGCAGGAATACAGCAGACTGAAATATTGATAACCCGATAAGTTTCTTGATGAGATTACCCTTAGCGATCACCGCATAAAAACCTGTCATCAAAATAATCGCGAACACCCAATAATTATAGAGACCAAACAATTCCATTAAAGCTTCTCACGAGAGGCAAACGCATGAAAAATCAACAGTAGGGCACCGCATACCGTCATGCCTACACCCGCTTCGATCAGCAAGATGCCCAATTGCTGCCCAGAAACTGAGCTTTGCGCAAGAACGGAATAGTCAAGAAAATTTCCCCCAAGAATTATTCCGGCGAGACCCACTGCTCCATAAAGCAGCGGACCCACAACGATCAGGCCTAAGAGTGTTGACCTTGGAACAGCACGCAATGCCTGAGCTTCTCCTTCTAAAAGTGCGGATAGAATCATAGCCGTGGCAATTATAGCGCCAGCTTGAAACCCACCCCCTGGCCCATACTCACCATGGAATTGTACATAAAGTCCAAACAGTACGATAAAAGGTATGAGGAGGCGACCCACCACGCGAGGAATGAGGTGATGGCGCAATCCATGAGTATTGGATATGGGGGGGGTAGCGAGAGACTGTGAGTTCTCCTGCCTGGCACCCAACACAAATAGCACCCCGATGCAGGCTGTAAAAACCACAAATACCTCACCTAGCGTGTCATAACCACGAAAGCTTGCGAGTACGGCAGTAACGACGTTGGGAATATCAATCAGCTCAGGGGTTTGTCCCAGATACCAGGGCGCCACGTGTTGGTGAACCGGCGCATCGGGGTCGCCGAGTCTCGGTTTATCAAACGTCGCGTAAATCAAGACCAGCGTCGTCAAGACAACAACGCTGATCGACACCCATCGTCCGTCCGGAACTGTCTGCTCGCGCTCGACCGTCAAAGCCAGTGCGCCAAGAAACAGCACGGTGGTAATCCCGGCTCCAACCGCAGCTTCTGTTAACGCCACATCCGCCGCGTCCAGAATAAAGAAATTGGCGGCCATTAACAGGCTAAAAATACCGCTCAGCATGACAGCAACGAATAAATTCGTCGTGCGTATAATAGCAACCGCAGTGAAAACCAACAGAGTCAAAAGAAATACAGCGAAGAGAATGACCACCAATCAGTCTCTTCTCTTTAATTGCGGCACTTCCGGCTTAAGCCCCGACAATAATGCGGCGTTTGCCAGTGCATATGACGCAGTCGGCCCCGTCAGAAGCAGAAATCCGAGAATCGCAACCAGCTTAACGGTGGCGAGCGAAAGCCCTCCTTGCAGCATAATTCCAACGAGAATAAGGATCGTACCCATAGTATCAGTGAGACTCGCAGCATGCATGCGGGTGTAGAAGTTGGGTAGACGTAACGCTCCAAGTCCACCAATAAATACAAAAGCCCCTCCGGTAGCCAGTAACGTCCAACTGAGCACATCAACAACTATTTCCATCATCTAGACTTCGTCCAACTGATCAGACGTTTTGTTATTCGGGTGATTTTGAAAGAACTCGAGAACCGCCAACACCCCAACAAAGTTTATTAAGGCGTAAGCGAGCGCCAGATCAAGAAAGTCTGGCCGACCGAACAGAAAGGCGATCACCGATAATAGCAAGGCTGTTTTTGTGCCAAACATATTCACAGCCAATACGCGGTCATACACGGTTGGCCCCCGCAACGCTCGAATGAGCGCGAGGCCCATGGTAACTAATATCGCGATTGAGACGATATAGTACACTGTTAATCCTTCATCAAATCAGTGGCACGGCGGTTAAATTCACCACTCATGAGCGCATCAGCACCGGCTTTGGTTAAACAGTGGACCTGCACCCGGCCGTTGTGAACATCCAGAGTGACAGTACCGGGCGTCAACGTAATTGAATTGCCAAGTATCGCTTGCCCTACGGGATTCGCAGTTGAGGCATCAAACTCTACCAAAGTGGGACTGATCGGAAGTCGACGATGGAGGATGATGCGGGCTACGTCCAGGCTCGACTTGATAACTTCAACACCCAACCACACCCAGTATCGGGGTAACCGAGGTATCAAGTGCAATGAAAATACATCATGATCAAAAAAGCCAACACGTTGCGCTGCATACACGCTTAATACACACGACAGCATCCCGAGGCCAATAAGTAGCGGCGTGTATATCCCTGACCACAACAACCAAGCGGTAGCCAAAACAACAAATAATGCGACTACACGGCGCCAAGACTTAGACATACTACTCACCATCTATACCGAATATGCTCATTAAGGTTTCTGCATGCACTGCGAAGCTTGACGCAACTCATAATCATCGAGCCTCTTTTTCACACGGATAATGTTTACGCAAGGAGGTATATACGAATTGACGCGCTTCTGCTTCCGGCACAAGTTGTTTTTGTGCAGCTAAATCAGCCACTATCTTCTCGACCACTTCGAGTAATGGTACAGGATCGCCTAAACAAAATTCGGCATAACCCGCCGCACGCTGAAGATCGGGACCTCGAACCCGCATAGCCCGTTCGCTGAAAGTTTCTTTACGTGCTAATCCAGCTTCGAGGTTGAGCATGACGCGCACGTCTGTTGCAACGGCACCATCAATGAAGCCCTGTATATAGCGAATGCAATACTGCCCGTCCGCACTGTCGTAATCATTTGGCAGAACCTTGCAGTGTGCAGCTAGTTCCTGAGTCGTCAGCACCTCCACTGCCTGAACCGTACTGAGAAAGCACCACAAGACAGCAGCACTAATTACACCATGCAAAATTGAATAACGCATCGTTCACTCCTCCCTGGGTACTTCGGTAAAGTGATAAACCGAATGCTATCATTTGTAAAAAAATAAATACATGAGAACAGTGGTCTCCCCAAATAGAACATCACCCCAGGTTAATCGTTCATAACAACTAACACCAATATATTATTCTACCAAAGCAACACCCACACACCGATACACGGCAAAGGTCTGCTTACCGTTAACCACTTCTGAAACAGCTACAACCGTATCGCCACCGAGGTCAACTGCGCTATTGCGCGCCAAAGTTTCCAGTTCTTTCTGCACTTTTTTCGGCTTACGCTTTATGCCGACAACCTTATCCGCGATTGTCGCGGTGGTTGAACCTAGACTCTTGCAGCTTGCTACTTCATTTGCTGCCAGAACTCTTACTTTTTCACCTTCTGAAGTAGGCTTGACCCAGGTACAGCCAGCCATCATCAAAGCACCGCAGGTTAGGGAAAGTATGCGTTGTTTGTACATTGTCGTGCCTCTCGCAATTGATGGACTCATTAGCGCCGATTGTAAGGGGCTAGGGGTGCCTAGCGGTACTCTTCAGCGGTATTATTTTTAGATCATTGATTAATTATTTGAGCGCCGCTGCGTTACCTTCACCCGCTAGCGCCTTAATTTCATCGGCTGCCAGAACTGCGCCTAATTCACCCGCCAGAACATCAACGCTTTCCCTAACGATGTGCGCCCAGGTTTGCTGATTGGCGAACTGCACGCCAAAAACATCCAGCGTACCACCACGATTTTGATAGCCCATAAAGCGGGTATGTTCAGGCCCGCTATCCAGGCGTCGGAGCACGCCGGTCATCACTTCGGCATGGGTATGACAGACAATGATCCTGTTTCGCACCTTTGGAATAATGGCTTCTATTGCAGAATCATCGAGCAGATAAGTCGACTCAAGCTCATCCCTGGCACTGCGAAAACGACCGGGCTCCAGCATCGCCACCACGGAGCAAACCACTCCTTTTTCACGTAATCTCGTGGCAGCACGTTGAACAGCCTGCAGCTGATAAGCGCCGATGGCAATCAATTGTATCTGCGCCGATGCATCATGGCTCAGCAGCAGCGCGCCATCTGCTGCCGCTTGCTTGGCTTGTGCTTTGGTACAGACGATTTCAACTTTACCTTTGGCAATGACTGCCGTGGCTATTCTGCCTCTCTCTGCATACAACTTAGCCAACGAAGCAACCGCTGTATTGGCGTCAAAAGGGAAAACGACAGGAGCAACATCGGCCATTTCCTGAATCCAGGCTTCACTGAGGGTAGGATCTTGATGGGATTGTTCGTTTTTACCGTTTTCCCAAGTGTGCGAGGTCACAATAATGGGCACACTTAGCCATGGCACCTCACGCCCCGTATCTTTTAGGTGGCGCGAAAATATGGCCTCCTGACGCATTACCCCCAACATCTTCACCGCAAAAGCTTCATAACTCACGGCTAGATTAATGCCCTGTTTATTCGCCAATGCCGCAGATACCACCGCCTCTTCATTTAAAGCGGTAATCACGCTGCCGAACAATGACTCAGCAATGCCTGCTTCCGGTGCAGTGACACGATGCAGCAACAGGTCCAGTGATTTATTCATGCGATTGCTACGCATTTCGTCGGGATTGCCAACTCTGAACCGATACTCTGGATTTGCTTGCACTAGCGCAGCAAACCAGCCGTCCAGCTGTTCCATCGGAGAAACGGCAGTATTCATAGCTGGCTCGTTATAGTCGGGTAATTGCGGTAACGGCACCTGAAATTCACGCAGATAGTGGACTTTTTCCTGAACACGCCCACGTTCACGATGGTTATTCAGAACCGTGATCCCGGTTTGCAACTCAGCCAATGGTACATACAGTTGCTGCGCCCCCTGATTGAACAAAGTCCGAATATCATCCTCAATAGAAGGGTTGCCGTTCAGCGGCAGATTGTGTGCAGCATTGGTTCCCGCACCGGGGAAACCATAACCTTTCGTGGTTTCAGCGATAGCGTAGGGCAATTCTACGGGATAGTGCCGCTGCCCCTGTTTAACCATTGCGTGCTTTTCTTTCAGGCTGTCAGCCATGCTGATAACCGCCCAGGCAAAGGCGGCAGGGTCTCTACCATCAATATCGATAGGAGCAAAGCCGTGCAACTTTAAATGCTCCCGGAACCATTGCACACCACCGTTTTGCGCCATCGTGGAACGCTGATCGATACGACGGCCATTGGCGATCATGATTGGCATCACCAATCCGGTATCCTCACCACGCCACCAGCGCGGCGCCCAGTCACTACCACGCTGTTCTTCAAACGCACCGTCACTTAAAAATGTTACCAATTCCTGGCCAGGTAGCGGCATATGCATATACTGTAATTCGGCAAAGCCGAGATACCCGCCTTCGCTAATACCCCCTGCGGTATAAGGATTAACATGACTACCCAGTGGCGCAATTGGTTTACCATTGACGCCCACTTCATAACTGTAGAAATCCTGGCAGAGCCTGCTCAAACCTTGGTCGGAAAACGGGTAACGCTGTTCTTGTTCCACCTCTAGATTACCGAGCAGAATATTGGTCGCATCGATTGCCGCAACACAGTGCCCCTGTCCCATCATCCAGGCACGAGTGCTCCCAGTTAACGCATTAGCCAACAAATAACCAACATAAGCGGGCACCATGTTCAGAGCCCCGCCGGTATGGCCTTCTGGATTGGCTTTAAAATCTTCAGCCGCAAGTGCGCGTCCATCCAAATAAACATTTTTTGCGTAGGTCATATGCACAGTTAGCCACATCGCCATGTTCGACAAGGCATCCGCCGCGACAAAAAGTTCTAGCGCTTGCTCGGCAGCACAAACACCTTCGTTATCTAACCTTTCAATCAGGCTTAATACGCGCTGACGGGTACCTTCCTGATGCTCAATCACACCACGCCCTTTTGCCCAAAATTCATAATTTACCGGCATTATCTACTCCGTTCTAACCAGTTCAATTGTTCCATTACTAAGAATTTTCAACGCTACTCTTTTTTCTCGCCACATGCTTTTCAATTACCCGCCAGGCTTGCTCTGCCGTTTCAACATAGGTGATCAGTTCTAAATCTTGAGGGTCAATCATTCCCTCTTCGACTAACAGATTAAGGTTCATAAATTTGTGCCAATAGTCCCGTCCGAACAATAAAATAGGAAAAGGTGCAATTTTTTCTGTTTGTACCAGCGTGAGGGTTTCAAACAGCTCATCCAACGTCCCAAAACCACCAGGGAAAACGGCCAGAGCTCTGGCTCGCATTAAAAAATGCATTTTCCTCATGGCAAAATAATGGAAACGAAAACAAAGTTCCGGCGTAATGTAGGGGTTGGGATACTGCTCTTTGGGCAGTACGATATTCAAACCAACCGACTTTCCACCCACGTCACTGGCACCACGATTGGCGGCTTCCATGATACCAGGGCCACCACCAGTGATCACATGTAGGCTTGGTACTTCATTGTGCATTGATTTCTCAGTAATAATACGCGCCAGTTCTCTCGCCTCTTGGTAATAGCCGGCTTGCTTGAGTTGTCTTTTTGCCCGCAGCTCCTGTTGCTGCAATTCAATGTCATGTTTATTGATCGCCAACTGAGCTTGTATGGCTGATAACTCACGTTGCACCGTTTCGAGATCAAGGGTGCGGGCGCTGCCAAACATCACCACTGTATTTCTGATATTGTTTTCATTCAGCACTAATTCCGGCTTACTGAGTTCCAACAGTAGCCTGACCGGACGATTCTCATCACGCAAAAGAAAAGCCTGGTCGTCATAGGCCAGCTTATAGGCCGAAGAGTTAGTATAAGGGCTGCTCACACCCACTTTTTTCGCATGCTCGACATCATCCGCCGCGCTGGGGAAAATTCTGCAATCAAACTCATCAAACTTTGGCATAAACGGCTCGCTCCATGAAATTGGTATTGTTTTTAACCACACCCAGTTTAACCCGATAACCTTGCTAGTTTACTATGACATCTCTAGAATTTGGACTTTTGCCGCCCTCAAGCAATATCAGGAATTGTTATGAAACATATTTTAGTGGTCTGGGAAAATAGCCGCAGTAGTGATAAAGCATTGCGTAAAGCAAACCTCCTCGCCAAGCATGCCAATGCTACAGTGAAGGTTGTCAGTTTTATCGGTGCGGCAGCTGAGACAACGGCGGGAGAACAAAAAATTACGGCGCTCAGTGAACAGCTTGAAAATAGTATTGACCAGGTGTTTGAACCTGGTATTGACGTTACCTGCAAGCTAGTCGACTGCGATGATATCGCCGATTGGATTTGCCAGGCCTGCAAAAAAAGTGGTTTTGATCTCGTCATAAAAGCCAAACACAAATCAAAATCAGTGTTGTATTCGCCCACCGATTGGAAACTGATCCGCCAACTGGCCGGCTCATTGTTACTGATAGATTCTTCACGGAAAAAGAAAGGTAATCACCGGGTACTGATCACTCTCGATGTCAAAAGCACCAACACGCTTCAGCAGCAAATTAATACCAAGGTGCTGAACACCGCGAAACAATGGGCGAATTATGATTACAGCCATTTGCACGCCACCTATATCATTCCGATTGCGAAAGCACTTGAAGAACTCGTCATCGTCGAAGCGGCCGATGTAGTTCACAAAAAAGGTGCTGCCGCCTATAAGAAAGTCCAAAACCTTCTGCAAGAACATGCTATTGACGATGCTGAGATACATATTAGCGCTGGCAATCCGGCGATAGAAATCGCTAGCGTCGCCAGCAAAACCAAAGCAGACTTGGTCATTATGGGAAGTGTAGGCCGCAAAGGGCTAAAAGGTCTGCTGTTGGGTAATACAGCGGAGAAAATTATCAATAACCTGCATACAGATTTGCTGGTGATAAAACCTTAACAGGCCGTATTTAACTCCGGCGAGACCGAGCGCCCCGATAAATGGAATAAATCATCGCAGCAATAAATACAACTAACGCCACAGCATTGAGCAGCCCACCCAATGTGTAGAGTTTAGTCTGTAAACTCAAGCCGCCAGTTACCCGCAATAAGAGCGTGCCATGCAAGCACGCGAGCGGAATATAAAATAGGGGGGAATAAGGGATTTTCAATCGCGTTACGGCAGGAAAAATAATCAGTGCATGTCCCAGCACCATAGAAAATACAAACCCCAAAAACAATGCGTGCAAAGGTGTATCGCGCACAACCACCATTACGCTCAGATTGTTAAATAGCAATAGTAACGCGGCAAAAAACAACCACCCGTAGCCCGCCAACATACAGACTGCGGTAAACCGTGGCAGACCATTCTGACGTACCGTACGCCGGGCAATATCATAGCTAATTAACCAAAGTGCGATAGCTAAAATACCAGCTGCGACAATTAGCTCCCCCAACGAAAACAACCAAATACCGATCAGCGCTCCTAGCAAGGGAAGTAAAGATAGCACGGCTAATCCTTGCCGTTTTTTATCACTACGAATCGCCAAACGACTCAGCTCAAGGCGCTCGCCAGCTATGGTCAAGACAAGATAGACCATCCACCATAACACTGATATCTGCATATGTGCGCCTAACAGCAACAGCAGGTTACCAACCACCAAACCGATAGCGCCGCTCAGTAGAATCCAATTATGAATCGCTGGCTGGATTTTCAATACCGCTACCGAGGCCGCCACAAAGATGACACTACCCAGCAGAATCAGGCCAAAGCCGAGCTGTGGATCAAACCCTAACATTAAACTGATGCCACCCAAACCGCTCAACAAAGGCGCGCTGTAAGCCCAGCCTTTAGCGATGGCAACCGCACGTTCCAAGCCAATCACGGTGCCAAAAAAGGCAGCAACCATGAGCACCCCATGATGCGGTATCTGTGACAATCCAATCGTGGGCACCGACCAGCCCAGCCGTGCGATGCCCGCTAATGTACCGACTACCAGGGACGCCATACCCAATACCAGTAAGGGTACGCGTAAAAAATTATGGAAATTCTGTTTCATCTCTCTTTCCTAACAGAAAACTGAACTCACCACCCCAGTATTTTTTTCGCTTCTGCTGACATCATATCCGGCCGCCAGAAGGGTTCCCACACCAGCTCAATTGCTACTTCGGCACCCTGTGCGATTTTTTCTACTGCCTGTTGCGCCTCTTCAACGATCTGATCACCCATAGGGCAACCTGCGGAGGTCAAGGTCAACGTAACGGAAATTTTGGATTCCTCGTAAATCACGTTATAGATCAGGCCAAGATCGACAATATTAACGCCTACTTCAGGATCAAAAACTGTCGATAGTGCATCGTAAACTGCCTTTATTTTAGGATTCTCTGTGCCGTTGCTCATAAAATGCTCTCTGAATACCTATAAACCTGTTTAGGGAAGTTCTGATTAACTCTTTAGTTATATCCAGGCCACAGTTATATCATGGCCACGAATAGCATTGAACCCGGTTTAACTCAACCCGCTTGATCTAAATCATCTTGCTTCGTTTTGCCGGCCAATCAAGCCTGAGAAAACATAGATCAAGATCCTTGAATGGGTAATAATGATTTTAAAGTAACTGTCCAAAGGATTACGAAGTCGATGAGTTTCCTGAGAAAACTATTTGTTTTTTTCACTATTATTTTCGTACTTTTTGTTGGCGCGAATATTTACGTGGCCGACAAATCACAGACTTTTAAAACGCTACACCAACCTTTTGTTAACACCTTTATGCAGGATTTATCCCAGACTTGGCGTTTGCAAGACATCCAAGCCCGCGTGGATGATGCCTTCCTAGAAAAAGCTTCAACCGATGAAGGCAAAGCCTATCTGGATCAATTCAGTACTCTGGGACTTTTCCAGGAGATGCAAGAAGTTGAAATGGGCAAATATTATTCCGGCTCCAAAGGCACTATGGGTGAATTTATTTTCAAGGCAAAATTTGAGCACGAGCTGGTACTGGCAAGAGTGACGATTAATGAACTCGATGGCGACCTCCAGGTACTGGGTCTCACCATCAACAGCATGGATGAAAAAGGTCGCCCTATTGATTTTAAACCGAAAAGCTAACCCTCTATCACGACACTGAAAGCATGCCCATACTCCTGCGCCTAACGAGCTGACTGATGACAGCTTGGCATGGGCGTCGTTATTATCCAATCAGCCAGTATTTTAAATCCCGCTTTGGTGAGAAGGTCGGCAAGATTTCTGTGAGCGTCGCGGAAACCTGTCCCAACCGGCAAAGCCCGAAAATGGATGCCTGTATTTTTTGCGATGAATACGGTTCGGCAGCCTATCCTTTCGAGCGTGAAAACTCACTACTGGAACAAATAAGAAGCAACCGGAAGCATGTCCAGCGGCGCTTGCGTGCGAAAAAATTCCTAACTTACTTCCAAGCCTATACCAATACCCTAGGACGCATATCTGCGCTGGAAGAACGCTTTCAAACAGCGCTGTCAGAACCGGACATCGTAGGAATAGTGGTCGGCACACGCCCAGATTGTTTACCCGAGAGAATCTTTCCTCTGTTTCAAGAAACGGCAATCAATAGCTACCTCATGGTGGAGCTGGGTGTACAGAGCTTCTTCGATGATCAATTAGAATTTATGCGCCGAGGTCATAATGCCGAGTCCTCAGTCAAAGCCGTACGGCGCTTAAATGAATTGACCGAAGCAGATATCGGCATTCACCTCATTTTTGGCCTAGCCAATGAGTCCGATGAACGATTAATTGCGACCGCCCAGCAGATCAATCAGCTGCCCATCAATAACGTCAAATTGCACAATTTGCATGTAGTTAAACACACCCCTCTAGCCAACCTTTATCAGAAAGGCGAATTCACTCCGGTCGAATTAGAGGAATACGCACGCCGAGTGATTCTTTTTTTGCGTCACCTTTCACCCAAGGTTGCGGTGCAGCGACTGGCCGCTGTCGCTAACCGTTGGGATGAATTAATCGCGCCACAATGGACGCGGGAAAAGATGCAACCATTGCTATTTATTGAAGAAAAAATGGCGCAGGCAGGGGTTTTTCAGGGCGACCTCCATTCTAGTTAATCACCACTGACCGCCATTAATGCAAATGTGTTATCGAGCATCCGATTGGAAAAACCCCATTCATTATCATACCAAGCCATCACCTTCACCATACGCCCTTTTACACGCGTATGGGCGGCATCGAAGTTGGCCGATGCGGGATGGTGATTGAAATCCACAGACACCAATGGTTCGTCGCAATAGGCAAGAATCCCTTGCAAAGGGCCTTGCATGGCGGCTTCCTTTATCAAGCAATTTACTTCGTTCAGGCTGGTGTCACGAGTGGCAAGAAAATGGAAGTCTACTAACGACACATTCGCGACAGGAACACGCACCGCCATGCCGTCCAGTTTGCCCGCTAGCTCCGGCAACACCAGCCCCACGGCCTGGGCCGCGCCGGTTTTCGTCGGGATCATCGATTGCATTGCTGCACGGGCACGATAAATATCAGCATGATAAACATCCTGTAACTTTTGATCATTGGTATAGGCATGCACCGTGGTCATTGAACCCTGCTCAATACCAATGGCATCATTCAAAACCTTTGCCACCGGAGCCAAGCAATTCGTGGTGCAGGATGCGTTCGAGATAATCTGACTGCTCGCTGTTAATACTTGGTGGTTTACACCGTACACCACAGTAGCATCCACATCGTTCGCTGGAGCGGAAATAATCACTTTTCTCGCGCCAGCTTCAAGATGACTAATGGCTGTTGCGCGTTGAGTAAAAAAGCCCGTGCACTCGTAGACGACATCAATATTTAATCTACGCCACGGTAGATTTTTTGGTTCGCGTTCGCTCAGAATCTCGATCCTGTCGCCGTTTACAATCAACCTGTCCTTGTCGTAGCTTACCTCGCCGAGAAAGCGACCATGCACTGAATCATACCGCGTAAGATGCGCGTTGAGTTTGGTATCACCCAGGTCATTCACCGCGACGATTTGAATCTGATCGCGCTTACCGGACTCATACAGTGCGCGCAATATGTTACGACCGATACGCCCATAGCCGTTGATTGCAACTCGAATAGGCATGTCGCCTCCTTGACGCTGTTATTGATTAGCTTTTGAAATGGCTCGCGTGGTAACCAAGCCGGGAAAAAACCACCGTTGCTGATAGCTGCAAAAATAGCTCAACACATAATTTTATACAGACTATCGAAGACCGGTTTTAACTGTTGATAGCTTTCACGATAGGCATGATAAAGCGCGTCATTTCTATCCCGAGTGGCTGACTGCGGATGAAAGCTACGGTTAATCACCACGCCCTTGGTGACGGCTTCTTGCAAACTGCGATAAATACCCACCCCTGTCGCTGCCAGCAGCGCAACACCGAAAGCTCCAGTATCAATATTTTCAACCCGATTAAGAGTACGATTCATGATATCGGCCTTAATCTGACACCAAAGATCGCTACGCGAAGCACCCCCGCTAATCACCAGTGTGTCACAACTAAAACCCGCTGCCTGCTCAAGATGCTCCATTAAATGCCGTGCCGAAAATCCAACACCCTGCATGACCGCCCGCGTCATAGAGTACAAGTCATGATTCTTATTCAACCCGATAAATGCACCTCGCGCCTTCGGATCCCAGATAGGCGCCCGCTCACCCATCAGGTAGGGCAAAAATAGTAACGGATCTTTGATTGGCTCTCTCGCCTCAACCTCAAGTAGCAGTTGATTAACATCCGTATCCATACCTCGGGCAAACCAATCTAAGGCATCACCACCCGCCTGGGTCGGACCAGCGTGTAAATAGAGCCCTTGATAGGCCGGAAAAGTAACCACTCCCGACGCCGGGTGCGTTTGCTCAGATACCAAGCCAAGAATTTCAGAAGTACCTGCCAGCTGAAAGCCTTGACCGTGTGAAAACGCACCTGAGCCGAACAGACTGGCCCAGCAATCCATGGTTCCCACCACCACCGGGCACCCTGTTTTGATACCACACCAGCCCTCTTTCAAGTGGCCAGCTATTTGGTGAATCGGTTTGATGGGGGGCAAACGCTGTTCCAAGCCAGCCACTAATGCTAATGCCTGCTTCAGGTAACCGCCCGACTTATCGACCAGCCCGACAGAGCTTAACGCATCGGTCACCAGCTCGCCTGTTAGCTGCAAAATACAATAATCCTTGGGCGAGAGAATCCAGCGAGTTTGCTGCCATACCTGCGGGTTATAATATTGCACCCACTGCGCCCGACTGATTAATGAAGAGCTGTCCAATAGCGCAATTTTTTCATCCTGCTCGCGCTTAACGCATTGCTCAATGCAATGATTCAGCTCTTCTGTCACTTCAGCACACCGCTGATCGTCCCAAACAATAGCGTCCATCAATGCCTGACCATGCTCGTCCACAAAAATATGGGTGTTAACCTGACTACAAATACCAATACCTACAATAGACTCAAGATCAAACTGCGGGGCTATCTGAGCAATGACATCGGCCATGCAAGTCATCCAATCCTGTGGATTTTGCTCAACCCAGCCGGGCTGGGCAGAGCGTTTCCCATAGGCAATTCCTGCGCTAAACAGGCATTGGCCTTCAGCGGTATAAATCGCGCCTTTGACCGCCGTTGTTCCGACATCAAACGCCAATAACATCTTATCTTGAACCATTGAGCGCACTCCTTATGCCTGCCAGGAAATCACGCAGTTGAGCTTCGCCCTCGAGCATTTTCGCCAAGCAGGCTGATCCAATAATCACGCCATCGGCACCACATTCGATCGCCTGTCGCGCCTGTTCAGCATTGGAGATACCGACCCCCAATAAAATTGGCGCGACAACGCCATTGGCTCGTAATCTTTCAATTTTCATCTTATTACTCATATCGAACTCATTGCGTAATCCGGTTTTTCCACTCGCCGCCTGCAACATCACATAGCCAGAGCAACGGCGCGCCAGAGTAATCATTTCTTCAGGCAGATCATGGGGCACGAAAACGATACGCCGGATAGTGGCCACCTCCAGCTCACTTTCCTGTTTCACGGCACCAACCTGCAGCAGGCCATCGAATTCGGCTTTTCCATTGATTAAAAGTTGTTTCAAACACAGGTTTTGATAACCCATCATGACCACCGCCTTACCCTCATGCTGCTGCCGTATTCGGCTTGCACACTGAGCAATATCGTGCTGCTCAACGGGCACAGCGAGGGCACGCCGCATTGAACTTTGCACCAGTTCGCCGTCAAAAAATGGCTCGCTACAGGGGATACCAATTTCAAACACATCAACACCCTGTTGGGCATAAATATCTGCCTGATTTGCTAGCGCCAGTGGATCTCCCACAGGCAAATAGCAGGTTAAAACAGGACGATTTATTGTCCTTAAACTATCCAATCGATTCATATAGCAAGTTGCCCATCATATTATTCAGTGGTAAGAGGTTGATGCATTTGTGGGAGCGTTCATTGCGCGCCAAATATTCATCCTAAACAGACTACCTCAGAGCAAGTGACTTTAGGGCGATGGGAGCCAAATTAGAGCGCAGACTGGATATTTGATGCACGATTCGGATCGTCAATGTTGCGCTAACGGTTAAGGACTAATGTAAAAGTCTGTTAAGAGACCGAATAAAATGACTAAAAAAAGGCCAAGCACTTTAATACTTGGCCATAAGCAAGCAGAGTCGCCTGCGGAGGGAAACCAAAGCCGTTACCTCTACCTCATTTCCTGGGCAGGACTCACAGCGGGTAGACGCTGAATCGGCCAAAATTTAAAGAAGTGGCAGTAGATAAGAATCAATGGAAAGGTCATCGACAACATCGCGTTCGCTAGCCAAAGCTCGGCACTGTAAGTTGGCGCGCCACTAACAATATGAGCTAACACGCCATACATAACCCACTCGTAGCCCAGGCACATGAGCGCGCCAAGTATCATGCTGAGGGCTATTAACAGTAACCCTCGCCAAGGCTGACGAATGGATAAAAACACTTGATTACCCGTGGTATCCATCATCAGAAAAAGACCAAACAGAAAGGACACCGGTGCTTTCACCATAAAGACGACAGGGTCAATCTGGAAATACTGCGTTGCCAGCCAAAAAATCAGGAGCGAAAGCAGCAGCACTGTGCTACCGAATAGTAATCCATAGAGCGGCTGCTTGGCGTATCGGCTTTGTTTGGATTTCAAGTTTGCAAAGGGCTTAAAATCAACCAACTGAAAGGCAAAGATAACACCCAAAGTTGTGATCGAGTAAACGATCGCTGTCCAGGGTTTAAACAGCCCTTGCGGTGTAATTGCGAGCCAGCTTTCGGGAATACTGGGCAACAATGAAAAGTCGAAGAATAATTGATAAAGCAGATACGCCAGCACATAGGAAGCACACAGCATAGCCCAGCCTTTCACCGGGTTACTCAGCCCATGAAACGGCCAACCTTCAAACACCAGTAGTTGCCACATCACCGCAACCACCGACAATATAATAAACATCATTAAAAAGGGCGTGGGTGGCGCAATATTGAGCCCTATCCACTGCATACTCAGGAAGGCAACGATTAACCCCAAAGCTATGGCCAACAGGGTAAAACCCATACCTCGCCAGGGCTGATTATGAATACGCGCAAGTCTGTTCGGATAATTAAACTGCCAAACGGCATTGATAATCACCAACGCAGGAATGCTACTGATCGCGAGAAAGCCAAACCAGTTTTGATAAAAGCTATCCTCCATCAGGAATATCAAAGACAACGCCAATAGCAGTAGAAACAGCGAATGCACGACAAAACGAGTCAGTAGGCTGACACCCCCTACTAATAATTTACCCATGAAGAACTCCTCGTCCGCGAATTGGGGTTTGAGCAATCATGGCATTGGCGCACGGCTCCAGACAATCTGCGATTCGCTGCCTGGGTCGATAAAACACAGGATTAGGATAGCGAGAGTACTAACTGGATAAGCCGACATAGAAAGGGGCTCTTCAACGGCCCCTCAATACTTAAGGAATCTGTGAAAAATTCCTTAAGAAAAACGCAGTGTATCCGAGGGTTTTTCGTGATAGCGCTGTATGTATTCGGCGGAAAATCGGCCCATGTGGGTGAAGCCATTTTGATAGGCGATTTCAGAAACCTTGCCTTTGTTACCTGCCTGCTGCAGGCCGATACGAACATTGTCGAAACGCACGTTCTTTAGGTAATTCAGTGGCGTAATACCGAGAAACTGCTTAAAGGCGGAATAGAGCGCTCGCTCGCTGCACCCGGAGGCTTCCACAATATCTTCCAGCGTAACGCACTCAGCAAAATTATCTTCAATGAACTTCTGGGCCCGATTGACAATTTTAGGGACAATGGGCCTTTCCGCTATGGCCAGTTGCTGACGATAATTATGATCCAGGTTATTTAAGATCAGCGCTGAAAATACTCTTTCAAGTTCTATGGCGACCTGTTTTCGTGCAATCAAATCAGGGCAGCTATCCGCCTGTTTTAACAACATCAGGATAAAGTCTTTGATTAACTCACCTTTGGGGCTGGTGAAATCAATTAACGGCTCAAACTCCAAAGGCTCGGTAAGGATAATTTTAGCCTCCTGACTCAGGTAACCCTCAAGAGATTTACGATCAATCTTGACCATCACCTGCTCGCAATCGGCAGACCAACGCGAACGCACCGCCTCATGCGGAGAGATCAGAGTTCCCAGACCCGGCTGGGTTTTATAGCGAGACTGACCATACTCAAGACTAACCGAGCCAGACAGCGGAAATTCCAGCATGTAAAACGCCTGAAATGTGCCCGGCATTATCTCTATATCAGCACCATAGGAGAGAAAGTTGAGCGACATTCCCCGCAAGCGAAAACTGTTGTAATGAGCCTCTAGACGATTATCGAAGCGCGCCAGCTCTAAATCATGCGGGCAATAAGAATGGGTAACAACCTTCCTCACCTCTTCAACCCGAGAGGAGCTAAAACAATTATAGCGTTCTAATGGAATAGGCTTGCTATACATACGCGTATGTTGTGCTGTCACCATAGTTAGATCGCATTATAACAATATTAATTGCTCTCAGGCACAATGGTTGTACTCGAAAATGGGTATGCCTGAAAATAAAGGCGAACCAAATGGTTTGGTTCGCCACAAGTCCCTGTTAATGAATCAATTAAAAACTGTATTTAGCCGATAACGCCCACTCCCTTTCTCGCGCATACACCGCTTCCGCATAACCGAATCCCGGCAGTTCCTCGTTACCTGTGATGATATAGGTTTCATCACTCAAATTACGGCCGGAGAAGGCAAATTGCCAGTGCTCACCCGTACGATAAATCAGCGCAGCGTTAAACAGATTCAGGGCATCCTGTTCAATTTGCGGTGAGTTAATCGTATTGTTTTGCACCTCGTCACGGTAAGACCAGTCCGCATGCAGCGTCAGTTCACCCGCTGCCAGCGCCCAGCTGTAGTCAACGCCAACAAAGGCTGTAAACTCCGGGGTATTCGGAACCTTGTCATTCTTGTTAATGGTGCGTGTACCGGGAATAGCTCCTGGCGCTTTAGTATACTCAGCGTCGATATAGGCGATATTTGCACTGATACTCAAGGCCTCGATTGGATTCGCTAATAGCTCAATTTCATAACCCTGAATTTCTGCTTCTACCGCATTCAGAGTGGTGGGCGCGACGCCTGCGAAGACATTCACCTGCAAATTCTCATACTCGGTAAAATAGTAGCTACCGTTAATACGCAATGTGCTGGCCTGGTTCGTCCATTTCCAACCTAACTCATAGGTCGCGGAGGTTTCCGGCTCATAGTTGATCGGCTCCAGCACACCCGGTGGTGGTATGCGCTGATTAAAGCCACCACTCTTAAAGCCAGTCGCATAGGACGCATAAACAAGCAGATCTTGCGTGGCTTTAAAATCGACACTCAATAACCCCGTGGTCTCATCGAAATCGCGCTCAAATTTTTGATTCGGTACTAAATCGAACTCAGCCACTGTGGGCAATTGCCCACGCACTACCTTGGCGAACTGCAAGGTATTATCGAGAAATGTCATCGCTAAATTACCACTGGGGTCGACGGTCACAAATTGATCTGGAGTAAAGCTCTTGGTTTCATCGGTTTTACGTAAACCAGCGGTAACCGACCAGCGCTCGCTGAGGTCAAAGGTGACCTGGCCAAAGAAGGCATCGCTGTCGTTGTCCACGTCGCCACCGCTCTTGAGGTAGAAGGTAGAGGTGATCACATCGTTACGATTATTGCCTTCCTCTTCAAAATGATAGTAACCCAGCAACCAATTCAACCGATCATTTAACGCTACTCCGCTGAGCTTGAATTCCTGACTGAATTGCTCCTGATCCATCGTGTCGATGGTTTCGACTAGCACGTAGGGGGAGTTGTCGGTATCGCGTGCAAATAACGCATCAAACTCCCGATAACCTGTCACCGATTTGAAGCTGACCGCACCAAAATCATAGGCGAAAGTGAATGAGGTGCCTTTTACTTCAGCCTCTGAAGGGGTATTGGAACCGGAATGGGTCACGAAAGGACTATTACAATCATCCGCCGTCATCGCCTGCGCGCCAGCACTGGTGCCCAAACAGGTGTAGTCGCCGATTTCAAAACCCGGAACTACCGCAGCAACCGCATCGTTCAGCGCGACACCAACTAAGTCCGCGGTCGGCTCAAAGGACAACAAGCGCTGCGCCTGTGCCTGCTCATCGCGATCCGTCCAATCGGCGGTGAGCATCATGGATAACGATTCAGTCGGCTCAAAATCCAAACGCGCATGAAAAACTTGGGCGTCGGTATCGTTCAGATCCTTACCACCGTTTAAGTTCTTTACATTACCGTCCTGATTCAAATTCGCATAAGAAAACTTACCGCGCAAATTGTCGGCAAACGGAATATCCACCGTCGCTTTGAAATCAAACCGATCATCGGTGCCGGTTTTTATCTCAACCTCGCCCGCAAATTCCTCTCCAGCACTTTGTGAAGTAATGTTGATCGCTCCACCAATAGTGTTTTTACCAAAGAGCGTGCCTTGCGGCCCCCGCAACACTTCTACCCGTTCCACATCGACAACATCCAGTACGCCGCCTACTGATCGCGCGATATAGACACCGTCCAGATAAAGACCAACACCCGGGTCGCTCACCAGCGTGAAATCCGTTTGCCCAATGCCTCGTATAAAGATCGACGAAGAAACCCGGCTACCGGAAATTGGCGTGCTCGAATCAAAGGTCAGACCAGGTGTTGCGTTAGATATTTGTGAGATGTTATCCACCTGCAACGCCTCCAACGACCGCGAAGTGAAGGCGGTGATGGAGATGGGCGTTTCCTGCAAATTTTCTTCCCGCTTGCGGGCGGTCACGACTATTTCTTCGATGACATTGGATTTTTCGTCAGCATAGAGCAAAGGGGCAGCAAACTGTCCCGATGCCAGACAACAGACCATCACAGCTAAATGTGATCGTTGCCATTGAGCGATTGGCTCGCTTTTAGATTTTTTGGTAAACATCAATTCCTCCCGATTCACGGCATTTATTGCATTTTGTCTTTGCCATGATACCCAAACAAGAAAGGAGGCCTTATCCAGTTACCGTTACTATTATCCAGCTATTGCGGTTTAAACCGGTGATTCGAGAAAATTGGTGAGTTTTGAGGGATAGGAGAAAGCTTGAAACCGTCATTTGGAGCTGTTTACTACCCCATGACAAGGTTGCAACAGGGACTTTTCTGCGCTGCATTGGCTCGCGCTCTATTTTATAAATCGAATCGTTAAAGGATAGTGATAGTACTCACCCTGACTGGCTTTAATAAGCCCGATTACGGTTACCAGCAGCGCAAAAATCCCCAGTACTGCGAGCAAGAAAATACCGATGACAACAACTACCAGCAACCAACTAACAAACACAGCGATCAACAGGGTAAGCTGAAAATTTAAAACTTCTTTACCGTTATAGTCAACAAAGGGCATTTCATCTTTCTTCATTAACCATAAAACCAGCGGGGCGATCAGGTTACCAAAGGGGAAAACGAAACCAGCAAAGACCGCCATATGGCAAAACATACCCCAGTTTTTTTCCTCTTTGGTCATCTAAGCTGCCACTGGCTACATTCGTATTTCATCTAAATCAGTATTTATTTCCCGCAGTTTATTCATTTGACTTAGCCGCCGCTTCCGCAGAGGCCTCTGCAGCCGCCTCTTCCATTTTCCTTTTCACATCTTCAGGCATCGCTTCGGACATGCCTTTTAAAAACTCGCCAAGCGCTTTGCCCGCTTCTTCGGGTGTCATGTCTTCGCCTTTTTTGGCCATTTTTTCAAAGGTTTTACTGGCATCTTCCGCGCTCTTTTGCCATTTTTCGCTAGCGGCTTCCATTTTTGCCTGGAAGTTACGTGCGTTATATTCGCCCGAAAGCTGCATCAGCAATAGCACCGCTGCCAATATACCTATCGCCGTTTGTGCCGTTTGCTGTTTGATGCCATGTACTTCCATTGTTGCGATATACATCAGGTACATGCCCAGACCCAAACTAACAATAGTGCCAAGGTAGGGTATCCAGCCAACCAGTGGCATGATCGGATAAATCACGCTGGCATAGGCAATACAACGGTACGACGCTTCATAGTCCTTACTCGAACCCATTAGTTTCCAGATCACGAACATAATCAACGCGCCAATAAAACTGCCGATCAACGCCATGATGGGAAACAGGAATAATGAACTGAAGCCGATTGCCATTGCACCGATATGGCCAAGCCCGAACAAAGATAGCAGCGCCGTCATAGCACCCATCAACACGGCCATGACCGCTAAGAATATACAGGGTTCGGTAAAGCCTCCGGTTTGCGGCATGACGCGGTAAAATTCTACCGGTTGCGTAATGACCGATTTTGCATCCTCGATCACCTTCGACAAATCAAAACCTTTTGCTTGCTCTTTTTCGTTCTCGTTCTGTTCCATTGCCCCTCCCCCCTTTACAGGTTAAATGTTTTCAGCTTTTCAGCTTCAATCTGAATATTTTCAAAAACCTTCGCGGTATGATCCAGCAACCTAAGCCGGTAGGTTCCTGGTGGTAATTTAATCGGCGGGCCACCAACGACACCAGCGCCAATCAACCGGTTATCCTGATCAATAATCTCATAGGATAACGCCGTCGACTGCCGTATGCTCTCCGCTAATTGCTCGGCATTTGGCGCGTCGAAATAGCGACCCTTGCCCAACCGCGCCCACTCCTGAAAAGTTTCGCGCAGCATCAGCTCATCAATGGCGAAACCAACAATGTTCACCTGTACGTTATAACCTGCGTCATTGATGCTTTTTATCGCTTGCGCAGGGTCACCATCACAGGTTTCCTCGCCATCGGTGATAAGCAAAATAATACGCTCCCCTTTAGCCGCAGCGAGGTCTTTAACTGCCTGTTGTAATGATTCGGCAATGGGCGTTTTCGCCAGATTCATGGCATTGATAGACGCTATTTTTTGCTTAACCGAAGTTTTGTTCAGCGGCCCAAGCGGAATTTCCAAATCGGTGCGACAGCTATCCTTCTCGCGATGACCAAATACGCGCAACGCAAAAAGCGTCTTCTCCGACAAGACTTCTTGCGTCAATTGCAACAAGGCTTCACGAGCAACGTCAATACGGCGCTTGCCATCCATACGTTGCAGCATACTGCCAGAGGCATCCAGAATCACGGCGATTGCAGGCACACTGTTAGCCTCGTCGCCAAACTCCTTGGCAGGTAAAACCTGCAGCGTCCCCGGAGTGCTAGAGGGCATCACCCGTAAACTCGAACGCGCCAGTGTGTGTTTCAGTACTCCCGTCACATAGCGAATTTCATAGTCACCCGGCTGCGCAGGCGAAGCGATACGCAAATGTTTGCCTCGACGCACATAGGCATAAGGGCCGTTGCGGTTAGTTGCACTACGTTGCGTTACGATCATCAGGAAATCTTGGTCATTGCCCGGACCTTCCCAGCTCACTGGCACAGGCTGACCGAGCTCAATACTCGCTGGCGCTTTTAAGTTAGCACTCGCGGGCAACACCTTCACGGCACGCTGGGCCAAAGTGACATAAGAGCCCCCTGTCAAATACCGAAACTCGTAGTCGCCTGGCGTTTCGGGCACCTGTATTGCGACAGGATTTCCACGATGAGTATAACGATAAACGCCGTACTTTTTGTCGTCAGCAGCTCGCTCAACGATAGTAATAAAATCCTGCCGGTTATTCGGCCCTTGCCAGCCCACCTTAACGCTAGCACCAGCAACAACCTCCTCTGGAGCACTCAGGCTAGCGCTGGTGGCAATAACCTGAATTTCATCGCTGGCCAGCGTGTAACTCGATGCACCCGTTAAGTAACGAACCTCATAAGCACCGGGTTGATCCGGCGCAACAAGTACGACCGGATTACCGGATTTAGTATACTTGTACCGTTTGTAGGTTTTGTCTGGTGCGCCCTGCTCAACCAGCGTAATAAAGTCCTGCGCATTGTTGGGGCCATCCCAGGCAACGGAAAATTCAGAGCCTGCCGTAACCTGACTGGGGGCACTTATTTTTGCATGGGTGGCCGTCACTTCAATTGGCGTTTTCGCGATACTCCTGAGCGAACTTCCCAGCAAATAGCGCAGCTCATAATGGCCCGATTCGTCAGGCGCACGCAGCCTAAGTTGGCGGCCCTTTTTGGTGTACTGATAATTTTTATATTTTTTATCCGGGGTATTACTCGGCACCAGCGTTACAAAGTCTTGCGGATTGTCCGGGCCAGTCCAGCTAAAGCTAAATTCGGAGCCCGCAACGACTGTGGCAGGCGCACTAATTGTCGCCGTTACTTCAATGACTCTTAAAGCGCTACGAGCCAAGGTAGCATAAGGGCTGCTCGCACTTAGATAGCGAATTTCATATTCACCCGGTTCATCTGGTGCTATCAAAGTAATAGCGCCAGCTTTGCGGGCATACTGATATTTTTTATATTTGCCTTCCGCCTCACCCTTCGGAACGATAGTAACAAAATCTCTCTCGTCGCTTAAGCCTTGCCAGGATACGACCACCGCCGAGCTCGCCCCTGTTTCTGAGGGAGCCTGTAGCTGAATTTCGGCAAAGAGAAGGGTGCTGCTGAGCAACAGCACCAGGAAAAGGGTTTGGCGAAGCTGTATTATGTTCATATTACAGCACTCCCTGCTGCGCTACTTTAGATTAACATCAGCAACTGCAAAGCGCTTTTGTAGCAAAGTTGTTCAGCTTATGCAAGTACACCCATATTCGCCCAAACCCCTTAACTTCGCAAGAATTTCACACGAGATAATTGGCACCATCTCAGCTCAACACACTATAATCGCGTATGATTAACGATAGCTGGAAGGACGCCCTGATTATTAGCACTACCACTCCCCGCCAATTATTTTCTTTCACTGCATCGCTATGAAACAGCCTAAGCCACTGAGCGGCAAAGGTAACGCCCACCGTATTTTCTTCGCAGCCGCAGCTCTGCAGGCCATCATTTCTCCTTTGCTCCTACTTTCCTTTCGTTATAGTTTGCTGGAGCCACCGAGATTATTGACTCTCGGACTTTGGCACGCTCAAGAGATGATTTTTGGCTATGTCCTACTCGTCATTGCCGGCTATCTGGTCACTCAGATTTCTCCAGCCAGATTATTTGGCCTCATGCTGCTTTGGCTAATGGGGCGTTTGGTCTGGCTCATGGATACCGGGCTGCCAGCGGCGATGGTAGCGCTAGTAGCAACAGCTTTTCCACTGGCGCTGAGCTGGCTAGTCAGCACTAAATTTAAAGCGGCAAAACGCCTTCGCAACCGCATGTTTAGTATTATTTTTTGGTGTCTGGGCTCTTTGGCAACCATTTTTTATGCCCTAATTTACCTTCAAAATTACATTGCCGCCCAGCAAACGATCTACATTCTGATTTACCTGATCACTTTATTTATCATCATTATGGGTGGTCGCCTAATTCCTCCGGCCACTATTGGCGCATTGCGCGAGCAAGGCAAGGACGTCAGAATTCCCTTTCAACCTACTTACGAAACCATCTGTATGGCGCTCGCTCTTCTGCTGATATTATTTGAGCTGCTGCCCATTGCTCCGTTTTGGCAAGCACTTCCTGCGCTGGCATTATCGTTGGTTCTGCTATTGCGACTATCACTTTGGCGCAGCCTGGAGATTCGCCATGCGCTTACTCTATGGCCGCTGCATTTAGGGTATTTTTGGATTGCGGCAGGGTTCGCTCTACTGGCCTGCGCCAGACTTGGTATTGTGCTCAGCTCACAGGATGCGCTACATGCCATTACCCTGGGCGGTATTGGTGTGGTCACTTTGACCATGTTGATCAGGGTTAGCAGTGTGCGGAGCACTCAAGATCAGATCAATCCGGCTTTACTGTGGGGGATTCAAAGTGCACTATTCATTGCTTTAGTGGTTAGGTTAGCGGCCCATTCGGCACAAACCTATAGTGAATATTTACTCTGGTTGTCGGCAACTTCCTGGGCACTGGCCTTTACGCTTTTTCTCTACAGCTTCTATCCCGCTCGTCAACTTATTCCATATTCAGCAGGGCGGAAAACCGCTAAACCGAAAGAATAATTTTGCCAATGTGCGCGCCGGACTCCATACGCTGATGCGCCTCAGACGCTGCCAATAATGGGTAAACTGAATCAATCACTGGCTTGATTTGGCCCGACTCAAGTAAAGGCCAAATATGCATTTCCAACTCTTGCGCGATACTCGCCTTAACGACGACAGATTGCGATCTCAGTGTTGAACCCATCAGCGTTAAGCGCTTCAACAGCATGGGATTGAAGTTAACCTCCGCCTTGGCACCTGAGAGAAACGCTATGGAGACGATTCTTCCTTCCAGTGCTGCCGCCTTCATATTACGTTGGATATAATCACCACCGACCATATCCAGAATCACATCCATTTTTAAATCTTGCGCTTTTAATTCTTCGACGAAGTCCTGCTCCCGATAGTTGATAGCAAGCGTTGCGCCGAGCTGTGTGCAGCTAGCACACTTCTCCGCACTACCTGCTGTCGCGTAAACGTTGGCTCCCATTCTGCTTGCTATTTGAATCGCAGCTGTGCCAATGCCGCTGCTGCCACCGTGAATCAAACAGGTTTCGCCAGGTTTTAAATCCGCACGCTGAAACAGATTGTGCCAAACCGTAAAAAAAGCTTCCGGTAACCCGGCGGCTTCGTTAAAACCAAAACCCTTTGGTACTGGTAATGTCAGCCGTTCGTGGGCGTTCACATACTCCGCATAACCGCCACCGGTCACCAAGGCACAAACCCGATCGCCAATACGATAACGTTCGACCTTCGAACCCAGCGCTACCACCTCACCTGCTACCTCCAAACCCGGTATATCGCTAGCGCCTGGCGGCGGCGGGTAATGTCCCATTCGCTGTACCACATCCGGTCGGTTCACTCCGGCAGCATGCACTTTAATCAAGACTTCCTGCTGATCTAGCTCAGGAATAGCTCTTGTTCCGAGCTGCAATACATCGGCAGCGCCGGGCTCGCGTATTTCAATTACTTGCATGGTTTTGGTAGGCTGGGAAGACATATAGCTCATAGAAGGTTATTGCGAAAAAAGTAATGGATCAGGCTTGAGCAAGGTTAGCTACTCACAGTATTTCTTGATTTGCGCCTCTAACTCCTGCGCTTTTTGTGCTCTTTCAGTCTCGCTAACTTTAATTTCATTGTTATTTTTATCGTAGAAAATGACGCGACCCTGAATAACCTTTAAATGTTTTCGTGCCGTTTGGCATTGCTCATTACGTTGCCTTTTAACAGCCGAAGCATGCTCTTCGCTCTGTTTTTTCTCGGTGCGTTTGGCTGCCTTATTACGCTCATAGTGTTGTAATTGCTGTTTTGCATCACGCCCACCAAAGTCGGTATTAGTCGGTTTTATCGAATCCGAAATATCTTCTGCTTTAGCATCTTTAGGCTTTTTATCGCTGAAATGGACTTTACCCTCAACATCAACCCAACGATACATCTGTGCTTGCACCGCAGGCGCGCTAAGCAGTATAAAGACAAGAATAAGTGATGGGCGCATAATCGATCCTTAACGTCCCACTTATAATACAGGATTTTTTTGCTCCTATCCCCTTCATCAGTACGATGAAATGAGAGGTTTATGTGCGAATTCTTTTCACCGGCGGCACAGGATTTATCGGCACTGAGCTCCAGCACAAGTTACTGGCGGATAAACATCAACTGGTTGTGCTGACACGCAAGACGGAACAGTTTGCCAATCATCCTGCCGAGGCAATAGCTGCCATCAGCTCTTTGGACGAGCTAGCCAACAATGAACAGTTTGATGCCATCATCAATTTGGCGGGAGAAGCCATCGCTAGCCAGCGCTGGTCGCCAAAGCGTAAAGAAATTTTGCTCAATAGCCGTCTGGACACCACCCAGGCTTTACTGGACTTTATTGCTCGAACGGAGCACAAGCCCGAATGCCTGATCAACGCCTCTGCCGTGGGATTTTATGGTGACCAGGGTGACGCAGAGGTTGATGAGTCGACTGTGCCAAATCCTGATTTCGGCCACCAGCTCTGCGCAAGTTGGGAAGCTCTTGCGCAACAGGCAGCGCAACATAGCGTACGCGTTTGTATTGTCCGTATTGGATTGGTGGTCGGCGCCGATGGTGGTTTTCTGCAACGCCTGCTATTTCCTTTTAAACTGGGGTTAGGTGGCCCTATCGGAAATGGCCGACAATGGATGTCCTGGGTGCATCTCGACGATCTCACTGAACTGATGTTATGGCTACTTCGCAATCAGAAAACGCAGGGTATCTACAACGGTGTTGCACCAAGGCCCGTAACCAACAATGAATTTACCCAAATACTAGCCAAATGCCTTCACCGACCTGCCTTTTTACCGGCCCCTGCCCCAGTATTGCGCCTAGCCTTGGGGGAAATGGCCGGCTTGCTGTTGACGGGTCAGCGGGTACACCCCAGACGGGCACTTGATCAGGGGTTTCAATTTCGCTTCTCTCAGTTAGAAGACGCTTTGCTCGACATCATCTAGTTCGTTAAAACAGGACTCGCGTGCGAATAGATCCTTCAATTTCTCTCAATGCTTGTAGCGCTTTTTCGCTATGATCGGCATGAATGTCCATTACCACATAACCCAGCGTGGCATTAGTTTGCAGGTACTGGCCGCTGATATTAATACCATTATCCGAGAATACGCTGTTAATCTGCGACAATATACCCGGTACGTTACGGTGCACGTTTAACAAACGATGCTCGTCAGGGTGGGCAGGTAATGCAACCTCTGGAAAATTAACACTGGAAAGACTAGTGCCATTATCACTATATTTAACCAGTTTTTGCGCCACCTCCACGCCAATATTTTCCTGTGCCTCGATCGTGCTGCCACCAATATGGGGAGATAAAATGACGTTATCAAACTCACGCAGCGGAGAAACAAAATCCTCCTCGTTAGATTTCGGCTCGACCGGAAACACATCCAGCGCAGCGCCAAGTATAGCGTTCGCTTTAAGGCTTTCTACCAGGGCATCAATATCGACCACTGTTCCCCGCGAAGCATTGATCAGAACACTTCGTGACTTCATTTTTTTCAACTGCGCTGCGCCGATCATATACTTTGTTGCCGGTGTTTCCGGCACATGCAGACTGACTATATCAGACTCTGCCAACAGCGCATCCAAGCTGGGCGCTTGCACGGCGTTACCCAAGGGCAATTTAGTAACAATGTCATAAAACTTTACCTGCATCCCCAACGATTCCGCCATTACGCTCAACTGCGCGCCAATATTACCGTAACCCACGATACCGAGCGTTTTACCACGAATTTCATAGGAATCCTTAGCCGTTTTCTGCCATTCGCCACGGTGCGCCTTTGCACTTTTTTCGGGAATACCGCGCATCAATAATATCGCTTCTGCTAATACTAGCTCTGCGACGCTACGGGTGTTCGAAAAAGGTGCGTTAAACACCGCCACACCATGCTCAGTGGCCGCCTTGAGGTCAACCTGGTTAGTGCCGATACAGAAGCAACCTACGCCCACAAGCTTCTCCGCCGCCGCAAACACTTTGGTGGTTAACTGAGTACGTGAACGAATCCCAACAAAATGTACATCTTTGATTTTCTTGATCAAATCATCTTCGTTTAACGAAGTCTTGAGATATTCAACCTGGTTATAACCAGCTAGGCTAAAAGTATCGACGGCGCGTTGATGAACACCCTCCAAAAGGAGTATTTTAATCTTCTGTTTTGTTAAGGATAAGCTGATTTCGGACATGAGAATAGTTTCGCGATAACCTCTAATTTGAAGGCGCGCTATGTTAACATAACCCGCCTTAAAGCTGACCAAAATATTTCACTCCGAGAGCCTATAAGGACAACATGAGCACGCCTGATTCTGCAACCCAAGCAACCATACTGGCAGCACTGACAAAAATACTAGCGCCGAAAGACATTGCCACTGATAGTGATGCGCTCTCGAACTATGGCAAGGATTGGACACGGGTTTACCAACCAAATCCACTGGCTATTGTTTTTCCACGTGACACAACGCAGGTGCAGTCACTGGTTAAAATAGCCAATGAGCAGAGCTTCGGCCTAGTGCCATCGGGCGGTCGAACCGGGCTCAGCGGTGGCGCTATGTCGACGAACCAGGAAGTGGTCGTGTCCTTTGACAAGATGAATCACATCGGAGAATTCAATGCCATAGATCGCAGCGTCGTCTGCCAAGCCGGCGTGATTACCGAACAGTTACAAGCGTTCGCCGCACAGCAGGGCTTATTCTATCCAGTCGACTTTGCTTCTTCCGGATCAAGCCAAATCGGCGGCAATATCGCCACTAATGCGGGTGGCATCAAAGTCATTCGCTATGGGCTGACACGCGATTGGGTGGCGGGCCTCAAGGTAGTAACCGGCAAAGGTGATATCCTCGAACTGAATAACGGCTTGGTTAAGAACGCGACGGGTTATGATCTACGCCACCTCTTTATCGGTTCAGAAGGGACACTGGGATTTATCACCGAGGCCACCATTCGCCTAATGCGCCCACCGAAGCATTTAGCCGTGCTGGTACTAGGCGTGCCCGAGTTCGATGCGCTCATGAAGGTATCACGTAGTTTTCAGGAACAAATCGACCTCACTGCCTTTGAGTTTTTCTCCGACAAAGCCCTGCATTATGTCAGCGCACGCGGCGAAGTTGCCAAACCCTTTGAAACGGCAGCGCCCTACTACGCACTATTAGAATTCGAGCTAATTTCGGATGAAACCGCCGAACAGGCGATGGCGCTATTTGAGCTTTGCGTGGAGGAAGGCTGGGTGCTGGACGGCGTCATGAGCCAGAACGAAACCCAAGCTGCCAATCTGTGGCGTTTGCGTGAGGATATTTCCGAAACCATCGCCGAGTTCACCCCCTATAAAAATGACCTGTCTGTCACTGTCTCTCGCGTACCCGAATTTCTGCACAGCGTTAACGCAGTAGTTTCCAAGGAATACCCCGAATTTGAAATCGTCTGGTACGGCCATATCGGCGACGGAAATTTGCACCTGAATATACTTAAACCAGAGCAACTGGATAAGCAGGCGTTCTTCAAAAAGTGCGCTGATGTCAGTCAACAGGTGTTCGATCAAGTGGCTAAATTGGGCGGCAGCATTTCCGCCGAACATGGCGTCGGACTGCTGAAGAAACCCTACCTGCATTACAGCCGTAGCGAAACCGAAATTAACTATATGCAGGCGTTAAAACAGGTGTTCGATCCTAACAATGTGATGAATCCCGGAAAACTGCTGGATTAGGGGGTTATGAAGCGGCATGTCTTTAATCGTTTGAGTACGTTCACCCAGGCAACGACCTAGAGCGATTTTTAATATGCTTGTTGCCTGTTTCTTTCATTACTGATGTACATCGTTTTTTTACCCTGAAAACCTTCATATAAAGCTCGATGCGACTGCTCAGAGAAAGTATCCGCTCTTTGGTTATACTGGGATATCCAATCAATCAGCATGCCTAAGGTAACCAAAATATCAATCATTTACTTCAGTCCTGATCTCGTCATGCACACCAGGGAAGCATGATCATATATGGGCTCTACCCCGCTCTCCTTGATCGGCTTAACACCGCACTCTCTGGTGACGCAAAAACCACAACCCTTGCGGAATTCAGCACAATGCATTGTTAGGCTTGAGTTGCAATATTATATCTCCTGACACTGGCCTCAGGCCAAAACTCACTCCTTCGATAGTACTCTTCTACTTTCGCAACGGTATCCCCCAGTTCGACCCAAGATTGCTTGGTGGACGTATAAATGTGAATATCGGGAGGACATAAATTCGGATTATCTAACGTGCCAACACGCACAAATGCCACTTTTTCTTTAGCTGCACCATAATGGCTCCACAACGCTACTTCACACTTAGGACAGCGCATAATTACTTGCCCAACACCACTATTTGAAGGAGTTTCAATTTTTTTTAGAAAACCCTTCCTGACGCTTAATTGTTCGCTTTCAATTAGCGCATTAACAGCAAAAGCTGAGCCTGTTTCGCGCTGACACCATGAGCAATGGCAGCAATGCACAAATAAGGGTTTACAGTTTAAAATATAATGGATTTCACCGCATATGCATCGGCCACTGGCAGGGAAGTTTTCATCATTCATAAATTCAAGTATCCGTATATTTCTTCATTGACATATCGCTTGCGTCAGGAACATCTCTTGCCTGCATTGATTATGTTTTAGAATGAATCCGTAACTTGGAATCCACGCTCAGTCATTTCGAATAACTCTCTTTTAGACCCCCTTTAGTCTTTGCTTTAATCCTTCAGTACGCCAAAGATCATATGAATCAGTTGAGGCATTGTTGCTTTAGCCCCCGGTCAGCGCCTGAAAAACGTATACCATCCCATCTTCGGGGACTCGATCCGTGAGCGTCTTTCTATCGACCAATATCGTTTTATTTACGGCGACAAGGACGTGCCGACGCAGCGCGCCACGCTCGTCAAGGACGTAATCCGTGAATCCGGGAGCAAAATCATTAACGGCACGCAATACCTCGGCAACCGAGCCCGCCGGCACAGTGATTTCGCGGCTCTCAAGTTCCGGGAAGAACCGGTAAAGATGCGATGTCATTGCAACAGTAATCATAGTCCTAATAACCAGCTCTAATAACCACAGCCTTTAACTGAATCGTACCGAATAGACCGGTGGGAAATTGTTACCCAGGCATTGCCAGTTTTCGCCGCGATCTTCCGACAAGTAAAGATTGCCAGTCGTACTACCAAAACAAACGCAATCGCCCGCCGCATCCAAGCCGTGCCGATAAACGATATCATAGGCATTATTCTGTGGCAGGCCACTGCGGAATGATTGCCAGGACTGGCCACCATCTGTGGTTCGCGCCACAAATAAACCACCGTCAATAGTCATGCGTTCCGAATCCGCCCGCGCGGGTAATACCCAGGCTGTGCGCCCGTCTTGTGCGTCAGCTGCAATAGGGAAGCCAAAGTGTACTCCCACTTCCGGTACGCTGACTTTTTTCCAGGTTTGCGCGCCATCTTTGCTGTAAAACACGCCACAATGGTTTTGCTGCCACAGGTGATCCGGTTGCCCAGGGCAGGCAGTGACAAAGTGAGGATCATGGCCCCATTCGGCTTGCGGATCCGGTAAGTAGTCCATCAGCATACCCCGGTTACGGCTAGCCCAGCTCTTACCGCCATCAGTGGTTTCGAGCACACCCGCCGACGAGACCGCGACATAAAGATGCTCCGAATCGCGCGGGTCGATGACGATGGAATGAATACCCGGTTCGAACACGCCGTAATCGATGCTCGCCGGTGTGCCGCCCCATTGATTCCTGCTGGTAGCCTCGCCGGCGAACAGATCGCCGCCACGGCTTTCATGGTTCCAAAGAGGTCGGTTCAGTTCCCAGGAATCTCCGCCGTCATCGCTGACGAATAACCCACCCGGGATAGTGCCAGCATACAGACGACCGGGCTGGCTGGAACTACCGAAGGCAATATTCCAGATCTTATACACGGTAGAGTTCTTATACTCAGGCTGGCCCTGCGGCGATTCCGGATCGAAATCCGGCGTCGGCAGGTATTGGACAATATGGCGCGCGCCCTCTGGGTATTTGACAGACAGAGCATCCTGCCAGGTTGCGCCACCGTCACGCGAACGGGATAGCTTCGGCCCCCAATGGCCATGATCCAACGACGCCCATAGTGTACCGTCACGCGGGTCACGCGCTGCATAACAGACAGGAATGCCTTCGTGCATAATCGGCTGTGGTTGCCATTGCGAATTTTTGCGCTCAAGAATAACAGTACCTTTGCGCGTACCCAGCAGAATGGTATTTGGCATGATTCAAGCCTCAGAATGGTAGATGGATTGATACACCTAAGGGAATGAGGTCTTGCTCTTTTTCGGCACGAAGCAAGGTCTATCCCAACCCCGGTTGTTGCTAATTATAGTTGTTGTTAATTATAGAGGATGCCGACAGCCCGCGCACTTCCTCACTAAAGACCACGATCAGAGACAGCAAGAAAATAGCATTTAGACGGCCCTTTGTCTTGCCTTTTTAAGTAGCTGGTTTAGGTGTTT
>Ga0209578_10000684_pt1 | contig 38406 bp, 25 predicted proteins | sample tdAd472_FD_187127 | JGI IMG/M metagenome (GOLD analysis project Ga0209578, IMG submission 187127) | Marine sediment microbial communities from the Atlantic coast under amendment with organic carbon and nitrate - tdAd47.2 (SPAdes)... | ecosystem: Environmental > Aquatic > Marine > Coastal >...
GGGCTGTCGAGGAAGACGGCGTTTTCCATTGCCGTGATCATCTCGGCCGTGGCGCCCGTGTCGCCGTTGGTGGCGGCGGCGGCCTGCAGCAGCAAGCTGCCGGCGTCGAAGCCCTGAACGGCGAACACGTTGGGCGGCTTGCCGAACGCTTTCTCGTAGTCGGCCCGGAACTTGGTGTTGGCTTCGTTGTCCAAATCCTCCGAATAATGCAGCGTCGTCTTGATGCCGTCCGCAGCCGCTCCTGCAGCCGCTTCCACGCCTTCGGTCAGGAAGCCGGGGCCGTAAAGCGGAATGCTGTCTTTAAGGCCTGCCGCAGCGTAATCCTTAAGGAATTTGGCTGCGCCGCCGCCGGAGAAGAATGCGAAAACGGCGTCGGGCTTGAGAGCCGCAATTTCGGCAAGGTAGGCCTGGAATTCGACCTTCGGGAACGGGACCTGCAAGTCCTTGATAACCTTGCCGCCGTTGGCTTCGAAGGCTTCCGTGCCGGCGGCCATCATTTGAATGCCGGCGCCGTATTTCCAGGCGATGGTCACCGCCCTTTTGTGTCCGTCGTCGGCCATCACCTTGCCGCCGGGGAAGGCGGGCTGCCAGTTGCTGAACGACGTGCGGAAAATGTTGGGTGCGCAGAGCGATCCGGTGACGGCGTTGGAGCCGGCGTTGGGAACGATCATGATGGGCGACTTGCGCGGTCCCATGATTTTGGCCATGGCGGCAGCGATGCCGGAGTGAACCGGGCCGACGACGAAATCGACTTTTTCCTTGTCGATCAACTTCTTGGTGTTAACCGGAGCTTTCGGCACCGACATTTCAGAGTCGATTCCGACGTATTCCACCGGACGCCCGCCGAGCATGCCGCCAGCCTGTTCGATGCGCATTTTCATCGCGTTGGTGATGGAATTGCCGAGCATGGCGTAGGTGCCGGAATACGGCAGCAGAATACCGACTTTGACCGGAGCCTTGGCGGCAATGGCGAATTTGGTCGGAATGAAGCTCGAGGCCGCGGCCAGACCCGCAGTGGCGGCAACGCCACCGAGGAATTCACGGCGTGAGGAACCAGTATTAGTCTTCTTAGTCATCTTAAATATACCTCCCTGGACGCTTGGTCCGTTTGTGCCCGCCCTGTTGCAGGCGTTTCCGTCTCCCTGAGCAAAACGTCGATCCCTTTGATTGGGAACGGCTTTTTGCAGTTACGAAAACTCTAGGGGAAACCGGGGTGGAAGGCTAGTGCTGCGTTCCAACCGGATATCCCCTTGGTCACTTAGTGACGCAATTTGAACCGTTGAATCTTGCCTGTCGCCGTTTTCGGCAATTCTTCGACAAAATTGAACCAACGGGGAAATTTGTATTTGGCCAAACCGGATTTGCAGTGGGCGATTAAGTCCTGTTGCAGCTCATCGGTTTTTTCAATGCCGTCAGCAAGGACGATCCAGGCCTCTGGCTTAATCAGATCTTTGTCATCCGCCCGGCCGACGATGGCGGCCTCTAAAACTTTCGGATGTTCGATTAGCTTTGCTTCGATTTCAAAAGGCGAACACCAGATGCCGCCGACTTTCAGCATATCGTCGTCGCGGCCGCAGTAGACGAAATACCCTTCCTCGTCGCGAACATAGGTATCGCCCGTCGATAGCCAGCCGTCGACCATGGTCGATGCGGTTTTTTCAGGGTTGTTCCAATAGTATTTGGCCGTCGAATGGCCTCGGATAAACAGGCGTCCCGATTCACCGTCGGGAACCGGTTGATCCCGTTCGTCAATGATTTTGGCTTCATACCCCGGGACGATCCGACCGGACGTTCCGGCTTTGCTGTCGTCCGCCGTATTTGAGATGAAAATATGCAGCGCTTCGGTGGAACCGATCCCGTCGAGGATCGTGGTGCCGGTTTTTTCTTTCCAGCGCTTAAAAATATCGGCGGGCAGGGCTTCTCCGGCGGAAATGCAGTAGCGCACGGAAGACATGTCGAAAGAATTCGAAGCCATGTATTGCAATTGGCCCGCATAAAGAGTTGGAACGCCAAAGTATAGTGTTGGTTTGTGCTTGGCTATGATTTCAAGAGTATTGTCCGGCATGGGGCGGGCTGGAAACAATACTGCCGTTGCGCCGGCCCAAAGCGGAAACGTCATGGCGTTCCCGAGGCCGTAGGCGAAAAACAGTTTTGCCGCCGAGAAGCAGACATCGTCTTCTTTCACGCCGAGCGTATCGATGCCGTAGTGCTGACTGGTCACCACCATATCGCGATGGCTGTGCACCGTGCCTTTTGGGGTGCCGGTGGTGCCTGACGAGTAGAGCCAGAAACAATCGTCGGTCGCTTTGGCAGGCGCCGGTTCCAGCGTCGCTCCGCCTTCGGCGATCTTTGTCTGGAAAGGCGTTTCGCCGCCATCAACGCAAAAAGCCGCCTTCGGCGACCGGTTGGCTTCTTTCAAAGCCGGTTCGACTTGTTCGGCGAAGACCTTGGAATAGAGAACGGCCTCACATCCGGAATCTTCGATCATGAACTTATAGTCTTTGGTGACTAAAAGCGTATTTAAGGGAACCGGAATGAACCCGGCTTTGATCGCTCCCCAAAAAATATAATAGAACTCAGGACAGTCCATGACCATCATGAGGACCCGGTCGCCTTTGGAAAGGCCCAGGTCTTTGAGGGCGTTGCCGGTGCGGTTGACGTTTTGAGCAAGCTGACCGTAGGTGACTTCTTCGCCGGTCGTCATGCGGATGACAACCTTGTCGGCCCGTCCCTCGTCGAGGTGACGGTCGATGAAGGGAACGGAAACGTTGAATGAATCGGCGTAAGTCAGAACCGTTGGGCTCTGCGATGTGTCTATAGATACGGTGTTATCCCGCATGCTTCTTTTAAACCTCCCCACGTTCGGCGTTAGCCGATGACCGTAGCGCCCTCTTTGCGGACTTGTCAAAACGGTCGATCTTTTTATCGGGTTTTAGTTCGGCTAACCCGGGAATGTGTAAACCGGTACCGAAATACCACTTTCGGAGTATGAGCAACCGACGAAATGCCGTCAAGAAGAAATCTAAGAATATGTATGAAATCAAATAATTGTTCGAGTGCCGAACAATTGATTCAAGTAAATTTGATGCAACCCCACTACCGATTGTCTTCCCTAAATGAAATGGATAAGGGAGCATGTTTAGCAATTCTAAACTGCACCGTCTTAAGCCGGCGGGTTGTGAAAAAACCGTTTCAATTCATTGTTCTCGGTGCTTAAGATGGAAACCAATAAAAATTGCCGGCAAAAGGCCGGCGTCTGGGAGACCGAGAAAACATGTCGACGAACGGTGCCGCGGGATGGGGCATACGGGGGAAGCTGATTGCCATCTTTGTTGCGATCAAAGTCCTTCCGCTTCTCTTATTAGGCTGGGTGGCCTGGCAACAGGCAATGGATTTGGGGGATCGTGTTGGCGTCCAGGCAACGGATCTGGCCGATGGTATGCGCTCAACGATGGTTGAGGCCGGAGATATGGCCGTTGCCGATGCCGTCGAGGCATTGGACCTAAGAAGCCGTGAAGCGATTGAGCGGCTTACCACCGATACGGCCCGTTCGGTGGCAAGCTTTCTCTACGACAGGGATGCGGATATTTTAACGGCCGCTCTGCTTGATCCGTCAAAGGAATCCTATGAGAGGTTCCTGGCGCAGCGGAAAAAGAGTTGGGCCGAACACGGTCCATGGGAGCTCAAAGAAGATAAGAGCGGTTGGCGGCCGGCAAACCCTGTGATGGAAAACGGAACCTCTATTAAGGTCGAGCTGAAGGAAAACGCCAAAAACTTTCACTACCGCAGGCCCGAAAGTTTGGCCATGAAAACAGAGAAACCTCTGTACCGTGAAATGACCTTTATTGGGCTCGACGGACGGGAGTTGGTCAAAGCCGGCCCTGATGGAGGCCTTTTTGCTGGGCTAAGCACCGTTTCCAACCGCCGAAATACCTGGTTGAAAGCGGAACGCTATTTCGATCATCTGGCGGCGCTTAAGGATGGGGAGATTTATGTCTCGGAAGTGATCGGCGCATACCGGCCTTCGAAGGTTATCGGTCCCTATACACCGGCGGCGGCGGAAAAAGCGGGGATTCCATTTGCGCCTGAAAAGGCCGGATATGCCGGTAAGGAAAATCCCGTCGGACAACGGTTTGAGGGGATTGTCCGGTGGGCGGCGCCCGTTGTCCGGCAAGGCAAAAGAATTGGCTACGTAACCCTGGCGCTCGATCATGCTCATTTGATGGCGTTTACCGATCTGGTGGTGCCGACCGAAGAGCGCTACACCGATATCTCCGATGCCGCGACGGGCAACTACGCGTTTATGTGGGACCGCGAGGGGCGGAATATTTCCCATCCCAGAGACTATTTTATCGTCGGCTACGATCCTGAGACCGGTGAGCCTGCGGTCCCCTGGCTCAGTCAATCGATTTACGACCTTTGGCGGAAAAGTTCAAAGCCTTGGGGGGAGTTCGTCAAGGAAGCGCCGCGTTACCTAAGCCCCGGATCGGGCAGCAAACCGTCCTTGGCGCTCAAAAAACAAGGCAACGTCGGGCTGGATTGCCGCTTTCTCAATTTCGCTCCTCAATGCGCCGGCTGGCACAATTTGACCCGGAACGGCGGTTCCGGTTCCTTCGTCATTTATTGGAGCGGTCTTTGGAAATTGACCACGGCGGCGACCATCCCGTACTTCACCGGCCGTTATGGCCAGGACGAACGGGGATTTGGCTTCGTCACCATTGGCGCCAATGTCGATGAATTCCATCGCGCCGCTACCGAAAGCGGCGAGCGTTTGAAGGCGATGATTGCCGCCCAGGATGAAAAGGCCGCGATGCAGCAGGAGGCCCTTAAGGACTCAATCGCTCGAAGCCTTGCATCATCGGCAAAAGAGCTTTCGGTCTATACCTTGATTATGGTTGTCGTGGTGATCGCCATCGCCATTTGGATGGCCTCGTTCCTGACCGGTCGGGTTACGTCGATGATCACGGGCATCCAGGCCTTCAAAAGGGGGGATTTATCCGCGCGGCTCGAGGTGAAATCGAAAGATGAATTGGGCCAGTTGTCGGCAGCGTTCAATCATATGGCCGATCGTCTCAAGCAGGTCATCGAAGAGTACGACGCCGCCCGGCACCGGGCGGAACAGTCGGATCGCGCCAAGTCGGAATTTCTGGCCAACATGAGCCATGAATTGCGGACGCCGCTAAATGCCATTTTAGGGTTCTCCGATGTGATGCGGCGGGAAACCATTGGTGCATTGGGTAATTCGGCCTACAGGGAATATGCGGACGACATTCACCATTCTGGCAAGCATCTCCTTGATATCATCAATGATATTCTCGATCTCTCACGGATTGCGGCTGGAAAAGGCGAACTCAATGAAGAGTGGATGAGCCTCGCCGAAACGCTGAGAGCCACTCTGAGGATGATGCGCGAGCGGGCCGAAGAAGAGAATTTGATCCTGACCAGCGAAATCGATCAAAACCTACCCGCCATGATGGGCGATCCGCGCCGAGTTAAGCAAGTGCTGATCAATCTCTTGTCGAACGCCATTAAGTTTACGCCGGAAAATGGCGCGGTCACGGTGAAAGCGACGACCGACGAAAACGGCGGGCTCGTTGTTTCGGTGATCGATACGGGAATCGGCCTGTCGTCCTCGGCGATTCCGACAGCCTTGAAACCGTTTGGTCAGGTGGATGCTTCTTTGGGGCGGAAATTTGAAGGAACCGGCCTCGGCCTGCCGCTCAGCAAGGCATTCATGGAAATGCACGGCGGCAAACTATGGGTGGAAAGCGCTCCGGGTCAGGGAACGACGATTAGATTGACCTTCCCGCCGGAGCGAACCTGCCGCTAAACTGCCGCAGTCCGATTGATCCGGTTTGGCGGGAAGGTTAAATGAACGATCGTTCCTTTACCGACTTCGCTTTCAAGGGTTAGCGTTCCATCGTGCATTTCCATCAGCCGTTTACTGAGCGGAAGGCCGAGGCCGGACCCTTCGTGATTGCGCGAGTGGGCCGAGGCCGATTGTTCAAATGGCTGAAGAACCCGGGCCAAGTCTCCGGGTGGTATGCCAATCCCATCGTCTTTTATCGATATGCGCAAGGAATTATCGGGCAACAAGCCCCCTTCAATCGAGATGACGCCGTGTGCGGGGGTGAATTTTATGGCGTTGCCGACGATATTGACGATGATTTGTTTAAGCCGCGTTGGATCGACTGTTAAAAGCGGAAGGTCGTGGGGAAGTTTGCTGATCAGTAGGAGTGACTTTTCCGTAGCGCGAGAACTGACCATGCGCAGGCATTTTGTCACGGCCGTAGCCACATCCACCTGTTCTTCTTCCAATTGGAACTTGTGCGCTTCGATTTTCGAGATGTCGAGAATATCGTTGATGACCTCCAGCAGATGCCGTCCGGACTCACTGATACTCTCAACGTAGTCTTTATAGTGTGGGTCGCCGAGCTTTCCCCATGTCTCCATAGCCATCATCTCCGAAAACCCAATAACCGAATTGAGTGGCGTCCGCAGTTCATGGCTCATATTGGCGAGAAATTCGTCCTTGGTCCGGTTGGCCAGCTCAGCGTCCTCTTTGGCAAGGAGCAGCTCCGTTGTCCGTTCTCGAACCATATCCTGCAAATTTTGTTCGCGGAATTCGACCGACTGGGTCTGTGCGAAAACCGCCATGGCAAATAGCCCAAGGACGAGAGAAATCAAAACGGTGATGGCGAGAACGATCATCGCTTGCTTGCGCCAGGGCGCTAGAACGGCATGCTCCAATCTGGAAACCGCGATGACGATAGGGTAGTCGTCGAGTTTTTTGAACGCGGTGAGCCGGACGGTGTTGTCGAGAGCGATATCGGCTTTGAAATATCCTTCGCCGGATGTTTTAAGATACTTTGCAAACAGGGGCGTCGTTGAAAAGTCAACCCCGATAAAACGGGCGGAATAAGGCATTTGGGCGAGGAGGGGGCCATCTGACCGGAAGATGGAAATGGTCTGGTCCGAGGAGACGGCGAAGTCCTGATAAAAGTCGAATATTTTATCTGCCCGCATGCTCGCCATGACAACGCCGGGAAAATTGCCGTCGCTACTCACGCGGTTACGGGAGATCGGAATGATCCAGTTGTCGTTCAGTTTTCCGGAAACGGGCCGGCCAATGTGGACTTTGCCGACGTTTTCCGGCCACTCGTTGGCGAAATATTTAAAGTACTCGCGGTCTTTCACCCGAATTTCCCGGTTGAGTAGCGTAAAGCTGTCGTTTTCCAGGATCGCGCTGTGTTCCACAAGCCCGTCGGTGCGGATCAAGCTGAAAGAGGATGCCCCATGGGAGTTGAGCGCGTGCCTGCCCAAAGCCGACCCGACCTTGATGTCGTATGGATCGGTGGTAAGGGATGAGGGATACCCTGCGCCAATTTCCTTGAGGCGTTGGTTTAGGTTGGAGATCGCCTGATCGGTGTAGGCGGCCAATGCCTTGTTGAGGTTTTGGCTTTCAGCTTGCGCCGTTGTCAACGCTTGAGTGCGGCTGTCTAAGATAAGATGCACCGCCGCCGCCCAAACGATCAGCAAGACGAGAAGGAGACTTGCCAATACCGTTTTCCGCAATTGGCGAGTCGAACTGATTTCCCGGCCCGGGTTTTTCATGTCGGTCTCTACAGTTCCATTGGCATTGTTTGTTTTCTTTTGCCGAAACGTATCACTCAAACGGAGGTTGTTAAACATCAAATTGACTAAATCTAAAGGTTTTAATGCCGATATCCGGTGAAACGGAAGGTTGAAAATGAAATTTCAACCCGTTCCACTCTCTTCCGAGGCCAGGAGTTGTTCGAATGTTGCCGCGTCGATGGGGCGGCTAAACAGATATCCCTGGATGAAGTCGCATTTCAGATTGGTGAGAATTTGAAGTTGTTCTTCGGTTTCCACGCCTTCTCCGACGACCTTTAGGCCGAGACTTTTCGCCATTGTGATTGCGGCGGAGACCAAGGCTAAATCGTCCGGGTCGTCGGCGATATCCCGGACGAAGCTTTGGTCGACCTTCATGCAGTCGAATGGAAGCTTTTTCAGATAGCTGAGCGAAGAGTATCCCGTGCCGAAATCGTCCATCGCAAGACTGACGCCCATCGCTTTCAACTCGTCCAGCAGTTCCAGGGTTTCCGGCTGATCACTGACCAAAAGACCTTCCGTGACTTCAATTTCCAGCAAAGCCGGATCAAGGCCGGTTTCCAGCCCGCCAGCTACGGTGCTAAGCACATTTTTGTTTCTAAACTGGCGGGGTGAAACGTTAACGGCGAGCTTTAAATTTTGTCCGAGCCTGCTATTCCAATCGGCCACCTGACTGCAGGCTGTTTTAGCGACCCAGCGGCCGATTGGGACGATGATTCCCGTTTGCTCCGCGATGGGGATGAAAACATCCGGGCGTTGCCGGCCCAACTCGTCGTTGGACCAGCGGAGCAGGGCTTCGGCTCCGACAATTTTTCTTGTGGCGCAGTCGACGATGGGTTGATAGGCAATCTCAAATTCTTCCTTGTCCAAGGCATGGCGGAGATGCCGCTCGATTTCCAGGCGTCGCCTCGCTTCTTCGTTCATCGAGTTGGTGAAAAAGTAATAGCTGTTCCGGCCTTCGTCTTTGGCGCGGTACATCGCCGCGTCCGCATTGCGTAAAAGGATCGCTGCGTCCTTGCCGTCGTCCGGGTAAATGGACAAGCCGATGCTCGGGGTGACCACCAAATCGACGCCATCGACGGCAAAGGGATTGCTGAAGGCGGAGATGATTTTTAGAGCGATGGGTTCTACGTCCACCGCGTCTTTGATGCCGCCGATCACCACCAAAAATTCGTCACCTCCCTGGCGGGCGACGGTGTCGCCGTCACGGACGGTTTTTTCCAACCGTCTCGACGCTTCAATTAGCAGCGTATCGCCAACATCGTGCCCGAGCGTGTCGTTGACCTTCTTGAAGTCGTCCAGATCAATGAACATCACGGCGACTTTTTGTCCCTGGCGATGGGCTTGCTTAATCGCCTGATCGAGCCGGTCGACGGCGAGGAGGCGGTTGGGCAGGTCGGTTAGAGGATCGTATTGCGCCTGGTGGAGGATACGTTCTTCCTGCGCTTTGCGCAGTGTGACGTCTTCCTCGATCACCAAGTAGTGGGTGATTTCCCCAGCGTCGTTTTTGACCGGTGAAATGTAGGCCTGCACCCACATGGTCGATCCGTCTTTCTTGCGGTTGAGTAATTCCCCGGACCAGTCGCCGCCGTTGGCGATGGTATCCCATAGGTCATTGTAAATGGACGACGAAGTCGTTTCGGTTTTGAGAATCGACGTCGTTTTTCCGATAACGTCTAGGGGAAGATAGCCGGTAGCTTGGAAAAAAGCTTGGTTGGCGTATTCGATGCGGCCGTCCGCGTCGGTAATGATGACTGAAACCGGACTTTGTTCGACCGCTTGCGAGAGCTTGCGAAGTTCGGTCGTTCGTTCTTCAACCCGGACTTCGAGTTTGTCCCGCGAGCGTCGTATGGCTTCTTCCGCGACCTTGCGCGCCGTAATGTCCCTTCCGGCTCCGCGATAGCCTTTGAAAGCGCCTTGGTCATCGTAGAGCGGTTTCCCGCCAATCTGAATGTGGTGGATTCGTCCGTCAACTCCCGTAACACGCCCTTCCAAATCATGAAAAACTTCATGATTTTCAAGGGTTCGCCATAATGTTTCCGATTGCACGTTGTCAAACGACAGATACCCGTCTTCAATCAGTTGGGGCCGGGTTTTTCCTATAATTCCGCTTCTTGAAAGGCCGGTAATTTCCGAAAAGCGGTTGGAAAGGAAGGTAAATGCCAGATCGGCGTTCATCTCCCAGAACCAGTCCGACGCGGTTTCTGCGATGTCGCGGAACCGTTCTTCGCTTTCCCGCAGGGATTTTTCCGCCGCTTCCCGCTCGATGACTTGGTCTTGGAGAGACCGCGTTCTTTCCTCGACGCGAAGTTCCAGGTCCTCGTTAGCCGTGTGAAGGCGGTCAAGAACATGTTTCAAGCGGTCCTGCATGTAATTGAACGCCTGAACCATCTGATCAAGTTCGTCCGCCCGGGAGCCTTCTTTTCTGTTCAGTGCCAAAGGCTTCAAGTTTTGCCTGGAATCAATCCCTGACAAAAAGCCCGAAATACTGACCAAGTGCCGCGTGATCAGCCGGTGGACGATGTAGAGGATAAATAACGAAACGATAAAGGTTTTAATGCCCTGGCCGATCAGGATGACGATGGTTTTATCGAATAGCCGGTCATAAACCTCTGAGAGGGTTGCGTGAACCGTCAAAATTCCAATTTTTCGCGGCCCTTTTTCACTTTGCTGGATCAGGGGGAATTCCCTGGTCAAATGACGAGCGCCATCCTTTTTCCCAGCGGAGACCTCCAAATATTCACTCACCCCTGCGACGGTTTCCCGGACGGTCGCTTGGTCCATGTCCGGTAATCTGACGACGCCTTCGAGTTGGCTTTCCAGCAACGTCCTGTCCATGTTCCATAAGCTTGCCGTCAAGCTTTCGACATAGCTGTTCTGGATTTCGGTGAACCGTTGTTTGATTGCCGATACGTCTCGTTCATAGTCCAAGAAAAGCTGAGTAGCGGTTAGCGCCAGCGTAACTATAGAACTGAATAGAAGGATGAGGATAAGTAAACGCCGCCCGATCCCCCACCGCGCACGCAAGCTTGATTGAAAGCTATCCGGCGCGTTTTCCGATGGCGGTGCGATCTCGTTTTGTGAACGGGTGCGGGCGTTGGATTGATCTATCGTTTTGATCCTTAGGCTATCGCCTTTTCAGAATGTCGGAAACATCTAGCCGAGCCACGATGTTCTCCAGTTTCTTGAGAAGATTGGATGCATTCGGATATTCCTTGGATAGGACGAGGAAGACGTCAAGGCGCGTTAAGACGTCATGGGCAATGCTTCCAACCGGGTTTTTTGCGAGGACTTCTTCGGCAGGGCCCGTGTAATCGATGATGTAGTCGCCCCGATTTCTCTCGAACAACTGAAACGCCGCCATATGGTTGGTTGCTTCTTGAATCGCCACGCTATTTTTTTCGTCGCGGATAAACCGTCCCAGCCCTCCGTAACTATATCCGCGGATGGTTATGACCTTTTTGCCTGCCAAATCCTCTTGCGAGGAAATCTGCGGTGTGCCGGGGCGGCGGTATACTCGAAGCTCAGTGCTGGTAACGGGTTTTTCGCTGAACAGGCAACATTCTTGAAGGCTCGGCGCCCGGACAAGCATGGAAAAGGGGGTTACGCCTTCTTTTAGATGTTTGAAAAGCCGTTTGGCGGGGTAAGCGGTACTCCGCCATTCAATTCCGGCCTCTTTAAACATAACGTTGGCGAGTTTGAGGAGCGGGTTCTTCAAAAGGCCGTTGCTGTCCCGTTCTGTTGTCCAGACGGAAACATCGGGGTAGCCGTACTCAACGGGGGGGCGTTTTGTGCCCGCCGCCCATGCGCTAGAGACAATCGTAAAAAAGAGCGTAGCAATGACGATGCTTAAGAACAGTTTTTTCACCGGCGACCCCTCGTTTCATTTTATTAATTCAAGGGAGTATGCCTCATTTAATAGGGGCGTGCCAAGTTGAAGAATTGGCCGCTCAGTACGTTTCTACGTGGTACCTACCTTCAGTTTTCATGCTGTTTTGTAGATTGCTCCAATTTAACCCGTTCTTTTTGCAAATTTCCTCCAGCGCTTCTTCACAGCCCTTTTCCATACCTTTCAGTCCACAGATATAGATGAAGGTGTCGTCGCTTTTTAGCAGAGCGGCGAGGTCGTCCGCTCGGGTCTTCATGCGGTCCTGAACGTATTCCTTAGGCTTGTCGGCAAGGCGGGAATAAACCAGTTCCGTATCGATGAAGCCTTTCGGCAGTTTCTGCAGCGGGCCGAAATAGGGCAACTCCTCAGGCGTGCGCGCGCCAAAGAACAACATTAGCTTTCCGGGGGCGTCGGCCATTTCGCGGCGGCGGCGTTCGGTAATCGCCCGCATGGGGGCGGCGCCCGTTCCGGTGCAAATCATAATGATGTTCGCCGTCGGGTGGTTGGGCATCAGGAACGCATCGCCGAACGGTCCCGTAACCTGAACGGTGTCGTTCTTTTTAAGATCGCAAAGATAATTGGAGGCGAGGCCTTTGCCGCCGTCTTCCTCGACGACCCGTTTAACGGTTAGCGCCAGATTGTTGTGCCCGGGGCGTTCGCCGTCGCGGGGACTGGCCACCGAATAGAGGCGCATATGGTGCGGCTTTCCTTTGGCGTCGGTTCCCGGCGGCGTTATGCCGATACATTGACCTTCCAGAACCGGGAAGGCGGCTTTGCCGAAATCGAGAACGATGTGATGAATATCGGACCCGGCATCGCCCCCGGTGATGCGGAAGTTCCCGGCAATTCTGGCGGTGACGGGATTGTTCTTGGTGTAGAGGTTGACGTAAGGGTGCGCTGCCGAGAAGGGGGGCGGGACTTTGCCGCCTTGAGCCGCTTCAGCTTCTTTGCGTAAATCCGCAACCTCCGCATCGGGGGCGGCCTCTTCGGCCTCCAGCCCTTCCGGCTCGTCCGGCAGATCGTCCCAGGAGTATTGGTCGTCAAGGGTCCAAGGCGTTGCGACGGTTTGCCAGCTATCGATAGCGCCGGTCGGGCAGGGAGCGATGCAGTCCATGCAGCCCTTGCACTTGTCGTAGTCGACCACGTAGTTGGTTGCGTCGTGGGTGATCGCGTCGACGGGGCAGGTTTCCTCGCAGGTGTTGCAGCGGATGCAGACCGCCGGGTCAATGAGGTGTTGTCGGTTGAGCGCCATGGTTTTCTCTGTCCTTCAAAAGCAAAACGGGAGGAAGCGTCGCCACCCCCTCCCGCATATGTTGTCGTTTTGGGTGACTAGTTAAAGCGCACGTATTCGAAGTTGACGTCCTGGTTGTTGATGCCGCGGTCGGGCGGAGCAATCCAATTGGCGAACTTGCCCGGTTCGGTGACCGCCTGCATCAGCGACGTGACGTAACGCCGGTCTTCGGGCGTCGGCAGCCATTGGCCGTGCTGATGATCCCATTCGGCTTCGGTCAGCACCTTGCCTTCCGGTGAAACCTTGACGTCGGCAAACGCGCCGATGCCCCGGTGGAAGCCGCGGTGCGGAATCTTAAGCTCGAAGTCGATTCCGGCTTTCTGGATGATTTTATTCCAGCGGTTTACGCCGGCTTGGCAATCGGCGATGTAGTCGTCGCGCAGACGTTCGTTGATCGCCGTCAGCGCCGGAGCTTCAACCTTAACGATGCTGTCGCCCTTAAGTTCGGAAACCTCGTAGGGGTCGTCCTTAAGCTGATGATTGTCGTCGATCTTTTCTTCCTGGAACCGGCCTTTGAGACCCATGGTGAAGAAGTTGGCGGCGTTGGTTGAAAGTTCCTGACCGAACAGGTCGACCGACACCGAGAAGTGGAAGTTGAGGTATTTCTGAATGGTTGGCAGATCGATGCCGCCATATTTGCGCACGTCGTCGGTTTTGTGCTCTCGCATGATTTCGCAAGCCCGTTTGATCACCCGGCCAACACCGGATTCACCAACAAACATATGGTGAGCTTCTTCGGTCAGCATGAAGCGGCAGCTGCGGGCGAGGGGGTCGAAGCCCGATTCGGCCAAGGACGCCAACTGATATTTGCCGTCGCGGTCGGTGAAGAAGGTGAACATAAAGAAGGACAGCCAATCGGGGGTGTCTTCGTTGAACGCCTGAAGAATACGCGGCTTATCCGGGTCGCCCGAATGACGTTCCAGCATCGCATCGGCTTCTTCGCGACCGTCGCGTCCGAAGTGGGCGTGCAGCAGATAGACCATGGCCCAGAAGTGGCGGCCTTCCTCGACGTTGACCTGGAACAGGTTGCGCAAATCGTAGAGCGACGGACAGGTCATGCCCAAGTGGCGTTGTTGCTCGACGGAAGCGGGTTCAGTGTCGCCCTGGGTAACGATCAGGCGGCGCAACTCGGCGCGGTATTCGCCGGGAACTTCCTGCCAGGCTTTTTCGCCCTTGTGGTCGCCGAAGGCGATTTTCCGGTCTTCATCGGTCGGGGTGAGGAAGATGCCCCAACGGTAGTCGGGCATTTTGACATAGTCGAAGTGGGCCCAGCCCTTGGGATCGACGCTGATGGCCGTACGCAGGTAGACGTCGTAGTCGGTGCTGCCTTCCGGGCCCAATTGATCCCACCACTCAAGATAGCCCGGTTGCCATTTTTCCAGGGCCCGTTGCAGGCGGCGGTCTTCGCTTAGGTTGACGTTGTTGGGGATCTTCTCGTTGTAATCAATGCTCATAACGTTCGCTTTCCTAAATAATATCGTTCTAGACGCGCTGTTGGTTGTAGGAGGCCTTGTTGCCGGTGCCGAACAGCTTCAAGGCGCCTTCCTCTCCGACAGCGTTGGGACGTTGGAAAATCCAGTTCTGCCAAGCCGACAGACGTCCGAAAATTTTGGTTTCCAGGGTTTCGGGGCCGGCAAACCGGAGGCTTGCCTCCATGCCGGTCAGAGCGTCCGGGGAGAAACTGGCGCGCTCTTCAATGGCGATGCGGACTTCGTCCTCCCAGTCGATGTCGTCCGGGATGAAGGTGACCAAGCCGAATTCATCGGCGGCTTCCGCATCAAGGTCGTTGCCCAGTTCGGCGCGTAGATCTTCGACTTTTTCCGGTTCGTCGAGGAACCGGGTCGCAAGCCGGGTCAGATCGTTGCACATGGGCAGCGGCCCGAAGTTCATGCCGGTCGGCCGGACGGTTGCCGGAGGACGGTTATCGCCTTCAAAGGTGCCGTCCAGCATGAAGGAACGGTCGGCGGCCAAAAGCAGCTCCAGCAGGGTGCCGGTGAAACAGCTTCCCGGCTCGACCAAGGTGATCAAGCTGCGCGAGGTCACGTCGATGCGCTTGAAGGTGCGTTTCAGATAAAGGGTGATTTCACGGACCAGCCAGTCGTCCTGGTTGTCGAGCAGCGCCTTGTCGGCGGCTTCGACCATGTCGGCGTCGCCGCTGGTCTTGAATACCCAGGTTCCCATTTCCTGTTCGTTGGTTCGAAGATGCAGGATCAAGTCGTCCAGGTCGCGGGCCAAAGCCATCGGCCAGAAGGCAACCCCTTGCTCGTGAATGGCTTTGACGTCGCTGGGCGGCGTTTCGGTCGGTGCATGAACGGTGATGGTGACCGCTCGGTTTTTCCGGTCGATGGTTGCAGAGACCGTTCCGTAGGTGATTTCGTCGTTCTTGACGGTTCGCTCGATCTTCGTCAACTCAATGCCTTTTGCATCGGCAGGCCGATCGGAAATGGAAACGTATTTCTCGGCTTGTTCTTGAGCTTTTTCCATGAGTTTGGAGCGCGGCACCACTTGATCGACCAGCTTCCAACTGGTAGCCCGTTTGCCGCGAACGCCTTCGTTGATCGTGCAGAAATAGTCGGCGTGGTCGCGGCGGACTTTTCGTTTGTCGACGACGCGGGTCAAACCGCCGGTACCCGGTAGAACAGCGAGGAGCGGGACTTCCGGAAGCGATACGGCGCTTGCGCCGTCGTCGATCAAAATGATGTGGTCGGTCGCCAACGCCAGTTCGTAGCCGCCCCCGGCGGCGGTGCCGTTGACCGCGCAGAGATAAGCCTGGCCGGAGTTTTTGGTGGCGTCTTCGATCGAGTTCCGGGTTTCGTTGGTGAATTTGCAGAAATTCACCTTCCAGGCATGGCTTGACTTGCCGAGCATTGAGATATTCGCGCCCGAGCAGAAAACCTTTTCCTTGCCCGAGGTGATGATGACCGAGGCGACTTCCGGATGTTCGAAACGCAGGCGTTGTATGGCGTCGTAAAGCTCGATATCGACTCCCAGGTCGTAGGAGTTCAGTTTCAACTCGTAGCCGGGAACCAGCCCACCGTCTTCGCTGACGTCCATGGTGAGGGTGGCGACCCGCCCGTCAACCGAAAGCTGCCAGTGTTTGTAGTGGTCCGGGTGCGTTCTATAATCAATCATCGCAACTGCCTTTTAGAATTAATTCAGTTTGTTTTTAAGGGAATGACGGCCCTCGTCCGCTCTTCATATTGGTTGTGTTTTGGATCCCTCAAACGATTAAATTGAGAGGTAGATGTAAATCGGTACCGAAATACCTATTTACATATTGAATATTCCCCCGCATCCTGTCAAGGCGATTTAGATCAAATCACGTAACTGGGGTAAAAAAGAGTCAATAAACACACAGGGGAAGAGTGAAAGTTGGAAACGGAACAAATAAAAATTAGGCCCGCGGCAAAGAGCGATATCGAACGGGTTACCGAGATCGACGTAAAGAATACGGGCTTGGAAAAAGCCGCATATTGGCGGGATATGTTCGACCGCTACGGGGAACGCGAAGGGCGCTTTTTCCTGATTGCCGAGTATGAGGGTGAGGCCTATGGCTTCATCATCGGCGAGGTGCGCGCCTGGGAATTCGGCTCACCGCCGTGCGGCTGGATTTTCGCCATCGGTGTCGATCCCGACGCGCGTTTGAAGAAGACAGGCAGCCAATTATTCGATGCGATTTGCAGCAATCTCAAGGCGAGCGGCGTCGATAAAGTCCGGACCATGCTGGCGCGCGACGATAGTCTGAATATGGCTTTTTTCAGGAGCCAGGGAATGATGGGCGGGCCGTTTATCCAACTGGAAATGCCGCTGGACTGAAGCGTGCGAATCCCGCTTACTGAATGCTATCAGGGGAGTAGAGAAGGCGATGAAACTTCAAAAGGCGACCAAATGCGCCCTTTTTGCGGTTCTTGAACTGGCGGGGAATTCGGAGCGTCAGCTCTCGGCGACGGATATCGCCGAAAAGTACGGTATTTCAGCCAACCACCTGGCGAAGGTGCTGCGTGACTTGGGGCGGGCAGGGATGGTTGAGTCCGTGCGGGGAGCCGGTGGAGGCTACCGTTTCAGCGGAAACGTGAAGAGAACGACGCTTTACGATCTTATTCAATTGTTTGAAGACGTCGCATCCTCCGAAGACAGCCGTGACGAAGGCGATTCGACTGAAATCGGACAGGCGTTAGGTCGCGTTTTGGCCGAAATCGATGAAATCGCCAAGGCGACGTTGAAGTCCATAACCATTTCGACATTGCTCAAAACAATGGAATGGCACGCCCAGCGCGAGAAGCTTCAGAAAAGCGGAAACGCCGCTTAAGGTTTCTTAAGAAACTCTAGCGCGAACAATCATTGCAGAAAGACCACTGGTCCGGTTAATGTCCGGTCGAGCTCTAGGTGGGAAGAGTGTCGTCCGAGGTCAAAGTGAATTTGAATAATATCGACGAGAGCACGCTTAACAAGGCGGAGAAAATCGAGACCCGTCAGCCGCATCTGCAAAAGGGAATGTCGCCGGTCCGCATATTGCTAGGCTTAGTACTGGCTGGCGCGGCATTTATCTGGCTGAGTGCGGGAAGCGAAGCGCCCGATTTTGCTCGTTTTCTTCTGCCTGCAGGAATTTTAGCCCTTACGTTTTTGGTCGCCCGCGTAAACCGGAATTCTCTCGATTCGTTTGGTCGCACATCGCCAAAGGGCGGGCGGGTGAAAGATAATCTCATGTTGGCGTCGGCGGTTTTCGAAGCGACGTCCGAGGGAATTATGATTACCGACGCCGATAACAATATCGTGTCGGTCAATAGCGCCTTTACTACCATTACCGGTTATTCGAGCGCCGAAGTTTTTGGAAAAAATCCGTCTCTCCTGCGGTCTGAGCGTCACGACGACGCATTTTTCAACAAAATGTGGAATGTCTTGCTGCGGGATGGCCGATGGGACGGCGAGATGTGGAATTGCCGACGGAACGGCGAAGTTTTCGCGACATGGATGTCGATTACCGCCATTCATGACGAGCAGGGAAACGTTCGGAATTACGTCGGTATCCTGGCCGATATCGACCGGCGGAAAAAAGCCGAAGAAGAGGCGCAGTACCGGATAAAAACCGATGTTTTGACCGGTCTTGTCAATCGCCGCGCCATGATGCGGGAACTTAGGCAAACCCTGATCCTGATGCATGGGTCGGACCGCCAAGCCGCTCTGTTCAATATTAACATCAACAATTTCCGATTCCTGAACGAGAGCTTGGGGAGCGCCGGTGGCGATCAGTTGTTGGTGGTGGCGGCGCAGCGAATCCGCAACAGCGTGACCGACGAGTGCCTGGTTTCTCGAATCGGCGGCGATGAATTTGCTGTCTTGGTGCCGTCTGTCGATGGACCAGAAACCTGCCGCGAATTGGCCATGAAAATTCGCTCGGCCATCGCGTCGCCGATGAAACTATCCGGCCAGGAAGAACGGTTAACGGTCATGACCAACATCGGCGTGGTTATCTCGCCGGATTATGGCGTGGAAGCGGAGGACCTTTTCCGCAAAGCCGATATTGCGGGAACCTACGCCAAGAAAAACGGTAAAGACGGTATCGCGCTTTTTGATGACGGAATGGACCGTCAGGCGCGGGAGAGATTGGTCATCGAAAGCCGCCTGCGCAAATCTCTGGAAAACGAAGAGTTTAAGATCCACTACCAGCCCAAAGTAGACCTGCGAAGCGGTTTCGTCGTGGGTATGGAAGCGCTGGTCCGTTGGGAAGACCCCGAGCAGGGTATGGTCAGCCCAGATAAATTCATCCCGATAGCTGAGGAAACGGGATTGATCGAACCCCTTGGCGAGTGGGTTTTGGGGAGCGCTTGCAAGCAGGCGAAACAATGGCTCGACGACGGACTGCCGCCGTTGCACCTCTCGGTCAATCTTTCGGCCCGTCAGTTGCAGAGCGATACGATTGCCGAAGACATCCTCCGAACAGTGGCTGACAGCGGTTTCGATCCCGGGCACTTGGACTTGGAGATTACCGAAAGCGCGATTATGACCGATACGGCCAAAAGCATCGCGGTGATCGAGGCTTTGGGTAAAGAAGGTATTACGTTCGCTATCGACGATTTCGGCACCGGCTATTCATCGCTCAGCTATTTGAAAAACCTTCCTATTTCCGCTTTGAAAATTGACCGGACATTCGTCAACGACATTGAAACCCACAAGGAAAGCGCCCGGCTTGCCGCGGCAATTCTGGCGCTCGGCCAGAGCTTAAATCTCAAGGTTATCGCCGAAGGCGTTGAGACGGAACGGCAATTGGCATTCCTCAAGCAGCATTGGTGTGACGAAATCCAAGGGTTCATTTTTGCCAAACCCTTGCCGCCGGAGGAATTCAAAGCCTTGCTCATCGAGGGAAAACGCCTGTAGCTTATAAGCGTTTTTTTGAACCAGGAGCCCGCGATGGCAAAGCTGACCCGCGCCGAACTAGCCGAGCGCCTTAGAAATGTGAAGCTGTTTTCACTCGACGTCGACGGTGTCCTCACCGACGGAGGCCTCTACTACGCGGAGGACGGCACCGAGCTGCGCCGGTTCAACGTCAAAGACGGGATGGGAATTAAGCTTGCTCAGGCGGCTGGGGTTGAGTTTGCCGTCATCAGCGCCAGCATCACTCCGGCCATTGAGCACCGGGCCAAGCGTTTAGGGATCGATCACGTCCATATCGGTTGTAAAAGTAAAATCGAAACCCTGAAGGACATTTGCGGGAAATTGCAAATTTCCTTGGATGCCGTGGTTCACATGGGGGACGATGTCAACGACTTGCCCGTCTTCGATTTGGTCGGCCTGTCGTTGGCTCCGGCCGACGCTGCCGCCGCCGTCGCAACGGAGGCTAATTACGTCAGCGAACGGCCCGGCGGGCAGGGGTGCGTCCGTGAAATATGCGACCTCGCCGTTGCCGCCCGCAAAGCGAAAGTTGCCGACGGCGTCGCGAAAAACGCGGTTGCTTGATTAATGGGTCCTGACCCTACTCGGAGCGCTTTTCCGTGAGCCGGAAATCAGCACAACTCTCTTTGGGTTTTTCCTGTGTCGGGCACACCTTTTCGCACCTGTTCGCTCCCATTTTCTATGTGGTTGCTCTGAGCCTGGAAACCGATCTTGGACTGAGCCATGGGCAACTTATTTCCTTGATCGTCGTGGGAAATATTCTGTTCGGCGTTGCCGCGCCGGTCGCCGGTTGGTTGGGCGATAAATGGAGCGCCACTGGAATGATGGTGCTCTATTTCTTCGGAACCGGCATTGGGATGACCATGACCGGTTTCTCTTCCGAGCCCCTCTCTATCGGGGCGTGGCTGGCGGTGACCGGCCTGTTCGCCTCGATCTATCATCCCGTCGGCATTGCCTGGCTGGTGCGCAATGCGGAAAAAACCGGAACGGCGCTGGGAATCAATGGAGTGTTCGGCGGGATCGGCCCCGGTGTGGCGGCGCTGGTTGCCGGGGTTTTGACCGATGCCTTCGGTTGGCGTTCGGCCTTTGTCGTGCCCGGTGTTTTGATGCTCGTTACGGGGGCTGCTTTTGCCCTTCTCATTGGATCCGGCGTGATCGTTGAAAGCAAGGAGGACCTGCACAAAAAGCCGCCCGCATCGAAACGGGATATGGTGCGTGCTTTTGCCGTCCTTGCGGTCACCATGCTGTGCACCGGGTTGATCTATCAGGCGATCCAACCGGCGCTACCGAAGATGTTCGCCGTCAAGCTGGCCGACTGGACCGGCGATGGGGTGTTTGCCGTCGGGGCACTGGTTGCCGCCATTTACTTTGTCGCCGGTGGGGCGCAGGTTGTTGCCGGAAAACTGGCCGATCACTATCCGCTCAAATGGGTTTATCTGGGCGCGTTTGTTCTGCAAGCGCCTGTTCTGTTCCTCGCCGCCGGGCTTGGCGGCGCGGGTCTTTTGATCGTGGCTCTCGTGATGGTGACCGCCAATGTCGGCGCGCTGCCCGCCGAGAACGCCTTAGTCGCCCGGTATGCGCCGAGCCAGTGGCGCAGTTTGGCTTTTGGGCTGAAGTTTATTTTAGCATTCGGCCTCAGCGGATTGGGCGCGCAGCTTGAAGCCTATCTGTTCGATCTGACGGGCGGATTCCACTGGCTGTTCAGCGTACTAACCGCAATCGCCCTGGTCGCAATCGTTGCGATTTTGTTGTTGCCCAACGAGAGAAAAGAGGCGGTTCAACCGGCTGAATAGATGAGCAAAATGATCGACGATACCCTTTCGGGATGGGGGCAATGGGTTCGCAAACGCTTTAATGAAGTGACCCGGCCAAACCGCCCGCCTAAGTCGGATGAAGTTCTGATCTCGAAAGGGCAGGTCAGAATCCTTTCCATCGACGGTGGCGGTATTAGAGGCATTTTGCCTGCAATGTTGATGTTGGAAATTGAGCGTCGATTGCAACGGGACGCTGGGGATAAGCAACTGCGCTTGGCCGACTGCTTCGATGTCGTTGCGGGAACCTCGACCGGCGGGGTCTTGGCTCTGGGGCTGACGACGCCCGGAAAAAACGGCAGGCCGCGTCACGATGCGCGCGCACTGGCCGACATGTATGTCGAGCATGGCCATGAGGTGTTCGATGTTTCTTTGTTTAAGGATTTTCGCGCTTTGAAAGCGGTTGGGTCCAACAAGTATCCCTGGGACGGTGCGGAAAAAGTAATCCGTTCGTACCTGGGAGACGGCATTTTGTCGGAAAGCCTGCGGGAGGTATTGATTACCACCTATTGCCTGGATTCCGGCGGGGCGAAGTTTTTTAAACGGCGTCATGCGCGGGCCGATAAGGGCGAGGACTTCAAAACCGTCGATGTCGCCAAGGCGACCTGCGCCGCTCCGACCTATTTTCCGCCGGTTCATTTCAAGGATCTGGCGGGACGGGCGGAACACGGCTACATCGACGGCGGCGTGGTCGCCCACAATCCGGCGCTTTGCGCGGTCACCGAAGCCCGTCGCACCTTCCCGGAAGCGCAAGACCTGATTATCGTGTCTTTGGGAACCGGCTGGTATGTTCCCGAGATAGACTACCGTAAAGCGGAAAAATGGGGTGGCATCCAATGGGCCCGTCCGTTGGTCGATATCCTGTTCAACGGTCCGGCCGATGCGGTCGACCACCAATTGCGCGAAATGCTGCCGACGGCCCTGGAAGAGGAGGGGCGCTACTTCCGCTTTCAGCCGAAGATCGAAAAAGCGGCGGCGGCATTGGACGATGCGACGCCGAAAAATATCGACCGGCTCCAGGACTTGGCCCGGACCTATATCGACCGCCCCGAAACTCAGGCCATGTTGGATCGCCTGATTCCGCTTCTGCTTAAACGGTAGAGCGCGAGCAGATTCACGCATTCATATTTCACCACGAAGTGGTTCAATATAAATACGATCTGTTCTTGAGTAACCTTTCGGCCCCCTTCCGCCGGTCCTCGGATTTCGCTAGAATTCGGGGCAAAAGACGGTGGGTCGCCGATGAAAATACTCACGCTTTCCGACCTCCATTTCGAGGCCGATGACAGGGGCGCTCGCGGGTTCAAGCTTCAAACCGGCGGAGCCGATTTGATCGTCTTCGCCGGCGATATCGATTCGGGCGTGCGCGGCTTCCGTTGGGCGGCGCGAATTGCCGAGTTGACGCGTATTCCGGTCGTTTACGTGGCGGGAAATCATGAGTATTGGGGCTATAGCCTTCTCTTGACCAAACGCTTGCGGCGTATGGCGATCATGTGCCGCGCGCGGGGTATCCCGGCTTACTTTTTGGAACGCGACGAAGTGCACATTCAGGCCGGAGGAGAGTTGGTCAGGCTACTGGGGGCGACCCTGTGGTCTGATTTTTCGGTGTTCGGCGATGAGACCCAAAACGGCTCCATGGAATACGCGGCCGCCCATATGCCGGACTACCGCCTGATCCATCGCGAACGTTGGCGCTGGTGGAAAAAGATTACGCCGTCAGACACGCTTAAACTGTGCGAAGACACCCTGGCGTGGCTTTGGGAAACGGCGATGCACCCCTTTGACGGCCCGACGGTTTTCGTCACCCACAACGCGCCGTCGCGTCAATCGATCCATGTGGACTACGAAGATCATATCCTGACCCCGGCGTTCTCGTCGGACTTCGAGCAACTGGTCAATTATACGCACTGCAATCTGTGGATTCACGGCCACGTTCACCACAGCAACGACTACAAAATGCTGGGTACCCGGGTGGTCTGCAACCCGAGGGGCGACCGAACCAAGGGACTCAATCCCGATTTCGATCCGCGGCTTTTGGTCGAAGTCTAGCTAATACTTTTCCTGCTGGCGGCGGATATCCATGATCTTGTTGGAGGCCTCGCGCGCCTGCCCCAGGGTTTCGATTCCTTGGGAGCGCAGCATGTCGATCATTTTGAGGAAAACGCTGGCGGTGACCAGCGTGTCGCCCAGCGCCGTATGGCGGCCTTGAATTTCAACGCCGAACCGTTCGGCTACGTCGTCCAGCGTGTGTTTGTGGGTGTGGTCGTGGAGAAAGGCGGAAAGCAATACCGTATCGAGGACAGGTTGGTCGAACCGGACGCCCGTCGCCGCTTCTTTCATTTCGAGAAATTTTAAGTCGAAAGCCGCGTTATGAGCGACTAGCACGGCATCGCCGACGAAGGTATGAAATTTCGGCAATATGCTGGTGATCGAGGGTTTGCCCCGGACCATTTCGTCGGTGATGCCGTGAAATTTAATCGAGGCTTTGGGGATCGGTTTGCCCGGATGAACGAATTCGCTGAAGGATTCGCCGGTGAGCAGCCGGCCGTTGACGATCCGCACCCCGGCGATGGAAATGATCTCGTCGCCGTTCGATGGCTCAAGTCCCGTCGTTTCGGTATCGAAGACCACGTAGGTCAGGTCGCGTAGCCGTTGGTCGTCTCTGTTGTCTGACGATGACCGTTCCAGCAGGTCGAAATCATAGAATTCAGGTCTGGCGGGGAGCGCTTCTGTGACCAGACTTTTATGGGATTCCTGGGCACTGGGCAACGGCAGGCGCAGGCGAACCCTTCCATCATCGGTGGCTTCGCACCAAACGGTCGCCTTGTGGTGTTCCAACACGTCGCGCGGCGTCATGCCGCCCAACCCACTGTCCAGCGGCTCGGAGAGCCAAGCGTCCATTTCGTTGGTGCGGACAATGGCCCCGGTCCACAAAATATCGAGATAAACCCGCTGGTGGTTGGCTTGGGCTTCCAGATCGAATTCAGTGACGCCGTGGGTGCGTTGAATGCGGTGGATGAGGTGATCGATCAGTTCGACGACCGAGTGGCTGTCGGCATGGAGCCAAACCGGCAGGCCGGTCATGACGCCGTTGATGCCTTTTTCGTCGCGCAGCCGCCGCACCACGCAGTTGATCAGATTGGCGGAATAGACGTCGCTCATCGGCCAGTTGCTGGCGATTTGATCGCGGTAGGCCAGGGAGAGCCGCTCAATATGATTGCCCAAGGTTTCGCTTTCCGCTGCGATGACCTCTTCAAATCTGCGGCGGTCCTCATCGGCAAGGTTGGGGTTGTGCGTCAGCATCTCGGCTGCCGCTTTTAAATTGGCGACCGGCTGGCGCAGGCCTTCCGTCGCCTCGCGCAGCAGGTGATCGCGCGCACCGAGCGCCGCCAGTTCTTCGGTCATGTTTTCGAGAGTCACCGTATAACCCGTCGGTTGTTCACCCTCGTCGATAATCAGACTGACCCGTCCTTCTAGAATTCTCCGGCCGTCGGTGGTGGCGCAGATGATGGCGGCTGTCAGTCCATTGGGGTGGGTCAGGTGGCGTTTTTCCTTGAGCCGGTTGGTCAGCCGTTCCAGCGCGTGAAAAAACGGCTGCCGGTTCATGATGCCGAACAGGGATCGGCCCAGGCCCAATTCGCCGGACACATGCAGTAACTTCAGAGCCCGCTGGTTGTAGAGCAGGACCTGATGGTTGAGATTGCAGATCAGCACCCCTTCGTGGAGGTCGTGCAGAACGATCTCAAGCTTGCGTTTTTGCGCATTGATGCCCTGGGTGGCGCGTTCGATTTCGTGGCCGATTTCCTTGCGCGCCCGTTTCAGCGAACCGCTCATTTCGCGGCTGGCTTTGGAAAGCTGTTTGAGGTACGGCCCGGCTGCTTCGGCAATTTCGTGGTCGGTGTTGCCGTGGGTGACGGTTTCGATATCGCGCGCCAAGGTTTGCAAAGGTTTGGCGATCAGGCTGTCGAAATGAAACCAAATCCAGGCGATGACCCCCAGCAGCCCGAACCCGGCGGCGATGCCATTTCTGATGAGCACGTTTCCCGTATGCGAGCCGATCTGCTCGCCTGTTGTCAAAAAGGCGCTAGCGAGTACGGTCAGCACGGCCAAAGCGAGGCCGATGAAGATAATCAAAATGCGAAACCGAAGCTGTGCGGTTTTCACCCGTTCTTTCGGCATGCAGGCGCTCCCTGGGAAAAACACCGTTGTTGTTCTGGCTAGTGGTGCGAACAAAACGGAAGAGTCCTTTCCGTTTTGTGTCTTGCGCACCACGACTCTTATAAATCTCGTGGTTTTTGACCCCTGACGAATGGGAACCATTCGTCAGACTCAAACCGCTAGGAATGATTGTCGGACAAACTCACCCTTTGACTAGTATACAGGAATTAAAGGGATTTTCGCGCGTTAGAAATTAGGAACTGGCGGGAATGGCTACATTCCCGCCAGTTCCTTCAATACCGTAATCATCGCGCCGGTGATTTTATCCAGCTCTGCGTCGGAAATGATGAACGGCGGTGCGGTGTAGACGATGTCGCCGTAGGGGCGCAGCCAGACGCCTTGTTCGATGAACCGGGCCTTAAGCCGGTCGTTGTCTTTGAGGCTTTCCACCTGCACGGCGGCGATGGCCCCTTTGACCCGCACGTCGATCACCCCTTTGATCGCCCGGCAGGGCTCCAGCGCCTGCTTTAGGCGGTTTTCAATCCGGGCCACCTGCTCCAGCCGCGGTTCGTTTTCAAACAGATCGAGCGAGGCGTTGGCGGCGGCGCAGGCCAGCGGGTTGCCCATGAAGGTCGGGCCGTGCATCAGAGCTTTCTCCGGGTCGTCGGAGAGGAAGCTGTTGAAGATGTCGGTGGTCGCCACGGTGGCGGCTAGGGTGATTGCGCCGCCGGTCAGCGCCTTGCCGAGGCAGATGATGTCGGGCGTGATCCCGGCTTCCTCGCAGGCGAACATCCGTCCGGTGCGGCCGAACCCGGTCATGATTTCATCGGCGATGAACAGGATGCCCGCCTTTTGCACGGTTTCGCAGAGATAGCGCAGGGTCTCGGCGGAATGGATTTTCATGCCGCCCGCGCCCTGGACCAAAGGCTCGATGAACACCCCGGCCAAAACGTCTTTGTTGTCTTGAAGCAGTTGTTCGAAGGCCTGGCGTTGTTCGGCGGTTTCGGGGATGGGCGTGATTAGTTGCTCGGGCAGTAGGCCTTTGAACAGGCTGTGCATGCCTTCGTCCGGGTCGCAAACGCTCATCGCCCCGATGGTGTCGCCGTGATAGCCGTTGGCGAAGCAGAGGAACTTGGTCCGGCCCTTAACGCCGTTGTTGATCCAGTATTGCAGCGCCATCTTCATCGCTACGTCGACGGCGACCGAGCCGGAGTCGATAAAAAACACGTGGTTGAGGTCGCCGGGCAACAGGTTTGCCAGGCGCTTGGCCAGGGTTTCCGCCGGGGCATGGGTCAGCCCGCCCAGCATGACATGGGGCATGGCGGCCAGCTGTTTTTCCATGGCGTTCAAAATGTGGGGGTGGTTGTAGCCGTGGCAGGCGGTCCACCAGGAACTGACACCGTCGACCAGTTCGCGCCCGTCGTCGAGCTTGATGCGCGCTCCTTGGGTGGCGACGGCGCAGAGTGGCTCCGGCACGGTCTGCATTTGAGTGTAGGGCCGCCAAAGGTGGCGGATTTCTGCGGATTTATTTTCCGTCATAAGGCTTCCCGGCAAATGTTTTTACGTGGTTTTACTGGCGTCTTTACGCTCCGTTGGTTAAAACATGCGGGCCGAGAAACAAGCAAGGATGAATCTGGAATGAGCCGGTCGCTCGATGCGATGGTGGCGGAAAAGCTCGCCCAGCTAGAGGCGAAAAGCCTCAAGCGGACCCTCAAAGATACAGGGCGCAGCCCCGGCGCGCTGGCCGAACGTGAAGGCAAACGCGTCGTTTCCTTTTGCTGCAACGACTATCTCAATCTTTCCACCGATCCCGATGTCGTAGCGGCGGCACGCCAGTCGTTGGATACGATGGGTCTGGGCTCGGGTGCGTCGCGCCTAGTGACCGGCAACGACCCGATGAACGGCGTGGTCGAACGCAAGCTGGCCGAGCTTAAGGGTTCGGAAGCCGCTTTGCTGTTCGGCAGCGGCTATCTGGCCAATATCGGGATCATTCCCGCCCTGATGGGTCCGGGCGATCTGATCTTGCTCGACGAGCTTTCGCACTCCTGCATGTACATGGGCAGCCGCTTGAGCCGGGCCGAGGTAATCCCTTTCAAGCACAACGACGCCGATGACTGCCGCAGGAAACTTAAAGACCTGCGGGTCAACTACCGCCATTGCCTGATCCTCACCGAAGGGGTGTTCAGTATGGACGGCGACTTGGCGCCGCTACCCGAGCTGAGCGCCTTGGCGCGCGCGTTAGATGGATGGTTGATGACCGACGACGCCCACGGGTTCGGCGTCTTGGGCGAGGGGCGGGGCTCCGCCAATCATTGGCGGGCGTTGGGGCACGACGTCGAGGTATCGCTTCAGATGGGCACGCTTTCCAAGGCGGTCGGGGCATACGGCGGCTACCTGTGCGCCAGCCGGGACGTGGTCGAGTTCATGGTCAACCGGGCGCGCAGTGTCATCTACACCACCGGTTTGCCACCCTCAGTGCTGGCCGGGGTCGCCAAAGCCTTGGAGATTATCGAGACCGACAAAGACCGTTGCGCCGCTCCTTTGGAAAACGCTCGGTTGTTCACGCGCCTTCTGGGACTGCCTGAAGCGGAAAGTTCCATCGTGCCGGTGATTGTCGGTGAGGCGGAGGCGGCCTTGAACGCTTCGGCCAAGTTGGAAGCGGAAGGTTTTTTGGTCACCGCCATTCGTCCGCCAACGGTGCCGGTCGGCACGGCGCGCCTGCGGGTGACGTTTTCGGCTCAGCATAAGCGCGAAGACGTGGAGCGGCTGGCGGCGGGGATCAAGGCAATGGGTTTTGATCTTGATGCACAGGCCGTTGCATGACCGCCGTCTTTATTACCGCCAGCGGAACCGAGCTGGGCAAAACCTTTGTAACGTCCGCCCTTTGCCGCCAGTTGCGGGCGAAAGGGCAATCGGTGCGTGCCCTAAAGCCGGTGATCAGTGGGTTTGATGAACAAACCGCTCCCGAGAGCGACACTTACCACCTGATTGCAGCTATGGGGGAAACGCCCGAGCCGAGCTTGGTCGATAGTGTTTCTCCCTGGCGTTTCAAAGAGGCGGTGTCTCCCGATATGGCGGCGGCCCGCGAAGGACGGTCTATCCCGTTTAAGAAGCTGGTGGCGCACAGCCGGACTGCGATTGAAGCGCATGAGGGGCCGTTGCTGATCGAAGGGGTGGGCGGCGTGATGGTGCCGTTGGATGACAAACACACCGTTCTCGACTGGATGACCGCGCTAAAACTCCCCTGTCTGCTGGTGGTCGGTAGCTACCTCGGCAGTCTTTCCCATGCCCTGACGGCGGCCAAGACCCTGGAAACGGCTGGCTTGCCATTGGCCGGACTTGTGGTCTCGGAAAGCGAAGACTGCCCGGTTCCGGTAGAGGAAAGCGTTGAAACATTGCGCCGCTTTTTGCCGGAAACGGCGGTGAGGATTGTTCCCCGCCAGAAGGGGAAAATCGATTGGAACGCAATTCCCGATTTGACCGGACTGCTCGACGGACTAAATAAGAACCTGTCTTGACCCGTTGAAAGGGTGTCCGTGCGGTTCATCAAGAATAAAAAGCTCCTGGGCGGCACCGCCATTACGGCAGCGATTGTCATTGGGGTGTCGGTTAAAAGTCTGCTGTTTCCGGGGGATCGGATTGAGTTTTCCGATGGGGCGGAGTTGGCCGCCTATTTCGATGCTCAGGACTACCGTCTCGCTAGCGTTGCCGCGGGTGAAATCGACGTGCCGCGATTGTTGTTGGCCGGTATCCCCGAAGGGTGGGGGCTCGAAAACGATGTGGAGCGCCGCAAGCGCGTTTTTTTTAGAGCGACTTTACCTTTGGTGTTGGAGGCTAACGCGCTGGTCGCCCGGGACCGGGCGCGTGTTCTCTACCTGAGGCCGCGTATTGAAAATAGGCAGCCAATTCACGGCTCGGAGCTGGAATGGCTGCGGCAACTGGCTCGAAAGTACGAAATCAAAAACTGGCGGGACGTCAGCGATCCCAAGGTGCTTGATGAACTGGAGCTACGTGTCGATGTGGTGCCGGTCTCGTTGGGCTTGGTCCAGGCGGCGGTTGAGAGCGGCTACGGCACTTCGCGGTTCGCCCGGGAAGGCAATGCTCTTTTCGGTCAATGGACCTGGGGCGAAGGGTTGACGCCGGAGAAGCAACGGGACGGCAAAGGGGATTACAAAATCGCCGCTTTTGAAACGCCGCTCCATTCGGTCAAAAGCTACATTCTCAACCTCAATACGCACACTGCCTACAAGGGGTTTAGGGCAAGGCGGGCGGAGCTTCGGAGCGAGGGGAAGGACGTTCTCAATGGGACCGAGTTGTTACCCGAGCTTTCGGCCTATTCTGAGAAGGGGCAAGCCTATCTCGATATTCTGGCCGAGGCCATTGAGGTCAATAAACTGAGCGGTCTTGATGGGGCGAAATTGGCCGAGAACGACCCTAAAAGCTTGGTGCCGAATCCCTAACCGGGACCGGTGCTTTTAGAGCGTTTTTTTACCAAAAACTTTGTGACAGGGCGTAAAGCGGTTCGAGTGGTGTTTTTCGCTTTGTTTTGCGCTGTCTAGTCGATTGAAAAATAAGGGTAAAATCCGTTGGTTTTTCAGTGTGGATAAAAGGGTCAACGGGTTTGTCGCTTAACCGGCGATCTGCTATAAATTGGGCAATGGATTCGGAGGGGCTTAAAGCCCCTTTAAACGTATTAAACAGGGACGTTTTCGTCCGTTGTTGAGCAGCTGGGATTTGACATTTGAGCACGCCCGAAACGCCACAGGATTTTGATATCTCCCCCGTCGCCATCGAAGGGGAAATGAAGCGCTCGTACCTCGACTACGCCATGAGCGTGATCGTCAGCCGCGCTTTGCCCGATGCAAGAGACGGTCTTAAGCCGGTTCACCGCCGTATCCTCTTTGCGATGAAGGAAGGCGGTTACGAGGCGGGCAAGCCGTTCCGTAAATCGGCGCGTATCGTCGGGGATGTCATGGGTAAGTATCACCCCCACGGCGATAGCGCGATCTACGACGCTATGGTGCGGATGGCGCAGGAGTTTTCCATGCGCCTGACCCTGGTTGACGGCCAGGGTAACTTCGGGTCCATGGACGGCGATAAGGCCGCCGCCATGCGGTATACCGAAGCCCGTCTGGCCCGTTCGGCCCATGCGCTGATTGAGGATATCGACAAGGATACCGTCGATTTTCAGCCCAACTACGACGAATCCGTTTCCGAACCCACCGTTCTGCCTGCGCGCTATCCAAACCTGCTGGTCAATGGCGCGGGCGGTATCGCCGTTGGGATGGCGACCAATATTCCGCCGCACAATCTGGGTGAAGTGGTCGATGCCTGTTTGGCCTACGTGGACAATCCGGCGATCACCATCGAGGAGTTGATTGAAAACTACGTGCCGGGTCCGGATTTCCCGACCGGCGGAATCATCCTCGGAAAGACCGGAATTATCTCGGCCTACAATACCGGGCGCGGTTCGATCATCATGCGCGGCCGCACCGCGATTGAGGAAATTCGCAAGGATCGCATGGCGATCATCGTGACCGAGGTTCCCTATCAGGTGAACAAGGCGCGCATGGTCGAATCCATTGCGGAATGCGTACGCGATAAAAAAATCGAAGGCATTGCCGATCTGCGCGACGAGTCGGATCGCGACGGCGTCCGCGTGGTTGTTGAAATCAAGCGCGACCACCAGCCGGAAGTGGTGCTGAACCAGTTGTTCCGCTTTACGCCGTTGCAAACGAGCTTCGGCATCAACATGTTGGCGCTCAACCGGGGCAAACCGGAGCAGATGAACCTCAAAGACATGGTCGAGGCGTTCGTCCAGTTCCGCGAAGAGGTGATTACCCGGCGCACGGTCTACGACCTTGGTAAGGCCCGTGAGAAAGCGCATATCTTGGCCGGTTTGGCGGTTGCCGTGGCCAATGTGGATGAGGTTATTGCGATGATTCGCAAGGCGCCTAATCCGCAGGAAGCGAAAGAACAATTGATGGCCAAGGCCTGGCCGGTCCACGACGTTGCCCCGTTGATCGAACTGATCGACGAGCCGGGGCGCGGTGTGGTCGACGGGACCTATATGCTATCTGAAATTCAGGCCAAGGCGATTTTGGATCTGCGCCTGCACCGACTAACCGGTTTGGAGCGCGACAAGATCGGCAATGACCTGCGGGAAGTCGGCGCTCAGATCGAAGAATTTTTGAAAATTCTCGGTTCCCGCGAACGCCTGCTCGAAGTTCTGACCGGCGAGTTGCGTGACGTCCGTGAGCAGTTCGCCACCGACCGCCGGACGACCCTGGAAGAGGGCGAGTTCTCACACGACATTGAGAGCCTTATCCAGAAAGAAGACATGGTGGTCACGGTCACCAGCACCGGCTACATCAAGCGGGTCCCCTTGGCGACCTACCGGTCGCAGAAGCGTGGCGGTAAGGGCCGTACGGGGATGAACACCAAAGACGAGGATGTGGTCGATCAGGTCTTCGTCGCCAACACCCATACGCCGGTGTTGTTCTTCTCTTCGACCGGGATTGCCTACAAGCTCAAGGTCTACAAACTGCCGCTGGGTAATCCGCAGTCCAAAGGCAAGGCGATGGTCAACCTGTTGCCGCTGGAAGAAGGCGAAACTATCTCGACGGTGATGCCGTTGCCTGAGGACGAAGAGGCCTGGGGCGATTTGTTTGCCGTCTTTGCGACGCGCGGCGGCAACGTGCGGCGCAACCGTCTGTCGGACTTCACCAACGTGATGGCCAACGGCAAGATCGCCATGAAGTTTGATGGTGCCGAGGAATGGGATGGTCTGGTCCGCGTCCGTGTTTTCGAGGAAGATGACGACGTGATGTTGACCGCCAAAAGCGGCAAGTGCATTCGTTTTCCCGTGGCCGATCTTCGGGTCTTCAATTCCCGCTCCTCCATGGGGGTGCGCGGCATCCGGCTGGCTGACGGCGACCATGTGATCAACATGTCGGGGCTAAAACACCGGGAAGATACGGTCGAGGACCGCGATGGCTACCTGAAGGCCAAGGCTGCCCAACGGCGGTTGGGATCGGCCGACTATACCGGTAAGGAGGAAGACAAGGCGCGGGACGAGGCGACCGCCGCTCAACTGCTTGAAGAGCCTTTCGCCGATATGCAGGCCAGCGAAGAGTTTATTCTGACCGTGACTGAAAACGGCTTCGGAAAACGGACCTCGGCCTACGAGTACCGAGTGTCCGGACGTGGCGGTCAGGGTATTACGACGATCGACACGTCGGACCGCAATGGTCTCGTCGTTGCGTCGTTCCCCGTCCAGGAAGGCGATCAGATGGTCATGGTGACCAATGGCGGACAACTGATCAGGACGTCGGTCGATGATATTCGTATTGCAGGCCGGTCAACCCAAGGCGTGACCCTGTTTAAGGTGGCGGATGACGAGCAGATCGTTTCCGTTACCCGGGTTCGGGATATGGGGGATGATGAAGCCGATGACGGTGAGGAGGCACCTATCGATGAAGGGGAAACACTCGTTGTCGATGGGGATATCCCCGAGGACGCTTCCGTAGACACGGACGGTGGAAACGAATAGCCTAGGTTTTGGGCCAGACGCTTTACCTGCTAAATTGAGGACTGAATATGACGGATCGGATCGGCGTTTATCCGGGAACTTTCGACCCTGCCACTAATGGCCATCTGGATGTCATTACGCGGGCGACCCATGTAGTCGACAAGCTGATTATCGCCGTTGCGACTAATCCCGGAAAAGGACCGCTGTTTTCGGTTGAAGAACGGGTGGATATCGTGAGGCAGGAAGTTGCGCCCTTGAACGACCGTCTCGGCGGCCGAATTACGGTGAAGCCGTTCGATAATCTGTTGATGCACTTCGTGGCAGCGGAGGGGGCCTCGTTGATTATACGCGGTTTACGCGCCGTTTCGGATTTCGAGTACGAGTTCCAAATGGCGGGAATGAACGCCAAGCTCAACAAAGAAATCGAAACTGTTTTCCTTATGGCGTCGGATAAGCATCAGTTGATCGCCTCCCGATTCGTCAAAGAAATCGGATGGTTGGGCGGCGATGTATCGCATTTTGTCTCCCCTTATGTCCAAAAGCGGATGGAAGGGAAGTTCGCAGAAAAACAGGAAGCCTAAAAATTTAAAAATAGCGGCATTTCCCTGTTGACCCTGGGAGGCGCTGTCCCTATGTTTCGCCTCGCCCGGTTCGCCGGGCACCTCATTTTTGAGGGCACTTAGCTCAGTTGGTAGAGCATTCGACTTTTAATCGAACGGTCATAGGTTCGAATCCTATAGTGCCCACCAATCACATCGACGCCTTAGCCTTCATCGGCTAGGGCGTTTTTGATTCTTTCCCCTTAAAATTCAACACTGTGATGACGGTCACTTTCGTAGGAGACCAATCGGGCTAAGGTTTGGATATGGACAAGGCGGATTACCCATCCGTTCCCATCCCATCGTCCCTTGGGCCGCTTTGTTCAGAACTCTGTTTGCAACTCACCGCTCCCTTTTGGGGGCGGTTTTTTTTGGTCCTATACGCGCTTTAGGGTATCGTCGGTCCAATGGAGGCAGTAATCGGCAACTTCCTCCCACTCGGGCTCGCCGAGCACCCAATGGGCATGGTTCGGAAATTCCTTAAAGTCACCGCCGCAGCGGCGGTATTTCTTAGCAATCTTGCGAACCACCGAAGCCGGAGTGATATGGTCCTGAGTCCCGGCGACGGTCAACGTTGGAATGGTGATTTTTGTTTCATCAACCGTGGTAGCCCTTTGGCGGTCGAGAAGCCAAAAGGCAATTTCCGCGGCGGCGCGGCCTGATTCATGGACCAGATTGGCGTACTCGTCTTGTCGGTCCGCCTCGGGAACGAGGTTGTAAACGGCGTAACAGGCTTCCTCGAATGTCGGGAACGTCGGGCGCTTCCAGAAGCCCCAAGTGGTGAGAACGCGCCGAAACGTCTTCACGACCGATGGAGTCAATGCGACGATTCCGGCAGGCGACGCGGGGGTAAGAAAAATCGCGGCGCGTCCAACTCCCCGAGCCGCCAATATTTGAGCTAAAAGACCACCCATCGAATGACCGATTAAGACGGGCGGCGTATCAAGAGAGGTTATCGCTGCCTCAAGATCGCGGGCGTAGTCGAGAAGGCTTGTCGTTCCCAAATCAGGATTCGGCGCGTCGTTTTGGCTTGCGTCGTGCAGCCGCAAGGTTGGGGCGACCACTTCATACCCTTTGGTTTCGAAGTATCCTCGGTAACGGCTCCACGCTTCTCCCGTACACCACATGCCGTGAATAAGGAAAAGAGGCGGTTTCGTCATCATGAGCCGACCTTGTTCATCCTTCGACCCGGGCGTCTATGCCTTCGGATTCAAAATAGGACTGATAGGCTCTATCCGTTTCGAGGATATGCAGCGTCAGCCAATTATTGAGGAAGCCGAGCATGTCGAGACACAAGTGACCTTGTTCTCCAGCCTTGAAACGTTTTTGCATCCCTCCCACCTCGTTGGCCAACGCTCGGTGAGCTTTTGCGTGGCGTTCAAGGTCGGGATACTCATAGACGCGCATCATTTCCTCTTCGTGGTCAAAATGTTCGGTGGTGTACTCAATCAACATATCCAGAAGCTGCTCAAGAGCGGTTTCACCTTTGCCCATGGCGTAGGCGTCGTGAAACTGGCCGACTAGGTCGAAGAGGATTTTATGGTCTCTGTCGATTTGATCGATGCCGACGCTGAATTTTTCCTGCCAGGTCAGGTAGCTCACGTCATCTCCGTCTTATTCTTCTTTTGCTGTATTCCGCCACTTTTTTGCTGGGGCCATCCATAAGAAGTTAAAGTATTGAACTCGTAAAATTTTACCGAGGCAAGGGAGACGGGGTCGTATTTTGAGGCGGCATTGGAAAAGAAAGACACATCAAACTTATCGCCACTTAAGCACTGCGACGACAAACAGTGTCTTTTTGCTGGCAACGCGCCATGCCGTCACCAGAAACGGGATCCAAAGCGGACGGTTTTCCGTCCGGTTAATTCAGAGGATCAGTCGAGGACCTTCAAATCTTCGGCTGCCATCCGGCCATTGCGGCCTTCCGCCAGTTCGAATTCCACTTTCTGGCCGTCCTTTAGGGTCTCGAGACCCGCACGTTGAACAGCGGTGATGTGGACGAATGCGTCTTTACCACCCTCATCGGGTTCAATGAACCCATACCCCTTGGTATTGTTGAACCACTTTACGGTTCCGGTCGCCATAGTCATACCTCAGTTGATCTACAAATTCCGCCGGGCCCAATGCACCGACGGGCCGTTACTCTTTGTAAAAATGCAAGATCGACACCGAATCCAGTAACAGAGAATCGAGATGAAGGGAACAAATTTTCTCTTAAACTACGATTGCGGGTATATCCTTGGGGGCATAAAGGAGAATGGAATCTCAAGGCTTTTCAATGTTCTTGGTCGGTCGGCCATCGGTCAACAGGCTGGTAAAGGTCTCTTTGGGGACGGCTGTTTCAAAGTGGAAGCCTTGGGCGTGATCGCACCTTTTGCTTTTAAGGACGTCCAGTTGCTTTCCGTCTTCTATCCCTTCCCCAATCACCGTCAAACCCAGACTATGCGCCATGGCGATAATCGCCGTCGCCAAGGCTGCATCTTCCTCGCTACGGGCGATATGTTCGATGAACGACGGGTCGATTTTCAACGAGCTGACCGGTAGTTGTTTTAAGTAGGCGAATGCCGAGCTGCCGGTACCAAAGTCGTCGATTGAAATTTTAACGCCTAAATCGCTGATTTCTCGTAACGCCTGTATTCCGTCCAATTCGTCCTGTAAAAGCGTTTGTTCGGTGATCTCAATCATCAAATGCTCAGGCGATAATCCCGTTTTTTCCGTGATGCGTTGTATGGCGCGCGACAAACGGCCGTTGCGGATTTGCGGGAAGGCGATATTGACCGCAATCAGAATGGGTTGTCCTGTAAGATTTTGCCATTCCACTGCATCACGGCAGGCGGTTTCCAGGGCCCAGTCGCCAATGGAAACGATAACTCCCGTTTCTTCGGCAAGGGGGACGAATGTCTCCGGAGGAATGTCCCCCAATTCGGGGTTGCTCCACCGCAACAGAGCTTCCGCTCCAATAATTTGACCCGTTTTGAGGTCGTTGATGGATTGGTAGTGAACTGCCAGCTCATTGCGTTCAAGTGCATGACGAAGATGAGTTTCAATGGCGAGGCGGGCCAAGGCCTGTGCGTTCATTTCCGGAGTGAAATAGTAGAACGTATTGCGGCCCAGTTCCTTCGCCCGATACATGGCCGCGTCGGCATTTCTCAAGAGCGATGACGGTTCTTCTCCATCATCCGGATATAAAGTGATGCCGATGCTGGCGGTCGTGGAAAGCTCATGGCCTTCGATTTCGACGGGCCGGGCAATATTCTCCAGTAGTTTTTCGGCAACGTTCTCCGCCACGTCGGTCGAGGAGAGGTCGGCAACAACGACCAGGAATTCATCACCGCCCAAACGGGCTACCGTATCGGCTTCCCGAATGGTTTTTTTCAACCGTTCGGCAATCGCCTTTAGATGTTTGTCTCCGATATCGTGACCTAACGTGTCGTTGATCTTTTTGAAGTGGTCTAGATCAATGAACAATAGAGCGACTCGCCATTGCCACCGTTTTGCCCTGGCCATGGCTTGCTCAAGTCGATCCATGGCCAATAGGCGGTTGGGAAGGTCGGTCAGAGGATCATAACTGGCCTGTCTCAGGAGCCTTTTTTCGTATTCCTTGCGTTCGGTTATATCCTCCATCACCGAAACGAAGTGGGTGATGTCGCCGTCCGAGGACAAAATGGGAGAAATGGAGGCGTGCTCCCAAAAAAGCGATCCGTCTTTGCGTTTGTTGTGGAACTCTCCCCGCCAGGTCTTGCCGTCTAAAATGGTTTGCCACAAGTCCTCGTATTTGCTCCGCGGCGTGTTCCCGGAACTCAAGATATTCGGCCGCTGACCGATTATTTCGTCGGCATTGTAACCTGACACCGCCAAAAGCTTCGGGTTGGCGTATTCTATCACCCCGTCGGCATCGGTAATCAAAATGGATGCGGGGCTTTGGTCCATGGCCGCAGAGAGCTTGCGGGCGGTTTCTTCCGCTTCCTTGCGCTTCGAAATATCGAGTAAACCGAACACGATGGCCGGCTTGTCCATATAGGTCATGTATTGGGCGTTGAGGGAGACCCATAGCGGCGTCCCGTCGGCCCGGCGGGCCAACATCTGATGGTCGATGAGGATATTGTCGCGGCCAATCAGATTGATGGCTTTTGAGCGTTCGTCTGTCCCGTCAAAAACCTGATCGATATTGAGGCCGTTGGTTTCTTCGCCTAGGCCAAACGTTGTATGAAAAAGACTGTTGGAAAATAAAATGGAACCATCCCGAAAATCGCTGATGGCCAGCGGTAACGGCACCGTTTCGGCAATCGTCCGAAACCGCATCTCATTTTCCCGCAGTATCTTTTCTTCACGGGCGCGTGAAATTTCCTGCTCTTTCCTCAGGCGCTCCGTTTCCAGAAGGCTATTGCGAAAAGTAACGATGGCTTTCAGCAATTCCCCGACTTCGCCGCCGGTTTCCAAGTCCTTGGTGGCAATGTCGAGGTTCCCGTCGGATAGCCGTCGCATATCCAAAGTGACCTGAGACAGTGGCTTCGAAATTCCTCTGGCGATGAAAATCGAGGCGGCGGAGACCAAAATCAAAATCGAAAAACCGATGATCGCCTTGCTTCGCGCTTCGTGCCAAAAAATTTGGTCGACGTCGTCGATATAAATTCCCGTTCCGATGATCCATCCCCAAGGCTCGAAGATTTTGACGTAGGAAATTTTTTCGCTGGGGATATGGGAACCGGGTTGAGGCCAGGAATAGGCGACATATCCTCCGCCTTGAAGGGCCTTTTCCTCCATCTCAACAAACAGCTTTTTGCCTTTTGGGTCTTCGAAGTCAGTTAGATCCGTGCCTTCCAGATCGGTGCGGAAGGGATGCATGAGCAGTGTGTTTTTGGAATCCGTAACCCAGAAATATTCGTGCCGGTCGTAGCGCAACCGCCGTAAGTCGGAGAGGGCAATTTTTTTTGCCCCCTCTTGGCTGATTACCCCGCGCTCGACCATCAATGGATAGTGTTTGAGCATATCGTGGACGGACTCGACGATATGGCGGGTCTTGACCTGCCGGTCTTTAATCAAATTGGAACGGAGTTCGTAGAGGCCGAAAAGGCCCATGGCGGCCAGGCCAATAAACGTGCCAA
>Ga0209578_10000685_pt1 | contig 38358 bp, 66 predicted proteins | sample tdAd472_FD_187127 | JGI IMG/M metagenome (GOLD analysis project Ga0209578, IMG submission 187127) | Marine sediment microbial communities from the Atlantic coast under amendment with organic carbon and nitrate - tdAd47.2 (SPAdes)... | ecosystem: Environmental > Aquatic > Marine > Coastal >...
CCCGTTTGAAAACTTTATGCTAGAGGATATGGGTGCGGCACTTGTTGAATCGATAGAATATAGAGGTTCCCAACCACGCATAATCTCCCGCGCCTTTTCCTTGTATGCGTCAGTCATTGGTACGGCCCTCCGCTTTGGCGACGGCGGCGCGAGCGATGTCTACACCGGAAATTTGGCAATCCTCCCCGGCGCATGTCCTGTCATGTGAGTCCAACATCAGTTTCAGCGCCGTTAGAAGTTCCGGTGCGCTGGCGATCAGGTGGGCGTTGGCAGCGTGTGCTTCAATGTCGCGGCCATTGTGGTAGGCAAGGGCATAGGCGACCGTCCGACCGTTCTCGTCATCCACAGTGCTGTACGCAGACCTCCCCGCTTCGATCAGGCCGATATCCTCGGGGTATGCGTTCCAACTTCCCGGCGTCCATTTCTTTTCATGTACTGTCATTGAGAGTCTCCAATCATCCCGCGCAGGACAGCCGTTCCCTCGATCCGGTCGAGGATCAAAATGCTTTCCTTGCCGAGCGCCTCGTTCGGGTAATCGGTAGAGGACCAGTGCAGTCGTGCTTCAGTAATCGTGAAATTCCGGCAGCCCGCGCGGATTTGCAGAACACCGTCTTTGATCCAGCCGATGAAGCGGTAACCGTCTGACCGCTGGCCGCCGTCTACCAGATCGGCACCGCCCAGATCGGCACCGCGCAGATCGGCATCGCCCAGATAGGCACCGCGCAGATAGGCACCGCGCAGATCGGCACCGCCCAGATCGGCACCGCTCAGACGGGCACCGCGCAGATCGGCACCGCCCAGATAGGCACCGCACAGATAGGCATCGCCCAGATTGGCACCGCGTTTAAAGCCCCACTGGACCGCCAACCCGACCTTGACAGAGCGCGGAGTATCTTCGTTCGCGTCTATTTCTGCCGTAAACAGTACGTCGCCGGTAAAGCGGTTTTTGATATCGAATTCCATATCCGCTACTCCGCCGCCATCGCATACCGATCGGCATCGGCAATCGTATCTGCGAGCATCTGGAATGCGGGGGTGAGTTCGTCGGTTTTGGTGTCACGGAGAACACCGGCAAACACGCGAAGCTGGTCGGCTGCCTCTACATCGTTGATGCGGTCGGCGGCGCGCTTGGCGTATTCGATCAGGTCGAGAAGTTTGGAGTCTACCGCCAGCAGTTCGGCGTAATCATCGTCGCTGACCTTGCGGCGGGCGACGGTTGCGGCTGCGTGTTTTTTTAGGTCTGTGGCTGTGTAGGTCATCGGGCATCTCCTGATTGGATGCTCCGATTATGAACAACATGAATAAACTATGCAACACCAAAATTCATATTATTCATATTTTTTTAAATCCGAATCAATTTGGGAGAATACCGGCCACCTTCGCAGCCCAGAGAATATGCCGATTTTCGATGATCGGGGCGTTCCATGACACCAGGTTAAAACAATGGTTCTCCGAGCCGCGCCGAAGTTCTTTGACGTACATTTGCCCGTCATCGGTCTCGCATACGCACAACTGCCCTATGCACTCATCAGGCACGCCGTCGCCGTTCCTTCGATAGAACAGAGTCCATCCATCTTTAATCGGATGCATTGAATCCCCCCTTACAATCAGCGCTACCACCTCGCCTGTTACCCACTCCGGCACGACTACCTCCCCCATACTCTCGCCGTTGCTATAGCTGTCAAAAGGGATCACTTCTGATCCAGCACCTACATATCCAACTATCGGCGCAGTAGAGGTATTATGGTCCGCCCCTATAGCCAGAGCAACCCCATCTACAGGATAGCCGGACCGGCGCGCTATCCTGTGAAGTGTTGTTAACATTGTTTGGCTTGTATTTGCAGCGCTCCCGGTTTCCAGCTTCGATAGCATGGACTGCCCGATACCGCACCGTTCAGCGAATTCCGCTTGGGTTAGCTTTAAATGACGCCGTAGCCCCCGGACCCATTCGCCCAGTGTATTAACCATGATTATCCCGTGCCAGCCTGCGCCGTAAAGTTCTGCGGGGATATTTTCATAATGAATATGCATGGGGTTAATAAAATCGCTTGCATAGAATATTCATGTAGTTCATAATCGTCACATGACCCCATTGAAGCACATCAGAACGAAGGTTTTTAACCTGAACCAGATGGATTTGGCCGAGCGCCTCTCCGTCACGCAATCGTATATCTCAAAAGCGGAGCGCAAGGCGGTGATACCCGCGCCGCTCCAGATGAAAATCCGGGCGGAGGCTGCGGCATCCGGGGTCGAGTGGAGCGATAGCTTTTTTTTCGAGGTGCCATGAACAACCCCGTCGCACACGTCCCCCAATTTGCTCCAGTTCTCCATGCTCCGAAGATGGGGCAGGGGGCCGATGCGGTCTATTCCAATGAAAAGGGAATTTTAGAATGACCCCGACAAACCCGGATACGATCCACGGTGCGATCCGCGTCGTAAAGGATGCGATTTCTATCGAACTGTGCGCCGAGACCATCGGCAAATCCCCCGCGCTGATTTACAAATTCATCCGCGTACAGGCCCGCCCGAACATCGACCAGTGCGTTGCGCTGGATATCGCATACGAGGCGGCGACCGGGTTGCCGGGGCCGATCATGCGGGCTGCGCGGGGCAAGGTATCGGCGGCACAGTCCGGCCAGACCGACGCGCACTGCCTGAACGAGGACATTATCGAACTGGCTGACGAGTTGGGGGCCTTCGCCCGTGACAGCCGCAAGGCATGGGCCGACAAGCATTTGACCCCGCTGGAACAGGCCGAACTGCTGAGCGCGCTGTTCCGTCTGGAGATGGTCGCCCACGCTACCCGCGAGAACATCAACGCCCATTGCGGCGAGCCAGCCGGCGCGCAGACGGAAGCGCCCGGCCAGATTGAAATGGCAATACATTGAACAGAGCGTTGCACTTGTTCCCCTCCCTGAGCAGCAACGTGAAACTGCCGCGCGTAGTGTTTGCGGCCTTTTATTCAGTTCCCCTTCGGGGGAAGACCGCAGCGGCGTGGAAAGCAGACACGCGGGCCAAGTCTGGAGCGATTGCTAAACGCAGGGCGCATAGGCCCAAAAGTTCGATAGCAAAGAACAGCCGGAGTAGCGCCCGGCCTGCGGTCCACTCATTCATGGGGGCGGCATGATCCTCGCCCTTGATATCGCAACACAGACCGGGTGGGCCGACAGCGCATGACCCCGGTAACCCTTCTTGTCCCGTATCCGCCGTCTGCGAACCGGCTGTGGCGTCATGGACGCGGCAGAACGTTCAAGTCGTCCGATTACACGGCGTGGCTTGTTGAGGGCGCTCAAATGCTCAAAAAGCAGTCATTCACTAGATTTTCCGTTCCTGTTCGCGTCGATATGGCCGTGGGAATCCCTCGCCGCCTAGATGGTTCTTTTTCGGTTAGGAAGACCGACCTGGATAACCGCATAAAGCCGACCCTCGATCTTTTGCAGTCGTCGGGTGTTCTGGAAGACGACTCCCTCGTTCATCACTTAGACGTTCGGTGGTCGCGCGATGTTGTCGGCATTCAGGTTGATATCGAGGTACTAACATGAGCGATATTGTTTGGCGCGCCATACCCGAGTGGCAGGATTACGAAGTGTCCCGGTGCGGGAAGGTCCGCAGAACAAAACCGGGAAAGCGCGGCGGATTCTGTGGGGAAAGAACCCCCTACACTTGCAACACGGGATACAAATATATCTGTCTAAGACAAGGTGGTCGCAAGAAAGCGCTGGCTGTGCATCGTCTTGTCGCATTCGCATTTATCGACCCCGCGCCTGATGCGAAGCCCTTTGTGGCCCATCTAAATGGAAACCGGACCGATAATCGCGCAGAGAATTTAGCGTGGGTCAGTCGCTCGGAGAACGAACAACATAAAATTTTGCACGGGACCAGCAATCGTGGAGAGCGCAACCGAAGCGCTCGCCTAACCGCGCCCAAGGTTATCGAAATCCGGCGGTTGTTATCCGCCGGAAACACGCAGTCGAGCGTTGCCAAGAAATACGGAGTTCACGCCGCAACAATCGGTTCCATAGCCCAAGGCCAGTCTTGGGGATGGCTTTTAAGTGACGATAGCACTGATGACATATTGGAAAGAGCATGAAAGTACCTGAGTTTTTCCCCGGCAACAGCAGCACCAAGAGCCTCAAGCACAGCCGCCGCCGTGACTTCTACGAGGACATGGCCGCAAAGGCAGAGAATTCCTGGATCGTACTTGGACACAGCAACGTGCGGTTCTGGGTAGAGACCGACGCTAACTCGAAGGGGACTCTTCACGCTGTCCGGTCAAATCTTGTCAACGGGTTGCCGCCCAAGGTGTCCGCGTGAGGCCGGCAGGGTCCGTGTTCGATGATTTCGAACACAAGGCCGTGCGTGAGTGGCGCGCTATCCAGCCGGAAAAGGCTTTAGACAGGGGGCGCCTTAAATTCACGATGGAGAACGATCTAGGCGTTCGCAAGGTGTCGCGCGCCAGAACCGTTTACAGCAAGGAAGACGACGAACTAATTCTGGAATATTACGGAACAGTCCCGGCCCGCGATATCGCCGAAATTCTTTGCACAGATCACCGGCCCGTTACACGGAACATGGTGATAGGCCGCTACAACCGGATCAAGGATCGGTTTACGCCAGAACCGATTGCATTGCCAGCGATGGAAGACCTCCCAAAGCGCATAGAGCGTGCGGTATCGTGCGCGACTGTGGGGTGTTCGCATATACCTGTCAAATACAGCAGCCATGGCATGTGTCCGCAGTGCAACGCACGCCGCCTTAACAGTTTGCCGCGCGATAATTGCACCCGCGAAATAACTGCCGGTGCAAGCTGGTGAGTATTCAAGCCGTATCCTGGTGTCTTGGCATTGAGGATGAAAACCTAAAGCCCGTGACCCGCTTCGTTCTGACGGCGCTTGCGAACTACGCCGACGAGACCGGTGCTTGCTGGCCGTCGCAGGAGACGCTCGCCAAAAACACCGGCATGACAGCCCGCGCAGTGCGAAAACATATGAGGATTCTGGAAGAGGCCGGATATATCGCCCGGACACACCGCCAGCGGGCAGATGGTTCGCGTAATTCCGACATCATTCGTATCTGTTTTTCCAACCGGAACATTGTTCCGGTAGACCCAATCCAACCGGAACAAACGTGCAATCCAACCGGAACAAACGTGCAAATCCAACCGGAACATTGTTCCGGTAAACCATCATATAAACCATCAATAGAAGAACCATCAGACCCCCCTTCGAGTCCCCCCGTGAAAAAACCCGTTGGAAAGCGAAGGCGTGTTCCGCCGGATTGGACGCCGGACGACACTTGCCGAGCCTACGCCGCCGAGAAAGGAAACACCGATGGACAAATCAGCGACCTTGCCGAAGCCTTCCGAGATTACCACGTCGGAAAGGGAACCCTCTTTGCCGACATCACCGCAGGTTGGCGGGGGTGGGTCCGTCGCGATATCGAGTTCAACGGCGCCCCTGCGGAGCGTGGAGGCGGTGGACGGGGCGCTGGTGGAGACGTTGCTGCCTTTGCTCAAGCACTCGATGAACTTGAGGCGCTCCCTGAGGACCACATCCTCCGGCGGATATGAACTTTCCGGCGGCGCGGATGCGGGTGAATGGACATGCGATATCGCACCGGGGGTCAATGTCGAAACCCTGCGGGCAGCCTACCGGATCGCGAAAGCGGCGGTCGATGTGCAGTCCTCCGACGAACTGGTGATGAACGCCCTGATGGCACTGCGGAGCCGGACGGCATCCCGGAAGCAGGATTCCGAGGACGTGTCAGCCAGGGCGAAGATGTACGTCACCGAGTTGACCCGGTTCCCGCCGGATGTGGTGGTGGAGGCCGGCAAGCAGTTGGGTCGGACACAGACGTTTTTCCCGGCGCTGGCGGAGATTGTGACGGCGTGCGAGGCGCTGGTTGCCAAGCGGCGGGCGATCCTGGCGGCGATAGAGCGGGCAGGGAAGGCGAACAAACCCGCACCCGTGACGGTGGACCGCCGTGATAGCGATGATCCGGTCTGGCAGGAATGGATGAAGGATTTTCTGGCGGGCAATCATGTGACGTTTGAGGAATTCAAGGAGGCGCGGAAATGAAGCGCGTAATTGTTGAAAGCCCGTTTGCGGGTAACTAGAGCCAGAGAGGCCGAGTAGATGGACGCAACGCGCAGAAAATTTCTCGGCGGCATCGCGTTAGCACCAATCGGGGTTCACGCCGCGGCGGAGGCGGCAAAGACCTCAATGATGACTGGGGTGAGCAACCCCATCGGTCTCGCCAGCGGTCTCTCCGACGGGGTGCCGGCTACAGCCAACGGCGGTTCAGTCGTGTTCAAAGACTTTGTTTCGTGGTTCGCGTCCCATGGTGAAGAAACGTGCCGTCAAGAGGCAGCGAATGTCCAGGGCTTCGACCCCGACATTCTTGAGATGCGACTACCGATGGCGACCAAAAAAAGGATGCAAATAGAGCGCCAGTACAAACGCTCTGTAGCGGAGCAACGCACTTGGTTTGATAGGGTGTTAAAGCGTGATGGCAGGGTGGAGTGGTGGTGATGACAGATAAGACAGTAGAGGCCGTGGCGCGGGCGATATTCGCGGTCGGGTACAGTTGGCCGTGGGAACAAGACACCAGCGAGTCCGGGGATAATGACCGTGATATCGCGCTAGCGGAAGCCCAAGCCGCCATAACGGCACACACAGCCGCACTGGAAGCAGAGGGCATCGTTATGATGCCAATCAAGCCTACACCGGAAATGTGCGAGGCGGTGGCGAAGGAGCCAGGTTTTCTGATCGCCTACAACCAGAAAATGAGCTGCACGGCCGAAGTATTTTATGGAGCCATGATAGCCGCAAGCAGGGGTGAGTAGATGACAAACCCCCGCGCGTTCGAAAACATCGACCCTCTTGAACACCAGGCCAAGCATCACCCGACGGACCGCTACAGCGTAAAAGACGTTCGCGACCGGGGCGAGGTGAAAAACGGCAAGGTGGTGAGGACGACCGAGGACGTACAGCGGCGCGTCACAGAGTTGAAGATATGGAACGATCTGGACCCGGCACAGACAGAGGCCGCACAGGCGATATACCGGGGGTGGATGGTTGTCGCCGGGGAGATGCAGCCCAAGTCGGTGAACCTGGCGGACCGTGTGGACGGTGGCCGGCGCAAGATCGACCCCGATGCCCGTATCATCATCCGCGAAGATTACCAGCGATGGCTGGCGGAATGTCACCGCGTGAAGGCGAGCAGGTCTATTAACCTCTGCCTGTCGGTGTTCTGTTTCGGGAATAATCTGGACGAGGCAGCGGCGCTCGCCCGGATGAGTAACCGCAAGGTAAAGCCCAATCTGGTGGAGGGGCTGGACATTTACTGCGCGGTCAATGGTATGAGGGGCTAGATATAGTGTTTGTTATCAATAGTTTGTAAAAAACTTACAACATATAGCGGTTTAGGGTTGCAAATGACAGGTGCATCGGGCAGAATACCCTAAATTCGCGATACGCGACTCTTAACCCGCCCGGAGAAATCCGAGAGCGGGTTTTTCTTTGCCGCGGCGGTGCTGCGGGTTTTAAGCACGGCGCGTCTGCCTTGGGGTTCGACTCCGGGTAGCGGCAAATTCATGCCCCGGTAAGGCTTCGGCCCTGCCGGGGTTTTTCTATGGAGATTCCATGGCAGGCGGACCAATTTTCCCACACAGCTTTTACCCGAACCCGGCAACGTCGGGGGATATGTTCCCGAACTACCACGTCGGGGGCACGAATTCCCGACATGACGAGGGGATCGGGCTGGCTGCATCGATTTCAACAGACGCGACAGCCGAATTGCGTTTTCAGATGCCGCCGACGCTCCCGAGCGGGACCGGCAAACTCCGCATTCTGTCGCTCGCGAACGCGACCTCCGGCACTGTGGTTTTCGACCCCCAATGGGTGTCTGTCGCGGCGGGTGAGAACCCCGACACCGCAACGCTGAACGCCGAGGGCAATACTACGACAACATGGGCATCGGGAGATGCGGACGATTACAAGGAAACCAAGATCACCCTTGACGCTGACACGCTGGTCGGCGGCGAAACCGTGGTTATGAATCTGGTGTTTGATTCCACTTCAACCCTTGCGGCGGTGTCTACGCACATCGTTGCGATTATCTGGGAATAGACGCATGGCAATCACAGCGGACCAGAAAAAGAAAATCGCCAAGAAACTGGCGGCGGAATTCGGCGCCTCGACGGTGGATGTTACCGGCACGCAGCTAGAGCAGGCCGTGCAGGACATGGACGATTGGATTGAGGCGAACCAGGCCGCAATGGCGGCGGAGTTCAGCGATTCCGGTTTTCTGTCCTCAGTGCCGGCCCACATTCCCAATCTCGCGTTTGTTCTGACGGTCATGGAGCGTAACGGGAAGCTTTAATGGCGCGTAGTTTTAACGGCTCCACCTATCAGTTAACGAACACATCGGGGGCTGCCGTCTCCGGCGTGCCCGCTACTTTCGCGGCTTGGTACAAGCCGAACGCATTGTCTTCCGACGCGGAGATATGCGGCTGTTCCAATCCGGGCAGCACGACTCAGTTGTTTAGATTGATGGTTCTTGGCACGGACAAGGTGTTCGCACAGTTTAGGTCGGATTCATCGGCGATCACATCGGCGACCGGAACAACCAATCTGACGGTTGGCGTATGGTGTCATGTCGCCGCGACGTTCGATGCGTCGGGCAATGTTGAGGTTTTCCACAATGGGTCGTCAGAGGCGACCGGCTCGTTTGCAGGCAGTCCCTCGATAACACTGTCCTGCACTGATATCGGTTATTTGAACCGACCGTCTGATATTAATTTTGCCAACGGCGATATAGCCGAGGTTGGCATGTGGTCGGCTGTACTGTCTGACAACGAGATATCGGCGCTGGCGCGGGGCAGCCGGGTGCGGCACATCCGGCCCGGGAGTCTGGCGTTAGATGTGCCCATAGAGGGGTTGCAATCGCCGGAGCCCGATTACAGCGGCAACGGCATCGACATGACGGTAACGGGCGCGACATACGCGACACATGCCCCTGTGAGTTTTGCGACACGTCAACCGCGGTTTCCGTTGGTTGAAGCGGGCGCAGTTCCTTCAACGTCTTACTACAGCGGAATGAGCCTAATGGGCGCGGGAGTTTAGATTGGCTGATAATGTAGAGGCCGCCGCCGGATCCGGCGGTGCGGTATTCGCTACCGATGACGACGGCACAGCGCATCACCCTTATGTCAAAATGGAGTGGGGCGCGGACAACACGCAGACCCCGGTAGCATCTGGCGCGAGTGCCGTGCCTATCCAGGACGGCGGCAACTCCATCACGGTTGATGGCACTGTTGCGGTGTCCGGCACCGTCACGGTTGACGGGTCGGGAGCGACGCAGCCTGTAAGCGGCACTGTAACAGCGAACCTGTCGGCCACAGACAATACGGTGCTAGACAATATCCAGACGTCTGTGGATACCGTTGCGGCGGCAGTATCTACAGAAATGCAGGTGGACGTTGTAGCGGCCTTGCCGGCTGGTTCTAACCTGGTCGGCGATGTCGGCCTGTCCGGTGCGAGGACGAGCGGCGGAACGACATTTTTTCACAGCGATGATCTGGACGAGACAGAGGAGCAGATTAAGGGCAGCGCCGGGCAGTTGTATTGGCTGCACGCGATGAACCTGTCCGCGTCTGTCAAATATCTACAGGTGTTCAACGCGACGGGCGCGAGTGTGACGGTCGGCACGACGGCCCCCGATTTAGTCTTCCCTCTTGCATCGCAGGGCGACACGAACGGCGCGGGCTTTGTTCTGTCTATTCCTAACGGGATTGAGTTCGACACAGCCATCACGGTCGCGGCAACCACGACAGCGACCGGCGGGACCGGCGCGGGCGCCAATGAAGTTATGGTAAACGCCGGCTACGCATGACAACCACACATCTCGTCCATTTCTTTTTGGGCGGCGCGCAGACTTACATTGTACCGAATCCCGGTAACTTCGCCGGTTACCACACACTAGGACCATACGCCCATCTTGAGGGCTTCACACCCATCGGTGTGGAGACTGTCGAGGAACAGAACACAGGCGGTAAGCTAAGCGCTCAAGAGACGGCGCTGCGTGAAAGCGTAATAGCCGACCTGAAGAGACAGCGCGTAGAGGCCGCGCGCCAGGCGGCAGCGGAAACACAGGAACTTGCCAAGCCGAAGGCGAAGAAACGCGCCAAGCAGGCCTACAGAGCGATAACACAAAGCGGTGATATGGAGTTGCGCCGGCGGATGGCAGCAATAGCCGCACCGTTCGCGCCCAATCTTGCGGACAGCATTCTACCGCCCGAACAGGCGATCAAATTCGATCAGATGGTGCAGGACACACAAGCCCTGCAAGACCTGTTCGAAACCTATTACGCGATATTAACGATGGACGAAGAAGCCGCAGCGACGGCGGTTGTTTTGTTGATGTGAGGAGGCCGCGAGGTCAGCCGAAATATGCCAGAGTTTTCAAAGACTAACCAACCCGCCACGGGAAAGAGCAACAAGCGCCGCCAGTTAATGACGGATGCGTTGATGTTATCGCTTCATCGTGAAGCGGATGGATGTGTTGACGCTGACGGCAAGCCGACAAAGCGCCTCAACCAGATAGCCAATCAGTTGGCGCAAAAAGCGGCGGACGGCGACATACAGGCGATCAAGGAAGTATTCGATCGCACTGACGGCAAAGCGATCCAGATGATAGCAGGCGACACCGACAACCCAATAGTGCATCGCGTTGAACGAATCATCACTCACCGTTCAGATTGAAACGGCTGAGGTATTTGAGCCGCTCCTGGATCCGGCCAGATACAAGGGCGCACACGGCGGACGGGGCAGCGGGAAGTCCCACTTCTTCGCAGAGAGCGCTGTAGAGACAAGCCTGATGAAACCGGGCACTCGCGGTGTGTGTGTTCGCGAGGTGCAGAAGACGCTGCGGGAATCGGCGCTGCAACTGATAGCCGACAAGATAGAGCGCATGAAGGCCCCGGGGTTTCGGGTGCTGAATGACAGGATAGTTACGCCGGGGGATGGCGTCATTCTGTTTCAGGGTATGCAGGACCACACGGCGGAATCGATCAAGTCGCTTGAGGGCATGGACTTCGCATGGGTGGAAGAGGCGCAGACGCTATCGCAGCGCAGCCTTGAACTGCTTAGGCCGACCATTCGCGAAGAGGGGTCGGAGCTGTGGTTCTCCTGGAACCCGCGTAACGCGACCGATCCGGTAGACCGGCTGTTGAGGGGCGAGACATTACCGCCGCGGTCAATCGTGGTGCAGGCGAATTACAGCGATAACCCGTGGCTTCCGAAGGAACTGGAAGAGGAACGGGCCTACGACCAGGTGAACAACCCGGACAGGTACGCGCATATCTGGCTGGGCGATTACGAGCCGACCGCTATCGGGGCGATATGGAACCGCCAGAAGATACAGGACGGGCGCAGGGCGGAGGCGCCTGAGATGTCGCGGATACTGGTATCGGTTGATCCTGCGATAACGAATGAAGGCGGAGACGAACACGGCATCATTGTTGGCGGCTTGGGGGCCGATCAGCGTGGTTACGTGCTGGACGATATGAGTTGCCACGGATCGCCGCGCCAATGGGCGGACAGGGCGGTAGCAGCTTACGACAGATACGAGGCCGACGCGATTGTGGTGGAACGCAATCAGGGCGGCGACATGGTGAAACACACATTGCAGAGCGTGCGTCCGGGGCTTCGGGTCATCGAGGTTGTGGCGACACGCGGCAAGCACGTCCGGGCGGAGCCTATCAGCGCTTTGTACGACCTGGAGCGGATATCGCATGTGGGAACGTTCCCGCAGCTTGAGGATCAAATGGTGAAAATGACGGCAGCGGGATACGAGGGCGACGGTTCGCCTGATCGTGTGGATTCGCTTGTCTGGCTGATGACGGAGTTGTTCCCGCGCATGACCAAGAAAAAAACCCGCACGATTAACGTACAGCGCCCCGGTGGCGAAGGCAGTTGGATGGCATGAGGAAATACACAACGAAAGCAAGCACGCGTTACAGCGTGGAGATGGACGACGATGTTATGGATGTTCACCTGACTGTCTTCGAAACCGACGACGCTGAGCCAACCGGGATACTGGACGCCAACGGCGTTGAGCTTTGGCGTGTGTCAGAGCGCGTTCCTCTCGGGTTTTGTCGCTGATGACCGACGACATTCTCAAAGGCGCGCTGGAGCGGTTCAAGGAATCGCAGGACGGCAGCGACTTCAACCGTGAAAATGCCTATGACGACATCCTTTTCGGGCGCATGGGCCGGCAATGGCCGGACAAGATCAAACGGCAGCGGCAGGAAGAGGGACGCCCCTGCCTGACGATCAACCGTATGCCGGCGTTTATCCGCCAGGTCATCAATGACGCCCGACAGAATAAACCATCAATCGTTACACATCCGGTAGACAACGGCGCGGACGAGGACACCAGCGAGGTTATCAACGGTATCCTGCGGTCCATCGAGCGCAACAGTCAGGCCGATGTAGCTTATGACACCGCAATCGATCACGCGGTATCAGGCGGGTTTGGCTTCTTCCGCATCAGTCTTGATTATGCACATGATGAATCTTTTGATCTGGAAGCAAGAATTGATCGGATAGCCAACCCGCTTTCTGTCCATTGGGATGTTAATTCCACGGAGTTCGACGCCTCGGATTGGGATTACGCCTTTGTCAGTGATTTCCTGACTGAAGAGGAATTCAAAAACAAGTACCCGAAGGCCGATCCGGTATCGTTCGAAGGCGGACAGGTCGCCGACGACATGCAGTACTGGCTTGAGGACAACAAAACCCGTGTCGCCGAATACTGGCTGCGCGAGGAAGAGAAAAAGAAACTCTACCTGATCAGCGGCCCCAAGGGTGCGATGTCGGTACGTGAGGACGCCCTGCCGAAGATGGCGGAGGCGTTCTTGGCGCAGATGGGGCTGCCTGAAGGCGATGAAGACGAGATTGTCCGCTTTTACATGGAGCAGAACCAGCTTGAGATAGCCCGCACACGCGAGGTCGATGCCAAGTCGGTCACGCGCCGCATTATTTCGGGCGCGGAGGTGCTTGACGAGGAGCAATGGCCCGGCAGCATGATCCCGATTTGCCCTGTATGGGGCGAGGAAGTGTTCGCTGATGGCCGGCGTAACTTCCGGTCGATGATCCGCGATGCGCGCGATCCTCAGAACATGTTCAACTTCTGGCGGTCGGCAACAACTGAACTGGTTGCGCTGGCCCCCAAGGCACCCTGGGTCGGCCCGCAGGGTTTTGTGCCTGAAGGACAGGAGAGCAAGTGGGAAAGCGCTAACACGCGGTCCCACGCTTATCTGGAGTTCGATCCGGCTGTAGGCGCGCCACAGCGCGATGCGTTCGCCGGGGTGCCCGCTGGTGCGTTGCAGGAGAGCCTGAACGCTGCGGACGACATGAAGGCGATTATCGGCATATACGACAGCAGTTTGGGGGCGCGGTCGAACGAGACCAGCGGCAAGGCGATCCTTGCCCGTCAGAAAGAGGCGGATGTCTCGAATTTCCACTTCATCGACAACCTGTCGCGGGCGATCCAGTACGCAGGGCGCTGCCTGGTTGAGATTATCCCGGCTGTGTATTCGGAGCGCCAGACGATCCGCATCCTCGGCGAGGACATGAAGGAGAAAGTCATCAAGTTGGGCCAGCAGTCCACGGATGGCGACAAACTCTATGACCTGTCGATAGGCCGCTATGACGTAACGGTAAAATCAGGGCCGTCGTTCTCGACGCAGCGCGAAGAGACCCGGGAGACGCTGATTGAAATCATGCGCGCTGTCCCCGGTGCCGGCCAGTATGTCGGCGATATCCTGCTTGAGCATATGGATTTCCAGGGGGCCGACAAGGTTGCCAAGCGTCTCCGCATGTTGCTGCCGCAGAACGTACAGGACGCCGAGAACGCCGAAGCCCGCGAGGATATACCCGAAGAGGCCCGCGGCGCGATCATGCAGCTTGAAGGCGTTAACAAGCAGCTACAGGGCCAGTTACAGCAGATGCAGCAGGCGCTTGAGTCCGAGCAGGGCAAGGTGCAGGCCGACATGCAGAAAATGCAGATGGAGCGCGAATCAGACGCGGCGAAGTTCAACCTGGACGCAGAGAAGACGCAGGCCGAACTTGAACTGAAGGCCCGTGATATCGCGCTGAAGGAGCGCCACCAGGAGTTTGTAGAGATGCAGGCCGCGCTGGATGCGGAAGAGAAGGCCCGCACCGCGATGGTGTCCGAGCAGGAGACCGGGCAGCGCATGGAAACGGAAGCCAAGTGGCAGGACACCGCGAACGCCTTGCAGATGCTTGTGCAGAAGATGGCGGATAGCGACGCGGTGGCGCAGCAGCGTCACGACGAGGTTATGTCGGTGGCGACTGCGCCCAAGACGGTTCAATTCGAGCGAGGCCCTGACGGGTTGATCGCCGGGGCTACGCAGGAGGTGGCCCCACTGTAATTCCTGCGGTTGCAGGTACCCGCGTCGTGAGACGCACCTTTCCCTTAGATGGAGACTACAGATGACCGAAGAAATCGCGGCAGCCGAAGACGGAGCCGACGAAATCGAGGAAGTGACGGCTGATGAGGTTGAAGAGACCGAACCGGAGGCCGTTGAAGAGACCGCCGAAGATATCGAAGAAACCGACGATGAGGAATCCGAAGAAGAGGATACCGAAGAGCCGGAAGAGATCGAACTTGATTACGGCGGCAACAAATTCCGGGTGGCGAAAGACGCCCTGCCGGAAGAAGTAGCGACCAAGCTGGACGAGTTTCTGAAAGGCTCCTGGCGGTCGCACACCGAAAAAAGCATGGAAGTCGCGGAGCAGCGCAAGGCTTTGGAAGCACAGGAACGTGCAGTCCAGAACCTCGGCAGCCTTCAAGGCGAAATGCTTGAGAAATTTTCTCACGGCCAATCGGTCAAAAAAGAGTTGCAGGAACTAAAGCAGATTGACCTGCCCGCCTTGTGGACGTCCAACCCGGATGAAGCACGGCAGGTGTCGGATTACATCTCTGCCAAGGAAGCTGAACTCAACGCAGTCGCCGGTGAAGTTTCACAGCACGAACAGCAATTGCGCCAGGCGCAGGCGGAGGAATTCGCCAGGCGTTCCGAGGAAGGCAAGAAGCTTGTGCTGAGCCGTATACCGGATTTTCCCGCTCGGGAAGCCGAGGTTATCGACTATGCCATACAGAGTTATGGCGTATCGGAGGCCGACGCGAAGAACTGGGCCGCCAATCCGGTTGCGACCGAAGCGATGTACAAGGCGATGATGTACGACCGTTCGCAGGAAGCTGCGAAGAAGGCCGCGAAACCCAAGCCCGCCGATGCCAAGCCTGTCAAGCCCGTGAAGGGCAAGACGCCGGGAAGACCGAAACTCGACCTGGTGAAAGACGCGGACAAAATGTCGGCCGATGAATGGCTGGCCAAGCGGAATCAGCAATTGAAGCAGCGGGCCTGAGAAGCCCGTCAAGCAGCGTCGTGATGACGCCGCGCTTCCTATCAATGGAGGTCTAAATGGCCAATTCGATCCTCACTCCCACGGCGGTAACGCGTGAAGCGCTCCGCATCCTTCACCAGAAGCTAAACTTCATCGGCAAAATCAATCGCCAGTATGACAGCAGCTACGCACAGTCCGGTGCGAAAATCGGCGACAGCCTCAAAATCCGGCTGCCGAACGAATACACGGTCCGTACCGGCGCAACCCTGTCCGCACAGGACACCACGGAAACCAGCAAGACTTTGCAGGTATCCACGCAGAAAGGCGTTGACGTCAATTTCTCGTCTGTCGAACTTACGATGGACCTGGATGACTTCTCCGAGCGTGTTCTTGATCCGGCCATGTCCGTGCTTGCCGCCAATGTCGAGGCGGACGCCATGAACATGTACAAGGATGTTTACAACCAGGTGAACAACCTTGGTTCCGCGGCCACGCTGAAAAAGATGCTGGACGGCTCCAAAGTCCTGACGGACAATCTCGCGCCGATCTCCGATCGCTGCCTGAACATGAACACGACCGACAACGTCGACCTGGTTGATGCTGTCAAGGGCCTGTTCAACGACCCGGCGAAGATCAGCAAAAACTACCGCGAGGGCATGGTTGCGAATGACTTCCTCGGTTACAAAGAGGTGTTCCAGAACACCCTGTGGCCGAACCATGCATCGGGTACGGATGACGGCACGGGCGATTACCTCGTCAATGGCGGTTCGCAGGACGGCGCAAGCCTGACAATCGATACCGGCGCAGGCACGCTGCTCGAAGGCGATATCTTCACCATTGCCAACGTTAACCGGGTCCACCCGGAAACCAAGGCCGATACCGGCGTACTCCAGCAGTTCGTCGTCACGGCATCGACCGGCACCAGTGCTACGTCGGTTTCCATCAGCCCGTCCATTGTCACCTCGGGCGCGAGTCAGAACGTGGCGGCGGGTCCGGCTGATAACGCGGCCATCACCAAGATCGGTGGCGCATCCGATACCTATGGTATCTCGATGGGCTTCCACAAGGACGCGTTTGCTTTCGCAACGGCCGACCTTGTGATGCCGTCCGGCGTTGATTTCTCGGCTCGGGAAGTTATGGACGGTGTATCGATGCGGATCGTCCGCCAGTACGACATCAATAACGACAAGTTCCCTTGCCGTATTGATCTTCTGTACGGCTACGAAACGCTCCGCGCGCAGCTTGCGACACGCTACGCGAACAACTGAGTCTAGGGGGAGGGGCTTCGGTCCCTCCCTTCTTTTCAGGGTTATCACATGACATTGCTGAGCATGGTTGAGGCCGCTGCCGACGAGATAGGCACGGGCAACCGCCCCACGTCCGTAATCGCAAACACCGCGCCGGATGTGCAGAAATACCTGCGTCTGCTGCACAAGGTCGGAAACCGGCTGCGTGTTGTGTTCGCGTGGCAGGCCCTCACCGAGGAGCGGACCTTCACAGCAACATCCGGCGAGTTGCAAACATCTGCTCTGCCGACCGATTTCGACCGGTTCGTCAAAGAAACGTTTTGGGACCGCACGAACGTAAACCTTGTCTCTGGCCCGGTCGGGGCGACCGAGTGGCAGGGCATGAAGGCCACGAACTATGGCGACACCGCGAACAGGAAAGTGCGACATCGCGGCAACGCTCTACACATCCTGCCGGCCATGTCCGGCGGGGAATCGATGGCGTTCGAATACGTCTCGAAGAACTGGATCGATACGAACCAGGACGGGGTGGGCGATACCTCGGTGTTCGAGGCGGACGACGACACGACATTGCTGGACGAGGAACTTCTAACCCTTGGCCTGATATTCGAATTCCTGGAGACCGAGGGGCTGCCCGCGAACAAGGCGGCGGTCGAATACGAGCAGCGGTTTAACCAGCTTGTGCGAAACGATCAGCCCAATGCGAAGGTGCTGGTTGCCGGGGATATCTTCGGCGGCGGCAGGCACTTCTCGGGCGCACCGACTGTCAGCGGGACGACTATCTGATGTCAGCCCGTTCCGCATCCAAACAGGCTCCGGTCGGCGGTTGGGATACGCGTGAGGCGCTGGCGGACATGCCGAAAGACCGCGCGCCGATTATGGATAACTGGTTTCCGAGTACGGACCGGTTGACGGTGCGACGGGGCTACGAATCCTATGCAACGGGCATGTCGGGGGCGATTGAGAGCCTCCTGCGGTATTCGCCGAAAAGTGGATCCGATGAACTGTTCGCCGCGAATGACGGCAAGATTTACGATGTCAGCGATAGCGGGGCAGTGGGGGCGGCGAAGGTCTCGTCTCTGTCAAACGACCGCTGGCAGCAGGCGCAGCTCGGCACGACGAGCAACCATTACCTGTTCGCCTTCAACGGCACAGACACGCCTCGCCTGTACGATGGCACCACATGGGGAACGACGACCTTTACCGGCCCGACGGTCGCCAACCTGATTTGGGGCAACCTGCATCAGCGGCGCTTGTGGTTCGGTGAGGAAAACAGTCTATCGGCATGGTATCTGGCGGTTAATTCGATCGCCGGCACAGCGGCGGAATTCAGCCTTGCCGGCGTTGCCACGCTTGGCGGCTACCTGATGGGAATGGGGACGTGGAGCCGTGATGCCGGAGACGGCGCGGACGATGTGGCCGTATTCCTAACCTCTGAGGGCGAAGCGATTGTCTACCGGGGCACCAACCCTGCCTCCGCCGCCGATTGGGCGCTTGTGGGGGTGTTTCGGATCGGCAAGCCGATAGGCCGGCGTTGCATGATAAAGCACGGCGCTGACCTGATTATGGTGACGGAGGACGGGTTTGTTTCGGCGAACAGCATCCTCAGTCTTGACCGGGCGCAGGCGGAGCTAGGGGCGCTCTCGGCGCAGATAAACAAGGCGGTTAACGACGCGGTGCGGTCGAAGGGGTCTTTATTCGGGTGGGAGCCTTTCCTGTACCCGCGCGGCACCATGATGATGTTCAATATCCCGCAATCGGCGACGGCCTCGCATCAATACGTGTTCAATACGATCACGGGCGCGCCGTGCAGATTCACGAATATCAATGCTGTTTGCTGGCAGTTGATGAATGACGACGCCTATTTCGGCGGCGCTGACGGCGTTGTTTACAAGGCGGATACCGGATCGTCGGATAACGCGACCGATATCGAGGCAGATTGCCTGGAGGCGTTCGACTATTTCGGATCGCCCGGGACGAACAAGGCTTTCAAGATGGCCGAGCCTATTTTCGAGGCAGACGGCCCGCCATCTCCGGCGCTTGATATGAATGTCGATTTTACGGTTGCGACCCCTCTTGCGCAGGCCGTGGCATCACCGTCCACAAACCTCGCCCGGTGGGATGAGGCATTGTGGGATGAGGCGGATTGGGGCGGTGCTGACTTGGTGTACCGGGGTTGGCGCGGTATTCGAGGAATAGGGCGTTCTGGCGCGCTCCGGGTGCGGATTTGCACGCAGACGAACGCCGTGTCGTGGATCGCGACGAACTACACGTATGTGCCTGGCGGGATGCTGTGAACCTTATATATGGCTATGACGAAGTCGTGGCGGAGTGGGTGGCAGAGCGTATACCGCATGTGGGTGCGTCGGGGTTTGGGCTGTGCTCCGCTATTGGAATTGCGACGGACACTGCCCTGATCGGCGGCATGGTCTATCACGACTATCAGGAAGAGTTCGGGACTATCCAGCTAAGCATTGCGACGACCTCCCCAATGTGGGCGAGGAAAGAGATTATCCGTGACCTGCTGGCGTATCCGTTCTTCCAGCTTGATTGCTTCAAGGTTTGGGCCGCCGTCCCTGCGGATAACGAGCCAGCCATCAAAACAAATATCCACGCCGGCTTCACAAAAGAAGCTGTTTTAGCACACCAGTTCGGGCGAAAGCGTCACGCGGTTATCTGCCGGATGCTCAAGACGGACTTCATCAAAAAATACGGATTATCCAATGGGTAAGAAATCATCGACCGCCCCGGCTGCGCCTGACCCGGCAGCGACTGCGGCAGCACAAGCTACCGCCAACAAAGAAACCGCGATTGCCAACGCGAATATCAACATGGTCGATCAGATCACGCCCTATGGTGATCTCAAGTTTTCCGAGCGCGGGGAAGCGTCAGACGGCACGCCGCAATACACGGCGACACAGACGCTTGCGCCCGATCAGCAGCGCCAACTGGACCTGACGAACCAGGCTGGCATCAAGTACGGTGAGACGGCGAATGCACAGCTAGGGAATGTCTCCGAAAAGTTGTCTGCGCCGCTGAGCTTCGATCATCTCGGGGCCGCGCCGACGATAAACGAGGATACCCGCCAATCCGTCCGGGACAGCATGATGGGGCGGCTTAACGAGGATTTTGCGCGCGATGAGGATTCGCTGCGGACGCGCCTGGTTAACCAGGGCCTCAATGTTGGCACGGAAGCCTATGATCGCGAATTCGACCTGCTGAACCGCGGTAAGAACGACGCACGGCTCGCCGTGGACAACCAGGCGCTTTCACAGGCGGGGCAGTTGTACGGGCTGGAGAGTTCCGCCCGCAATTCGGCCATCAATGAACTTTCGATGGCACGACAGCAGCCGTTGAACGAACTGGCAGCGATGCTTTCCGGCTCGCAGGTGCAAGGCCCGCAGTTTGTGAATACGCCACAGACGAACATGGCCGCCCCGGACCTGTTGGGCGCGACCTATGCGAGCCATAACAGCGCGCTGAACAATTACAATCAGGGGCAGGCCAATAACAACGCCATGATGGGCGGGTTGTTCGGATTGGGCGGTTCTATCTTGTCGGGCGGTTCTATGCCCGGCGGTTTCTTGGGATTCTGATATGCTTAAACTCCCCGGTTCTCAGTACATCGATCCGCGCTTGCAGCTTTCGCAGCAGCTAATCACGCAAGGCACAGATACATCACCGGTTCAGCATTTGACGCAGGGCCTCGCCCGCATGGCGCAGGCGGGTCTTGGCGGGTATATGCGCGGGAAGGCCGTAAGGGACCGTGACAGCGCCCGTGAAGCGATGCTGCGCGGCCTGAGCGCGAGACAATGGGATATCCCTGAAGGCGAAATCGTTCTCAGCGCAGACGGCTACGAGATGGAACCGGGAGAGGCTGAACGCAATGCGGCGCCTGCGGGCGGTTATGCCGGCGCACTGGCTGCACTGAACGGCCTGAAGGGTAACCCTAACGCCGCAGCGATGGCGCCGCATTTGGCGCTACAGGATTTTCACCAGCGCCAGGCAATGCAGCAGAAGGTGGCAGACCGGAAGGCGGCGCTTGGCGACGCGAAGGAAATCGCGAAGTTCAAGGCCAATCTAAAGCGGCTTGGCACCGGGCCGTTTCAGGGCAAGGGAATGGACGCGCAGTCAATCAACATGGTTCTCAATGGTGATCCGTCCAGCCCTGCCTATCAGGCGGCGTATGCACGTTTGGCAGCACCTCAAATCACGATCAACCCGCAGACCGGAGCGCAATCGGTTATTCAGCCGGATATGTCATGGGCGCGGAAGCCGCCGGGGCTGGCCGGTAGCGCGCCGCGACAGAATACGGCGGGTGAAACGCAGAACTTCCCCGGCGCGTCCGTGACGACCAAGGCGGGAGAGAAGCCTTTGACGGCGGACCAGTCCAAATCAGCGACATTCGCCGACAGAATGGCTGCCGCTTCAAAGATACTCAGTAAATACGAAAACCAGGGGACAAGTGCGAAGGGCAAGGCACTTTCGTTCTTCGGCAGTGTCGGCAATCTCGCGCAATCCGAAGAATATCAGCTATACGACCAGGCGGCGAAGGATTGGGTGACCGCGAATCTGCGTAAAGAGTCCGGCGCGGTGATCGGCGTTGAAGAGATGGAGCAGGAGGTAGAAAAGTACTTCCCGCGCCCCGGCGACGGCCCCGAGGTTATCAAACGAAAACGCGAGGCACGTGCTATCGCCGAAAAAGGCATGTCCCGCGCCGCAGGCAGCCAATACAAGGGCAAGGTGCAAAATGCGCCGAAGGGTAAATTCAAACTCTCGCCGCAGGTGGAAGCCGATATGCAGAAGTATCTTAAATGAGCGAGGTGCTGGAGCAACTCCAAAAGTCATTCGTAAACGCTCACAAGGCGGGCGATACAGACGCAGCCAAGAGGCTGGCTGAGGAAATCGTCCGCCAGATGCAGCAGGATGAAGACCCGGAGATTGTCGATAACTTCAATCAGCCTGATGATCCGCCCGTAACGCCGCCAGGCGCGAAGGTTCTCCCGAAATCAATCACGGACGCGATCGGACGGGCTAAATCGGGACAGTCTTTCAATGGGCCGACCGGGCAGCATTTCACGGCGCTGAAGGTGCCTAAAGCGGTTGGTGTACTCGGTGCGGCGGCAGAGGGCGGCAGTCTTGGTTCGTTTGATGAAATAGCCAGCGGCGTCAAGTCGCTTGTCGGCGACCAGACCTACACACAGGCATTGGACGAGACACGACAGCAGCAAGAGATGTTCCGTCGTGAAAACCCGAATACGGCCATGGCGGCAGAATTCATCGGGGCTGCGCCATTGATGGCTATGCCGTTTATGGCGGGGCCTAAAGCCGCATCATTGGCTGGGAAAATGGCCGTAGGCGCTGGCAGCGGCGCTGTGCAGGGCGGTGTTTATGGTTTCAATTCCGGCGAAGGCGATAACCGGGTTGACAGCGCTGGAATCGGTGCGGCGCTTGGTGGCGGAATCGGCGCGGCTGTGCCCGTAGCGGGCCAAAGCGTAAAACACATTGTTAGGAACATCCTTGCTCGCCAGGCCCGGAACAAAACCGGCATGAACAAAGCCGCACATAATATTCTGCGTGAAAACCTCGGTGACGATGTTGTGGCGCCGACTGGCAAAGACGCGATGATGGCGGACGCCTCACCGAACCTGGCCGAAATGCTCGATACATCGATTCAAAGCAGCGGGCCGGCTCGTAATCTTGCCACAACCCGGGTGACGGATCGTGTTTCTCGCGCATCAGGACGCGTCACGGGCGCACTTGACGATGCTATGGGCAGGCCCGGAGTGTCTCAGTCGCGCGCCGTGGTCCCGTATGGCAGCAAAAACCCTGTTGGCGAAATGTATGATCGCGCGTATTCGACGCCGATTAACTACGCGACCGAAACCGGGCGATCCATTGACGACATGGTTCTCAATAGAGTCCCTGACTCCGCAATCAGGCAGGCCAACGCTCTGATGCGTGCGGAAGGGGAGGGAAGCAAGCAGATACTCGCCGAAATCGCGGAAGATGGTTCGGTTGTGTTCCTCAAAAAACCTGACGTGCGGCAGATCGACTATATGACACGCGCGCTAAATGATGTGGCAGAGACGCAGGAAGGCAAGGGCGCTCTCGGGGGCGTAAGTAATCTCGGCAGGGTCTATCAGCGCCTTTCAAGCGATATTCGCGTTGCCCTGAAAGAAAACGTTCCGGCCTATAAGAATGCCCTGGACGTTGCTGCCGGGGTAATTCGTGAAGGTAAAGCCAAAGAAAGCGGCTTGGCGCTTCTCAGCACTCGCATAACCCGTGATGAGGCAGATGACATCTTGCGCGGGATGGGTAAGGCCGAACTTCGCAAGGTCGGGGAGGGCGTGCGCCAGCATATTGACGACACCCTTGCCCGCGTAAAGCGCACGCTCGGCAACCCGAACACAGATCACCGTGAAGCAGCCAAGGCCATTACGGAACTGTCCAGCCGTCAGAATCGTGACAAAATCCAGATGCTCTTGGGACCGGACGAGGCCGGACAGCTATTCGCGAAGTTGGATGATGCGGGCACGGCGTTCGAACTGCGGGCCGCGGTTGCGGACGGGTCTGCCACACATACCCGCAAGATGATGGACGAGGCTATCAAGGCTCAGACCGATCAGGGTGTTGTCAACTTCCTGCGGAGCGGCCATCCGATCAAATCCGGGAGCACCATCGCAAGCAAGATTCTCGGGCGCTCTCCCGCATCGGTGCAACGGGCGCAGGACAAGACTTATACCAACCTTGCGGACTTCCTGACGGCGCAGAATCCGGCAGAGAACCTGGCTGCCTTCAGGGCTGCAAATCAGAACATCGTACCGCAGTCGGAAGCGGCGGCGGAAATGATAGAGAGAATATTGCGGGGCAACCTGGCCGTGTCCGGTCAAGCCAGCCAGTTCAGGGGAAGATAGACCAGAAGATAAGCCCGAAGAGCAGAATCGGGAAAAGAAGGCAGGCTATGACATGGCCTGGCGTGTCGTCTGCCGGCACTTTGAGGCTTTTTGCGACCCCGTAAAACAAGGTTCCCAAAAGCACGCCGCCTATAAAAACGCCACCAGCGACCTGAAACATTAAGTCCATGCCATTTATATGGCACTCAACCAATGCCGGTTCAACAGAAACCGCATTCCAATAGAACACCGAATTTAGAACGCGTCGTGAGACGCCTTAACCTGGAGAGCCAAAGATGGCGCGAAATGGAAGCGGCACCTATAGCCGCGCTGTATCTGATTACACGGCGTCCAGTACGATTAGCAGCGCTGCTGTTAATGCGGAAATGGACGATATTGCGACGGCTCTAACCGGGTCTATCGCAAAAGACGGGCAGACCACGACAACGCAGGTTATCCCGTTTGACAGCGGAATATCCACGAACACCGTTGCGGAAGAAACAGCCGGAAGCGGTGTAACCGTTGACAGCGTCCTGCTGAAGGACGGGCGGGTAGACTGGAACAAGGGCGCTGCGGTTGCGTCTGCAACGTCCTGCGATATTTGGGCCACGACCGGCAATGTCGTGCATATCACCGGCACGACGGATATCGACAATTTCGGGACTGCTTCAAAGGCGGGCCTGTTCCGGGTGGTGGAATTCGACGGCGTTCTTTCGCTGAACCACAGCTCCACGATCGACAACCCGGGCGGGGCGAATATCACGACCGCAGCGGGAGACCGGGCGATTATCTACGCCGACACAACCACGCTGGCGAAGGTGATTTACAGCCGGGCGGACGGTACGGCTGTGGCTGCGTCCCTCAGTGCTGCGTCTAACGGCGGGGCGGGGGTATCCGGTTCCGCTGTGTCTGTGGATCCGAACAACGCAACCGACACGGCTATTGCGGCGGGTGACGAAATCCTGTTCGGCGATGTGTCCGACAGCGACAACGTTAAAAAGGACACGGTGCAGGGTATCCTGGACCTGGTGCCGGCGAGCGGCGGCAAGCTTGTCCAGGTCGTAAACACCCAAACCGGCGCGGTTGCGACAGGTACGACAGTTATCCCCTATGACGATACGATTCCTCAGAACACAGAGGGCGACGAATATATGACGCTGGCAATCACGCCCACGTCAGCCTCGAATACGCTCGAATTCGATATTGTGGTGCAAGCCAGTTTCTCCGGTGGGGGCCGACAGATCGCGGCGCTTTTCCAGGACAGCACCGCAGATTCGATAGCTGTGGGGGCGATGCGAGTGGATAGCAGCGCGGAAATCGTCACTATTTCATTCAAACATGAAATGACAGCCGGCACGACCTCGGCAACCACGTTCAAGGTGCGTTCCGGCAACGGTAATTCGGGAACCACGACCTTTAACGGCGCGAGCGGTGCTCGCCGGTTCGGCGGTGTCTGCGCGTCTTCGATCACCATACGAGAAATCAGCGTCTAGTGAGTGCGCCCCGCCGGACTGCACGAACAGACCCGACGAGGCTAACCGAAACCCCCAACCACAGGAGCCGGGGACATGGCTAAGCATACTGTTAAACGGAATCTGGCCGCTCTGGCTATTCCAATCTTGATGATGTTTTGGAATCCGGCTGCGGCACAGCAGGGCGTCAAGTGCTTCCCCTACGATGCAGCGATGGCGCATCTCAACAAAAACACATCAGAACGCATGGCAGGCGCAGGCGTGGATGCTCACGGAAACCTTGTGACGCTTCATGCCGCACCGACAGGTGAATGGACAATTGTTGTCAGACTTATGCGTGACGGCGCTGCTTTCGCCTGCCCGCTATCGGCAGGGCAGGGCTGGCAGGTTGTAACCGAGAAAATGGGGCAGCCTTCGTGACCGACCCCGATCACCGTCAGATATATGAGCGTGTAGGTGTCCTGGAGACCAAACAAGACGCCCTGCAAAAAGAAGTCACCGAGTTTAAGGACGAGTCCCGCGTATACCGCACCAAGAATGGCGACAGTATGGCCGAGGTGGTCGGATGGGTGCGCGATCAACAAACACAGCGCCGACTGCTTAAAAAAGCCCTGAAGGGGCTGGCATGGTTGCTCGGGCTGGTCGCCACAGGCATCGCCGTATTCAAGGGCGTCCGCTGATGTATCCGCAACTACACACGGTGAAATAATGCCGAATCCCGGCGTGAAGAAAGACCAAGCCGAAGAACGCCTTGTCGTAATCGAGACGTTTCTAAAGCAAGGATACTTCCCTGCGGGCATGACGCCGAGAAACGGCGAATATGGCGCGGTGCGAATGGCACTCAGACATTATGGACTTGCCGCAGGTTCCGCCGGCACCTTTGTGAACGGCGCCGAAAGGGCGGCGGGCAGGGAAGTCGATTGGAGTCTGTGGAAAGAGCCGGTCGAGCCTGTCCTGTCCGCGCCAGACGGCTACCGGATCAAAGGCACGTCGACCTATGTCGATGACGAGGGCAGGGTTAAAGGCCAGTGGATCAAGACGGACACGGATAAGGCGCGTCAATTCGATCTGATGGTTGAGGCCGTAGAGGCGTCTATCGGCCGCGTGAAGCCGCGTAAGCGCGTCAAGGTGCCGAAAATCGACCGCTCGGACCTGATGGTAGGGATACCCATCGGAGACCAGCATATCGGCATGTATGCGTGGGGCGAGGAAACGCTAGGCGAGGATTGGAACACGGAGAAAGCGGCCGATCTGCTGTGTTCCGCGTTCGATTACCTGCTGAACGAGACACCCGCCGCCGATACGTGCCTGATCGGGATTATGGGCGATTATTTCCATTATGACTCGATGGCGTCCGTTACCCCGCAGAACCGTCACCAGCTAGACGCGGACACCCGCTACAAGCAGATGGCGGAGGCGGGGATAGACGCGATAACCCATTGCATCGACCGCGCCCTTGCCAAGCATAAGAATGTCCACGTGGTGCCGCAGAAGGGGAATCACGATCCTATCGGCATGTTGTGGCTGCAATCCCTGATCGAACGGCTCTACAAGGACAATCCGCGGGTGACGACAGACCAAAGCCCGGCGCATTTCCACTATTTCCAGTTCGGCAAGTGCCTGGTCGGCATAACGCACGGCGACGCGCGCGCGGCCAAGTTCAATGACCTGCCGGATATCATGGCGCACGATTGCGAGGATATCTGGTCGAGCACCCGGCACCGGTACTGGTGGACCGGGCATATCCACACCAAAAAGATCGAAGACAAGCGCACATGCCAGATCGAATCTCTTCGGATACTGGCGCCGGGCGATGCCTATTCGGCGAATAACGGCTACCGCGCCCGACGGGACTTGCAGGCGATCATTTTCCACAGGGAGTTCGGCGAGCGCTGGCGGTTCAACGTTACGCCGGAAATGCTGACATGACCGATTCCAACCCTAAGCATGAAGCAGGGCGCAAAAAAACCCCATTACGGCTTGTCCCGCCGCTTGCGATAGCGGCTGAGGCGCGTGTTATGGGAACAGGGGCGGATAAATACGGTGCCTTCAATTGGGTGGAAACCGGTGTCTCTGCTGCGACCTATTACGAAGCGGCCATGCGTCACCTAATGCAGTGGTACGCGGGCGAGGACGTCGACCCCGAAAGCGGCCAGCCGCACACCGCACATGTGCGGGCGTGCATGGCGATAGTTATCGACGCTGAGGCGCAGGGCGTCTTAAGCGACGACCGACCTAAAACAGCGAAATTCTCAACATCGGAGATTAAAGAATGAAGAAGTTCAACAAAGCGACGGTCGCGGGTTTGTCCGCGGCTATCGTCGGGCTTATCGGTGCGCTGATTGATATCGATCCCGAAACACTGGCAGCAATCGGCACCGTTTTAACGGCAGCGATTGTCTATTTTGTACCCAACCAGGAGAAACCCGAATGAAATACGCTATTACCGGCGCTCTGGCGCTTGTCCTGTCCGCATGCTCTGTCGCCGACAGAGGAGTTAACCTCGCTACCGAGAAGGGCGCTGTGGCGCTTGCTCAGGGCGTTGAGGGGCAGTGCCGCCGCTCCCTTGATCGCAGGAAGACTGCCTACGCGCAATATGTCGCCGAGCAGAAGAAGGTCGGCAGCGGAGTCATGCTGCCTTTCGACTGTGACGGAGATGGCAAACCGGACTTTTAAGATGTGCGGCCTGTTGATAAAACTGTTATAATCCAGATTATGCGACATCTATATACACAGCCAATTATCGAATTTATCAACAAGGCATGTCTATATGTTGATTCTCGGTAATATTGTGTCGGTACTGGCTGTTCTTGGAAAATAGCGGAAACTGGGGCTGCAATACATAAAGTCGCATAATGTATATTGTCGAAAAGGTTAGCCGGCATACTTCATGTAACGTATGAAAGTTGCGCGACCACCGTTAGCTGCCTAACGGTCTTCCGACTTATCCACAATCGTTTTTTCTGCCGCGATATCGCTCTCGGTCATGCGGCTGTTTCTGATGTTCTGTGTCCGCTGATGGTTTTTCAGGAGGGCGAGGGTAGGGCGGTCGAATGACCGGATCAGGCCGTAGACGTCCGCCAGGAAATACTTTTCATGGCAATCCTCGGTACTGCGGGCCTGTATTTTGACGGCCAGTTCTTCAAGCCCCTTCGCCCATTCCCGGATTTGATCGCGGGACTGGAGCAGGGGCGCGTTGATGCGGGCGCTAGGCGGTATGCGGAGCGTCTCCCGGTCATAGTCGGTCGCAATCTCGTTGTTCCTGTCGGGGAACGTGTCGAGCAAATGGGGGTCGCGCCTCACCATGTCCCGGCCTTTCTCTATGTTGTACAGTTCTACCATATCTCTTTTGCTCCTCTGTTTTCGGTTCATTCCGGCGTTGTGCCGTATATCGCATCAAATACTGTCCGTATCTCACACCACCCGAAGTGGTGTGGCAGGCTATCCGGACTGAGACCGAACTTGCCCCCGGATTCTTTCGCGTATGCCGGGTCTTTCGATCGGCCCTCTTGCATCAGCCCCTCAACCATTGCCTCCGCTTCGGCCCGTGTGATTTTCGCCATAGAGCGCTCGAATTCAGGAAACAGGTTTAAGAGAGGGCGCAGACGGTGGTTTGCGCGGGCCGTAACCTTCTCCGAGAAACGTATCGTCCATTGCGTGCCCGATAGGCGCATTGCCAAGGCATTGCCGAACCTCATGGACCCCGGAACTCAGCGCCGTAGAAAGTTCATAAACCCGGTCATCGGGCGCTTTCTCGTCCACGACGAAACAACGGATCGGCTCATCGGACACCACGCGGTCCAGTTCTCCGTTTTCATCCAATACGATTGCAACTCTGTTCATCCGTCTGGTTCCTCCTTTTATGTCTGCTCTAAAGCGCAGGTTTCGCATACGTGGCTGCCGTCTTCGCTCTCGCCACCGTCACGAAACCAGTAGACAGGACTGCCGGACGGTATTTCATGCGAGCAATCATCACAGTCCATGCCATCTGACAGGAAATCGCATAAATGCTCGGCGAGTTTTACAATCCGGGGTGTCATCATATCGCTCGTTTACGACACAGCGATCACGGCCAGAAGCCAGATCACCTTGCATCCAATGTGAAGCGCCTGATCGACGCTGAAACTGATCCAGCCTTCGCACTTGGCTCGGTCGATAAAGACGTGTGCGAACGTCTCGGCCAGCCCCAACAAGACCGATCCGGTCAGAACGGCGACCCCGGCACCATGTATCAGTCCGTGCGACGGTAGCGCCCATACCCACAATTCCTTGCCGATATCGGTCGTGTGATTCTTCGCCGTTGCGAGGAAGTCGCCCTGTAGTGGATAGTCAGCCAAGGCGTGCCAGCCCAGTAAAAGGGCAAAAAGCATCGCTGGTTCGGTTATCGGCATATTCATTCCTTTCGTCAGTCGGTGAAGCGTTCGCCCAGGATTTTCATCCATCGTAGATAGGCAGCTTCCAGCCCGGTTTCGCTTGCTCGTTTGGTGCGGTATCCGTATTTGCATTCCACAACAGCCGGCGCCGCGCCGGCTGTTCGGTTGTGCGCGGTGATCGTGAATCCGTGCCCCCATATCGAATGATCTTCGCCATCTGCCGCGAGCGCGTACTTATCGCCGGGCTGATGATCAGATATGCGGCGGGCGTTACTGCAATTCATGGTGCAATATCCCCTTTCGCAGTCTTCGCAAGGCTCGGAAACGCGTCCGAAAATCATCGTTCTGGTCCCTCCTACGATCTCACAAAATCGGTCAGGTACGTCTTGCCGCGCCATCGGTACATCACGGCGACGTGCCCGCTGTCTTCGCCGATGATTTTTTTGCCGAACATCTTCGCCAGCATGAGAGTCCATCGGGACGCTGCGAGCGTTTGAATGGCTTCTGGTGCGTATCTCGGAATATCCATCTGTCCGCTCGTTTCTAGGATTCGGTTACGGCGTCATACGTCGCCTCGAAGATGTCCGGCTTGCAGGGGTAAAACTCGCCCTGTACGCCTTTGATGATCCAGTCGCCGTCATCGACCCACATTGTTCCCTCAAGCGTGCTGATCGACAGGCAGGGGCGATCAGGTTCGGGATTTGAGAAATCATTCAGCGTGGCTACTGGCGGCCGCTTATCCATATACGCCGGAGTCTTGCTCCCACGCGTCCAGTCGATAATTTCGCGGTTGCTCTCTGGCGTGCCGGTTGCCTGTATTGCGTCGATCACGACACGTTTCTTGCGGTACTTCATTTTCCGTCACCTCGCTCCTATTGAAAAACAATATTCAGCGTTTCCAACGGCTGTTCGCCTGCCGTGAATGTCGCTGTGTCGCAAACCAGTTCGCCATTTTCCCAATGGACGATTTCCCATTGTTCGCCATACCGCTGCGCGTAAAACCTCTTTCCGGCCATGAATTTTTCAATCCCTCCCGGCGAAAAGAACGGTACGAATGGGCGGCGTTTTAATTCCATTCTGGCGCTCAACTATCTGGAATTTCGGACAAGCCCAGGACGCAGTAATTCGGATCAATACCGAACTTGCCACCGGGCAATTTGTATGTGATGCGTCGGTTCACCTCCTTGCCGGTGTATTTCCCGGCGCCGCCGAGCGCTGCCGGGTCGTACTCCTTTAAAACCAGAACATCCCCAACCGCGAAACCCCAGTCGTCACGCCGAACCTCGAACGGTTTCTTTCCGCTTTTGATCGCGGGCCAGAACTCCGGCCATATCTTCAAGTAATGTGTTCGCATCACATCCCTCCTAGCTATTCAGTTCTGCGGCGCTATCGCTGGCCGCGTTGTTTCGGTTCTCTGGCGCTACATGGTCGCCGTTCTGTCCCTTTCCCGCTTCCCGTAAAGCCGTATGGTCGGGGGAATCCGCGGGGGAATGGGTTGCCGGAATCATGTCTTTTGTTTCCCCGAACGCTTCGATGAACTTTGCCGCGACAATCGGATTGATTGCATTGCCGTATCCGCGCAAGCGTCCCACACGGGCCTGTATCCCATGAGCCAGCGGGAATGTGCCGGATTCAACCCTGCGCGCTTTCCCGTCGGTGCAGTCGATAAGGTCGAATTTTCCCCAGAAATCAGGGCTTTCGTTTTCTCGATTGTCCGGTTGGTGCCGGGTTGGTGGCTGTTCTTGAACGATAACGCCATCGGCGTAGGCCAGCCCGCCGTCCGGGCTTGTCGATCGAGATGAGCATTCCCGCCGCCCTTGGTTGCTGTCGTTCGCCCGCCCTGGCCGTCGCTGGCTTTTGGGGTCGCCCACCCGGCAACCTCTTGCAGGTCCGCTCCGCCTGCATTCCGTTCCGTCCGTTTGGAGTTCGCCCCGCCTGTCGGCGTTTTGGGGGTCGGCCATCCAGTAAATCCGTTGCCGGATGTTCGGGGAGCCAACGCCCGCAGAGCACAAATCGGCGGCCCCGACGGCATATCCCACTGTTTCCAGGTCAGCACGTACTCCGGCGAACCACTCACGCCCAAGGCCGTTCGCAACCTGTTCTCCAAAGATCGTTGCAGGTCGGCGCTCGGCGATGAGTTCGAAAAAAGCGGGCCAGAGGTGTCGTTCGTCGGCATCGCCTTTTTGCTGTCCCGCGCTCGAAAGCGGCTGACAGGGACAGGAGCCGGTCCACACGGGCCGGTCGTCGGGCCATCCGACGAGGTGCAGGGCTTCGCTCCATCCGCCGATTCCTGCGAAGAAATGGCACTGGTCGTATCCTTTGAGGTCATCTGCCGTCACTTCCAAGATGCTGCGTTCGTCTACATCGCCCGGCGCTATCTCGCCTGCGTCGATCAGTGCGCGGAGCCATGCCGCGGCAAATTTGTCGAATTCGTTGTAGTAGGCGGTCACTTTTCAGTTTCCTGTTGGAGGAGCGCAGTGTTTCCGCCCGATAACTGCCCCAATCTCTCCGCCTCGATCTGGTCTTGGTAGAACAGAATTTGGCCGATTTTGGCGAACCGTTGCTGGCGTAAATTGTGAAGACTGGCCCGCGTGGTCTGCAATATCTCGTGCAGTTCGTTCAGGTTCTTGTCTTCGAGTTGGGCGAATGTGTAGCCCTTAACTATCATGTTCATTTGTCGACCTCATCGAGCGGGATGTGTTCGATGGCCTTGCCGTGGTCGGCAGTCCGCCAATCCGGCCAGTCGCGAGCCTCGTTCCTCGACTGTTTCCTCACAATCATGTGGCAGGCGGTCACCGCCACCGCGGCCGGGTCGGCGCGCTCTCCGTTGCGGTATGCAAGACGCCGTGTCAGCCCGTCCAGCGCGAGCAGAACAACATCCACCCATTCAGCGGCTACGCCATTGGCTTCTTCGACTTCGACCAACTCCTTACGGATATGATCGATAACCATTGGGATGCGCTCGCCGGGGCCAAACGTCGCGTGGCTGAATGCCATTTGGCGGATTAGGTGTTGTTTTAGGTCCATAATTCAGTCCTTTCCAGATTCCTGTTGGTCGAGCGAACCGTTCAGCACGAAACAGGCGATATGACGCCCAGTGCCTTTGCCAGCGGATCCGTCCTCCGTTGCCAGCCATTTCACATCGCCCAGGTTGCGGACATCGGCACCGGCCTGCAAAAGCATCAGTATCCATTTGTCGATGGGGTAGACGAGAACGACGCGCTTACCGTCCTCGGCTTCTGCTATGGCTTTGCGCACCCAGGCGGTTGGGCCTTTCTTCTTCGGTTTCTTGTCGTCCGGCCCCTGGTGCATGATGGATCCGAAGGGTGGATTGACGTAGCTGCTGTCGCCCCAATCACAGGTCAGGCCGTCGAATTCCTCGGGCTTCGGATACGGGCAGGGATCGAAGTCAAAATCGAATTCCGCATCAAGCGCCTCGAACACATCGGGCGGTGTCAGCCAATAGTGCTTGCCGTCGTCACCGTTCCCGGCGTGGAACTTGTTTTGTTCCACTTTGAAGGCGATTTCGGATTTTTTACCGAATAAATCCATCAGTCTTTTTCTCCCACTACTCCGAGCGCCATAGAATCCGCAGCGGATGCACAAAAAATCCCGCACTCGATATCGGATTCTGCCTTGTAAATCCCCAAATCCGGCGGCAGGTCACGAAGGGATATCCGCTCTAGATGGCGCTTGCCGCTCTCGGTCCACTCGCGTTTGCAGATGGTGCGGCCTGTTTCTTCCTCAATCTTCGCCATTTCCTCGAACACTTCGGGGAAATCGACGCGAATCTTGTTCCAGTAACCCGCCTGGCCCTTCACGCACCCGATGCAATTGTTGTTGCGGTAGCCGAGTTTGTACATATGGGGCAGACCGATTTGCGCGCGCTTTAGGATGGCGAGGCAATCCCCTTTCGTCAGGTGGTGTTCCTCAAGCACCGGCCAGAAATCAATGCCGATCTCTGATCGCATCAGCCTTTCCGCCCGGTGTTTTTCTTCAATCGTATAGCCGAATACCAACAGGTCGTTTGGCTTTTGGAAGTCGAACCGGACCGTCTTTTTCAGTTCACCAGTGCAGCGCGCGCCTGTCGGTCCGACAAGGAATCGCGTTTTGCGGAAAACTTCATGGGCGGATCGGCTGTATTTATCATTTCCAAGAACTGTAACGGGATGATCGAACCAGCGTTCGCAATCCTTTAAAAACCGGGCGTTATCGGGGTGTTCTTCCCGGATTTCGCAATACGCGATAACGAATTCCTCGCGGCCGGCGTGCGTCGTCTCACCCTCGCGCCACTTTGTCAGGGCAAGTTTCGTTGCAACAGCACTGGCGGCACCGCATGAGAACCATGAAACGATGCGAGGTGTATCGGTCACGCGGCACCGTCCTTGCGGGATACAAAAACCGTCCGCGAAGGCCCGACAATGCTGTATGATCCTTGATTCAGCCCGACTAAGAGAAGGTCGGCAATCTGTCGCGCGCGCCACTCGAAATCACCCGCCGAAAGCGGAAACCGGGGGTAATTGATAAGACCGACCTTAACGCCGTGCTCTCGCCCAAATTTGTAGACAAAAAGCGTTGGATCGATCGTCACGCAAAATCCGTTGTCGGTGCAATAGCGTTCGCATATTTCAACCGCTCTGGCATGATCGCCCGCGATAAAAATGTCTGCGCGCTTCGTTTTGCAGGTTTTTTCGATCACGAATCTATTCCCCTCACTTCGAGCGCCTTCGCGACCATTGCCCGCCAAACGTCTGCGGCGGCTTCTTCGCCCTTCGGCCATCCCGCCATCCATGGCTTGCACGTCGCGCCGGCTTTAATCATTTCCGGCGTAGGGTCGCCGAGTAACGCCTCCAGTTCTTCGATGCGCTCCATCGCCTCCCGCATAGCCTCTATAGCGCGCGTGGTGCGCTGGTCGTGCTTTGCCAGTTCCTCGTCCATGGCGGCGGCAAGCCGGTCCCGCAGGGTCATGTCAGTTCCTTCCAATAGGGAGAGTTCAGCCATTCCTGCTCAGCGCGGCTTCTGCCGGCGGAGACCTGGCCCAACTTGTCGAAGAAAAACTTGTCTTCATCGCCGTACTGCGTGTGCAGTTCGGTATGGCAGGGCGGGCAGAGGGGTACGCAAATAATGTCGGTCTGCGTGCGCCGCATGACCAGCCCGGTTTTGATTGATCGGCACCAACCCTTCAGCAGGTGGTGCGCTGGCCCTCCCGGTGCGCCACAGACCATGCAGGGCATTGCCGAGACATGGCGCACATGCGCCGGGGATTTGTGTGGCGGGAGCGGGATGGGAGACACCCCACCCCCGCCGGACACACCGCTTTTGGTTCCAATCAGGGGCGGTGTGTGTCTCATGCCGCTTGCTCCGGCTGTGTAAGTACGATGCCCTGTCCCGACCAGTGGCGATGGATTTCGTCCAGGTACTCCGTTTTCTGCTTGACGTTCATCTGGCGGGTGACGGGGAAATCAATAGGCTCCATCATCAGTTCGATTTTTGTCTCGTAGGGCAGGGGCTTTAGAATACGGTCGTACTTCTCGCAGAATTCCGCATCGTCTCTGCGCATGATCGGGACACCAAAACGCAGCTTGCAGTAGCCCCGGTAATATTCTGCTGGTTCGTCTTCCCGCTGTTCCGCAATTTCCGCCATCCATTTCCGCTGCAAGGCGTTTTGTTCCGTGGAGCGGCGATTGCCCTTCGCGATGGACGCAGAGAACGGCAGGTCGTGACTGGCTATGAATTTCTCCAGCATGTCCCTGTCGGTCTCTGTTTTGATAAATCGCGTTGTCACGTCTCTTACCTCTATTTCAGCGTCAGGCCATGTCTTGAGCGCGGCACGTATGGCGGGGTTGCTTAGAACGGGATTTCGTCATCAAGGTTGCCACCGCCCGGCACGCCGCCAGGATCGGTATTCCCTCCCGCCGCGTTCGGGTCTGCCGGGGTTTGCTCACCCTTGCCGCCCAACATGATCATTTTGCCGGAGAACCTCTGCAAAACGACTTCGGTGCTGTATTTCTCGACGCCCTGTTGGTCGGTCCATTTGCGGGTTTGCAGCGCTCCCTCCAGATAGACAGTTGCGCCCTTGGTGAGATACTTCTGTGCGACCTCGCAGATTTTCTCATCGAAGATGACGACGCGGTGCCATTCGGTTTTCTCCCGCTTTTCGCCGCTGTCTTTGTCGCGCCAGTTCTCGGATGTGGCGATAGACAGGTTGGCAATCGCCCTCCCGTCATTGGTGTGACGGATTTCCGGGTCGCGTCCGAGATTGCCGATAAGGGTTACTTTGTTGAGTGATGCCATCAGACGGCCTTCCTTTCTTCGATGATGTCCACGCCGGGGATGTCCTGGTCGTGGTTCTGTTCCACAATTTTGTCGGCCATCTCGCGCAACCAGCCCGACATTTCGGATTCGCGGTGTGTCCATATCCATCTGGCAAATTCGCGTTTGTCCGTGATTTCTGCTTTCCAAACGCTCCGCAGTCCTGTTGCGCGTCCGGCACCGCCTTTGGCGTGCGCCTTGTCATTGGCGGCGACTCGCGCCTTGATGTCTGCCTGCTTTGCCGCCTCGGCTAATCGTTCGGCTTCCTCGCGTTCTGCAAGATTGTCTTTCTCGGACAGGATGAAAGCCTGTTCCGCCGCCTTACGGGCCGCCTCGGCTTCCTCGCGGGCGATGCGCTCTGCCTCGCGCTTTTCCGCTTCCAACCTTTCGAGCCACGGCGTCAGCGCCTTTTTGGCAACATCGAGCGCCATGACCGTTTTGCCGGTAACTGTCTTGGTTTTGCCGATCAGCGGATTGTACCGGGCCTGCACTTCGGCCTTTCCTTCATCGAACGGCTTGACCTCACCCTTGCGGAGTGCGTCGGCTTCCTTCTCGGCATCGCGGATCATGTTGATAAGCGAGTTGAGAGCGTCGGCCTGTCCCTGCGAGTCCACGGGGTCGCCGTCGAGCCAGCCCTTCGCTTCTTCATACAGGTCGTTGATGCGCTCGGCGATTTCATCGAACGGAGTCGGCGGGTTATTGTCGCCAATGGTGGCTATCTGGGTATTCATGCGGCCTCTCCCTGTTTTTCAATATCGCCCGCAATGAACGGGTCGGATTTCATTTCTTCCTTCTTCTCGACGCAGGCATGGTAATCGTCGGGTGTTTCGCGGTTCATCTGGTTCAAGCGCTGTGCGTGCGACTTCCATGTCGCGGCCAGTTCGTCGAGCGTTGTACAGGCCCCAAGCGCCGTGCAGATTTCGTCCTTGGTCGCCGGGGCGGGTGCGTTGATTTCCGCGTCCGTTTTGACGTTCGATTGCGTCTTGTCGTACAGGGCGAGGCCGAACGGATTCCCGAACGTCATCAGGGCGCGCTTCATGGCGTCTGTCTCTGCTTCCTTGATGGCGCTTTCGTGGGCCTGTCCAGGATCAATATCAATGCCGTGTCCCGCACCGACGCCCTCGCGGACCACGCCGCCCGCCGTCACGCGAACCTTGGCCGTATAGGTGACGCCGAAGCCGTCTTTTTCCCACGCCTTGCCCTCAGCGATTTTGCGCGGGCGTTCGGAGACGCAGGAAATATAGACAGTCTCGCGCGTCCATCCGTCAAACCCGAATATCCGGTTGGCCTCTGCGATGACGTGCCAGCCTTCGATATAGGACAGCGTTGCCTTGCCTTGCTCGCGGGTCTTTACATGGTTCTGGTTCAGTGGCGCCCGAAGATCCGCGTATGTGCCGTTGTCAAATGTCATTCCGCTGCCTCCGTGTATTCGGCTGTTGCCGTGTTCAGCCCGACCATGTGTTGATCGGCTGTGATTGAATTGAGAACGGTCGCGAGGTATTCCGCGTCCGCCCTGCTGCTGGCCCGGAACGTCCGCAACGGGCCTTTGACGTAGTGGCGCGGGACAGGCAACATGCGGCCATGCAAAACCGTCTGTGTTTCCGTTTTGTAAGGCGCGCTCACGGCAGCCACCTGATCGGCTCCACCCCGGTCCAGTGCATCGCAAAGCTGGCGACGGTAGCTACAGCGATAATTGCCAGAACCGCTTTCATTTGTTCGGCTCCGCGTTGAGGCAATGAACTTCAAGCATCCGGGCGAATGTCTTTTGAGACAGGCCTGTTGGCTTGATCGGTGGCGTTACCAGTTTGGCGGCTGCGGTCTTGCGGTCGCGGCGGTATCGCTTAAACATCTTCATCGTCTTCCTCCGTTAACTGGCGGGCCTGTTCAGCCCATTTGCTCAGGGTTTCTTCCGGCTGGCCGGCTGCCATCCAGGCGGTGAATTCGGGGTCGTAGGGTTGGCGCTCAGTCATCGCCTTCTCCCTTCTGTGTGGATTTGAGGGCGCGAGTTTTTACGGCAATGTAAGTCGCTCCCCGCGACCGCTCGTATAGATCGTGTGAGCCGCCGTTATGCGCTTCCTTGTGGCAAAACTCGGCATGTTTGTCGGCAAACACAGCCGCCCGTTCCAGCGCCTCGTCTGCCGCTTCTTGCAGGGCGGTGGCAATGGCTGTTTCAATCTCCCGCCCGTTTGAAAACTTTATGCTAGAGGATATGGGTGCGGCACTTGTTGAATCGATAGAATATAGAGGTTCCCAACCACGCATAATCTCCCGCGCCTTTTCCTTGTATGCGTCAGTCATGGTAAATCCTGTCCGTGAGAGGGTTCGATCTCGTTCATGATTTCCCGGTGTTCACGATCCTCGACAGTTTCAGCGGCGAGAATTTGGCAGCGACCGGCTCCGGCGCATTCCCAAGGGGCGGCGCAGTTATCTTGAAATTCTGCTCCGGGGCAGCCCGTGTGACTGTAGCGGGCGTATAGGTGCCTCCACATGCGGCTGCCTTCTGCGTGCTTGTATGCGTCAGTCATTGGTACGGCCCTCCGCTTTGGCGACGGCGGCGCGAGCGATGTCTACACCGGAAATTTGGCAATCCTCCCCGGCGCATGTCCTGTCATGTGAGTCCAACA